>Ga0126384_10002686_pt1 | contig 10786 bp, 6 predicted proteins | sample PanSoiMetPlot_36_FD_92543 | JGI IMG/M metagenome (GOLD analysis project Ga0126384, IMG submission 92543) | Tropical forest soil microbial communities from Panama - MetaG Plot_36 | ecosystem: Environmental > Terrestrial > Soil > Tropical forest > Bulk soil | place: Panama | collected 2016-02-17 | reverse complement strand
GCGGGCGTTTACGGCCAGGTTCATCAATACTTGCTCAAGCTGTCCAGCATCTGCTTTCACCAGGTTCAAACTCTCCGACAGGTTCGCTTTGACCTCAATATGCTCTCCGATAATCCGGCGCAACATCTTGAGTAAATCGCGAATGACCTCGTTGAGATTGACAACACGCAGTTGAAAAACCTGGCGCCTGCTAAACGCCAACATCTGGCGGGTCAGGGACGCACCGCGCTCGGCGGCCTGGTGAATTTGCTCCGCGGCACGCTGGTGTTTTGAATCTGCCGCCAAATCTTCGGAAAGAGAACTGCTGTAGCTCAAAATGACGGTCAGAAGATTGTTGAAATCGTGGGCAATTCCCCCAGCCAAAGTGCCGATTGATTCTATTTTCTGGGCCTGCCGAAACTGGCTTTCCAATTTACGCCGCTCAGTTAAGTCGCGGATTGCCGCTGACCCCAACAAGCCGCCCTCTGTTTCCAACAAGCTCAACTTGATTTCGACGGGAAACTCGCTGCCGTCCTTGCACAATCCGTAGATTTCGAGGCCTGCTGCAAAGGCATTTGCCCGAGGATCTTTAAAAAAAGCGATTCGCAAAGCGCTGCATTTCTCTCTCAGCCTTTCGGGCACCAAGATTTCCATCGACTGTCCGAGCAAGTCTGCCCGCTGATAGCCGAACGTTCTTTCCGCCTGCGCATTGACCAGAACAATCCGCCCGTCCTGATTGACTGCGACCATGGAGTCAGGAGCGGACTCCAGCAAACCGCGGAATTTTGCTTCAGCCAACCGCAATGCTTCTGCGTCTTGTTTTTTCCGGGATAGCAGTTCATTCTGTGCGCGCTGGCCCAGGAAAAGCCGGAGGCTCGAGCAGGCAAACGAAACCAGGACGGCGCCAACGGCGAGCTTCAGTTGTTGCCCGATGGCACGCGTGGCCATTGCCAGCACCAGCAGGGGAAAAGCAATGTGGGTGAACTGGGCGAGCAACAAGGACTCGGAAGCTCCTCGCTTTAGCGCGGGCTCTGGCTCGGGCGGAGCAGCCCAGGTGGCTGCGAGCCACACCATGAACACGCGCGGAATCGTCCACAACAGTTCGTACCAGGTGCCGAAAGGAATGTGCCGCCAAACCTCTACATAGTCGTAAATCACTTCGCAAGCGACAAAGATCGTTAGAAAGACCGCCAAACGCCCAAAGAGCGACCTGACCAATTTTGAATCTGTAAGCGCGGCCCGCAGGATAAAGGCGGCAACAATGAGCAATCCGCGCAAAGCTGTTACCTCGACATAGAGCTCGTCTATTGATGCGCGCGAGTGCGGCAAAATCAGCGGAAGGTAAAGAAAGAAGAAATAGGCGGAAAGCGTGACAATTCCAATCTGCAGGAAGTCAAGCCAACGCTGCCACCGGTACAACCGTGAATCTGTGCTGTCGTCGCTCAAAAAGAGGGCCAGGGCCATCGGCCCAACGTGGAACAGGAAGAGAATGTCGCTAGGCCAATACTGATCAAGGGCCGCATGCAAAATACTGTCGTAATACGTGGCCATGGCCTGGCCGAGGGCGTAAAGGCCAAAGGCAATTCCCATCAAGCGCCAGAAACGCCGCGCATAGCCTGCGGCGCGCTCGGCAGCCTGAAAGCATGCGGCAACAACGAGGATGACGAGCAAAAACTCTATGACGCTGCTTGCGATCGTGGAATAAAAAAGGAGAGCGGCAAAATGGCACACCAGGAGAGCGACCGACAAAAGAAAAATCTTGCGAGAGGCTGGCATGCTTTCCTAGAGACCCCGTCTGGAAGCAATGCTAGGGATTCAAATCCAATCGTGGCCGAAGGGGACCTAACCTTATTATTTTAAGAGGGAGAGAATTCACCTTTGAGGAATAAATCCTGTGGCGTGCCCTATTCCGAACCAACTCGCGAAAGCCTTTTTGAGTTTGGATGGAGAACACCCCTTCTGGACGGGCAAAAGCGATCTCCATCATTTAACCGCTAACTGGCGGAAGATTTTCACCCGCGTATTCGAAGCGGCTGGAGTCGAAAATGGCAAGCCGCACCGCTTCCGTCATACCACCGCCAAGAGGCTGCTCACCAAAGGCATTCCAATCGGTTTCGTGGCCGCTGTCTTGGGCGATAGTGAAGAAATCGTGCGAAAACACTATGCAAAATGGATACCGGAGCGGCAGGCGGCCTTGGAGAAGGCCATCCGGAAAACGTGGTAAAGTCTCCAAAATCTGCTACGCCTACGCTACGCAAACGAAACTACACCTGCAATAACCGCATAGACACAGGGGAAATATGGCGGAAGCGTGTGGGAGTCGAACCCACCATTCGACCCGCGAAGGACCGAATCGCCGGCTTTGAAGGCCGGGAAGGTCACCGGACCAATTTCGCCTCCGCAGTTGATTCTACAGATTTGTTCGATTAACTGGAAATTGGGCGCAGAACTTGGCGTCAAGATCCTTTGTGAGCCTGAGCCTTCAGGAATCGGCCAAGATCCTCGTATTGATCTGACGCAAGGTAATCTACGCCTGCCCTTACCGCGGCGGCCCAGCGGGTTTTGACCGCTTCTTTTGAGGCAAAGTTGTAGGTCTTGAACCAACCGTAGCAACTGAGATCAGACTTACTCGCTCCGTCGAGGGTGTAAAAGCGAATCCAAAGATTCCGTTTGTGCGCATAAGAAACGAGCTGGTTTAAACGCGACTCTTTTTCCGTAGTCCATGGGCCCGCCTTTGACTGGCCCTCCGGCTCTACGACGCGCCAGGCATTGTTCCACCAGCGGTGGTAGTTATCGGCGGAGTTCGGTGAAAGGATTTCGGGCGCCGCGGATGGGTCTTTCGAGTTGGTTTTCACGGCCCCGAAAACAAGCAATTGGTTGCCAATCTTAACCTGATCGTAAAAGACGTGCATTTGGGCGTCGGACTCTCCAGTGAGCACCAACACCGGACGAATTTGCAGTGGTTCCATCTCTTGCAACTCATCGGTACGCGCGGCGGTCGTCAGCCAGGCCTTGTATTCGGAGAGCAGGCTCCAAATTGCTTCGAGATGATCCGGTTCTTCGGATTTCAAGTCGAGATTCAGCGTAATCAAGGGCCAGTCGCCATGATTCCCATCGCGGATGGCCTTTTCCACTATTGGTCGGATGCGCTCAAAAAAATATTCGCGCATGCCGGGCTCAGAACCCGTTGGAGGGCTGCCATGGCTTAGGACGGATTCTATTCTTCCAGTTTGAGGATTTTTTGCCCAGAGTAAATCCTGTTCGATGGCCAAAGGCGTTCCCGCGGAGAGCGCACGGTCGATGCGGTCAAACCACCATTCGTAATAGGGATAACAGTTGTGCGCGTCGAGCAAAGTGCGACGGTGAGGCGGCGTGTCTTGCGAAAGAACTTTTCTGAAGTCTCCCGCACCGAACAACAACGTCACAACCAGAGTCAGTCGGATGTATTTTGAAAAAACGGTCATCGCAACTCTCCATAACCAGGAACGGAGCACCATTCAAGAAAAATCCGGGAAGACTCTAAAGAGTCTTCCCGGAGATGTAAATGGATTGAGTTCATATTTTCGTGACAATGTTGCGTAACAGCAGATTAGGCGCGGACGGCTTCCAGCGCAGCGTGCTTAGTGCGGAGCAGAGCGGCGACAAGATTGTAGAGAGCGGGAGCGGTGCACACTTCGTAGTAGACGTGCGTTGAAGGCGCGCCGATTTTTCCGTCGGAGGAAAGTTCGCGAGCGAGACCCTTACGAAGCACGAGAAGTTCGACGGACTCGCCCATGGGGACTTCGCCGTAATAGAGCGTTACCGTTTCTTTGCCCCAGGGCAAATCGAGCTTCGTTTCGATGCATTCGAGCGAAATCTCGTCGTAAAGCTTCAAAAAGCCTTCTTCGTTCAGCTCGATGCCGTTGCGGTTGTAACGGACGAGAAATTCGTCAAGTTCTTCCGCGGATGCACCTGCCATGGTTTGCAAGAATTGAAACAAGCCGAAATGCGATTTTTGATTTTCGAGCATGCGGCGAGCAAGTTTTGCGCAGCCGGAGAGGCGGTCTGAAAGATTAAGCGCCTTGGAGATCATGACACGCGACTCGCCATCGGTCCAGTAAGTCGGCGCGTCACCCTGATGCGCTACGCCAAGCCCAAGCTCAAGGGCCGGCAAATCCGCAGAAGCGGCGCTGTCATTGTAAGAGTTGCAGACAGTAAGAATCTGCCGTGCCAAAACGCATGCTTTCGCAACGGAACGCGCGTAGGTGCGGCTCGATTCCGTTTCGAAGATGGCAAGGATGATGGCGTCGCCTTCAATAAAGACCTTTTTTGCATTGTAACGGTCGAGAAGTTTTTTGACCGGCTCGTGCAGGTTCAGGCTGAAATGTGAGGCCGGACTCAAACCGCGCGCAAGCAAATCCTGCGTCATTTTCGTCGAGCCGCGCACGTCAGCCTTGATAATCACGTGGCTGATGACCGGATCCTGCTTGCTTTTTCCTTCTTCCGGCAGGACGCACTCGTAGAGCCGGTTGTTCATGCGCGAAAGTTCGCGCGCCTGCTCGGTCTCCAAGAGATTCACGCGATCCATGCAAGCCGAAAGGTGTTCGGCGTCTCGCAGATCACGATGTAGGCGGAAGAAATCAACGGCGAACCGCAGCACGAGGCCCTGCATTTCATCGCGTGAATACCGACGAATCTTGCGGGAGAGCTCATCGATGGGCTTTTCAGAGAGGCGTTTAGCAGGAACCTGCTTCAACACCTGTTCGACGCGTTTTAACTCATCTTTTGACACCAGTGCCTTACGCAGCTGCTGCAAGTGGACCGGCGGATGATAGGTGGAGGCAATCGCACGGATTTCATAGCTGGCGAGAACGTGATAGAGAACGTCCTGCTGCTCGAGTCTTTCGAGGAGCTGCGCCAAGAGTTTTGCGCGTTGGGACCGCATCGCTTCAGGTTCGGCGGCGGGGTCGAACAGCTTCTTTGCATTTTCCGGATCGTTGAGGTAATCGCCGAGCTTCCCTTTGTAATCCTTGTGAAAGAAGTCGAGCTTTTGGCGCGCGGCTTCAAGCATCGGCCCATATTCTTCCAGCTTTAGCTGCTGATGCTTCAGCCGAAGTTCGATGTCGTTCAGAGACGCTTTCAAGTCCGCGGGATCGGCGGGCGAGCGAAACCGATTCAAGAAGCTGTCGCTGCGATCGAGCCGTTTTCGCAGAAGTTCCTTTTGTTCTTCAAGACGCGCGATTTCGTCTCGCATCACTTGCGCTTCCTGAATGGCGTCCGTGTTGGCCTTTTCCGCTTCCTGAAATGCAGGATCCTGCGGAACAAACACGCCGGCGTGATTCAAAAGTTCCTGAAAGAGCGCGTCCATCGCTTCGAAGCGGTCCGCGTCGCGCGCGTAATTTCCGAGCAGAACGTAGTGTTCGAGAAAATAGGTGTCGTCTTTTCCACCATCAAGGAAGATCAAGCGGTTTTTCAGCAAATCGTAGAGCGGCGTAAATTCTTCTCCAAAGAGCGCCTTGCGCGCCTTAGCGATGACGTTTTCTTCCACGTCAATCCAGTTCTGTGCGACTTGCTGGCCGACGGTGCGAATCACGCTGCGCCGCGCGGATTGCAATTCTGAAAGCCGTGCTTTAATCGCGTGCGCCTGCTGGCTGCGTTCGAAGTGTTCGCCGCGCTGCCGGATCCATTCCTTCCCTTCCTGGATGAGGTTGGCGAATTGGTTTGGAAGCTCGGTTGTGAAGAATTTGAGGATCGCGACGCGGAACAGCAGATCCATTTCAATGTTCTTGTGGTATTTCGCGTTGGTCAGGGCGCTGTGCAGAACGTCCGCAAGTAGCTTGCGAAACGCAGTGCCGTCGAGCGCCTTCGCCGTGCGCAACTCAATGCCGGGCAGATACGTTTTGCTCGCGTTTTGACGGATCAAATCGAAAAGATAGTCGCGCGTCTGTTGCATGAAGCGCGGGCTGAGAAAAACGTCGTGGTGAATGTTGTCCACGCCGATCAAGAGCGAGCTCATCGGCAGGGTGAGGCTGTAGCTGCCCAGCTCGATGCGAGGCGTTTCCGTGACATTCCCAAATAGCGTGTCGGTAGGCATTCGACCGCCCGGTGGGCGCTTTATCCAACCTAGCAGCAGGCGCGGGGCGCGGCAACAGAACCGGAGTTTAGAAGTGGCCAGAGAGTAAGCTCAGGTAAACACCTTAGAACTCAGGAGGTTACGGTGATGCGGCGGGCATCTCCACCGGCATGTTCCAGGCGGATGCGGACTTGCGGCCAGGGTGAGGGAAGAGGAAATCTTTCAGACCACTCGAGGATGACAATTGCTGGGCTGACAAAAATGTCTTCCATGCCGAGTGTTTCGAAATCGTGAAATTTTTCGATGCGATAGAGATCGCCGTGAAAAACCTTTTGCGTGGAGTTCTCCGTGCCATAAACATGCAGCAATGTGAAAGTGGGACTGGTGACGTCTTCTTCGGGCGCAGCGCCGAGTCCACTTACAATTCCCTTGGTCAACGTGGTTTTCCCGCTGCCGAGATCGCCGGTAAGCAGGACCATCAGCGGCGGCTGCAAACGACTGGCGAATTCCCTGCCCCACGCGATGGTCTCTTCCGCAGAGTGCGTGACGATTTCCTCAACCACCGAACTGAGTCTCCCGTAGTAGATATTCGCGTGCGTCGGGAATCGCAGCGGCGACTTCGTGCGAAACAATGCCGGACGGCTCTTCCCTGCGAGAAAGAATGTCCGCTGCTGTTCCATGCAGAAATGCGCCGAGCGCCAGCACTCTCAGCCAATCGGAAGTGCCAAATTGCGCCGTGCACGCCGCAAGCACGCCCGTTAGGACATCCCCGGAGCCTCCCTTCGCCAGCGCAGGACCTCCTGTAGTGTTTACCCAAATGCGGCCGTCAGGTGCGGCTAATACTGAGTGAAAACCTTTCAATATCACGTGAGCATTTGCGCGTTTCGCGGCTTCAGTCGCCGCTTTGACGCGATCAGCTTGCACTGCGGCATTCGAAATGCCAAGCAGGCGACCCATTTCGCCCGGATGAGGCGTGATAACCAGGAACTTTGATTTGCGCTCTGCTAACGATTCTGTCTTTCCGGCAAACGCATTCAAGCCATCAGCGTCAAGCACAATTGGTACTTCGGCATTGCGAACCAGATCGCGAATCACGGCCTGCGTTTCAGGATGTGTGCCCAGCCCAGGTCCGATAGCGAGCACCGTCTTCCCGGCAAGGATTCGTTTCAGATTGTCGGTATCCAAATTCGACGCGGCAATGGCACCATCATTCGTTGAGGCAAGCGGCTCTGTCATGTATTCCGGGTGCGCCGAAGCAATAGCGGGTTGAACAGCATCGGGAGTCGCAATGGTCGTCAGACCAGCGCCGGAGCAAAGCGAAGCGTGACCAGCCAGCACCGCCGCGCCGGATTTGCCAAGCGACCCACCGACAATCAAAACGTGTCCAAACGTTCCTTTGTGCGAGTCGGCACCTCGCACGAGCGGCAGCGAAGCAAATTCCTCTGGACTGGCCATACGAAGCGAGCTCTGGCCGAATTCTTCAACCAACGAGCCAGGCGATCCGATGTCCACCACCTCCAAAACGCCACACGCGTTTGCCAGAGTTGAAATCAGCTGGCCAATCTTTGGCGCGGTGAACGTCACCGTCCAATGCGCGGAGAGCACCGGCCCGGCATTTGTTTCCCCGTCCGACGGAAGACCGGAAGGTGTGTCCACCGCGAGGATAAATGCGGGCAAAGGCATCGTCGCATGTCGCGAGAGTTTGTTGAGATCCTCTATGGCTAGTGCAATAGAGCCGTTGGCGGCCCCTTTCAAACCCGTGCCAAGCATCGCATCCACAAAGATATTGCAATGAGAAAGTTCAGGCCAGAGTTCGCGCCAGTCGGCTTCGCTTGTCACGCATTCGATTTTGCCGCCAGCTTCCGTCCATTTTGTGAGATTCACCGCGGCGTCACCGCGGATTTCTTCGCGTTTTCCAAAGAGCACAACGCGCGACAAAATATTCTCACTTTTCAAAACTCGCGCAATAACGAAACCGTCGCCCCCGTTGTTCCCCCGGCCGCAAAGGACGCAGACTTGAACATTATTCCGTCCAGCTACGACACGCCAGACTGCGTCTGCGGCTTTGCCGCCGGCGTTCTCCATCAATTGCAACCCGGAGGCTCCGTAGCGCTCAATAGTGAGCCGGTCGACTTCTCTCATTTCTGCTGCGGTAAGTGCTTTCATGGAATGGCGAAAAGGCGGACTACAGCATCCAGCCGCCGCTGACGTTGACGACCTGCCCCGTGACATACTCAGCTTCTTCGGACGCAAAAAAGGAGACCGCCGCGGCCACATCTTCTACCGTCGGCGGACGGCCAATGGGAAACCGAGCATCACGCATGCGGCGTGCCTCATCGAGGCTTAATTCTTTTTCATCAATGCTTGAGGGATTGACCACGTTGACGGTGATTCCGTTTTTCGCTTCTTCCAGAGCCAAGGAACGAGACAGAGCCACAACCGCGGCCTTCGCGGAAGCATACGCGGAAATCTTCGCCTGACCGAACGCGCGTTCAGCCCCTACCGCACCCAAATTTATGATGCGCCCCCAGCGACCCTTGCGCATGTGCGGCAGTGCAGCGCGGCTCATATACACAACGCTCATCAGATTCGAAGAAAAAATATCCTTCCAATCGTCGAGCGAGCCTTCCGCAAGTGTTCCCCAGCGAAAATCGCCAACATTGTTTACCAGCACATCGAGCCGCCCGAAGCGGTCAGTCACCGTGCGCAGAAACTGCTCCGCGCCAGTCGGCGTAGTGATGTCCGCCTCGATTGCGACACAGTCTGCTCCAGCGGCCTGTAATTGCCGCAGCGCGTTTTGCGCAGCGAATTTGTTGGCACGATAGCCGATGGCCACAAGGGCGCCGTCCTGCGCGAGCTTAAGCGCAATACCGCGACCGATGCCGCGTGAACCGCCTGTAATTAATGCAACTCGATTGCGTAACGCCATCCTGTCTCGCTACCGGCTCCTCGTGAAACAAACAGTATAGCCCAGCCTTTGCGGGCATAAGCTACTCCATCCGCGCGACGATTACCGTCATATCGTCCGCTTGCTCTGGCGTGCCAGCCCATTCATCGGCGGCCTGCATTAATCCCAGGGCAACCGTGCGCGGCGTTTCGTTGTGCAAGCGAATCGCCGCATCGCGCAGGCGATGAATACCAAACTCTTCGCCATAAACATTTTCAGGCTCAATCAATCCGTCACTGTAGCCGACCAGCATCGCGCTCTGGGGAACCAGGTGTTTCCCTTCTTCGTAGCTGTAATCTTCGACGACTCCCAGCACCATTCCTCCGGCCTCGAGAGAAACCGCTGCCCCGTCGCAGATGCAAAACGCAGGAAGGTGCCCTGCGTTCGTGTAACGCAAAATGCGAGAAGAACTGTCGTAGATTGCGATAAAAAACGTAGCGAAGCGGTCGTCGCCCGTGTTGCGCACCAAATGATTGTTCAGCTGCGCAACCAGTTCTCCAGTGCTTTGGGTGATGCAACCGGGCGCAAGAAGGAGACTGCGCAGCGAAGCCTGCAAACTGGCCATGAGCAGCGCAGCTGAAATTCCCTTTCCAGAAATGTCCGCCACCGCGATGGCCAGCGTGGTCGGATTCAGCTGAATGAAGTCGTAGTAATCGCCGCTGACCATCCGCGCCGCCTTGCAAACGGCCTCCAATTGCACACCGGCGATGGCGGGAAGCTTTTGTGGGAACAGCTGGTTCTGCACTTCCCTCGCGATGGAAATCTCGTTCTCCAGCCGTTCCCGCTGCTTTTGTTCTTCAATCAAGTTACTGATGGACCCGGTCATCAAATTGAACGACTCACCCAAGACGCCAAGCTGGTCGCGGCTTTCGATTTTCACACGATGGGTAAAGTCTCCACTCTGCACATATTGCGTCGCCCTGTATAACCCATCTACCGCAGAAGTAATTCGCCTTGTCATGACAACGCCGGTAATTAGCGCGGCGATTTCCAGCAGAAGGAACAAAACAGCCAATACCCCCAGCGTATAAACGTAAACGAGGCCCAAATCGCCGACCGACGCGAACATCATCGAGTTCAATTGTGAGGGGCGCGTTGTGAATCTTGCCAGCACCGGCCGGGACATTTGGGCCCGCCCGTCCGCGCCTTCCACCAGCGCTTCGAAACGAGTCACTCCCGAAACATCCGCATCCCAAAAGCCCGTGGCCGCCTGCAAAATGCGACGACGATCGAAGATCGTCGTCGCGGTTTGATATTTCTGGCCACTCAGCTCCAGAGTATCTGCGGGATTTGCCGCAGAAGAATCCAGAAGAACCAGTTGCACGGGTCCAAGTTCAGGAGCCAAAGAGGAGAGAAACGACGAAGTGATCGGAGCCCGCAAATGAATAATCCGTTCGCCATAAGGAGTTTTGACGGCGCGGACACTTACCAGAAACAATCGCTTGTCCTGCTGTACGAATCCGGCAAAACTCCGTTTTGGGCCGGCAGGAATCTTGCTCGAATGGGCCGATTGCGGCGTAATTTCAATGCTCAGCCCCGGCAAATCATTGTCGTAGACGGTGTGTTCCTGGTCCGAAATGATCTTCTCAGCGACTTGCTCTTGAATCGCCGGCGCAGCGTGTTCCAGTGCCGACGCGATCTGCTCAGCGCCCGCTTCCACAATGTTTACTCGCCGCCGCAAATCCTGCGAAAGGATGTATCCCCCGAATTGGCGGTACAAAAGCGTCGCAAAGAAAATTGTGAGTACCGCCGTCAGCAGGACCGGCACCAGCGCAATGAATAAGTAAGCGACGATCAGTCGATTGCGC
>Ga0126384_10002684_pt1 | contig 10793 bp, 5 predicted proteins | sample PanSoiMetPlot_36_FD_92543 | JGI IMG/M metagenome (GOLD analysis project Ga0126384, IMG submission 92543) | Tropical forest soil microbial communities from Panama - MetaG Plot_36 | ecosystem: Environmental > Terrestrial > Soil > Tropical forest > Bulk soil | place: Panama | collected 2016-02-17 | reverse complement strand
GCGTTAATCAAAATGGGATCGCCAATTGCGTGGGCCTTTTCTTCGAGCTGAATGGCTTCGTCGTGCTCTCCGGCTGCCCACGCCGCCCAACCTAGGACGGCGGGTGCGACATACTCCCGTCTCGCTCTCCATTGAAGCTCCATGTAGAGCGCCTCGGCATCGGCCCGCCTTCCCAATCGTGCGTAAGTTCGAGCGAGTGCGCCTATGATCCACGGGGCTCGGCCCGACATCCTGAGCGTCGATTCGCCTACCTTTGCACACTCCTCGTAGCGTCCGAGCAAGTTGAGTGCAGCTATTTGAGCCCAACGTCCAAGGAAGGAGTCAGGGTCGACCCGAAGTGTGTCTTGGACCGCTTCCAGGCACCGGTCTCCGTCAATAGGCAAGTAGGTGAAGGCCAGCATTCCTCTGGCGTATGCCGAGAGCGGGTCGATGCGGACGGCCTGCTCTGCTTGTGCCAACCCTTCTTCGAAACGCCCCGCCGCGAATTGGAGGTAGAGGTACCCATACCACGCTCTCGCTAGTGCGTTGTTCGGCTTCAACTCCAGGGAGCGCAGGAACTCGCCCTCGCTGCGAGCACGATCCCAATCGTGAAAGAGATGCGACGCGGCCAGGGAAGTATGGGCTTCCGCCAGCAAGGGATCAAACTCGATGGCGCACTGAGCCGCTTCCTTGGCCTGCGGCAAGCAAGTCTCCGGGCTCGCCAAGCCGTAAAACCCGACCATGTTGTACGCGTCCGCGAGTCCCGACCACGCCAGCGCGTACTTCGGGTCCAGGGTAACTGCTCTCTTGAAGCATTCCAAGGACGCCAATAGCCGTGGCCCTCTCTGAAAGAAGAGCCCGCGGCCTCGTATGAATGACTTGAAGGCCTCGATGTTTTCCGTACCGCCTCTAACAAGGGGTTGCGACTCCGAGTCGAGCGTGACTTCCAGGCTGTCTGCAATGGAATGCGCGATCTCTTCCTGAATGGCAAACAGATCCTTCAACTCGCGGTCATACTGCCGCGACCAAAGATGGTAGCCGTCCGCTACATTAACAAGCTGGGCGGAGACACGAAGCCGGTCGCCGAACCGGCGCACGCTGCCTTCCAATAGGGTTCGCACGTTGAGCTGCTGTCCGACCGCTCGCAAATCCACGAACTTGCCCTTGAAGGAGAACGAGGAGGTTCGCGCGGCGACACGCAAGTCTTTGATCTGCGTAAGACTGAAAATGATCTCCTCGCAGATGCCGTCGGCGAACACCTCGTTTTCGGGATCGTTGGTGAGATTCAGGAACGGCAGCACCGCGATGGAGGGTTCGGGAGCCGCGTTCGCCATCGGCTGCAAGAACCGATAGCCCCGTTTCGGAACCGTTTCGATGAACCGAGGCGCCTCGGCTGAGTCTCCGAGCGCTTCGCGCAGTTTGTTGATTGCCTTATTCAGCCCGTGGTCGAAATCCACGAGCGTGTCGGAAGGCCATAGCCTGCTGCGCAGCTCCTCGCGAGTGACCAGCTCCGCCGGATGCGCGAGGAGCATCTCCAGCATCCGCAGGGGTTGCTCCTGCAGCTTGATCTTGATGCCTTGCTTGCGCAGTTCTCCACCGCGCACGTCCAGCTCGAACGCGCCGAAGCGGATGATCTGAGGACCGGACGATTCGTTTTGCATCCGGTTGTGCCGAACCTCCCTTGGTGGCCTTTGAAGCCTACCACGGAGCCGAGTTCGGACCCTAATTCAGGTGTTCCTCCTCGGGGATGTGGCCGAACAACGTTCTGATTTCACTTGTGGATGTTCGGGGACAAAGAGACCACCTACGGAGGACTCGCAGGGCATTGACCCTCGCGCGCATCGGCGCAGAGTTCGCCGCAGCACGACGACGCAGCCGCATTGAATCGAGAGACGGACCGTCGACGTTTGCTACTCACGAGGAGGAGACATGAATCGGACCATCGCTCAAGTTGCTGTTGGATTGGCCGCGGGCACTCTTTTCGCTGGAATGGTGGTTCCCGCAAAAGCCAGCCAGTGCTCGCCGGCGAACATCGCTGGAACGTACGGCTACACATCGAATGGATCGATCGTCACGCAGCCCGCTGTTCCATTCACGGCCGTGGGGACCGTCACATTCAACAAAGCTGGAACGATAAGCGGCGCCCAGGTCACGAGCATCGGGGGGAGCTTCTTCGACGAAACCATCCAGGGACCCTTCACGGTGAACCCGGATTGCACTGGCTCGGCCACCGTATCCGTCTACCACGGGACGACGCTGGCGCGTGTGACAACCCTGTATATCGTCTGGGACGACGATCAGCAGGAAGCACGCGCGATATTCAGGGCGCCGGGAACGGCTATCACCGTCGTGGCGCGGAAGATGGACGGCCAGAACGATCAAGATTGAACAGTGCCCTGTTGATTGCGATTCGCCTGCGCATACGAGGAGCCGTGAATACTAGCGTTGGGTACGCCGAATGGTCTGCAGACGCGGACTCGCGGTCGGAGGAGCCTGCACTCGAACAAGATTGATCCACCCGGGACGACGGCGCCGCAGAGTGCTCGCGTACTCGGTCACAGGTCCGCCCAAGGGGGTGCACATGCTTATCCAAGTCGCTTCATCCAGGATGAAGAGAGGCCTGTACGCGCTACTCGCCGCAGCGGCGGTCGCTATGACGAGTCTCACGGCACACGCGGCGCTTCTGCCGCGCGACATCGACGGTGGCGGCGTCGTCGATGCCTACTACGACACCGCTCAGGACATCACGTGGTTTGCCGACTGGAGCGTCAGCGGCAAGCTCACCTGGGATCAAGCCGTGGCCTGGGCTGCCTCGCTCAACGTGCACGGTGTCGGCGGGTGGCGCCTCCCGCATGTTGTCGATACAGGCAATCCGGGTTGCGACTTCAGCGTCGCGGGCGGAACCGACTGCGGCTACAACGTCGATACCGAGACTTCAGAATTGGCGCGCATGTGGTACGTCACGCTCGGCAATCTCGCATTCTGTGCGAGGGACAATTCCATTTGCGATCTGCAGGGACCTGGGCAATCGGGATGGGGACTCACCAACACCGGACCGTTCCGCAACATGCAATCGGGATCGTACTGGTCGGGGACCGAATACTCGCCGGACAAATCGGAGGCGTGGAGCTTCGCGACCGACGACGGTGGCCAGGACTCCGAGGCGAAGACGAGCAGCTTCTATGCAGTGGCGGTGCACGCGGGCGATGTCGCACCGGCTCCGGTCGCATATAACGTCATCGATCTCGGCCCCGGAGTGATAGCCCTTGGCGCAGGCGACGGGCAGCAGGTAGGCGGGGCCGGTCATGCGCTGCTGTGGACCGGTCGCGCTGATAGCCTCATCGATCTCCATCCTCCGGGGTTTTCGCGATCGATCGCCACGGGTGTTGCCAGCAAGCGGCAGGTCGGATACGGCATAGATGCGGAAGGTGTTTCTCACGCCTTTCTGTGGACCGGAAGCGCCACGAGCGCGGTCGACTTGAATCCTGCCGGATTCTCCAGTGCGGGCGCCCTCGGAGCCGACATCGGACATCAAGCGGGCTGGGGCACAGTCGGAAGCATCAATGGTGTTTCTCATGCTCTGTTGTGGAGTGGAAGCGCCGCCAGCGTGCTCGATCTGCATCCCACCGGCTTCACGACATCGCAAGCCTGGGCCGTGGGCGACGGGCAGCAAGCGGGGTTTGGCGCGTCGGTGATCGACGGCCACAGCCACGCCCTCCTATGGTCGGGCGATGCCGCCAGCGCCGTCGACCTGCACCCGGCAGGGTTCATCAGCTCGGCAGCCAGCGGAGTTGCCGGCGGACGGCAGGTCGGGACCGCCGTCGATCAAAACGGATTTAGTCACGCGGTGCTGTGGACCGGAAGCCCGCACAGCGTTGTCGACCTGAGTCCCGCAGGTTTCGTCACCTCACAGGCCAAAGCCGTCGCTGGGGGCCAACAAGTCGGACTTGCCGCGTCTAGCACGCTAGGCCTCGCGCTCGGTGCCACGCGCGCGATCATGTGGACAGGCAGCGCGGCGAGCGCAGTGAACCTGCACAGCTTCATTCCCGGAACGTTCTTTGGAGCATCCAGCGCCCAAGGGATCGACGATGCCGGCAACATTGTCGGATCGGCCGGGCATTTCGGCCCGTGTCGTTATGGTTTTTGTCGTCCTATTCCGTACGCCATCCTGTGGGTACCCGTGCTCCCCTTCGGGCTGGACATCATCGAGACAGCGAGTCCCGATCCGGTCCTTCCCGGGGAGAAAATCACGTATTCGATCACGGTGACCAACAGCCGCTCCGGCACGGCCACTGGTGTGCTCGTCACCGACGCGATTGCCGCGGAGACGCTGGTCTCTGCGACAACCGACCGTGGGAGCTGCTCCGGTACCGACACCGTCATTTGCGATCTCGGCGCATTGCCCGGCGGCAGCTCGGCGCACATTACCCTGGTGGTCCAATTGTCCCAGGGATTTGCCGGTTCGAGCGTCAAGAATGGAGCATCGGTGGAGGCCGACCAGTTGATGACCATCTCCACCGCTGTCGGAACGTCGGTCGTCCAGGTTCCCGACCTCGCCGGCAACTGGCAGAACGCAAAGCAGACGTGTAAGACCAAGAGGGGCGTGACCACGTGCACCATCAAAGGCAACCTCAACGTAGTCAATCAGGGACGAGGCACGGCAAGTGCGTGCGTGGCCCGATTCTATCTCTCCGACGATACGACTTTCGACGCGAGCGACGTCCTGCTTTCCGAGATGACCATCCCAACCCTGGGAGCGGGCGCGACGCACTTGCTCAGGGTGAAGACATTGCTCCCCCCTGGCAGCAGCGCCTCGGGGAAGTTTGTCATCGCGGTTCTCGATGCGGCTGGCATCGTGACCGAAAGCGACGAGTCGAACAACAGCGTTGCTAGCGCTCGCCTTCCTTGAGGAGGACGACGAAACCGCAGTGAAATCGAGAAGGGCCGTTGACCCTTGCTATTCAAGACAACGGGAGGAGACATGAACCCCAGGTTTGCAGCAATCATTGCAGTGGTCGCAACTCTTGCGACCGTTTCGTTTGCGGATGCCGACCCAATGAGTTTCCTGGACAACGGCGTGATCAGGCTCGGCGTGGATCTAGGAAGTGGTGGGACGATCACGTACCTATCCAATTCTGGAACGGATGTAAACGTCATCAACAATCATGAAGTGACACCACTTTTTACCAGCGGGCCGAACGGGTTATGGAACGCGCTTGTCGCGGGGGCCACTGTCCTCGAGCAATCGAACGACGGTCTGACCCTTTATACGAAGAGCGTTCCAATGCAGGGGGCCTGCGAGTGCCTGATCGAGCAGTGGATCACGCTCGACGGCAATGCTGCCCAGGTCCGCACCCGCCTCACGAACAATCGCTCCGACCACACGCAGTACGACGCCTGGGGCCAGCAGGAGCCGGCCGTCCAGACGAACGGGATGTTTTGGAGGCTTTTCACCTATAACGGCAATGCTCCATACACCGGCGGTCCGCTCACCCAGATCACCGGCGTGCCAGGGGCAATAGGTTCGGCGACCGAGCATTGGGCCGCGCTGGTGAACGATGCGGGGTTCGGTCTCGGCGTCTTTACCCCTTTTACGACGCAGTACGTGGGCGGTTTCAACGGAACCCCGGACACCGGCGGCCCGGGCTCCTTCGGGTCCATCACTCCAGGCACCGACGAAACGCTGGACTGGAACATCGTCTACGAATACGACTACGCGCTTGTTCTCGGCATTCTCGATCAGATCCGAGCCTACGCGGTTGCGCATCGGCCTGACAGCCTCCCGGATTACCAGTTCGTCGATGACCGGCAGCACTTCGGACTTTTCCACGCGACAGATGCCGGCTGGCCGATCAACGGTGCGCTCCATGTCAATCTGGGCCAGGTCAACCCTTCCTTGATCATCGTGGGGCGGAGTTGGCAAGCCCCCGACGTACCCCGCATTTACATCACCGCGGCGTACCACGCTTCGAATACGAACGCCGTATTCTTCTGGACCGTAGCCGGACAAGATCAAAACTTCACGGGGGAGCAGAGCCTGTCCTTCACAGCTATCGCCGACGGCCGCTTTCACACCTATACGCTGGAACTCGCCGGCTTGCCTGGTTACCAGGGCACGATAACGGGCTTGCGGTTTGACCCGTCGCCTGGCAACGCCTCACGTGCACACGTCGACATCGTCTCAATCACCTCGGAGCCGCCCTCTTCGGACCTCGCGATCAGCAAGACCGATTCCGCCGATCCGGTGACCGTGGGCAACCTCCTGACCTACACCATCACGGTCACGAATAACGGCCCGAGCACTGCCACCGGAGTCACGATGACGGACGCGCTTCCGGGGACGCTGACGTTCGTCTCGGCGACACCCAGTCAGGGCAGCTGCACCACCAGGGGTACGATCAGGTGCGATCTCGGGATTTTGGTGAGCGACGCTTCGGCGACGGTGACCATTGTCGTTGTGCCAACTCAGCCCGGCGACATCAGGAACACCGCCACGGTGTCGGCTGACGAACCCGATCCCGATGCGAGCAACAACTCAGCCACGCAGGTAACGACGATCGTCGGTGGGGTGGCCCCGCCTCTGCCTGATCTCACGGGCAACTGGCAGAGCGCAGCGAAGACGTGCAAGACCCGCCGCGGCGTGACCACGTGCAGCATCAAGGGCATCCTCAATGTCGTCAACCAGGGAACCAGCGCGGCCGGCCCGTGCGTCGCCCGACTCTATTTGTCCGACGATACGACCTTCGACGCGAGCGACATCCAGATTGGCGAAGTCGGGATCCCCAGCCTACCCGCGGGTGGGCAAAGAGTCCTCAAGTTGAAGGCCTCGCTTCCGGCCGGAAGCAATGCGTCCGGGAAATTCTTGATCGCGGTCCTCGATGCAAATGGCGTCGTACCGGAAGCCAGCAAGTCGAACAACAACATCGCCTCCGCTCGCCTGCCCTGACCATGTGACCGCGATGCACCGAAACGCGAAGATGAAATGCACTTATCGCGAGTTGATGCAAATCCTACGCCGTTTGGACAAGCGATTGTCTTCACAGCCTCGGTGGCTGGCAACTTCCCGTCCGGGACTGTGCAGTTCATGGATGGCGAGGCCCCCCTCGGATCGCCAGTCGGGTTGAGCGGGGGCAACATTGCCCAACTCATAACATCGACGCTAACCAAAGGTCGGCATGCGATTAGCGCGGTCTACAGCGGCGACAACACCAATGCACCAAGCGGATCACCTGTCTTGATGCAAAAGGTGAGAGGTAGGAGAAACTAGAAGGGATATTGATCGAGCGAACTGACGATCGACCGTTGCGGTGGCTTGCGTAGGATCGCTCGACCGAGCGCAAGCCGCCCCTTGTGATCACGCAATCTCGAACAACCCAGCTGCTCCCATCCCGCCGCCGATGCACATCGTCACGACGACAAGTTTCGCGCCGCGGCGCTTGCCTTCGATGAGCGCGTGCGCGGTTAATCGCGTGCCCGACACCCCGTAGGGATGCCCGACGGCGATCGCGCCGCCGTCCACGTTGAGTCGATCGTCGGGAATGCCCAGCTTGTCGCGGCAGTAGATCACCTGCACCGCGAACGCCTCGTTCAGCTCCCAAAGATCGATGTCCTCGAGCCGCTTGCCCGTCCGCGCCAGAAGCTTCGGCACGGCGAAGACCGGACCGATGCCCATCTCATCGGGCTCGCATCCGGCGACCGCGAAACCGCGGAACACTCCCATCGGCTTCAAACCGCGTTTCGCCGCCGCGCGATCGCTCATCACGACGCAAGCCGCCGCGCCGTCGGAGAACTGGCTCGCGTTGCCGGCCGCGATCACGCCGCCCGGCAATGCCGGCTTGATCTTCGAAACGGCCTCGTAGGTCGTGTCGGCGCGAATGCCCTCATCTGCAGCAATCGTGACTCGCTTGGTCAGCAACCGCCCCGAGTCCTTGTCCGCGACGCCCATTGTCACCGTCATCGGCACGATCTCGTCGTCGAACTTGTGCGCCGCGGCCGCTACAGCCGCGCGCTGTTGACTGCGCGCACCAAATTCGTCCTGCCGCTCGCGCGAGATCCCGTAGCGCTTCGAAACAGTCTCCGCGGTCTGCAGCATCGTCCAGTAGATCTCCGGCTTGTGCTCGTTGAGCCAGTTCTCGCGCAGCATGTGCTTGTTCGATTCGTTCTGCACGCACGAGATCGACTCGAGCCCGCCGGCAACGAAGACGTCGCCCTCGCCGGACATGACCCGTTGCGATGCGATCGCGATCGTCTGCAGGCCCGAGGAGCAGAAGCGATTGATGGTGGCACCGGGAACGCTCACCGGGCAGCCGGCGCGCAGTGCGATCTGACGGGCGATGTTGTGTCCGGTAGCCCCTTCGGGGAACGCGCAGCCGATGAGCACATCCTCGACCTCAGCCGGCTCGAGGCGCGCTCGCTCGATCGCGTGCTTGACGACGTGTCCGCCGAGGCTCGCGCCGTGGGTCATGTTGAAAGCGCCGCGCCAGGACTTCGCGAGCCCGGTGCGCGCGGTGGAGACGATGACAGCGTCGGTCATGATGAATTGCCTTCGTGAAGAGTTGCTCAGCCGTTGAAGCTCTTGCCTTCTGCCGCGAGCTTTGCGAGCAGCGGGGCAGGTTGCCAGAAGCCTGGATCTCCGTGCGGGTTGGCAGCGAACTGATGCAGCCGGCGCACCACGTTGTAGAGGCCGAGCGAGTCGGCATAGAACATGGGACCACCGCGCGCTACGGGGAATCCATAGCCGGTTAGATAGACGAGATCGATGTCCGAGGCGCGCAGCGCGATGCCGTCCTCCAAGATACGGGCGCCCTCGTTGACGAGCGCAAAGATGCAGCGATCAACGATCTCGTCGTCGGCGATCTCGCGCGTGACGAAACCTTTCTCCTTGCGATAGCTCGCGATGAGCGCGTCGATCGCTGGATCGGGGAGGGCGTCGCGGCGTCCGGGTTCGTAGCGGTACCAGCCCGAGCCGGTCTTCTGTCCGAAGCGTCCGAGCTCGCATATTCGGTCGGCAATCCGCGAATACACGACCTGCGGCTTCTCGACGTAGCGGCGCTTACGGATGTACCAGCCCACGTCGTTGCCGGCGAGATCGCTCATGCGGAAAGGTCCCATCGCCATGCCGAAGCGCTCCAGCGCACGATCGACCTGCGGCGGCGAAGCGCCCTCCTCGAGGAGGAACAAGGCCTGGCGCAGATACTGCTCGAGCATGCGATTGCCGATGAAGCCGTCGCACACGCCCGCGACCACTGCGGTCTTGCCGATCTTTTTGGCGAGCCGCATGACGGTGACCAGAACGTCGGGCGCCGTAGCCTTGCCGCGCACGACTTCCAGCAACTTCATCACGTTCGCCGGGCTGAAGAAGTGCATGCCGACGACGTCTGCAGGGCGACGCGTCACGGCGGCGATCCGATTGAGATCGAGCGTCGAGGTGTTGCTCGCGAGAATCGCACCCTGCTTCGCAACCTCGTCGAGCTTGCGGAATACCTTCTCCTTGATCTCGATGTCTTCGAATACCGCCTCGATGACGAGGTCCGCATTGGCGACATCGTCGTAGGAAAGCGTAGGCGCGAGCAGTGCCATGCTGCGCTCGAGCGCCTCCGCGGTGAGCTTGCCCCGCTTGAGCGAGCCCTCGTAGTTCCGGCGGATCGTCGCCACACCCTTGTCAAGCACCTCTTTATTCATCTCGAGCAAGGCGACCGGAATGCCGGCGCTAAGAAAATTCATCGCGATACCGCCGCCCATCGTGCCGGCACCGATGACAGCGACGCGCTCGATCTTGCGCGGTGACGTCTTGTCGTCGACGCCCGGTATTTTGGTCGCCGCACGCTCGGCGAAGAAGGCGTGGCGCAGCGCGCGGGACTCCGGCGTCTGCACGAGCGCGAGGAACAGCTCGCGCTCGATTCGCAAACCTTCCTCGAACGGCTTGGCGACCGCCGCTGCGACCGCATCGATGCATTTGATGGGAGCGGGCAGTCCCTTGGCGATCGCCCCGACCGTGTTGCGAGCGAACTGGAAGAACCCCTCCGCGTCGGGATAGTCGATGCGGATGTCGCGCAGGCGCTTGAGCGAGCGATGCTCGGCGACGACCTTGCGTGCGAAAGCGAGAGCACCGTCGACCAGCGGTCCGTCGATCATCTCGTCGAACAGGCCGGCGCCCGCGAGTTGCTTCGCAGGCACGCTCGCGCCTGAGACGATCATGTTGAGCGCCGTTTCGACCCCGATCGCGCGCGGCAGCCGCTGCGTTCCGCCTGCGCCCGGCAGCAGGCCGAGCTTTACTTCCGGCAGCGCAATCGTCGCCGCCGGAATCGCGACGCGGAAATGGCAACCGAGCGCAAACTCCAGCCCGCCGCCCATGCAGGTGCCACCGATCGCGGCGATCGTAGGCTTGGCGCTCGCCTCCACCATCCGGATCAGCGTGTGCAGCGTGGGCTCCGTCCTTGCGCTAGGCAGGCCGAACTCACGGATGTCGGCGCCGCCGGAGAAGAGCTTTTCGCCGCCGGTGACGATGATCGCCTGCACGGCGGAGTCGGCGAGTGCGCGATCGATGCCGGCACCGAGCGCAGTTCGCGTGTCGAGATCGAGCCCGTTGACGGGAGGATGGTCGAGCGTGATGACGGCCACGCCCTCGTGCACAGCGTAGTGAGCGGTCATACTTCCAGCCATTCCTTTCGTACGGCGCCATTCGCGCGAAGCGCCTCCGGCGTACCCTCGAACACGATACGGCCATGTCCCATCACGTAGACCCGATGCGAGATCGCGAGTGCAATGGTGAGCTTCTGCTCGATCATCATGATGGCAATGCCGCGCCTCGCAAT
>Ga0126384_10002683_pt1 | contig 10796 bp, 11 predicted proteins | sample PanSoiMetPlot_36_FD_92543 | JGI IMG/M metagenome (GOLD analysis project Ga0126384, IMG submission 92543) | Tropical forest soil microbial communities from Panama - MetaG Plot_36 | ecosystem: Environmental > Terrestrial > Soil > Tropical forest > Bulk soil | place: Panama | collected 2016-02-17 | reverse complement strand
TCAATGCGCTGACGCAGCTGCTCGCGAGCGACGTGCGCGTGATGACGGATGGCGGCGGCAAAGTCGCGGCGGCGCTGGACGTGCTCGATGGCGCCGATCGCGCAGCGCAGTTTCTGGTTAGCGTCGCGCGCAAAGGGTGGCGCGAGGACTTCAAGCTGCGCTTTGCGACAATTAATGGGCTGCCCGGTGTCATGGTGGTCGGATCCGACGGACTAGTGCAGACTGCGGCGTTCGAGATTGAGGGCGACGTCATTCGGATGCTTTACGTGGTGCGCAACCCGGACAAGCTGCGGCATTTAGCGCCGACCGCTCCTCTCCGTCCCCGTCGCGCGTCGTCCAGCATCCCAAGTTCAGGAGATCCGGTATCGTGAACGTCGTTCTTTGGATCGTGCAGATTTTTCTGGGCTTCTTTTTTCTCGGGCCGCATTTCCGAAGTTGACGGGGCGCGGTCTTGACCGGTGGACAGGCTTCTCTAGTCTGCCGCGTGGCCTCGTCCTCGGTATTGGCATCGGTGAGGTCCTTGGATCGGTGGGTATCGTTCTACCGATGGCGACCGGCATTCTGCCGTGGCTCACGCCTCTTGCGGCGATGGGTCTCGCGATCAACGTGCTCATGGCCACAGGATTCCACGTGCGCGAAGACGAGCGGTTGAAAGCGACGGCGACGACGTTGTGGGCGGCGATTGCCGGAATCATCGCCATCGGCCGCTGGAATCTCATCGCTCAGGCAGCGAAGGTGATTTCGCCGCGCGCGCTGGTCGCGTCGCTGGCTGTATTGCTGCCGGCGGTGATCATCATCGTGACCATCGTTTACCTCCATCCTCCGCCGGCCACCGAGCGTTTGCAGCGGAAGTGCAGCGCAAACCTCGCGTGAGGCCAGGTCATCCGCTAGTCCGTAAGTGTCAACCAGATGACCGACAGTACTAGATTGATGTGAGGAGGAGGGTCCGATGCAAACTCAAACAAGCAAAGCGTTCCAATCTGTGACCGACGAGAAGTTGGCCATCCTCCCAAAAAGCCGCTGGTACCGGATCCGCATCACCACCTACTGGACCTTCACGGTTCTCCTGGTCTTTGAGTTGGTTGCTGGATCAATGTGGAACCTCATGCAGATCGAATGGGTGCGGGTCCAGCTGAACCACTTGGGATACCCGCCCTATTTCATCTACATCAACGGCCTATGGCAAATCGGCGGCGCTGCCGCGATCATCGCGCCCGGCTTCCCGCGACTTAAGGAATGGGCATACGCAGGTTCCTTTTTCCACTTCTCGGGTGCCGTTGTGTCGCACCTGCTAACCGGCGACCTTCTTCCTGTTAGCACTTGGGTAACGCCGCTGGTGTTCTTGACGTTCGTCATCGTGTCTTGGGCGCTGAGGCCAGCCGACCGTCGCCTTCCGAACATAGGGGCGCCGGAAACCCGTCCTCTAGCTTGGGCCGTTCCGATTGGGATCCTCCTGGTTCTGTTTGTGGTTTCGTATCTGATGCTGCCCGCGGTAAACGCCGCCATGCACAAGCGGGCACTTGATCTCGGCTGGATTGCGCGCTGAGTCGCGTGCTCGGCCGCGATCGGCAGTTGTGGCGGGCAGGTTAGCATCGAATGACGCCCTTCACCTGTTTCTGAGTAAGGACCACGATAGGCTTTCGTTCAGAATCTGTGACGACTTCGAGCGTCGGCTTCTCTGGGAGCACCAAGAAGAAATTGGTGAGCGTGCGTGCGATAATTTCGAGTTCCTCCCGGAAGGCGCGTGATGACCAAGGAAAACAACAGCTCAACAATACCTATCCTGAGGCGAGCGACCTCCGACGACGGATCAGCCATTCTAAGATGTCTGCGCGCTGCGTTCGAGCCGTACCGGACACAGTACACCGCAGCCGGTTATGAAGACACAATCTTGACCGCAGCGACAGTGCAGCAACGAATTGAAAACATGATCGTTATTGTCGCGTGCGACGAATCTGGATTGATTGTGGGAACAGTTGGCGGCACAGCGGCTGGCCAAGAAGGCCACATTCGCGGAATGGCTGTTGCGCCTTCATCCCAGGGCGGCCCCGTTGGCGATCGCCTGTTGGAGATGATCGAACAACAATTGGTGGCCGCCGGATGTTCGCGCGTGACTCTCGATACAACTGCTCCTCTGGCCAAAGCGATGCGGTTTTATGAGCGTAACGGGTACGTTCGCACCGGCAGAGTCTCAGATTTCTTTGGCATGCCGCTGTATGAATACGAGAAGTCGCTTACCTCCAAGTGAGATCTCCAAGGATTTGAGACGCGCCTACACGTTCACTTTTTACGCCGCGCTCGTTGCGCTTGTAACAGGCGCTTTTCTTACCGCGCTATACCGAAGTCAGAGCTGGTTCTGTGATTACTCTGACTCAGGCAGTGACTTTAGATACTCAACCAGGTCGTGCTTTTCCGGGCCGGTCAAACCCAGACTAAAGCGTGTGTTGTAGTGATTGACGACGTCCAGCAAGGTGGCGAAACGTCCGTCATGATAAAACCGACCCTTGTTCGAGGCCTTCATGAACAATCCGTTTTCGCGCACGAATACACCAGCGAGATTCATCGTCTTGTATACATGATCAGGCGCGCGATCAGCCTGAAAGCTGTCGATTCCGATCTCGGCCGGTGTGTGCAGGTTCCAGCCCGGTTCGGTCCAGAGCGGCTCAACATGACAGTTGTTGCATTTGGCTTTGCCGCTAAACAATTCGTCGCCATGCGCGGCGGCCGCAGCATCGAAATCGACGCCAGGCTCCGGGTTTGGTGCAGGTATCGCTAACTGATAAAAGTGCAACGGCGGTAGAAACTTCGTGGTCAAGTCATCATCGGGATCGATATGCGGAAGGTCAGCAAATCCATGTGCAGCTGCGAGCGGAAACTGCGCCGCATTATTCAATCGTGGATCAAAGAATCGGCCTGTCCCACGCAGGTCCAGCGTTGCGACAAGCACATTCCAATATGACACCGTCCCCCAAGCACCGGTCCAGGTGTGCTGATTAAAACCAGCCAGACCAAACGCATTCGGGATTAGGGTAGCTCCAGGCACGTTTGTACCCGTCACCACGCCGTCAGTGACCTGCTGCGGGTTGAATGCCTTTCCGTCCAGGAATAGTTCCGCGTCGAATTTACCCGGTCCCCAACTGTTGAGCACAGTCACCACTGTGGAAGTACTAACGCCGAGCAAATTGGCAAATGGTTGCAGGTTCGGTGCCGCAGCCACGATCTTACCCACGTCGAGGTCGCGATTCGCCCACCCATCCAGCCGGTGGCCAATGCCGAAAGCAAATGAATTGTCCACTGTCGAATGGCAAACGGCACAGGTAAGACCAACGGAGTTCAAGTTGTTGCCGTTAAAAGTCCCTTTGACGCCAGGCACCGCATTTAATTTGATCAGAGCAACTGTGGTCGCGGGATCGTTGAGATTTACCTGACCGCGCTTGAGTTGCTCGATGAGCGGTTGTGGGAGGGCATCTATGTCGACCTTAAGCCCAAGGCTCAGCGCCGTATTCGGACTGATGCCCGGACCCACACCACCCAGATTAGCTCCTTCAATTGCTTTATGAAGCTGGAGCGTGTCACCCCAGAACTTCTCGTCGCCGAAGGTATTGAAGCGGAAAACTTGCCGGCCGTCTTCAAGCAATTCATTCGCGTTGGCGACAATTTGTGCGTCGAAATTGCGTGGCTTCTCTTTCTTTGCGTGACTTTGTGCCGGCGGTCCCTGTGCACGCGAGCGACTTAGAATCGGCAGCGCGATAGCAGTAGCTGCCAGCAGAATTACTGCCAGATAAAGGAGTCGTACCCGCGTGCTGACACGAGCGTAGGATTGCGGATCGTTAGCCAGAGGCTTTTGAGTTCTTTCGAATGTCCGGTTACGGTTGTTGTTCATTTTTCCCTCCCAGCGATGGTTAGACATATGCTGGGTAATAAGGGCTGGTCCGAGTTCACAGTCGCGAAGCTAATAACGCTATGAACATAGGAGCGCACCACTACTTACCCACCCTGTGAATTAAGCCAACAGTTTGCTAATCGAAATGAAACGATAAGCGCCCGGACTGCTTATCGGTGTTCGTTCGCGAACTTGTGATTTGTCTGTTCAGGGGATTCTGGAGAGCAGTATTAGGTTACGTCCTAAAACCAACGTTGTAAAGCACAATCTCTTGCGAGTAGCTTCAAAACTGTAACGCGTTTGTTGAATTCTAATGTCGTATCTGACTTTGTCTCCTTTGTTGAGCAATCATGGCTCATGACGACTGCTGACCGCCCCAGATTCGAAGGACCGCAATATCGGACATCGTTTGCAGGATAAGAACTATGACAATACCTCGAAGCTATCAAGGCTTACATTTCCCTTGTGCGTGTGTATCGGCAGTAAAAGATACCTACAGCGATCCATGGGCCCAGATCGCTAAACGCAAGCTGCTTCCAAATGGAACGAAGGAAGAGATTCTCAACCTTGTTGCGCAAGAGCCCAGGACCGTCTCGCAATTAGCCGGGGCGCTCGACATAGCGCCGCCAAGCGTACATACGCACGTCAACGATTTAATGAAAAGCGAATTGCTGCGGGAGTCGGTAGAGTGGGAAAAGAAGTATCCAACCGAACGGTACTACGAACCTAATTTCCCCGTCTTCAAAAAGGCGGAATGCGCCGAGTTCATGTCCTTATGCGAAGAGATGGCTGAACGAGTGGCCGCTGTATTTGAAGGGAAACGAAAAAAGTTGGAGCAAGCCTTCGACAGAACGGGCCTGCCTAACCAGGGCTGGGAGTTCTCAGACATCACTCAATGCCTTTACGCTAACATGCAGCGTCACGCGCGTCGGCTCCTGGAAGAGCGAGGAATGCTCAGGACCGCCCACGAGCACAAGAATGGCGCCGAGTGGATCTTCTGGGCTCAAGAGCCGACAGTTTGAAAGGTCACTTCTGCGGCTTCGAATGAATGAGGGCTTTCGCGCACCTTAGCGAGAACCATTACCCATCCCCTTAATGCCTTACGCATGACGCTACCAGTCAGTGAACTAACAGATTTTTGACAGCCGGACTAGTCATTAAGGTACGTGCGGGCGTGCCAGCTTATTAAACTCGAATACTTCATCATTTAGTGCTACGGCTGGAAATCATGGATTGCCAGGTTCCTTAATCAGCAAGCCGACAATCGCTCCTGCTGCGATGCCTTTCAACGTTCCCCCGATGAGCCAGCCCCAGGCTAGGGCCAAAGGTATAGGCATGTGGATGTAGCTCCCGAAACCCGATGAAATTCCAAGAGCGAGGCCCATGAATGCACCGAGGCAGACGCCAGAGCCCGACGACTTCGGCTTTACCAGCAGCCAGTATGTCGCTACAAGCGTCGCTATCAAAATAACGGTAACCACGTAGATCAAGGCAATATTCAACTGATCCAGAGGGCGCCACAAACCGGAGTTCTCATCGTATAAGGTTCTAAGCACGAACCTGTGCATCAGCACATCGATCGCTGTCCACGCGACAAGAATCGCCAGTCCGGAAAGTAATAATCGCTTTAGCACCGACAGACTCACCTACCCAGCCTCCCCAATTATGTGAAGCACTAAATCAAAGAAAACGGTCGCTGCAATAAGCGATAGTCCTTATTTCGTTTGAAATGATTCTCTCAATCATCAAGAACCGACAGATCGAGTTGCTGAAGGCGAGCACGATCGGTGATGATCTCGGCCTGTACAATCCTTCCGTTTGCGAAGGTGAAGCTAAGCGCACGCGATAGTTTACCGCCGGGCGCGAACACCAATCCCACCGATCCGTTGATCAGGGCCGGCTGCACAAACGGTGCAAAGCGCGAAAAAGCAGCCGTCGCTCCACGGGCCCAATTTGCTGCCCCGCGAAACTCCCGAGGCGCGCCGGGCGCGGCATCCATACGAACCAGGACATCAGGATCGAGCACTGCCAGCAATCCTTCGAAATCACCCGCTCGCAATGCGGCAAGAAAAGCATCAACGACAACTCGCTGGTTCTGCAAATCAGAATTGGATGTTATCTCTCCGCCGCGCACTCGTCTGCGAGCGCGACTGGCCAGCTGCCTCGCCGCATCTGGTGTGCGATCCACGATCGGCGCAATTTCGTCAAAGGGAAGATCAAAAACATCGTGCAGCACAAACGCGACGCGTTCGGCTGGTGAAAGCGTGTCGAGCACCACCAGCAACGCCAGCCCAACCGAATCAGCCAGCAACGCTTCCTGTTCAGGATTGCTTTTGGTGTCAGCAATCGGTTCGACGACTTCTACCTCGAGCGCTTCCTCGTGTCGTGACCGCCGCGAGCGCAGCATGTCCAGGCAAATGCGCGCGACTACTGTTGTGAGCCAGCCGCCAAGGTTAGCAACTTCATTGGTGTTCGAGTTGTTCAGTCGCAGCCATGCTTCCTGCACGGCATCGTCAGCTTCACTAGGGGAGCCAAGCATGCGATACGCGACCGCGCGCAGATGACTGCGGTGCGACTCAAACAGCGTTGTCAGATCTTTAGGTTCGCTCAAGCTGCTTCCTCGGCAAATTTATGAATCGCACCCTCAAGGCGACGACTTGGCGGACGCAGTGCCCACGAAGCGACCGTGAGCGCGGCTAATACCAGGTCAACGATCACGTGCCACGGTGCACTTTCAGTAAACACACCCGTGGCAGCTGCACCGGTCATGTTAAAGAAAATGCCGGCGTATGCCCATTCTTTAAGCCTTGGAAAACCGGGCGCCAAAATGGCAATGGCTCCAAGGACCTTCCAGAATCCGATAATCGTCGCAAAATATACCGGATATCCAAGATGAACGAGTCCCTCGACCGTTCCCGGCACTCCCGCCAGCTCAGCCGCGCCTCCCGAGCCGATGAAAAACGCAACCATTGCCGTGATCACCCAATAGCTTATTGATTTCAGTTTCATGGTGTTTTCCTTTCTTTGTGATGCCACCTTCCTGTTGTCACATTCTTTTGTAATCGTCCGTCATAGTGGTGACGAAGGAAGTCCGGCAAATGTGACAGAGTGGAGGAAGAATAATCATGCAAGCTCGAATGAAGAACCCGGCGATGGTAATTCCAGAGGCGATGCAAGCGCTCCTGGCTCTTAATGCGGCCACGGAAAAAGGTGGTGTGCCGCCAACAACTCTCGGTTTAGTCCATTTGCGCGTAAGCCAGATAAATGGGTGCAGCGTCTGCGTTGATATGGGCTGGCGCATGTTAAAGAAGGCAGGTGAAAAGGACGAACGCATCTTCTCAGTAGCGGCATGGCGAGACGCGCCTTACTTCTCCGATGCAGAACGCGCTGCGCTCGCACTGGCCGAGACAATGACGCGATTGAATGACCGTTCAGACCCGGTCCCCGACGTTGTCTGGGATGAGGCAGCGCGTCACTATGACGAGAAAGGAATGGCGGCCTTGATCTTATCAATCGGGACGACCAACGTTTTCAACCGGCTCAACGTAACGACACGCCAGCTTGCCGGCGAATGGATCAAATCGGCGGAGGCAGGAGGCTGGTCCTAAGGGCCTGGCCCACACGATTCTTTCTGTGATTCATAAATTAGTCAAAACGCCCAAACCGCGAAAGGAGAAACGAAATGAAAATCAAATTGACCACTGTATATGTGGACGACCAGGACAAGGCCCTGCGCTTCTACACCGAGGTGTTGGGCTTTGCCAAGAAGACCGATTTCAGTCAGGGCCCATATCGTTGGCTGACCGTGTCTTCGCCCGAGGAGCCGGACGGCACTGAGTTGCAGCTGGCGCTGAACAACAACCCCGCAGCCAAGGCGTATCAGCAAGCGATGTTTCAACAGAGCCAGCCCGCGGCCATGTTTTTCACCGACGACGTTAAGGGCGACTACGAGCGCATCAAGGCCCGGGGCGGCGAGTTCAAGATGCCGCCCACCGACGTGACCGGCTCGACCATTGCGATGCTGAACGACACCTGCGGCAACTTCATTCAGCTCACGCAGCTGGCGCGGTATTAAACGCTATAAGGGCGGCCTTCAGCCGGATGGCAATGCCGGCTTGAACGCCGCCCTCGACCTCAAAAATCGAATTTGGAATTCAACCCTGCCTAATGGTGGTGTGAAAGCCCCCTTCAATTCTCGAAGAACTTGTGCTGAAACCGGTGCTCGATGCCCATAGTTCATCACACAAATACAAAGGGGCAGAAACAGACCCGACTATGAAGGTCACGTCGTGTGAAACCACCAACGATGAGCGTCGCTAAGAGTCTGCTGACACTCACGACACCGCAGCAGCCTCCACGAGTAACTTAGAAACCGACATCCGCTCGAGCTGCCTCAGGAGTGGCATAATCCCTGACGAATATGACGGAATGTCCTTCCGACAAAATCCTTCGCAGCCGTCACTTTCGTCAACAGTTCGGGTCGCAGTCGTCAAATGTCTTCGCTAATCGGCCTTTAATCAAAGATTTTTATCTGGTACGCGCGTTGCCAAAGTCGTGGGAAGTAATGGAGGGATCGGGAAACTGAGTTCAGGAAGTCGAGTGTAAATGAAAGGACTCCACGGCTGATCCAGTCGGAGCTGTGGGCTTAATAACAACCAGGCGTCATGAACCAAAAACTTCCAATTATGTATTTGGCCAGACACGGGGAAGCCGCCTGGAGCCTGACAGGCCAACATATAGAACGCACCGATTTACCCCTAACTAAGGCAGTTACATCTGCGCTTACTAAAGTCATCTGGATTTTGACCCTGCTCCTCTCTGTGGTTTTGTCTGCGCAAGGTCAGCAAACTGATGACGTGCAGAAGCAGATAGAACAATTGAAAAAGCAATACGAACAGACTACTCGAGAGTTACAAGAACGGATAGCCGCTCTGGAAGCGCAGCAAAAGGAACTTGAGACCAAGGAAAATCCACCAAAAAAAGAAGCAGTTGGCTCGGAGATAGAGCGTGCGGTTCAGGACGCCGCAAAGACCGCCTTCGGACAATCACAAGAGAAGCCATCACTTCAGGGACAGCTGCCTTCTGCTCCCACGTACGACTTGTTGAGAGACGCAGATACGAAGATCAAGAAGTTGGAAGAGCAGATGAGGAGTTTTGAATTCCACGGATATCTACGTTCCGGTTACGGTCTGAACAGCAGAGGCGGACAACAGGTCGCGTTCCAAGCCCCGGGGGCTGATGCCAAATACCGTTTGGGAAATGAGGCAGAAACGTATGCCGAGCTCATCTTTGTCAACAACTGGGTCAACCCGGAGCATGATACAGATAAGGCGTGGATGAAGACAGAGTTCATGATCGAGGCTAACACCAGCAACTCCGCCAGTTTTGCAGATTTCCCCGGCGGCATTGGTAATGATCGATTCCGCGTGCGTGAGGCCTTCGTTCAGGCTGGCAACGTCCTTAAAAGCCAGCCCGGCGCCAAGTTTTGGGCGGGACAACGATACTACCGGCGTTATCAATCGCACATCAACGATTTCTACATCTCAGACATGAGCGGCTACGGCGGGGGCGTTGAGGATCTAGACGTCAAGGTCGGCAAGATGGCTGTGGCTTTTCTCGCCGGCGCGCGACCCGACATCGTCACCGAAAATGGCAATTACGCGAAGAGTAACATTGATGTGCGGCTCTATGACGTGAAGGCACCCGGAGGAAAACTAGCTGCCTGGTTCAATTTCGCCAGGGCTAAGGGCGGAACGACACCAAAGGGCACGGTCATTCCCTCAAGCGATGGATTCGCTTTCGGGATAGCCCATCAGCGCCTGGAATGGAAAGGTGGCTACAACTGGTTTTCGGTTCAATACGGAACCGGAGCTGCCAGCAACTTCAGCACATCGATCGATGATCCAACGTCGTTTTTGAAGGATACGAAAAGATTTCGCATCGCCGAACACATGCTGATTCAAACAAACGACAAGTTTGCGATTCAGCCAGTCTTCGTCTACCAGCGTACGCAGAGCGGCAATCACGGGGAAAAGTGGAATCAGTGGACTTCGTTTGGCGCCAGGCCGCAGTACTTCTTTACCGATCATCTCTCATTGGCGTTTGAGGCCGGACTCGATCATACCAGCAGCGGCAGTGGTCAATACGAGGGCTGGCTCCGCAAATTCACGATCGCTCCACAAATCGGAGCAGGCCGCAAATTTTTTAGCCGGCCTGTATTGCGTCTCTTTGTGACCTATGCAAGCTGGTCGAACGGCCTGCGCGGCTTCGTCGGCGGAGTTCCGTTTCACGATAAAACAAGTGGATTCACTTTTGGCGTGCAGACAGAAACGTGGTGGTAGCATGCGCGTTTTGAACGCCGGACGATGATCGCGCGGATGATTTGATTCACAGAAAGGAAGCAAATGGCGACTAGAGAGATGGTAGCGGGCTCTAAACAGGCCCAGAATGTGCGCGTTTCATCGACGAGTGGGAGTTACATACGCCCTCTGGCGATTCTCACTACGCTGTTCTTCCTATGGGGCTTTCTCACGAGTTTGAATGACATTCTTGTTCCACATCTGAGGTCAATCACAGATTTCAATTACACCAAGGTGATGCTGATCCAGTTTGCGTTCTTCTCGGCGTACTTCCTCTTTTCAGTGCCCTGGTCGATGGTCGTCAACAAGATTGGATATCAGAAGACTATGGTAGTCGGTTTAGTAACCATGAGTCTGGGTGCCCTGCTTTTCGTGCCCGCTGCATCTATTCCGTCTTACCCGCTGTTGTTGGCGGGGCTAATGATCCTTGCTGCCGGCATTACTGGTCTTCAGGTGGCGGCGAATCCTTATGTGCTCGTACTTGGCAAACCCGAAACAGCATCAAGCCGCTTGAATCTGACGCAGGCTTTCAACTCACTCGGTACCACGCTGGC
>Ga0126384_10002682_pt1 | contig 10796 bp, 12 predicted proteins | sample PanSoiMetPlot_36_FD_92543 | JGI IMG/M metagenome (GOLD analysis project Ga0126384, IMG submission 92543) | Tropical forest soil microbial communities from Panama - MetaG Plot_36 | ecosystem: Environmental > Terrestrial > Soil > Tropical forest > Bulk soil | place: Panama | collected 2016-02-17 | reverse complement strand
TGGAGTTTCTTCCCGGCTATGCGCCGGACCTAAATCCGGTCGAGTATCTGTGGTCGCACTGGAAGCAGCACGAACTGCCCAACTTCTGCCCCACTACCTTCGGACAGTTGAGCCATTATGCGCGGCGGGCGCTCCGTCGCATGCGGAAACGGCCGAGTCTGGTGATTGCCTTCTGGCGGCAGGCCGAACTATTTCCATTGTAACTATATTATGCAATTCTCAATAATCGGAATTTAGCGAAGCAACAGTTTCTGGCCCGTCCGGTGCTACGGTTTTGAGAGCTTGATGCATCGACGCAGTCTTGGCCTCAAACCTATCGATGATCAACTCATCTCCAACTCCCGTCCGGCTCCGAAAAATGGTATGCGCGGGTAGCTCGATAACACTCTCCGCGCGCAGCTTCGGCAGAATGATCCGAAACGGCTTTACCAGCTCCTTCACACTGACCACCCTGAAGTTCTTGTCGATCATCACGACGTCGAAGGAAAACAGCATACCGACGGTGTGGATCGCGTTTGCTGGAACGATCCACACCCCGCTATCCGGTTTTAGAGACCTCTTGCCCAGCAAGCCAATCAATCGACCTGCAAACGAGTCGGCAACTTCGACCCGGAAGGCAAGGAACGTCTCTTTGGTCTTGTTGTAGACAAACACCTGTCCTGATGATCCGACCATAATTCTCCCCGGTGGATTCTAGTTGATGACCTACCGTTGTGTTTTTTTCTTCATCCGGTAAATCAAAATGACGAGAGTGCAAGCGAACAGAACACCAGCGATGACCCGAATCAACGTAACATTATCCATAGTTCACCTCATTTGATTTGAAATTCACGACTTCACTTGTGCAAAAAGTGTGAGAAAAAATAACTCACAGCAATTACGGCCGGCCCCACTATCACGACTCCCATCGCAGGAAAAATGAAGAAGACCAAAGGAGGCACCAGCTTGATGGTTGTCTTAGCAGCTCTTTCCTCTGCTTGTTGTCGGCGCTGGGTTCGCAACGAATCTGAAAAGGCACCTAATGACTTGGCAATCGGGGTTCCGAAGCGGTCAGTTTGAATCAGCATGGCGACGAATGAGCGCGCACTCTCGAACCCAGCCCGTGTTGCAAACGATTGCCATGCTGCGTTTCGCTGAACTCCAGCCCGCTGTTCAAAGTTAATTAGCAGCAGTTCTTCACTCAGCTCTGGGTGGCTCACTTGGAGCTCTTGACCAACCCGTATGACCGCCTGATCGAGGCCGAGGCCGGCTTCCAGACAGATAGCCATCAAATCAAGGCTGTCTGGCAAACTAAGTCTAAGCCGCTCGCGTCTGCGGTTTGTGGCATAAGAGAGCCAGAAATCTGGAGCAAAGAAACCAGTAATAAGTGCAAACAGGAAAATGATGAATGTATTATTACTGAAAGTAACTGTAGCAGTGAGTCCAAGTATTGCAGGTAATGCCAGCCTCATTCCAAGAAAGATGTCAGCATGATATGGCTTTCGATAACCAGCAAGCATCAAGCGGCGCACGATCTCGGGGTCGGGTTCGGCTGCGAAGATTCGGCGCAAAGCAGTGAATGGCTTCGCGACTACATCTCCACTCACCGGACGCCAAGGTCCTGAAACCGGACCTGTGCCCCGCGCCTCTCTGGCGACTTGTTCCAACAGCGCACCTTGTGCAGAGGACCGATTGATCAGGAGCACAAATCCCAACATAAGTGCTGTGAATACGCCGACTCCGAAAAGTATGATGAGTGTCATAACTAGACCTTGATATCAATAATCTTGCGAATCGCCAGAATGCCGATCAACATCATTCCAAGGCCAAAATAAACCATCTTGAGTCCAAAAGGATCGCTAAACAGGGTCTTTTCGTAGTTGTGATTCACGAGATTCATCAGTCCAAACATGATGAATGGAGCACCGCCTAGAAGGTAGCCGGTTACACGCCCCTGGGCCGTGTAGATTCGGAGCTGTCCGCGTAAGCGAGCTCGCTCGCGAATCACGTTGGCGGTCTTATCTAGAATTTGCGCCAGGTTACCACCCGATTCCTTCTGCAAGAGAATGGCCGTGGCGAGAAACCGCATGTCATCGACAGGCACTCGATCCACCAAGCTCATCATGGCGTCCCGAATCGGAAGCCCGAGGGTCTGCTCCTTATGCAGAGACCGGAACTCTAATCCCACGGGATCGGCAATCTCGTTTCCAACCATCTCCAGCACGGCTTGTATGGAGTGGCCTGCACGCAAGCCTCGTGACATTAGGTCGACGGCTTCTGGTAGCAAATCGCTGAACTTACTGAATCGAACCTGCCGAACTATATGCAGATACACGTATGGTGCGAGACCCGCAGCAACACCAAAAAGAATGCTAAAGATGACACCGGCGTTAAACAATGAGGCAAGCCCGTAGCCCGCAAGCACTGCAATCAAAGAAAGTAAACACAATAAACCAAAAGACCAGCCGTACCCGGCTTGTTTGATCAGCCGTGAACCGCTCTGTGCCCAGGGCAGCATTCGAGCAAGTTCGTCAAGGGGGGTGGAGCGCACTGCATCTTCCTTTAAGATTGTAGTTCGGCTTCCAGTTAGTGACTGACGGCCCTCGATGCTTGCTAACTGATCCTCCACCGCCTTTTCCATGGCAGACGGCTTTAGCAAATAAACAAGCACACCGAACATTACGATCAGCAGTAGGAGAAATATCACTATCAGCGTCATACGCTTGGTGCCCTCAGTTCCAGAGCTTGGTCGTTTGTTCAAACATATTTGCCGGCAAAACGATCCCAGAAGCCTTGAGCTTTTCGGCGAACTTCGGTCTGATGCCCGTGGCGGTGAACGAGCCCAGAGTCCGGCCTTCCGGTGAAACACCCTGCTTTTCGAATACGAAAACGTCCTGCATGCTGACCACGTCGTCCTCCATGCCGGTGATCTCACTGATATGGGTAAGTCTTCGGGTTCCATCCGCAAAACGAGAAACCTGCAACACGAGAGTCACTGCCGACGCGATCTGCTTTCGAACCGCCTTTTCGGGTAAGTTCAGGTTTGCCATCATAGCCATGGTTTCCATCCGGGCTATTGCATCTCGAGGACTGTTGGCGTGGATGGTCGTGAGTGATCCGTCGTGACCTGTGTTCATCGCTTGCAGCATGTCCAGAGCTTCTTCGCCGCGGACCTCGCCGACGATGATGCGGTTCGGTCGCATCCGAAGGCTGTTAATAACAAGCTGCCGTTGGAAGATGGCTCCCTTACCCTCCACATTCGCCGGACGAGTTTCTAGGCGAACTACATGGCGCTGTTTCAGCTGTAATTCGGCTGAGTCTTCAATGGTGACAATGCGTTCTCTTTCAGAAATGTAACCCGACAGCACGTTCAAAAACGTTGTTTTGCCGGCGCCGGTTCCACCCGAGACCACGATATTAAGTCGCGCCGCGACCGCGCCCTTAAGCAAAGCTAGCATTGCCTCCGTGAGCGTTCCGTTAGCCAGCAAATCATTTTCTGTGATCGGAATGTGGCCAAAACGGCGAATCGACATGTGAGGTCCGTCAATCGCTAGTGGCGGAATTATCACGTTCACACGCGAGCCATCTGCGAGTCGGGCATCGACCATCGGCGAGGATTCGTCGATGCGCCTGCCTATCGCTGAAACAATCTTGTCGATGATGTGCATGAGATGCGCATCATCCTTGAACATAATCCTTGTCTCCTCCAGCACGCCGCCCCGCTCGACGTAAACTTCTTTAGCCCCGTTTACCAGAATGTCAGTGATGGTGGGATCCTGCAGAAGCGGCTCCAAAGGACCTAAGCCGAAGACCTCATCGAGCACTTCCAGCGCAAGTCGTTCTTTTTCGGGACCGCTCAAAGGTGTTTTGAGGTCGGAGACTAAATCGTGGATGACCGCGAAGACCTGACGCCGGGTGCGATCGTCCCGTACGGTGGCTACCTTCTCCAGATCCACCTTGTTCAGGAGGTCACGGTGGATTCCCGTCTTCAGTTCCTGATACACATGAAAATCAAGACCACCACGCTTCTTCGGCTCTCCGGTAATGACCGGGTTAGATGTGGTCACAAGCATGGGATTAAAATCGGCCATATACCCTCCCAATCTCTAAGCTCATATTCCTATCGATTCCACAATCCCAATATGCTCTTTCCTTCCTTTTTCTTTGCTTCGGCCCCCGGTCTCCTGCCGATACTTTCTGCCCATTCCTCAAGATTGCGGGTCACTTCGGAAGCGGAGAGCTGCGCAATTGGGTCACCCTCGTGAATCGTCTTCACAACCTGTGGATATTGGTTCGGCACCCGCCAAAAGATCTTCTGCTCGAGAACCTTTTCTATTTGGGCGTCTGTAAGCACGTTACGCTTGTGATGACGGTTCAAGACGACCCGAACCTTATCGCGCGGGATATCCCTACTTGCGAAGTACTCCAATTGGCGAAGAACGTTGCGAATTGCTGATACCTCTGCCACCGTAACCAGGTAGAGCTGATCGCAATCCTGAATAACCGCCAGATTTTCGTCATTGAGCGCTGGGGGAAGATCCACAAGGATGAACTCATAGCGCATGCGAAGGAAGTTCAATGTGTACTTCACTGCGCCGGCGGGCAGCATCTCTCGGCTGGCGACGCTTCCTTCTGGTGCCGGAATCAAATCCAACCCACTCGAGTGGCGCATAATGAAGCTTTGCAAGAAATCGGCGTCCAGCCGGTCCGAGTTTTCTAGCAGCTCGAAAAAGTGGAAGCGCCCTTTTGTCAGTTTCAGATAAAGAGCGGCATCTCCGAAGTCAGGATGCAGATCAACCAGCAGAGAATTGCGAGAGAATGACTTGGAAAGCAGAGCTCCTAATTGTGTCGCTACTGTGGTCGTGCCGCAGCCCCCTTTAGAACCCATGAAGGCCAACACTTGCGCTTGGCCTTGCTCCTGCCTTTCTTTATCCTTGCGTCGTGATCCGATTCGCGCTATGGCCTTGACTAACTGCTCGCGTTCGAGGGGTTTCGTCAGGTATTCCACGCACCCCGCACGCATCGCCTCCAGAATCGCCTCAGGATGTGTTTGCGATGCTATAGCAAATACCGCAATACCAGGAATCCCGGTGTGGATGCGCTCCGACACGACTGCCGCAGATTCGCCATCTCTATCAAAGTCGAGCAGGCAAATATTCGGAGCAACATTCCCGAGCGATTGCAACAACGCATCTTGATCCTTACCGCGGTATTCTCCAACTCGGCCGCACAGCTGGATCAACCCAGTTGACTCGGCGAAAGAGTTGAGAAAACGCCACGTTTCTTCGTCCACGCAAACGCACAGCAGCGATACGGGCTCTCCGACGTTGAACGTTTCTCGGCGAGAGGCGCTTGTAAACCCGTTTGCAGTCATATTTTGTGTCATTTTGTTTCTGCATCTTGCGATTTCTTTGGCTGCTTGTGGCCCGGAAGTTCTTCATCGAATTTATTCGTGTCCAGGAATGGCACAGGCACCTTTGGTGCCGCAGCTACGGGAGTCTCGACGTGCACAGGATCTACGATGTGCGGAGTTACAAAGACGAGAAGTTCCGTGTTGGTCTTGTTAATCGACTTCGACCGGAAAAGCTCTCCCAGAATGGGGATGTCCCCGATCCCCGGAACCTTGCTCAATTGCGTCGTGGCCCTCCGATCCAACAACCCAGCGATGCCGAACGATTGCCCATCCTTCAGTTCGATTTCGGTTTCCGCACGGCGCGTTGAGATAGCCGGCACGGTAAAGCCCGAGAATGTAAGTGCATTTGCGAAATCGAGCGTGCTGACTTCGGGGGCGACGTGAAGACGAAGCGTACTATCATCTTGGACAACAGCGGTGAAGTCGAGTCTCACGCCGAAGGGTCTGAATTGAATCGTAACAATGGGCGTGCCGGTTGAGCCTTGAACAATCGGGAATGGGAACTCACCTCCGGCAAGAAAAGTAGCTTTTTGGCCGCTAATTGCCATGAGGTTCGGCTCGGCAAGAATCTCTGCCACATTGCGCGCTTGTAGTGCCTGAATGATCACTCCGAAGTTGATATCGCTTCGAAACAGAAAAACGTTTAACGGATTAGTGATATTGATAAGAGGAGCTGTTGCCGTGGTGGAGGTCGTACTAACATTTCCGATCGTTGTAGTGGTCGTACTTGAGGTATTGATCGACGTTCCTCCAAACTGGCCCGTGGTCAGAGTACCGGTAGTATGTCCCGTACCGGGCGTAAAATAGTTGATGCCGAATTGGAACAACGCCGTTCGATCGACCTCCGCAAACTTGACCTCGAGCACAACTTGGCGATCGTGAGATAGAGGCACATGAACTGAGTTGATGACTTGAGGGGAATAAGCTGCAGCCATCTTGCTTACATCTTCAGCAATACGGCTGTTCGACGCGGTTCCGGTCAGCACAAGCCGACCAGCGTCAGCCTCAACTCCGAGTTGCTCCTTTGGGTAGGAATGCTGGATGGCACTTCGCAAGCCCGCAATGTCGAGATCCACGGCCACGTCTAGAACTTGCGATTGGCCCGAGGTGTCCCAAAGAATTAGGCTACTGTTTCCCGCTGCTTTACCTTCGACCACAACTTGGGTGGCAGAGGTTGCCATGGCTTCCACGGCCGTAGTATTGCTCGAAAGCACGCGCATCAAGGGTGTTTGAACATTAATTACGACCGACTTACCGACCAGTACGTGCACTGTTTCGCCTTCTGCGGGTGACGCCGGCGTTGGTGCAGCTTGCGTCGGTGTACCCTGCGTCTGTGCGGCTGGCAGCGGTGCGGTCGGAGTGCTCGGGGCTGCGGTCGGCGCAGCCTGCGCAGCGGCAAAGGCGCCGATCGAAACAAAGAGAAAAAGGTGGCGTCCAGTCTTCGATTTCATCATTGTTCTATTTCCGTTCCGTTAACGACTCCGTCGAACTTATGAACTGTGGTCTTCGTACCTTGGATAACTTCCAAGACATACGTCGGCCTGGCTTTCACAGGAATTCGTTTACCGCCTTTGACGACAACAGCGGGTGCCTTGGTCGTCGGTACCAGTTGATCGAGACGTGCGGGGTGCATTTCCGCAATCTTCGTGTCCGTTCCATTGCGCAGAACAAATTGGATCACGCCCTGGGTGGTTGCGAGTTGAATTTTCTGCGAGTCCTCGGGAGTCAAGAGCAGCGTCACAACATCTACTTGCTGTGGTTTGCCCTGGGGGTCCGGTTCAATAGTCTGTCCCGCGGTCAAAACCTCGACGTCCTGTAGAACGGTTTGTGTGAGTACTCCTCCGCTATTCGGCAGGTTGACCGTGCAGAGAACGTCAACGTGGGAACCGGGATAGAGAAATCCCGCCACTCCCACAATTTCATTCGATTTAATCGCTGTTGCGCGCATGCCTGGCGGAATTTTGGTTGCCAAGCCGATGCCGGATCCTTCCAGGCCTAAGTCCCGCTTCACGATCGGCTCTTTCGCTCCAAGCGAGTGAATAAGAGGATGACCTAGCACTTCCTCTTTTTTAGTAAAAGAGCCTGGCAGTGGTACATCGGCAGGCCATTCCACTACAGTTACATCGTTCTGGGACAGTGCCACTCCGGCGGGAAGATCGTTTGCAGCGGCCACAATCTGAGTCACGGGGCGCTGCGAGCTAGCCTTCAATCGCCGAAAAATGACCCATGTAAATCCTGTGGCTAGAATCGCTGCCATCAAAAAGGCCAGCATTATGCGTTTAGCGTTCGTAAATCACCTCCACCAGATTGCATTGCCGACGCAACAGAGAGCGCCAATAGCGATTGCGACCCCAAAAGGAATCCGCTGCGATACCGGCGATTGCACATTCAATTCGGGATGTGGTTGCATTCCGGACATAAGACGAAAAAACACGAGTCGAATGGTATTCCGAAATGTCTCGCCGAGCATGTTACGGAAGATAGTGTGTCCGAGTGCGAGAACCCCGCCGGCGAGTGCGGCCGCGAAAATCAAGGTCAACACATGGGGACTTCCAACCCACGCCGCTACCGCAGTCATCAGCTTCATGTCTCCGCCGCCCATCGCGCCGACCAAAAACAGAAACAGGAACAAACCACCTGCGACCAGCATGCCGGCCGCACCGCTTGCCACTGCCGGCACGCCCAGGACAACAGCCCGCAAGCCGAGTCCCGCAAGCAGGGCGCTATACGTAAGCCGGTTTGGGATACGCGCACTACGAAGATCGGTTACTGCCCCCAACAAGGCCACGAACGCGCCGCCAATCAAGAAATAGCTTTCCACCAATGCTCCCTTTCACTTTTCCGACATGAGACCAGTTACTCGGAATGATTTTCATTCGACAGTCCCGACCTCGCCTGCCTACCTCTTTTGTGTGCTCCAGCACGGACGCGAAAGTAAAACGTTATCTTGCCGCGAACTACGAAATATATGAACTCAGGATCGTACCGATACCCACAAAGACGTTGTTGATGTCGTTGGCCACGGTCCTCATTGCAACCACGGCGGCGAATGCGACCAGAACCAGTATCAGTGCGTACTCGACCAGTCCCTGACCGGCTTCGTCTTTGTGCACAAACTTCAGTAACGTGAATCTCACGCGGTTTATGACTTCCTTCAACGTTGCGGTCGCGATTGCTGTTCAGCCTCGAAAACTGACTCATTGATCGGTCCGTGCTCCAGTGCGGATGAAGCTCGTACAGGAGCCCGGACGATCAGTTATTGGGATTACCCGCGACTACGGAACGTAGGAGCTGAGGATGTTGCCGATGCCAACAAAGGCGTTGTTGATATCGTTGGCCAGTGTCTGCATTGCAATGACAGCCGCAAAGGCAACCAGAGCGATGATGAGCGCATACTCCACCAGGCCCTGTCCAGCCTCATCCTTGTGAAGGCGGGTCACCGATTTCAGAATCAGATTCTTCATTCGTTCTCTCCTTGGATTGTGTGATTTCTAACCAGCTCCTGGGGAGGAGAAGCGTGGGTACAACGTGACACCCTGACTAAGAGCAGTTGAGGGGCCAAAGTACTAACTTTTCGCGCGGCAGGTTAAATCGTCGCCTATTTGACGCAATAGCGTTACTTAACAGGAGGCTGCAGTGGGCAAATACAACTTTGACTTTTAACAGGAAAAAACATGGTTTGCTGGACGCTTTTCACCGAAACCTACAGTAACAATGGTGGTCATGCATGTGAGTACGTTTGGTAACACTCGCCATCGCTCAATGGAGGTTCAAGAACACTTTCCGCCGATCGACGCTGCTTCCATTGGGCGGCAACCGCACGGATTCCAAGCCAAATGCTGAACAGGGCGGCAACCCGCAACCCCCAAGGGTGCTGAATCAGTGTCAATGACGCAAACCGGATTAGCCCCAGCCACGCGAAGACCACTCCCAAGTACTTAAAGGCCTGAACGAAACGGCCATATGCTAATTCCAGCGCAAAGCAGGCGAAAGGCACGGCTACTATCAAATCAACGACATAGTGCTCGAAGGCGAGTGTTGCCGCAACGGTCCCGGCCAGAAAGAGAACCCCGATTGATAGCAGCCAGCGATTGCGGCCGGTAAACAATACAAGCAGGAAGGCGGTAGCTATATGAAGGGACGGCATTGCATTTGGGTATCCCTCCAGTGGCGTTGGAACGGGGGTAACATTGGGGTGGCCCATCGGAAAGGAAGCGCCGAAAGCATATCTGGGGCCCATTGCGGGGACAATCCCATACACGCAGCCGCCCACGATGAAAAGGATAAAGTAGGCATAGAGCAGCTTACGGGATGTACGACAGTCCAACACCACGTGGATGCCGTACCACACCACCATTGCGTCGCTTAAGAAATCATAAATGCCCAAAAGCCCAGTACGCTCCCAAGCAGGAAAGAGTCGGGCAATTTGAAATGCCGTCACCCCTAGAGCTTGGTCGAGCGACTGCAGCACGTAATCGTATTTCAAAGGGTATGCCCGCGACGACGCTTTTAGTGCCGCCACGTTTAACGGCTGCACTGCAACGAGCAAAATAATGGCGCCGAGGATCTTCCAAGGCGCGGTAGCAAACGGACGGAACACCAGCCAAATGAACAGGCTGAGAATAGCGAATGACCAAAATACGGTTTGGTTCATAAGCTTGGGCTATGCGGGACTGCCACAAAGTGATTAGCAATCCAGCCACCAAAGGGAGAACATCTGTCCGTTACTTAGGTAATTTGCTGAAGCTTAGGACGCGAACTCTATCAGCGTAAGGTTGAGATTCAATCAGTTGGTGAACCGCCGTGCGCTCTTCCCTGGGATCTTGCTTAGATTGGAGATATATGGCGAGCGCGGCGACACCCAAACCAGCCGCAAGATCAACCAGATAGTGCCACTCCAGAACGATTATCGAGAAGACGAGCACGACGTCAAAGAGTGCGAGAATGATTGCCATCCTAGGCCACTTCCGCAGCGACCATATGGCGATAATTGGTAGAGCGATGTGCATACAAGGAAATCCAATATAGTAGTCAAGCACTCTGACCGATGAGGTTTGTGGGATGAGTACATGCGCGGACAACATCTTTGCTTTGGCAACGATTGCTTCTTGTCCCGCAAAAGTGGGCAGGAACTTGGGATAGTTGGTGCTGTGAGTCGCGCAGATCGAAAATGGACCAAGCGTAGGCCAAATCGCGAAGATCACCAGCGCGATGTAATAACTGATGAGGAGGGTGGCGACATAACGCACAGCATATCCTCTGCCTTCCAGCAGCGCACAAAGCACGAGAGTCCCACCCATTTGGGCAAAAAGACTGTAATAGGAAAACTCTAAAACGTACACAGTCCAGCGTGGCAGAAAAGCCATTGTAGAATGGGCGATATCCGACACATTCGCATTAAAGA
>Ga0126384_10002681_pt1 | contig 10798 bp, 10 predicted proteins | sample PanSoiMetPlot_36_FD_92543 | JGI IMG/M metagenome (GOLD analysis project Ga0126384, IMG submission 92543) | Tropical forest soil microbial communities from Panama - MetaG Plot_36 | ecosystem: Environmental > Terrestrial > Soil > Tropical forest > Bulk soil | place: Panama | collected 2016-02-17 | reverse complement strand
GTCGAGGAGAAGAACCTGGTTCGCGGTCAGTTCCGCGGCTACCGCGATGAAAGCGGCGTTGCCAAGGACTCGCAGACAGAAACCTTCGCCGCCTTGAAATTGGAGATCAATTCATGGCGCTGGAAAGGTGTGCCTTTCTACATTCGGGCCGGCAAGTGTTTGCCCACGACTTGCACCGAAATCGTCGGCAAATTCCGTAAGCCTCCTACCCTGCTTGCCGACAGCCTTCTGGTAGAAAACCATCTGCGGCTGCGTTTGAGTCCCGAAGTGACAATCGCGATGGGAATGATGACGCTGGCTCCTGGTGCTGAAGGACTTTCGCTTCAAGCGGGCGAGATGGTGGCCAGCCATTCTCCACGGGCCGATGAGATGGATGCGTACGAGCGTCTGCTGGGAGCAGCGATGACTGGAGACAGCACGTTGTTCGCGCGCGAGGACTACGTGGAGGAAGCATGGCGCATCGTCGATCCGGTGCTCAAAATGAACGCGCAGATTTACCAGTATCAGAAGAATACCTGGGGACCACGTGAGGTTGAACGAGTCACACCGATGGGAGGCTGGAGCAATCCAACCAGCCACGAAGCGTTGGTGGACGTAAGCGAGGTGGCGGCGTAAAAAAAGTCAACTAGCTTTTGAGTTCGCAGTGCCGGGAGAATGCGTGATGAAAATTGAAGTCTATAGCAATGCTGACGCGGTCGCCCAGAAAGCTGCAGGGCTCGTCGCGGCCGAGGCGAGAGCTGCGGTCTCCGCTCGCGGCGATTTTGTCATGGCTGTTAGTGGTGGGCACACTCCATGGCAGATGCTGCGTGCTCTTGCAGGTGAAGATGTGCCGTGGGACGCCATGCACGTGGTGCAGGTGGATGAGAGAGTCGCACCTGCGGGAGACGCGGACAGAAATCTCACGCACCTCCGTAAGAGCCTACTCGAGCGTGCGCCTTTGCGCCCTGAGCGGATCCACGCGATGCCGGTCGAATCGATCAACCTGCAGGCGGCATGCGAAGAATACGCGCTGACTCTACGGGCCATCGCCGGTTCGCCGCCTGTGCTCGATCTCGTTCACCTAGGCCTCGGACCCGACGGGCACACGGCTTCACTCGTGCCTGGGGACGCGGTTCTCGAGATCAAAGATGCAGATGTTGCGCTCACAGGACTCTACCAGGGAAGGCGGCGAATGACGCTGACCTATCCGATTATCAATCGTTCCCGCCGGGTGCTGTGGCTCGTGACCGGAAGCGAAAAGGCGGGAATGCTTCCCCGATTACGCGTCGGCGATACTCAGATTCCGGCTGGCAGGGTTCGCGCGGATCACGCCCGGGTATTGGCGGATCGCGCCGCAGCCGGGCGACTCGAAGAGGACTTGAAAGCAGAAGTGGCGTGACTGGAGTGCGAAAGCAGTTAGGGGACAATCTATCGCCGAATTTGCTTTACGAGCCAATAGTAAGGAGGACACATGCGCATCGGAATTGCCACCGATCACGGCGGGTTTGGGTTAAAAGAGGACCTGCGCGGACGACTCGCTGCAGCGGGTCATGAAGTTGTCGAATTCGGCGCCTTCAAATTGGACTCAGGTGACGACTATCCGGACTTCGTTCTCCCGTTGGCCAGGGCTGTTGCGGCGGGCAAGGTAGAACGCGGAGTGGCGGTTTGCGGCAGCGGCGTTGGCGCGACAGTGTGCGCCAACAAGGTTGCGGGAGCGCGCGCATGCCTGGTCACGGACCACTTCTCTGCCAGGCAAGGGGTGGAGGATGATCACATGAACATCATCTGTCTGGGCGGCCGAATCACAGGTCCAATGCTGGCTTGGGACCTTGTCGAGGCCTTCCTGGCTGCCGAGTTCAGCCAGGCGGAGCGTCATCTGCGACGCTTAGGCAAAGTCGCGGCACTGGAAACGAGAACCAGCCTGGTCGGTGGAGAGGCCGCCGCCTAGCCACAGCGTGCTGCTTGAAAGGTGACGTCGTAAACGCCGGCATCGACGCAGGGAGAACATGAACATCCGTGAACATAGGTTAAGGAGGCAGTCATGAGTACCGCGCGAGTTCCCGTCTACGACTTGACTCCCGCGCAACTGGATCAGCTGTGCGTCAATACCATTCGCACGCTCTCAATGGACGCTGTGCAGCAGGCCAACTCGGGACATCCCGGCACGCCCATGGCACTCGCCCCGCTCGTCTATACGATCTGGAATCGAGTTCTGCGCTTCGATCCACAGAATCCGATTTGGCCTAACCGCGATCGTTTCGTACTATCCAATGGCCATGCCTCGATGTTGCTGTGGTCCGTGCTGCATCTCACGGATGTCCAAGCCGTCAATGCCAGCTATGAAACGCTGGGAAAGCCTTCGGTTACGCTTGACGATATCCGTCGTTTTCGCCAACTCGACAGCAAGGCCCCGGGCCACCCTGAGTACCATTGGGTGTCAGGTGTGGAGACCACGACCGGTCCCCTCGGCCAGGGTGTCGCCACCAGCGTTGGCATGGCGATCGCAGAGAAGTGGCTCGCCGATCACTTCAATCGACCAAAGTTCGAGATCTTCGACTACAAGATTTATGCCGTCTGCGGCGATGGTTGCTTGATGGAAGGTGTTGCGTCAGAAGCGGCATCGCTCGCCGGACACCTCGGACTCGACAATCTCTGCTGGGTCTACGATAACAATCACATTACGATCGAAGGCAGCACGCGCCTCGCGTTCACCGAGGACGTGGAGACACGATTCCTCGGGTACGGATGGAACGTCCTGCGCGTGGGCGATGCGAATGACCTCGAACGCATTGAAAACGCCCTCGATGTCTTCCGGAAGACGAAAGGCCGTCCGACATTCATTGTGCTGGATAGCCACATCGGCTACGGTGCGCCGCACAAGCAGGACACTGCTGCCGCTCACGGAGAGCCACTCGGTGATGAAGAAATCCGGCTGGCCAAACGCAGCTATGGGTGGCCCGAGCAGGCAAAATTTTTCGTTCCTGAAGGAGTGCACGAACACTTCGCAGGAGGCATTGGCACACGCGGCGCCGACGCCCGGCGCAAGTGGCTACAGCTCTTCGATGCGTACCGGGCGAAGTACCCCGACCTTGCCACAGAGATCGACCTGCTGGAGCGGCGCGAGCTTCCGGCAGGATGGGATCGTAATCTCCCGGTATTTCCAGCCGATTCGAAAGGACTCGCTGGCCGGGAGGCCTCGGGCAAAGTGTTAAACGTACTCGCGCAGAACATACCGTGGTTCCTTGGCGGCTCCGCGGATCTTGGTCCATCGAACAAGACCACTCTTACCTTTCCTGGCGCGGGGGACTTTCAGGCCGACAATCCAGGAGGAAAGAACCTGCACTTCGGCATTCGCGAGCACGCGATGGCCGCTACCGTCAACGGACTTTCTCTATCGAAGGTTCGGGCCTTCGGCGCAACGTTCTTCATATTCTGCGATTACGCACGACCGGCGATTCGATTGGCTGCGGTGATGGAGTTGCCCTCTATTTTCGTCTTCACCCATGACGCGATGGGTGATGGCGAGGACGGTCCTACCCACCAGCCGGTCGAGCACCTTGCGTCCCTGCGTGCAATCCCGGGATTGATCACCTTGCGCCCCGGCGACGCCAATGAGGTGGTGGAGGCATATCGCTACATCATGCAATTGCGCCATCAGCCCGCGGTGCTGGCATTGTCGCGGCAGGCCCTACCAACTCTCGATCGCAGTAAGTATGCGCCCGCATCGGGCGTCGCGCGGGGAGCCTATGTGCTCGCTGATTCACCTGGCGGAAACCCTGAAGTGATCATCATCGCGTCGGGCAGTGAGCTCAGCATTGCAGCGAAGGCCCACGAGGACTTGCTTGCCCAAGGCATTCGTTCTCGCGTGGTGTCGATGCCGTCGTGGGAGATTTTCGACCACCAGCCGCAAGTCTATCGGGACAGCGTTTTGCCACCGAACGTGAAAGCGCGGGTCGCCGTAGAGCAAGCCTCCACCTTCGGCTGGGAGCGATACGTTGGCACCTCGGGCCAGGTCGTGGGCATGCACACCTTCGGAGCTTCGGCGCCGCTCAAGGAATTGCAGAGAAAGTTTGGGTTTGAACCCGACCACGTGGTTGAGGTGGCCAAACAGCAGCTGGGAAGGAAGTGAGTTGCCATCTATCGAGTGAGATGCGAGTTGACGCGAAGATCATGACGCGATTTTTTTAGTAGGCGCTGCCGGTAGCTCACCTACAATTTGGCTGACAGCAACGGCTGGTTCAACGGCAACCTCGATGACAATGGCATCCGCCGGCTCCTCGAGGTCCGCAAACTGGCTGGCGAGCATCTGTGGTTTCATGAAGTGGTGCTGGCGGCGCTGTATCTGCGACAATATATTCGCGTGCAACAGATACCGATTGACGCACTCGAAACAGTATCTCGCTGAGCGTTTTCAGGCGGCGGCTGATGAAGTTGAAGAGCATCCGCGATACAACATTGCGCCAACGCAGCCCGTCCTAATCGTCCGCAAAGAACAAGGCAAAAAGGTTCGCCACTTCGTCACATTCTCAAGCCCTACGACGCGAGCCTGATGCGTCGGTATCCTGTCAGCAGGAAACTCAACAATTCAAAAATTGACGATGCGGAGGCGGCGTCGCCCGTTACGTTAGACACTCTAACTCAGGGGCAGTTGTTCTAGCCTTTCCCGCCTAACCTACTTAAACTGGCGACGAAGAGGCTTTATCTTGCCTCGTCGTCAGAGCTGTCAGCTAATCCCCGCTCGCGGCCTACTTCCGGTTAGCCCGTGACGCGGAAGGAACCCAAAAATTGGAGGAAACAACCCCGACACATACATTACGGCATCAATTCAAAGCGTCGGGATGCACATTTTCCATTCTGAAATTCGAATTCGGGTTGAACTGCAGCAGCCTGGACAAGCGGAATTCCTTCGTTCGTCCGACGCATCGCTCTCATCGCCCTTCTAGCTAAAAAAGGGTGGATGTTATTCCGGCTTCAATCTCTTTGCGGTTTCCCACAGCGAACCCGGATTGACACGGTTCGGATGCAACGCCAGCATCCCCTGGTAAAAGCCCAAGGCAGTTGAGCTGCTTGCCGCAATCGAGTTTACGTCTCGAATGTAACGTCGCGTTTCCTCGATGTGGCGGGGAGAGCTATCGGGTTCAAGCACGGCGTGGCCGGCTACTACCGCTTGCGGATGCAAAGCCTCGATCATATCCAGCGCGGATAGCCACTCGCTCCGTCCCTTTTCATCGCATTCTGCAAGATGGAGGTGCGTATTGTTATAGACAGCATCGCCGGATACAACCAGGCCGACGGAAGGCACGTACAACGCAGTTGTGTCGAGTGTGTCGGTATGGCCAAGCTGCACAACTTTGAGCTCTTCACCCTCGAGGTAGAGGGTATCGCCTTCGAGGACTTCCGGAAGTGCCAACTCCGACGGAACCTGGCCCGGGAAGCACCGCTCCCAAAACGATTTTAGATAGTCCGGCTGAATTTCCTTTTGCATCGCCGCTACGGTAGAAGCCGTGGCGAACGCTCTGGCATCGGGGAACCTGGAGCTTCAAACCAAGGAAATGATCGCCGTGGCCATGCGTGATGTAAATGGTTGTGAGATGCTTGCCGCTCTCGGCGAGCCAATCGGCGAGTTCCTGCGAATGTTGAACTGACAAGAAGGTATCGACGAGGACAGCATCGCGTTCGCCATAGATCAGGGTAACGGTGCTGGCAACCCACGCCAGATCTTCCTTGCCCGGTGGAAGGCCCTGCGTGACAAAAGGCCATTTTTTCATCAGAAGTTTCCAATTCAGTTTTGACATAAGCTCTCCTCTCTCCAGAAAGAAACATTGTTCCCAGATTCCACTGGGCTTTCCCATAGATCGGCGCCCACGTAGATTCCTCCAACGAGAGCCGTCACCGTGGAGACCTGATATAAGGTGTGGGTGCTTGTTCAGGCAAGCGTACTTCCTCCCATAAACGCCATACGGCAGTGCAAGCGGCTTGCAGGCGCTCACAGATCAACGCATAGCTTCCTTTCAGATAGACCCAGGTGATGGTCACACCGCCCTCGAGGGTGTCCCGATATCGCTGTTTGAGAGCGGAGCAGGCGATCACCAGATGTTCCCCGCGTTGGAAGGATTCCACGATCTGTGAATGAACGGCGGCCAGCCAGGGCGCTCGATCCGCATCCGTGAGCGGGATGCCGTGCATCATCTTTTTGATATTCCCCGGAGGGTGCAGCGAATCCCCATCAAGAAACCTGAAGTGCAATTCGCTGGCGAGCAGTTCGCCCACAGTGCTCTTGCCGGATCCGGCAACACCCATGATGACGACAATCATCGCTCACGACGCTTTTTCTGTCGATTCTCTGCTCTCGCCCAGGACGAAGGACTCCATGGCCTTTGCGAACCCCTCGTCTTCACTCGATGCCGTCACGAACCGTGCCTGCTTTTGCACCTCGGGGCTGGCGTTCCCCATGGCAATACTGAATCCGCTTTTCTGGAACATAAGCACGTCATTGGGCATGTCACCGATGGTGGCGATCTGTTCAGTTGGGACGGACAACTCCCGCGACAGGAAAGTCGCTACGTGACCTTTGTTAGCGTCGGGGTGAGTGACGTCCAAATAATAAGGTTGCGAGCGTGCAGCCGATACTGTACTGCCGCAATCGCGCTGCACGTCCGTCTCACATCGCGCCACTGCGGCAAGGTCGTCGCTGACGCCGACGATCTTGGCCACACGGTCCAGATGTCCGGTGAAATCGGGCACGACTTGGGGCGGAAATTTTACGGTCCATTGTTCGCGCGCCACGTGTGGCGCGTCGGTCTTGCGCACCAGCCAATCGCGATCGGTATAGACCCAGCAATCGAGCCCGTGGCGTTCGATGGCCGCGATGACCCGCGTCGCGATATCTCTCTTGAGGAAACTCTGCGCTATGACCGAAAAGTCGGGGCGCACAAAGACGCCGCCATTGAACGCAGCAATGGGTTCTGTGAGCCCGAGCGGCTCGATTAACATCTTCATGCCGAGCGGGGGCCGTCCGCTGGTAATGGTGAAGGCGATACCCGCTGCCTGAAGTCGCTGGACCGACGCAATCGCACGCGGGGTCAGTATCTTTTCCTTCGTAACTAATGTGCCGTCCACATCGGCGATTACCAAAAGAACCTTGCTCTTCATGCAACCCTCGCTTCCCTGTGATAAGAACCCAGGACGTTACTGCTCCTCATAGGACCAGAGCAGGCCGCCATCGACGAACACGGTTGTCCCCGTAACGTAGTCCGCGTCCGGCGAAGCGAGGAAAGCGGCTACCCCGGCAACATCTTCCGGTGTGCCCAGACGCTTAAGTGGGATATTTTCGAGCAGCGGTTTGAGTTTGGCCAGATCGTTCAGCAGTGCCTTATTGATTGGTGTTTCGATTGCACCCGGAGCGATGTTGTTGATTGTAATACCGAACGGAGCGAGCTCGATGGCGAGATCGCGCGTCAGCATTTTGAGCCCTCCCTTGCTGGCACAGTAGGTCGCGAAATGTGGAAAGGGCAATTCCTCGTGTACCGAGCTGATATTGATGATCTTCCCACCCCGCTTGGCGTTTAACAATCGCCGCACAACGGCCTGGGTGATGAAAAACACCGCTTTCAAATTTACGTTGAGCACAAGGTCGTAATCCTGCTCGCTCACTTCCCAGAAATCGGCACGCCGTTCCAGGCCGGCGTTGTTGACGAGGATGTCGGCCCTTCCAAAGTGATCACACAACTCAGCAACAAAGCTCTGCGCGCGAGCGGTGTCGCTGAAGTCCTCCTGCAAGGCCGCCGCCCTGCGTCCAGTGCTCACCCCCGGGTCTGCTCTTGTGATCGTGTTTATGACTTCTTGGGCGCCGGTCCGGTTCGACTTGTAGGAGAAAACGATATCGGCGCCTTCAGCAGCCAGCCGCAAGGCAATGGCGCGGCCAAGTCCTTGATCGCCACCCGTGACGATCGCGACCTTGCCTTCCAAGCGGTTCGGCACGACGTTTTGCACAGTCTGTGTAGCCATTTACGCGCTCCTTTTTTCGCCCGCCCGCGACACCAGATCCGCGGCGGCTGCGTCAACCATCCATAGCAACTTGCCCTGCGGAGAAATGAGCTGGGCAGGCAAGCGCTCGCGGGGAACCCGTTTCACGATTCTTCCCAGAGGTCCTTCAAGTTTGTAGTCTTGTCGTTCCTGACGGTTGCCTCCGGCTGACAGAAAAGAACATGAAACGAAACAGCACTTCGCCGATCGGTGTGAAGTCTGACAAAACGAAGTCGGGGGTACCGGTTGAGAGTGACTATCGCCATACTTCCCCCAGGGTTCCGGAAAGGGCCCTGTCCAGATAGGTTGCCGCACTGATGAGTGCGAGATGCGTCAGTGCTTGGGGAAAGTTCCCAAGATGTTGCCCGTTCGCACCTAGTTCCTCGGAATACAGCCCCAGATGATTGGCATATCCCAGGAGCTTCTCGAACAATAGCTGTGCCTTTTCCAATTGACCGGCACGCGCCAGGCATTCCACATACCAGAACGAACATGCGGTGAAGCTCCCTTCTCCCCCGGGGAGGCCGTCCACGTGTGTCCTTTCCGCGTCGTAGCGACGTACCAGCGTGTCTTCGACGAGCTTGGTCTCCAGAGCTCGCATGGTTGAGAGCCACATTGGGTCCGCAGGGCTGATAAACCTCATCATGGGCATCAACAGCATCGAAGCATCCACGTCTTGTGTTCCTTTGGCTTGCACGAACGACTGCAGCCGTTCGCTCCAGAAGTTTGCGAAGACGTCGTTCCGAATGTCATCTCGCGTGCGCCGCCATTGGTCCAGCGGGCCTGAAAGCGAGCGTTTCTCCCCCAGGCGTAGAGCGCGGTCGAAGGCTACCCAGCACATTACGCGAGAGTGCAGGAACTCCTTCGGCCCGCCACGGATCTCCCATATCCCGGCGTCGGGTCGTTGCCAATTCTTTGCCAGCCACTCAAGGATCCGTTGAACACCCAGCCATTCAGCATGTGAAATTGGATTACCGTATTTGCTGGCCAGGTAGATGGAGTCCATCATTTCACCGTAGATGTCCAACTGCAGTTGTTGATAGGCGGCGTTTCCGATGCGCACTGGTCGCGAATTCTCATATCCCGCCAGATGATCCAAAGCCGACTCTTCGAGCTCTTGCCTGCCGTCAATCCCATACATCACTTGCAAGGGTCCTCGCTCCGCGTCATCCCTCAAGCGTCCTTTCAACCAGCCAATGAACGCTTCCGCTTCTTCCACGAAACCAAGCCGAATCAGGGCGTAGAGCGTGAAGGTCGCATCTCGCAACCATGTAAAACGATAGTCCCAGTTGCGAACTCCTCCCAGGCTCTCGGGCAGTGAAAATGTAGGGGCTGCAATCAAGGAGCCGTGTTCGCGGCTGATCAGCAACTTCAACATCAAGGCCGAGCGCTGGACCGTTTCTCGCCAGCGACCTTTGTAGTGCGATTTTGCAATCCACGACTTCCAGAAGCGGACCGTTTCGTGGAAGCGCTGTCCGCTGTCGTGCATGTCCGGCGGTTGCCCTTGGGGGCGCAGTCCACCAAATACGAATGTCGCCGTTGCCCCGGATTGCAAACTGAAATCTGAAACTACATCCTGGCCATGTTGTCGCAATGGCACCGTGGAGTACAAAGCCATGGGCGCCGATGCATTGTCGGTCGCGAAGAATGTCGCGCGATGATCTGAGACTTCAGCCCGATGCGCCGAGCTAGCGTAGTTGAATCGTGGCTGACAACGCATCGTGAAATGAACGTTGCCCCTGATTACGTGGGCCCTCCGGATGATCTCGTTCGGCTCTTCTGCTTTTCTCCCGATGGGCATATAGTCCGTCAGCTCAGCTACCCCTTCGTCGGCAAGAAACCGCGTCAGCAGAATGTTGGTATCGGGAAGATAGAGCTGGCGTATCCGCATGTTCGCAAGCCGGGGTTCAAGTTGAAACCGGCCGCCCTGCTTGTGGTCGAGCAGCGCTGCAAATACTGTCGGGGAATCGAAATCCGGGTAGCAGAGAAAATCGATTGAACCGTGCATGCCCACCAAGGCAATCGATCGCATGTTTCCGATAACGCCGTAATTCTCGATAGGTTGACAACCCATATCCAGAACCTCGGTGAAAGACCGGCGCGCCTCCGACAACGCCGAGCCAGCCCGCATTCTCGAATCATCCAGCACCGTTTACGAGTCTCCCGAGAAGTGGCCGGTTCGTGTGGCCGCCCTGGTTCTTACGTGACACTGCGAGCGCCGTTAAGCGTCCCATAAAGACATGACTATCACATCTCTTATCTTGACTTTTCATAACACCAGAGTGCGCTCCCTCCCGTTTGGTTGCCTGACGGCGAGACATCTTCACGGCGGTAACACGCTGCTGGCGCATGGTGAAGAATGAAAAGGCGAGGGAACCTTCGTTTGCGGTTTTCAAATTTATAGTTGAGAAACTCGCGCTCAGACATGCTTCGGGGCGCGGGGTCCTGCAGGATTCCTTTGAGAGCAAAAAAGCCCCCGCCGGTTACAATCGTGGCTTCGACTTTGTGAAACTCATTCTAGCGCTTGATGCTGCCGTGAGCATCGAGAACGTTTGCAAGCAGTTGGTTCACCAAACCCCCTTTTACAGCGTCAAATGAGAGTTGCCGCCTGGTCTTTCCCCGCTTCGGTTATTTCCAAAATCTTCACTAACTTCGCAAACACCTTTCTTCTCGCAGCCTGAATACTTCACTTCGGCTGGCCAGGCTGGCCATTGCCATTTTTTGTGACTAGCACTATCCGAAAACGCGCCTTCCCGGCCATCATCTTTGCGTAGGCAGCGGGTGCTTGTTCGAG
>Ga0126384_10002680_pt1 | contig 10798 bp, 11 predicted proteins | sample PanSoiMetPlot_36_FD_92543 | JGI IMG/M metagenome (GOLD analysis project Ga0126384, IMG submission 92543) | Tropical forest soil microbial communities from Panama - MetaG Plot_36 | ecosystem: Environmental > Terrestrial > Soil > Tropical forest > Bulk soil | place: Panama | collected 2016-02-17 | reverse complement strand
CGTGCGGCTTCATCTCGATGGTGATGCCGACGCGCCGCTGGTCTTCCGCCATAGCGAACCTCCCCCTGACGGCCGAAGCCAGGATGACGAAAAAATCTCTGGTGACGCAAGGGATATGGTGGCGCGCCGCCGCGGCCGATAGATCTAAGCTTAGTGTCTCGATTCCGAAGTTCGTAAGCATTCGCAGCGACCTCTGAGCGAACGTCGGAATCGAAAGGACACTAGCAACTCTATGATTCTAGTGCCGCTTTTGAACCCGAAGTTCGCAGTCGCGCCCGCCGCGAAAATCGTGCGAACTTCGGGTCCGGCGCGACCGCGCGGCGGTGGAGGACGCGGGAACCGGTGGGCCATCGAAGGAGGAACCATGGCGGCCGTCACGCTTGCCGACATCGAGGCCGCCCGCCGGTTGCTCGCGGGCGAGGTTTTGCGCACGCCGCTGTTGCCGGCGCCGCCGCTCTCGGCGCTCACCGCGGCCGAGGTGTTCGTCAAGTACGAGAACCTCCAGGCGACCAACTCGTTCAAGGCGCGCGGCGCCCTGGTCAAGCTGATGTCGCTCTCCGCCGAGGAGCGCCGGCGCGGGGTCGCCGCCATGTCGGCCGGCAACCATGCCCAGGCGGTCGCCTACCATGCGCACCGGCTTGGCATCCCGGCGACCATCGTGATGCCGCGCTGGACTCCGTCCGTGAAGGTGGAGGCGACGCGGGCGCATGGCGCCCAGGTCCTGCTCGAGGGCGAGACCATCGGCGATGCGCATGCGCGGGTCGCGGCGCTGATCGCCGAGCGCGGGCTCACGCTGGTGCACCCCTATGACGACGCAAGGATCATCGCCGGGCAGGGCACGATCGCGCTCGAAATGCTGGAGGACGTGCCCGATCTCGACATGCTGGTGGTTCCGGTCGGCGGCGGCGGGCTGATCGCCGGCAACGCCATTGCGGCGCGCGGCGTCAAGCCCGCGATCGAGATCATCGGCGTCGAGTGTGCGCTCTATCCGTCGATGCGCAATGCGGTCACGGGCGAAAGCCGGCCGATCGGCGGAACGACGCTGGCCGAAGGCATCGCGGTCAAGGATGTCGGCACGCTCACGCTTCCGCTCGTCCGCGAGCTCGTCGCCGAGATCGTGCTCGCCGGCGAGGCCGAGCTCGAGCGTGCCGCCAACGCGTTCCTGACACTGCAGAAGACGGTCGCCGAAGGGGCGGGCGCCGCGGGGCTTGCCGCCATGCTGGCGGCGCCGGCGCGGTTCCGCGGCCGCCGCGTCGGGCTGATCCTGAGCGGCGGCAACATCGATCCGCGCATTCTCGCCTCGATCATGGTGCGCGAGCTCGAGCGCGACGACCGCATCGTGTCGTTCCGGCTGACCATTCCGGACCAGCCCGGCGTGCTCGGCGAAATCGCGACCCTGCTCGGCCGCATCGGCGCCAACATCCTCGAGGTCGATCACCGGCGCAATCTCCTCGACGTACCTGCCAAGGGCACCAAGCTCGACATCACGGTGGAGACGCGCGATCGCGCGCATGCCGAGGAGGTCGCCGCGGCGCTCGGCGGATATCGGCCGGTGCGGATCGGAATGGGGGCCTGACGCGCCGGCCGGACCCAAGGTCGGGCGCGCGTCCGCCGGTTCAGCGCATGCGCTCGACCTGCAGGTCGAAGGTCGTGGGCGGCCCCGCGAGCTCGCTTTCGATGTCCGGCCGCGGCCGCGGCAGCGGAATGGCGAGATGCGTTGCGATCAGGCGGCTCGGCCGGCTGCGCGGCAGCGGCACGTTTTCGGCCGACTCCGCCTCGATTCCCGGATCCACGGCGGCGAACTGCACGGTCGGATTGTCGGCCGCGGCGGGCGCCGGCGGCGAACTCGCGATCGGCCATGGAACGGCGGGGCGCGTGCTGCCCGTCGACGGTCGCACGGCCCGCGTCGGGGCGGTGTCCTCGGCGGGCGAGGCGACTGCCGTCGTGCCGGCGGCCGCCGGCGGTGCCGGGGCCGCGATCGCGGACGGCATCACGACGGCCGCACTCGCCGCGCCCGAGTCGTCCGCGGGTTCGCGCGACGGCGAGGCCGCCGTATCGGAACCCGTATAGGCCGCATATTTTTCCAGCAGGATCGGCGCGAAGACCCACGCCGCGATCATCGATATGCCGACCGTCGACAGCACGATCACGCCGCGCGCAAGGCGCGAGGGCCGGTCGTAGTCCAAATTATGACGCATCGTCGCCTCGTCCCCCCAAGGCGCCAATTCTACTTCAACCCAAGGCTTGGGAGCTTCTCGCGCCATCCCGTCGTAGCTTCTCCGCCACCCTCGGAGCGAAGTAGCTGAGCACCCCATCGGCACCGGCACGCTTGAAGGCGATCATACTTTCCATCATCGCCTTGTCAGCGTCGAGCCAGCCGTTGCCCGCGGCAGCCATCAACATCGCATATTCACCGGATACTTGGTAGGCGAAAGTCGGTCTTGCGAACAAGTCTTTGACGCGTCGCACGATATCTAGGTAGGGCATGCCCGGCTTGACCATCACCATGTCGGCGCCTTCGGCGAGATCGAGCGCGACCTCGCGCAGGGCCTCGTCCGAATTGGACGGGTCCATCTGATACGTGCGCTTGTCGCCATTCAATGTCTTGGCCGAGCCGACCGCGTCGCGGAACGGACCGTAGAAGGCGGAGGCGTATTTCGCCGCATAGGCCATGATCTGGACGTCGGTGCGGCCGGCTGCGTCGAGCGCCTTGCGGATCGCGCCGATGCGCCCGTCCATCATGTCGGACGGCGCGATGATGTCGCAGCCCGCCTCGGCCTCGACCAGTGCCTGGCGCACCAGCGTCTCAACGCTCTCGTCGTTGACGATCTCGCCCTCGCGCAACAGGCCGTCGTGGCCGTGGCTCGTGTACGGGTCGAGCGCGACGTCGCACAGGAGGCCGAGGTCTGGTACCTCCTTCTTGATGGCGCGGACCGCGCGGCAGACCAGGTTCTCGAGATTGAGTCCTTCGCTGCCGTTCTCGTCGCGCAGCTTCGGATCGGTGTAGGGAAACAGCGCGATGCAGGGGATCGAAAGCTCGCACGCACGCACCGCCTCGCGCACTGCCTGATCGACCGACAGCCGCTCGACCCCGGGCATGGAATCGACCGGCACCCGCACATTGCTTCCGTCGACAATGAACAGCGGCCAGATCAGGTCGTCGGTGGTGAGCACGTTCTCGCGCACCATGCGCCGCGCCCATTCGCTGCGGCGGTTGCGGCGTGGACGGCTGGTGAGGTCGAGGCTGGTGGTCGGCTTGGCGGCCGGCTCGGCTTCGACCGGCACGAACCCGATCGGGCGGCCATATTTGAGGGCCATGGTCGTTTCTCCGGGCGAGATCTCCGCTGGATGACGCCTGTTTTACCCGCTCCGGCCGCGCGCTGCCACTGCGTTGACGGGGCGGGCGGGCCCCTCTATCGGTCGCCGGACCGTTAGCGGTGCAACCCATGGATTTCAGCCTCAGCGAAGAACAGCAGGCGTTTCGGGCGACGGCGCGCGAGTTCGCGCAGGCCGAGATGATGCCGCACGCCCGCGAGTGGGACGAGAACGAGACCTTTCCGGTCGAGACGCTGCGCAAGGCGGCGGCGCTCGGCTTCGGCGGCATCTATGTGAAGGAGGACGTCGGCGGCTCGGCGCTCACAAGGCTCGACGCCACCATCATCTTCGAGGAGCTGGCGCAGGGCTGCACCTCGACGGCGCCCTACATCTCGATCCACAACATGGCGGCGTGGATGATCGATCGATACGGCAGCGACGCGCAGCGCCGGCGCTTCCTGCCAAGACTCTGCACCATGGAGCATTTCGCGAGCTACTGCCTGACCGAGCCGGACTCGGGCTCCGACGCCGCAAGCCTCAAGACCCGCGCGGTGCGCGACGGCGACCACTACGTGCTCGACGGCGCCAAGGCCTTCATCTCGGGCGGCGGCGTGTCGGACATCTATGTCGTGATGGTGCGCACCGGCATAGGCGAGCCAGGCGACGCCGTTCTTCGAACGGCTATAGGCGAGCAAGGCGACGCCGTTCTTCGAACGGCTATAGGCGAGCAAGGCGACGCCGTTCTTCGAACGGCTATAGGCGAGCAAGGCGACGCCGTTCTTCGAACGGCTATGGGCGAGCAAGGCGACGCCGTTCTTCGAACGACTATGGGCGGCCCAAGGGGCATCTCGTGCCTGGTGATCGAGAAAGGCACGCCCGGGCTCACGTTCGGTGCGCAGGAGAAGAAGCTCGGCTGGAAGACGCAGCCGACCGCCATGGTGATGTTCGAGAACTGCCGGGTGCCGGCCGACAATCGGATCGGTGCAGAAGGCGAGGGCTTCAAGATCGCGATGGCAGGGCTCGACGGCGGCCGGCTCAATATCGCGGCCTGCTCGATCGGCGGCGCGCAGTTCTGCCTCGACCGCACGATGACATATATGCGCGAACGCAAGCAGTTCGGCTCGCGCCTCGCCGATTTCCAGGCGTTGGCGTTCCGCGTCGCCGACTACGCGACCGAGCTCGAGGCGGCGCGGCTGATGGTGCGCCGCGCCGCGATGGCGGTCGGCGAAGGCGAGCCCGGCGCGACCCGGCTTGTCGCCATGGCGAAGCGCCACGCGACCGATGCCGGCTTCGAGATCGTCAACGGCTGCCTGCAGCTGCACGGCGGCTACGGCTATCTGCGCGACCACCCGATCGAGCGCGTGCTGCGCGACGTGCGGGTGCACCAGATCCTCGAGGGCACCAACGAGGTGATGCGGCTGATCGTGAGCCGGGATCTGCTGGGAAACTGACGCGTGCCAGACGACGCGGAAATCCTGTTCGATCGCCGCGGCGCCGCCGGCATCGTGACGCTCAACCGGCCGCAGGCGCTCAACGCCGTGACCCACGGCATGGTGCGGGCGCTGCGCGAACGGCTGGACGCATGGCGCGGCGATCCTGCGGTGACGCGCGTCCTCGTCACGGCAGCCGGCGAGCGCGCGTTCTCGGCCGGCGGCGATCTGCGGGCGCTCTACGAGCTCGGGCGCGCCGGCCGGTTCGAGGAGGCGCTCGACTTCTGGCGCGACGAATATTCGCTCAACGCCGCGATCAGGCATTACCCGAAACCCTATGTGGCGCTGATCGACGGCATCGTGATGGGCGGCGGCGTCGGCGTCTCGGTGCACGGCTCGCATCGGGTCGCCGGCGACAGGTATCTGTTCGCCATGCCGGAGGTCGGCATCGGCTTCTTCCCCGACGTGGGCGCGACCTGGTTCCTGCCGCGACTGGCGGGCGAGCTCGGCACCTTCTGCGCGCTCACCGGCGAGCGGCTGCGCGCTGACGACGCGGTCGCGTCGGGCGTCGCGACGCACCGGGTCCGATCGGCGCGCTTCGCCGAACTGCTCGACGGGCTGTGCGGGACGGTGCCGGTCGACGCCCTGCTCGCCGCGTTCGCGGTGCCGGCCGTCGAGGGGCCGGTCGGCAGAATGCGCGGCGACATCGACCGCCACTTCGCGGCCGACACGGTCGAGGGCATTCTGGCAAGCCTCGACCGCGGCGACGAATCGGCGCACGTGCTCGCCGCGACGATCCGCGCCAAGGCGCCACTGAGCCTCAAGATCGCGCTTGCGCAGATGCAGCGCGGGCGCGCATGGTCGTTCGATGAGTGCATGCGCGCCGAGTTTCGCATCGTGTCGCGGATCGTGGAGGGCGAGGACTTCTATGAAGGTGTACGGGCCGTGATCGTCGACAAGGACAATGCGCCGCGCTGGCGCCCGGCGACATTCGCCGAGGCGACGGTCGCCGCCGTGGAACGACATTTTGCGCCGCTCGCGCGCGAGTTGGACTTGCCATGAGGCCTCCAGTCGCCCGCGAGGAACTGGCGCCGGTCGTCGCCGACGACGAGCAGCGCCCGCGCGCAACCTGGACCGACCGGCTGGTGATGTTTCTGCGCGTCGTCGCCGGCGTGTCGATCGTGAAGGGCCTCTATCACTGGGCGGCGGTATGCGGCTTCATCGGCGCGACCGACGGCGGCTTCTTCGGGCATACGCCGCAATGGCAGACCGCGACGGTGTTCTTCGCCGTGATCGACCTCGTGGCCGCGGTCGGGCTGTGGCTCGCCGCTCCCTGGGGCGCCGTGGTGTGGCTCACCTCCGCGGTGTCGATGGTGGTGATCGCGCTGTTCTTCCAGCAGGTGTTCGGCCAGCAGTATCAGAATATCGTCGTCGCGCTGGAAGGCGCGGCGATCGGCGCCTATCTTCTGCTCGCGATCCAGGCGGCGCGCGAGCATCCGCAGTGAGCAGATCCGCCTCATCCTGAAGGACCCGCGCGTCAGCGCGATTAGAGACGGCTCGCTGCGCGACGCTCCTCATCACGAGGCCGACAGGCTCCATCGATGGCGTCCGGATTGGACCGCGGGCGTTGGTTCGAAGAAGGTTTGGGGGACCAGATGGCGCGGATCGGATTCATCGGGCTCGGCAACATGGGGTTGCCGATGGCGCAGAACCTGCTCAAGGCCGGACACACGGTCGCGGGCTTCGACCTCGTCAAGGCGTCATGCGAGCGCCTCGGCGCGGCGGGCGGCACGGTCGCGGGCTCGCTCGCGGACACGTGCGCGGGCGCCGACGTCGTGATCACCATGCTGCCGGCGGGCGAGCACGTCCGCGAGGTTTATCAGGGCGCGCAGGGCGTGATCACGAGCGTGGCGCCGGGCACGCTGCTGGTCGATTCCTCGACGATCGACGTCGCGACCGCGCGTGCCGTCGCGGCGGCCGCGCAGGCGAGGGGCCTTGCGATGGTCGACGCCCCGGTGTCGGGCGGGGTCGGCGGCGCGCAGGCCGCAACCCTCACCTTCATGGTCGGCGGGAGCGCGGAGGCCTTCGGCCGCGCTCAGGCCATCCTCGCCGCGATGGGAAAGACCATCGTGCATGCCGGCGGGCCCGGCAACGGTCAGGCGGCGAAGATCTGCAACAACATGATCCTCGGCATCTCCATGATCGCGGTGTCGGAGGCGTTCGGGCTCGCGACGGCGCTCGGCCTCGAGGCGCAAAAGCTGTTCGACATCTCCTCGAAGTCATCGGGCCAATGCTGGTCGCTGACGAGCTATTGCCCGGTGCCCGGCCCGGTGCCGAGTTCGCCCGCGAACCGCGACTACCAGGCGGGCTTCACCGCTGCGATGATGCTCAAGGACCTGAAGCTCGCGCAGGCCGCGTCCGAAGCCGCCGGCGCAACGACGCCGCTCGGCCATGAGGCGATGCGCATCTACGGGGAGTTTGTCGCGAGCGCGCTGAGCCGCGACGGAAGCCTGGATTTCTCCGGGATCTATCGGCACCTGCGTCCCTGAACGCGCGGTTGCTGCCGCCGAGGATTGGTGAACGTTACCGGGGCATTATCGGGAGGCCCGGAAAGTCTCCGCTAATGTTAGGTTGCCGACGCCGCCGTGGGAGATGCGATTTGAGGCAACATAAACCAAGTGTTGTCCCGGCCTGCGACAGATTTCACTCCGGGTGATGCGCCGGCGCGAACGTAACGTGTTCGAACCATCACCAAGGCGTAAAGTTGAAAGTTGCAATTTGATCTTCAATCTCTAATTTACCGTCGTAGATAAACTTATTCTTTATGTTGTTATTTAAGCCGATCTTAGATCGCGTCGTTGTTAATTGCGCTATCGGAGACGGGGGAAACAGGGCCTCGTCGACCAATAACAAATTATCAAAGGGCGTCATCATGAAGACTCTCGTAAAGGCAGTCGAGCCCGCTGAGCGCGCCGAGCGCATCGATCAGGTTCGTCCGCTCTATCTCGAAGCCTTGACGTTGGTCGAGAGGCTGCACCGCCGCCTGCTCGACGTCATCAAGGACGAGTTCGACCGACGCGGCCGGTCCGACATCAATTCGGTCCAGGCCCTGCTGCTCTACAATATCGGCGACAAGGAGCTGACGGCCGGAGAGCTGCGCACGCGCGGCTACTATCTCGGCTCGAACGTCTCCTACAATCTCAAGAAGCTGGTCGAGATGGGTTTTCTCGACCATCAGCGCTCGCGCGTCGATCGCCGCTCGGTCCGCATCAAGCTGACCGGGAAGGGCGTCGATGTCCGCGACATCGTCGAGCAACTTTACCAGAAGCACGTGCGCACGGTGGAGCAGGTCGGTGGCATCAGCGCCGACGAGTTCACCTCGCTCAACAAGGCGCTGCACCGGCTCGAGCGCTTCTGGACCGACCAGATTCTATATCGGCTCTGACATCGCGCTCCATCAACGGCGACGCAAAGCCCTGGAGATCGGGGCTTTGTGTCTTGGCCGCAGGATGGGATGGTCGCCGCGAGCGCCGGGCCGACCGATTTGCAGCGGCGCGCGCTCGCCGATCTGAAGGTCGGGCCGGCGAAGGACGGCGCATCGCCAAAAAGGGCGTCGCGCGTGGCGCGGCGAAAGCGGCCCAAGGCCCGTATCCGACGTGCGATTTCCGGCGCGGCCATTGGTCAGCTTCCCAACATCTTGGGGTTTGGGCCGACTTTGAGCGCCACAACTTGGCGCTTGGCGGCCGATGTGCTATTCGCGGCGGTACCCCCTGGAGAAGCTTGCATGCCCGCAAATCCCAAGCCCGCGGACGCGCCCGACCTGTTCGCGGCGTCATTGTCCGCGACTGACCCGGAGATCGCCGAGGCGATCCGCCTCGAGCTCGGCCGCCAGCGCGACGAGATCGAGCTGATCGCGTCGGAAAACATCGTGAGCCGCGCCGTGCTGGAGGCCCAGGGTTCGGTGCTGACCAACAAATACGCCGAGGGCCTGCCGGGCCGGCGCTACTATGGCGGCTGCCAGTTCGTCGACATTGCTGAAACGCTGGCGATCCAGCGGGTGACCAAGCTGTTTGGATGCCAGTTCGCAAACGTCCAGCCGCATTCGGGTGCCTCCGCCAATGCGGCGGCCTTCATGGCCCTGATGGCGCCGGGCGACACCTTCATGGGTCTCAACCTCGCGGCCGGCGGACACCTCACGCACGGCTCGCCCGTGAACATGTCGGGCAAGTGGTTCAAGGTGGTGCCCTATGGCGTGACGCGCGACGCCCACACTATCGATATCGCCGAGGTGCGCCGGCTCGCGCTCGAGCATCGCCCCAAGGTGATCATCGCCGGCGGCTCCGCCTATCCGCGGATCATCGACTTCAAGGGTTTTCGCGAAGTGGCTGATGAGGTCGGTGCGTTCCTCATGGTCGACATGGCGCATTTCGCCGGCCTCGTTGCGGGCGGCGCGCACCCGAGCCCGTTTCCGCATGCCCATGTGGTGACGACCACCACCCACAAGACGCTGCGCGGTCCGCGCGGCGGCGTGATCCTCACCAATGACGAGGGGCTCGCGAGGAAAATCAATTCTGCGGTGTTCCCAGGATTGCAGGGAGGTCCGCTGATGCACGTGATCGCCGCCAAGGCGGTGGCGTTCGGCGAGGCGCTGCAGCCGTCGTTCAAGGCCTATGCCAGGGCGGTGGCCGAGAACGCCAAGGTGCTGGCCGAGACGCTGAAGTCGAAAGGCCTCGATATCGTGTCGGGCGGCACCGACACGCATCTGATGCTGGTCGACCTGCGGCCCAAGCGCCTCACCGGCAAGGTCGCGGAGGCCGCGCTCGGCCGCGCCCATATCACCTGCAACAAGAACGGCATTCCGTACGATCCGGAGAAGCCGACCGTGACGTCCGGCATCCGGCTCGGCACGCCCGCCGGTACCACGCGCGGCTTCGGCGTCGCCGAGTTCCGTCAGGTCGGCGAGATGATCGCCGAGGTCCTGGATGCCTTGTCGAAGAAGGGCGCGGAGGCGGACGAGCCGACCGAGGCGGAGGTGCGCGAGAAGGTGAAGCGGCTGATCGCGCGCTTTCCGATCTACGGCTGAAGGGCGGGGGCCGGGTATGCGCTGTCCGAGCTGCAGCAGTCTCGATACGCAGGTCAAGGACTCGCGGCCGACCGAGGATTCCGCCGCGATCCGCAGGCGCCGTCTGTGCCTCGCGTGCGGCTTCCGCTTCACGACGTTCGAGCGCGTGCAGCTGCGCGAGCTCGTGGTGATCAAGCGCAACGGCCGGCGCGTGCCGTTCGACCGCGACAAGCTCGCGCGCTCGGTCGAGATCGCGTTGCGCAAGCGCAACGTCGCCCCCGATCGGGTCGAGCAGACCATCTCGAAGATCGTGCGCGACCTCGAAAGTCTGGGCGAGAACGAGGTGACGACCGAGACCATCGGCGAGACCGTCATGGCGCAGCTGCGCAGTCTCGACGACGTCGCCTATGTGCGTTTCGCGTCGGTCTACCGCAATTTCCGCGAGGCCAAGGATTTCGAGGCGGCGCTTGCGGAACTGTCGGGCGAGGAGGAGGGCGGGAAGGCGCCTGTTCCTGCGTCGTCGCGGAAGTGAACGACCAAGCCGCAGATTCCTTGATGTCGCTCGCGCTCGCGCTCGGCCGGCGCGGGCTCGGCAATACTTGGCCCAACCCGGCGGTCGGTGCCGTGATCGTGCGCGACGACGGCGGCACGCCGGTCGTCGTCGGGCGCGGCTGGACGCAGCCGGGCGGGCGGCCGCACGCCGAGACCGAGGCGTTGCGGCGGGCCGGCGCGGCGGCGCGCGGCGCCACCCTGTACGTCACCCTCGAGCCGTGCTCGCACCACGGCCGGACGCCCCCCTGCGCCGACGCGATCATCGCGGCCGGCATCGCGCGCGTGGTCTCGGCGCTGGTTGATCCCAATCCGGAGGTCGCCGGCGCGGGGCATTGGCGGCTGGCGCAGGCCGGCATCGTGGTCGAGGTCGGGATCGGCGCCGACGCCGCGCGGCGCGCCCATGCCGGCCACATCCGCCGCGTGCAAGACGGGCGCCCGT
>Ga0126384_10002679_pt1 | contig 10802 bp, 8 predicted proteins | sample PanSoiMetPlot_36_FD_92543 | JGI IMG/M metagenome (GOLD analysis project Ga0126384, IMG submission 92543) | Tropical forest soil microbial communities from Panama - MetaG Plot_36 | ecosystem: Environmental > Terrestrial > Soil > Tropical forest > Bulk soil | place: Panama | collected 2016-02-17 | reverse complement strand
CCGACGGTCGGCTTGATACCTACCACACCGTTGGCATTACCAGGGCAGACGATGCTGCCGTCTGTCTCGGTACCGAGGCCGATCGCGGCGAAGTTGGAGGACACCGCTGCCGCGGAGCCGCTGCTGGATCCGCAAGCGTTCCGATCGAGCGAATACGGGTTATGGGTCAGCCCGCCACGACCAGACCAACCGCTGGTGGAGAAGAAGGAGCGGAAGTTGGCCCACTCGGAGAGATTTGTCTTACCTAGGATTACTGCACCGCCCGCGCGCAGCTTTGATGCTACCGTCGAGTCTTGAGCCGCAGGTTGGCCCGCCAGGGCGAACGATCCTGCCGTGGTTTGCATACCGTCGCCGGTGTCTATGTTGTCTTTGAGCAGAACCGGTATGCCGTGCAGCGGACTTAGGACTGTTCCGCCCCGGCGCATCGCATCCGCGTCCCTTGCGATTGAGAGTGCCGCCGGGTTTAGCTCGATGATCGAATTTACGCCGGGACCGTTCTGGTCCAGCGTCCGAATGCGATTGAGATAGAAATTCGTAAGAGCAACCGAATTGAGACGACCTGCAGTCATCTCTGCTTGCAATTCGGCGACGGTCGCCTCTTCCAACCTACCGCTCTGATCAGGTGTCGCGCGCGCAACACGCGGCGCTGGTCCGACCATCGAGACTCCGGCTCCCGCGAGCGCGCTCAGCCGAAGAAAGCTCCTCCTGCTAACATCGCCAATAGCCTTCTGATCATTGTTAGCGTTGTTGCTCGCCGCACTGCAAAGTTGTTTGGCAGGCAGTTCGGCGATCTTCTCCTTTTCTGATGACATGTCAATTCGCTCCTTCTTGTATTTCATTGCTGAAGTGATGGCCGAGGTACGGTCCAACGGCCGAATGGTGCTCACGTAGAATTAGCGTCCAGGTTGAGTATCGCCCCGTCGACGAGGCGGCTTAAAAGCCCACGTAAAGTCGGAAGGACAACTTCCTCCTATGGCATTGGGGCAAGGAATACTGCGGACTTTCGTCTTATTTTAGTTGAGTCAAAGACATTGGTGAGGATAATTATCTAAAGTAGCACGCGTGATAAGCTGACGAAGCTTAGACCACATCTCAAGTCGGTTTCTGGGCCGACTATATTCCCCTTGGTCTCTTGTGTCAACGAGGCGCATTGGGAGGTTAGTTTACATCGCTAAGGATCGTAGTCTCGGTCGCTATATAGCCCGGCAGGTATTGGCCTGTGGTATTGGACCTTGGTTGACACGGATTCCATCTAGTAGTATTTTGGCGCTACACAAACAGAATTAGTCGAGGCGGGATGGATGCGTAAGATAAGCCCTCACGATTTCCATTTCTTCGATCGCGCTCCGAGCATCAGCAACTATAGAATTGTCCCGACCCTGATTCATAAACGCCAGCTAATCCTGGGTGCAGACGCTTTTTCGCCGATTCAATCAAGGCATTATCGTAGGTGTTCTTCGCGAACTCATAACGGACGGCTTGATTTTCAATCACAACCGGCTGAGTCCCGCTGTCGAAACCCATTCAGCCGGTTTGATAAAAACAGGATTACTGAACGCCAGTACTTTTAATCGGATCTGCGACGAAGCCGCTTGTTTACGCTCGCACAGAGGGTAAGTAAAACCACAAATCACTGTTGTTGCCGTCGCGAGTCCTGGTTGACAGTGTAAGTTCGCTCACCTAAAGGAGACTTGACCATGAAAAGACAAATATTCAGGTCGCTGCTCTACTTGTCGGTCGTCGCCATTTTGTTCTGTGTCAGTCCCAGAAGCCTTCTTGCACAGGCGGTCACTGGCACGCTACTGGGGACTGTCACTGACCCAGGCGGCGCCGTAGTCCCTGGCGCAAATGTCACGATCACTGAGGTGAACACGAATTTCACTCGTGCAACTGTGACAAACGAAAGCGGTAACTATGTTATTGGGAACCTGGATCGCGGGGTCTACCGCATCGAGATTGAGCACACGGGCTTTAAGAAATCCATCCGTGAAAAGGTCGATGTTTTAGTCAACAGTGATACACGTGTGGATGTACAGCTGGAGCCAGGTGGAGTTGCCGAACAGGTCGAGGTCACTGCGAGTGTCGCGCTGCTTCAGACTGATCGCGCTGATGTGGGTCGGCAAATAGAAACCAAGCAACTCCAGGACATGCCTCTCGCGTTTAATCGCAATTTCCAAAGTCTCCTTAATCTCGTTCCTGGCGCCAGCCGGGCGGAACGATTCCACTCGGAGTTCTTCAACTCTCAGGACAGCCTTGGTTCGAGAGTCAACGGGCAGTCACGGCTTGCCAACAATGTCCAAATTGAGGGGATAGACAACAATCACCGCACTGGTTTGCTCACTGTGCTTATTCCTCCTATCGAAGCTCTGTCGTCGGTTAACGTCACGACCAGCAATTATGAAGCGGAGCTGGGTCGCGCCGGGGGAGCTGTAACCAACGTCACGCTGCGGTCAGGCAGTAACCAAATACACGGCAGCGTCTTTGAGTTCAACCGGGTCAGCGCGATGGCGGCTCGACCATATTTTGCGAGCAGGAAAGCACCCACCGTATACAATCAATTTGGGTTTACAATTGGCGGCCCGATCAAGAAGAACAGAACTTTCTTCTTCGGCGACTATCAGGGGATCCGGGATCATCGCGGGAATTCGAACGTCGTTTCCATCCCCACGCTTGATTTTCGGAATGGTGATTTCAGGGCTTCGCCGACCATTATTTATGACCCCGCTACCGGCACATCCGACGGGAAGGGTCGCCAACAGATCCAGTGCAACGGGGTCCTGAATGTGATCTGCCCCGACAGAATCAGTTCGGTTGCCAGGAAGATCCTGGGGTTTATTCCGGCACCGACTCGTGCAGGCTTTACGAATAATTTTGAACTGGCCACAGTTCTGGTAAAGAACACCGAATCGTTTGATGTAAAGGTCGATCACAAGTTCAGCGATGACGATAGTCTGTTTGCCCGCTATAGCTTTCAGCGACCAAAGGTCTTCGATCCTGGTCTCTATGGCATCTATGGCGGACCCCGAAATGATGGCTTCGCCGGGACCGGGATTAATCGGACGCAGAGCGGCGCGGTCAACTATACCCACGTTTTTAACCCGACCTTTATTACCGAATTTCGCCTTGGCTTTACTCGATATCGCAACGATGCTCAAAACCAGGACACTGGCTTGAAGACCTCTGAGGAAATCGGCATTCCAGGAGTGAATCTGGATGAGTTTACGAGTGGTTTAGCCTACATTGATATTGCCGGGTATACCAATCCGGTCGTGGGGTTTTCACCCAGTCTGCCCTGGATTCGTGCCGAAACTGACGTCGACCTCGTCAGCAACTGGACCAAAATCTTCAAAGACCACACCATCAAGTGGGGCGTAGACGCTCGTTTAAATAAGGACGATCTGCTTCAGACTCAGACGTACAGTCCCCGCGGTCGATTCTTCTTCAGAGCCGGACCCACCGCACTGAACGGTGGTGGCGCTTCAGGGTTCGCAAACGCCTTTGCCAGTTTCTTGCTGGATCTACCAAACGAGTATGGACGCGACCTGCCCGGCACCTTTCCCACCGTGCGGCAGAAGTCATTGTTCAGTTACATCCAGGATAAGTGGACGGTTACTCAGAAGCTGACGGTCAACATCGGTTTAAGGCATGAGATCTACTTTGCGCCTACTCCGATGTTCTCCGGTGGATTCTCCAACTACAACCCCGCAAATAACAGCCTGGAGCTTGCCGGCATCGGAAAGATACCTTCCGATATGGGACGAAATACAAACTACAAAAACTTCGCGCCTCGGCTCGGCGTAGCCTATCGGTTGGACGAGAAGACGGTTATTCGTGCCGGCTACGGCATCAGCATTGACGCCTCTTTCCCAGACGACAAGTACGCCTTCAATTTCCCGGTCAAACAGAACAATGCCTTCACTGCCGCTAATTCGTTCAGCGCGGCCGGTAAGATGGCCAACGGTTTTGCGCCTCCGCTGGTAGTGCCTACCCCGCCGGACGGCATTATTACCAACGCACCATTGAATCAAGTCTACCTTTTCATCCCGCTGGACCTAAAGGAAGGCTACATTCAATCCTGGAACCTGGCCGTTCAGCGCGCGCTTCCATGGAAGTTCACCGTGGAAGTCGCTTATGTGGGAAATCACAATGTGGGCGTGTTGACCAGGCGGGACATCAATGCCAGTCTGATTCCTGGTTCTGGTAATGCCGGGCGGCCACTCAATGCGAAATTTGGGCGGACCACGAGAACCGACACCTGGATCCGCACGGACACCAACTATAATGGACTGCAGGTGAAACTTGACCGTCGCTTCTCAGAGGGATTGCTGGTGACAACCGCTTACACTTTCAGCAAGGCCATCAACTACACCGACGATCAGGGTTCATTGTTCATTCCAGCCATACCCTCGATGAACCGAGGACGTGCGGGTTATGATCGCACCCACACCTTTGTGCAGAGTTACATCTATGAACTCCCGTTTGGGCCAACCAAGCGCTGGTTACAATCTGGGATTGGGCGCTGGATCCTGGGAGATTGGCAACTGAATGGCATTTTTTCAGCCTACTCTGGCTTGCCACTGGACTTCCAGATTAGCGCTACCGCCCTTAACGCTCCGGGCAATGGCAATCGACCTAACCTGACTGGAGACTTCAAAGTGCTGGGTGATATTGGGCCTGGTGTCAAATGGTTCGACATCAGCGGGTTCTCACCACCGGCGCCGAACACGTATGGCAAGATCGGACGCAATGTATTCTCGGGACCTGGGTTTGCCAACCTCGACCTCTCCTTCTTCCGAAAGTTCCGGCTTACCGAGCGGGTTGGAGGTGAATTCAGATTTGAGACATTCAATTTCACCAACACTCCCCAATTCAATCGACCTGGGAGCGTCTTAGGAAATGCTGATTTTGGACAAGTGACTGGTACACTAGGTGATGCTGTTGGACTAGGCCCGCGGCGCATTCAGCTCGGCCTGAAGTTGACATTCTAAAGGGAGGCCAACATGAATCAGAAAAACATCGGACGCAGGGAATTCCTCAAGCAGGCAGCGGCTGGAGCGGCAATCGGACTGGTGTATCCCAGCGCACGGGTCCTTGGAGCCAATGATCGAGTCCGGCTCGGGATCATCGGACCGGGCGCACGTGGCCAGGAATTGATGAAAGAATTCTTAAAGGTACCGAATGCGGAGTTTGTTGCCGCTGCCGACGTATTCACGCGCAGATTTGAAGAAGCGAAGAAGCTTGCACCCGGCCTGAAGACTTTCGACGATCATCGCCGGCTGCTTGACCTGAAAGATGTCGATGCTGTAATCGTCGCGACCCCTCTACACTGCCACGCGCGGCACTTTTTGGATACGCTCGCTGCTGGCAAGGATCTTTACTGCGAGAAGACTATGACCTGGTCTATTACCGAAGCTGAGGCTTGCCTCGAGGCAGCGAAGAAGTCTAATCGTGTTGTCGGAATCGGGCTGCAACATCAGAGTTCCGGCAATCTGGTCGATGCGAAGCAGTGGCTCCGGGACGGTCTCGTGGGCAAGATCACTTCGGTGGAGTGTTGGATGAGTCGCAACACCCCGCGTGGCAAAGGGCAATGGGTACGAGAGATTCCCTCCGACTGCAATGAAGCAAACGTGCGGTGGGACGCATTTTTGAACGGTCGTCCTCGTCGGCCTTTCGATGCCAACCAGTTCATCAATTGGCGTCTGTTCTGGGACTACTCGGGCGGCAACGTCACCGAAAATATGGTGCACCAGATCGCATTCGTGATGCGCGCCTTGGACCTGCCGCTTCCAACTGCTGCTTACATGTCCGGTGGCGTTTTTTCTGAGAAGGATGGCCGCGAGGTACCCGACACGATTGCGGTTACGCTCGATTTCCCGAATGATCTGGTTGTCACGTGGCAATCGATGTTCAGCAACAAACATTACGGAATTGGTGATCGCATTCTGGGCTCACACGGCACAATAGAACGCTTGATGGGAGCGACGGATATGGTCACCGGCAAGTCCGCATCGGGGTTGCGTTATTTTCCTGAGAAAGACAATCGCAAGGATGGAGTCGTACTTGAGGGTCAAACGACGGATACGGATCACTACGCTAACTTTGTTGAGTGTGTGCGGTCGCGAAAGCAGCCAAACGCGCCTGTCGAGATTGGGTACCGTTCGGCGGTGGCGGGACATATGGCGAATATGTCATACCGGCAGAAGAAGCGGATCTCGCTTGAGTCAGTCGGGTTGACGGCCCGCAACTAGCAATTCACAAACTCTGCGTTGTCTCGGCGATCTCTGCGTCTCGGCGGTGCTGGTTTCGTTTCAGGTTCAACGCAGAGTGGCTGAGGTCGTTGAGCAAACGCAGAGAAGGCTTTTGAGGCGTCTGCCTGAATGTCGAGTCACAATACTTGGAGCCAATATGAGAATTGATGTTAACCATTGTTCGACGAAGGGACACTTTGTTGTTGTAGCTGTGCTCTCCGTCTTTTTCGTCATCTGTATAGTGCAGGTTGGCAGCGCCGGACAAAGGAAGTCCAAGGCTCAACCTCACGAGAATCCTGACGCGACAGTAAATGTACTCACGCCGGCGGAAAAAGCGGCAGGATGGAAGCTGCTGTTCGATGGCAAAACATGGAACGGATGGCGTGGGTTTCGACGAGAAAAGATGCCGGACGAGGGCTGGACGATTGAAGGCGGCGCAATCAAACACATAGCCGGCAACGGCGAACAAAGTAAACAGGGCGGCGATATCATAACGGTAGGGAAGTACGATAACTTTGAATTGCAATTGGAGTGGCGCATCAGTCCCGGAGGAAACAGCGGCATCAAGTATCTTGTTGATGAAGATATGGTGAAGAGCGGCTACTCGGGATTGGGGTTTGAAATGCAGGTGTTGGACGATGATCAACATCCGGACGCGAAGATGGGCAAAGATGGTAATCGTACCGCGAGCGCTCTGTACGATTTGATTGCGCCTAAAAACAAGGTGCTGCATGCGGTTGGCGAGTGGAATCAAGTGCGGTTGATTGTTCATGGCAATCATGTGGAGCATTGGCTCAACGGTGCGAAGGTGGTCGAATACGAGTTGGGAAGCCCGGAGCTAAAGGCTCTGATTGCCGAGAGCAAGTACAAAACGATTCCGGGATTTGGTGAGGTCAGGAAAGGTCACATTCTATTGCAAGATCATGGACACGAGGTTTGGTTCCGCAATATTAAGCTGCGTGAACTGAGCACGCAGTGAAGAGTTCACTGCTCTGCTCGCGTTAATAAGATACTTAACAAACGCACTTCAATGGAACTGGATATGAGGCGTGTCTGTCCGCAGGAAATTGTGCTTTCCTATTGCAGCTCATTCTTGCGAAAGATGTAATTCTCCACTTGATTTGAGCTTGCGATAATGAAGCTTTTGCTTGAGACAAACGAGACACCTAACGATTCGATTGTATCTATTGATGCGTAGTGATTTTTAGCGAACGTAGCAATCTCTCTGGCCTTCTGTTGCCGCTCATCGGATTGTAAGTCGTTGAATCTAGAGTTTATCAAGGCGATAGTGAGAGTTGATCCATTGACCACTCTGAGTTCTATGTTTTGCTCGTTGTACTGTTTGACCAATTCTGCGCGAAGGGGAATGAGATTCTTAAGCTGTGTACAGGCAACCTGTATCGTGATACAGAATACCAAAAAGAGTGCTGCCTTGTAGTTGGTCCCTCTGAACAACACCATTCAACCTCTCCGAGTCAACCTGACGAGGAATAATCCCTCGCGAAATACTTCGATAGCCATTGAGGGTGCTTTCGGGGCTTGCTCGATTGATAGGTTGTGATCTATTCCGGTTAACTTGTCAATCCTATTGTTTAATGACTTTCCAGTCGCTAACCAATTTCACCGTAGCGCAATTAGGACCACCGTCCTTGCCTCGTCCAGGGATTCTCGCCAAAAGGCGATGGCCCGGTTTATTCGTGACTTGTTTGACGAGTTCCCAGGTAATTCCCTGTAGAGGAACCTTCATTCGTCGAGACCATTGAGTATTTTCCTGACCGGCGTACGTGCCAACGTCTACATAGACGAACCTGTTTGAAGGCGGACCCTGAGCAATGGGACCCTTAAGATTCGGCAGACCGTTTTTTCGATTGTCCGCGACGACTAAGGAGAAGTCGAATATGACATCTCCACGTTTGGCCTGCTGAACGAAGAGAGTCTCGTAGTCGGAACCACCTCCACGCTGGATTCCAAAATCAACTCCAGCAGGCGGATCAACTAACACCAATCGGATTGCAAGATCGGACTCCATGGTTATAACTCCAAACTGTAAACTATTATTTTGTACGCTCAGTTTTATCCTTTGCATCACGGGCCCGCTGCGCATTTTGACCGGCGCTTCTGCGTAATCCGCGGATGAATCAAAAACTGGATCCACAGATGAGGCCAGATTAACGCAGAACAGCGGAGCACTGAGCACTCACGATAGTCACCGCAATGCAGCGCAGTCAAAGACATCAAGTTTCTTCATAACATTGAGGGCGAGAACATAACCTGCGTACAGGCTCGCAGGCAGGATCGCGGATGTCTTGTCTTTGTCAGTGTGGAGGATCTTGTTCCATTCGCTCGAGAGCCCGTGCAATGTGACGGACGGAATTCCCGTTCGTTTGAAGGATGTCGAGTCTGAGTCTCCAATCCCAAGCCTCGTCGCATAGAAAGGTATCTTGCTCTCCTCCGCGATCTTGGCCACAAAGGTCGTAAGCTTTGGGCTCGAGATCTCATCGATGATCTGAGGTCGCCCCAGACCGAAGCTGTCAAAGTTCAACATGGCGCAATAATTGCTTCGTTCCGGCTTTGGGATCGCATCAGCCATGGCCCGCGAGCCTTTCAGGCCTTCTTCTTCGCCGCCAAACGCGACGAAGATGAATGTGCGTTTTGTTTGCCTCTGATGAAACGTCTTGTAGAGATGTGCAACCAATGTAACGCCGCTCCAGTTGTCGACTGCGCCACAGCCCTCCGTCACCTTATCGTAGTGGGCACCTATGATGATCGTGCCGGTTCCGGTGCCTTGAATGGTCACAACGAAGTTCTTGTACTTGCCGGCCTCCACAACCTTGGAGGTCTCTGAAGTAGCACCGCAACGGGTAAAGAGCTCCTGCACAGCCACAACTCGGTCGGCGTTCTTGCACGGAGCGAGAGCAACATCTGCTGACAACTCCGCCTCGGTGGAGTAGGAAATGTCAATGGAACTGACGAGTGGCGTCGAGGTAGCGGGAGTTACGAGAAAAGCAGCTAACACCAAAGCAAATAAACGACCAGTCATATCCTTTTATGACGCACTATTGGCCCTAGTGCCGAAACCTATGTTTGCCGGTTATGGTCATTTGGTGAACGCCTCCTGGAATGTAACCCACTCAGAGGCATTTCTTTCGAACCATTCCTTGGCCCGTGATGTCGCGTAGATGTAACCAACACCACGGGCACGAAACAGATCTTCACCGTTCCACGTCTCTGCGAGCAGATGAATGTCATTCCGGCCGCAAACCTCTTTCTCACGTTGGACCCACGCGCTTCCGTTTAGGGCGAGCTCCCACAGATCTCCGACTTGCTCGCTGATATCCTTAGAATGGCTCTTACCGAGGATGTAATTTTCTGGTTCACCGTCCGCGGGGTACCTGGGCGGTTCCTCGGCCGTTTGGTCCCATTTGTGCCAATCTGATTTCACGATCAATTTCTTAATGATAGGCTGGTAGTGCAAGCCTATCAGTCTAGAGTTCTCAAGCTCCCGGCGGAAAGCGTTCGTTACAACTAAGTCACTTATGCCGGGAAATGAAATCGGCGGTACAAACGGACCAGTACGCTCCAGCTGAATCCTGCCATCAACACGAACCAAGTGACAGGACATGCCGTGCACAAGTATGTAGTGGTAGTCGCCCCATCGAAGTAATGGCTTTTCAACTGTGTAGAATCGATTCATACGGTCGCGTATGTAAACGCAGCCAGAATGTCCCCGCGCTCAAGCTCCTCGTAGCTTACTGCGGAATGCAACGAACCTTACATTGGCCACTTCTACAGCTCAATGCGATTCGAGAGTGCTTTATGCATCGTTACTTCATCCGCGTACTCAAGATCCGAACCCACCGGAACTCCCATTGCGATTCTTGTGATTCGCATTCCCAACGGCTTTAGCAGCTTCGTTAGGTAGTTCGCTGTCGCTTCGCCTTCGGTGTTTGGGTTAGTTGCAAGGATGATTTCGTCGACATCTAACTCTCGCAGACGCTCGAACAGATTTTTGATCTTGAGTTGATCGGGACCGATGCCACGAATGGGTGATAGAGCTCCGTGAAGTACGTGATACAAGCCTCGATACTCGCGGGTTTTTTCGACAGTGACAAGATTGAACGGTTCTTCGACGACTAAGATTGTGCGGCGATCCCTTTGGGGGCTCGTGCAGTAGCGGCAAGGATCGACGTCGGTGATGTTGTTACAAAGCGAACAGAAGATAATCTTGTCCTTGACTTCCTGGATGGCTTCGATTAACCGATCGGTGTCCTGTCGCTCCGCACGCAGGATGTGAAATGCCATGCGTTGAGCCGATTTGGCTCCGACCCCTGGCATCTTTTGAAGCTCATCGATGAGTTTTGTTACCGGCTCTGCGTAGTCCAGCATTGGTCATTGCTTTCGTCAGGTGGATACTGCACTGGAATTGTTAAGTACAGGTGACACGAGGGGTAATCCAAACACAACTATACCAACTGGTACTAAGAATGTACGAAACTTCAATCTATCTTCATCCGCAGATGACGCAGTTGACACAGATGGAATAACGAACCGCTG
>Ga0126384_10002678_pt1 | contig 10802 bp, 10 predicted proteins | sample PanSoiMetPlot_36_FD_92543 | JGI IMG/M metagenome (GOLD analysis project Ga0126384, IMG submission 92543) | Tropical forest soil microbial communities from Panama - MetaG Plot_36 | ecosystem: Environmental > Terrestrial > Soil > Tropical forest > Bulk soil | place: Panama | collected 2016-02-17 | reverse complement strand
GGCACCCAGGGGGTCCCGGCTGATCCTGCGTCTGCGTACGCGCGACGTTGTGGCCGAAACCGGTGACGGTGCTATGATCCGCCCGTTCGACTCGACACTTCCACACGGCGCACAGACGAGCGATGGACCGACGAACCCTGCTGCGACGAGCCGGAGCCGCGGCGCTCCTGCCTCTTTTTGGATCATCGTGCACGTCGACTGTGCCGGATATGTCGCCGGCTCCCGCGGCCCCGCCGGCGCGTCCCTCGTCACGGCGCGTGCGCCCTTCGGATCCGGAATGGCCCGACGCGGCGGCCTGGGGGCGCCTGAATCGCCAGATCGGCGGCCAGCTCATCAAGGTGCAGTCGCCGCTCGACGGGTGCCGCGAGGCGCCCCAGAGCGGAGCCTGCGCGGACCTTTTCAAGCGTTTGCGCAATCCGTACTTCATCGGCGACGAGGCCGGGCTGACCCAGACCCTGGGCTGGGTCGACGCGTGGACGTCGCAACCGAGCATCTACGCGGTCGCGGCCCGCCGGACCGAGGACGTGGTCGCCGCCGTCAACTTCGCGCGGGAGCGCAATCTCCGGATGGTGGTGAAAGGCGGCGGGCACAGCTACCAGGGCACCTCCAATGCGGCGGACTCCCTTCTCGTCTGGACGCGAAGGATGAGCGCGATCAGCGTGCACGACGCCTTCGTGCCCGCGGGGTGTGCCGGCCGCATCGGACCCCAGTCCGCCGTCAGCGTCGGGGCGGGCGCGATCTGGATGCACACGTACGACGAAGTGACGACGAGGGCTGGGCGCTATGTCCAGGGCGGCGGATGCGCCACCGTCGGCGTCGCCGGGCTGATCCAGAGCGGAGGATTCGGCAGCTTCTCGAAGCGGTACCGCCTCGCAGCCGCGGGGCTGCTCGAGGCGGAGATCGTCACGGCCGACGGGATCGCGCGCATCGCTAACGCGTGCACGAATCCGGACCTCTTCTGGGGAATCAAGGGCGGCGGGGGCGGCAGCCTGGGCGTCGTCACGCGGCTCACGCTCCGGACACGGGAGCTTCCGGAGTTCTTCGGGGTGGTCGCGGCCACCATCAGGTCGTCGTCGGACGCCGCGTACCGTCAGCTGATCGAACGCTTCGTCGGGTTCTACGCGGATGCTCTGTTCAATCCGCACTGGGGCGAGCAGGCCGTCCTGCGGCGCGACAATCGTCTCGACATCCGGATGGTCTTCCAGGGCCTCACCGAGCGGCAGGCGAGAGATGCCTGGCGACCATTCTTCGACTGGGTTGCGGCGCGACCGCAGGACTTCGCCCTCGCGTCGAGACCGCTCATCGCCGCGGTGCCCGCCCGCCGACTCTGGGACGCCGGGTTTCTCAGGCGATTCCCGGGCCTCGTCATTCCGGATGACCGACCCGGTGCTCCCGCCGGCAACGTGCTGTGGGCAGGCGATGCGGGCCAGGTCGGACAGTTCCTTCACGCATACCAGTCCGCCTGGCTTCCCGCCACGCTGCTCGACAAGAATCAGCAGGGTCGTCTCGCCGAGGCCCTGTTCAAGGCCTCCCGACACTGGCTGGTCGAGCTCCACTTCAACAAAGGTCTCGGCGGGGCGCCGGCCGAAGAGGTGTCGGCAGCCAGGGACACGGCCATGAATCCCGCCGTTCTGGATGCCCTCGCGCTGCTGATCTGCAGTGCCCACAGCGCCCCGGCGTATCCGGGCATCCCCGGGCACGAGCCCGATCTTGCCGTCGCGCGTCAGCAGGCCGGCGCCGTCGACAATGCCATGAGGGAGATCCGGGCGCTCACGCCCGATCCAGGCTCGTACGTGTCGGAGAGCAACTTCTTCCAGGAAGATTGGCAGCAGGCGTACTGGGGCTCCAACTACCCGAGGCTGCTGACCGTGAAAGACAAATACGATCCGGACGGCCTCTTCGTGGTCCACAACGGAGTCGGAAGCGAGCGCTGGAGCGCGGACGGCTTCACGCGGCTCCGGTGAGGTGCGTCTTGCGCCCGAAGTGCTTGCGGCGTGATCATCGCCCGGCTGTCCAGCCGCTGTTGAGGCCTGTTGCGCTTGTGAAAGCTGTGCCATAATGACCGCAGTCCAACGGGAAAAGGACAAGCCTCCATGGGATTTCCGCTTCCCCTCCTCGAGCCGATGAGGCCCGTGACCGCGCCCAAGCCTGGGTGGCTCAAGGTGCGCGCACCCGGCGGGCCGAACTACATCCGGCTCAAGGGCCTCATGCGGGAGTGGAACCTGCATTCCGTGTGCGAGGAAGCGCGCTGCCCGAACATCGGCGAGTGCTGGGAAGACTCGACGGCCACGTTCATGATCCTGGGCGACACCTGCACGAGGAATTGCGGCTACTGCGCTGTCGCGCACGGCAAGCCTGTCTGGGAGGATCGTGAGGAGCCCGGGCGCGTGGGGCGCGCCGTGGGCGAGCTCGGGCTCGAGCACGTGGTCATCACCTCCGTCAATCGCGACGACCTCGCGGACGGTGGGGCCGGAGCGTTCGCGGCTACGGTACGGGCGATCAGGCGCTTTGCGTCCGGCTGCCGTGTCGAGCTGCTGATCCCGGACTTCCAGGGCAAGGCCGAGGCGCTCCAGACCGTGATCGATGCCGCGCCCGATGTGCTCAATCACAACACCGAGACCGTGCCGCGTCTCTACAAGGTGGCGCGGCACGGCGGCCGCTACGAGCGTAGCCTCGAGCTTTTCCACCGCGCCCGTCGGGCGGCGCCGCGTCTCCTGACCAAATCCGGCATCATCCTGGGTCTGGGAGAGGAGCGCGACGAGCTGCTCGAGACGATGCGGGACCTCCGCGCCGTCGACGTCGACATCCTCACCCTCGGGCAGTACCTCCGTCCGTCGGCCCAGCACTTGCCGGTGGCGCGCTACTACACTCCAGAGGAGTTCGCGGAGCTGGGAGAAGCGGGCCGCGAGATGGGCTTCTCCCACGTGGAGTCGGGACCGCTCGTGCGCTCCTCCTATCACGCCAAGCGCCACGTCGACGGCGTTACGCAAGGGAGCGGAACGTAGTGGACTATATTCCCATCCTGATGGTGTTCGCCGTGTCCGCCCTCGTGGCGGGTGCACTCATCGGCATTCCCGCGCTCATCGCGCCCAAGCGCTACTCGAGCGTCAAGATGGAGCCCTTCGAGTGCGGCAAGGATCCCGTGGCCCTGCCCGAGGGACGTTTCGCCATCAAGTTCTCGACCATCGCCATCTTCTTCATCATCTTCGACATCGAGCTGCTCTTCGTCTGGCCGTGGGCCACTGTGTTCAAGGCCCTGGGCTGGTTCGGCTATACCGTCATGCTCCTCTTCCTGGGCGTGCTCATGCTCGGGTTTCTCTACATCTGGCAGAAACGGGGGCTCGAATGGGAGTAGGGACCTTCTTTACCTCCAAGCTGGACGAAGCGCTCGGGTGGGCGCGCAAGTTCTCCATCTTCCAGTATCCGTTCGTGACGGCGTGCTGCGGCATGGAGTACATGGCGACCGCGTGCTCCCACTACGACATCGACCGCTTCGGCGCCGGCCTGCCCCGCTTCTCGCCCCGGCAGGCCGACGTGCTCTTCGTCGTCGGCACCATCAGCCACAAGATGGCGCCGGTGCTCCGCCGCATCTACGACCAGATGTGTGAGCCCAAGTGGGTCGTGGCCTTCGGGGTCTGCACCTGCACGGGCGGCTTCTACAACAACTACGCCACGGTCCAGGGGATCGACACCATCATCCCCGTCGACGTCTACATTCCCGGCTGCCCGCCTCGTCCCGAGAGCGTCATCGACGGCCTGATGAAGCTGCAGGACAAGATCGCCACGGGCGCGCAGCGCTACTAGGGCCAGCCAGCCATGGACGGATCGGCCATCCTCGCGCGGCTGCGCGGGCGCCTCGGCGCGCGGATCATCGAGACCCACGAGCACCACGGCGACCACACGGCCGTGGTGGTGCGCGACGGCATCCTCGATACGCTCCGCTTCTGCCGTGACGACGCCGAGCTCAGGTTCGACCTGCTCATGGACGTGACCGCGGTGGACTACCTCAAGTTCCCCGGCCGCGAGGACGGGCCGCGCTTCGACGTCGTCTATCACCTCTACTCCGTGCCGCACAACCATCGGGTACGTCTCAAGGTGCCCGTGGAGCAGGACGCGGCGACCGTGCCGACCGCCACCGGCCTGTGGCCGATCGCCAACTGGCTCGAGCGCGAGGTGTGGGACATGTTCGGGATCCGCTTCGAGGGGCATCCCGACCTGCGGCGACTCCTCCTGTACGAAGAGTTCGTAGGCCACCCCCTGCGCAAGGACTATCCAATCGACCGGCGCCAACCGCTCATAGGACCGAAAGTCTAGCCATGCCCGACCGCACGACGCGCGAGCTGTTCCTGGGGGAAGGGGCGGGGACCGGATCCGGCAGCCAGAATCTCTATGTCAACATGGGTCCTGCCCATCCCGCCATGCACGGCATCATCCGCATCTTCGCGGAGCTCGACGGCGAGATGGTGGTCAAGGCGGACATGGAGATCGGCTATCTCCACCGCGCCTTCGAGAAGGACTGCGAGGTCGGGCCGTACAACAACGCCATTCCCTACACGGACCGGCTCAACTACGTCTCCCCGCTCATCAACAACTTCGCCTACGCCTCCGCCGTCGAGAAGCTGCTCGGGATCGAGATCACGGAGCGGTGCAAATACATCCGCGTGGTCATGTCGGAGATCTCGCGCATCTGCGATCACCTGACTTGCGTGGGCGCCTCAGCCATGGAGCTGGGCGCCTTCACGGTGTTCCTCTACATGATCAAGGCGCGCGAGTTCCTGTGGGAGCTCGTGGAGGACGTCACGGGAGCGCGGCTGACCATCTCGTACGGGCGCGTGGGCGGCGTGAAGGCCGATCTCCCCGACGCGTTCGGCATCAAGGTGCGCAAGGCCTTTGCGGAGACGCGGGAGGTCCTCCGCGAGGTGCACACGCTCGTCACCGGCAACCGCATCTTCATGGATCGCATGGTGGGCGTGGGGGCGCTCTCCGCTGCCGACAGTATCGCGTGGGGCATCACGGGCCCGCTCCTCCGCGCCACCGGCGTGCCGTTCGATCTCCGCCGCGTGCAGCCCTACTGGGCGTACGACAGGGTTGAGTTCGAGGTCCCCCTCGGCAAGAACGGGGACAACTTTGACCGGTTTCTCGTGCGCATGGCCGAGATGGAGCAGTCGATGCGCATGGTCGAGCAGGCGCTCGAGCGCATGCCGAGCGGCGCCATCAATGTGGATTTCGAAGGCCGGGAGATCCCCGTGGACGCCTACGTGGACCGCGGCAAGCAGGGCAAGACCGAAGGGCTCCTGCTCCTGCCCATCACGCTGTCCCCGAATCTCCAGGGACAGGGGCGCGACGCGGAGGCGCGCGTGAACGTGCACGACAAGACCGTGGTCCTGCCGCCGAAGGAGAACACCTACGGCTCCATCGAAGGCCTTATGAACCATTTCATGCTGGTGATGGACGGCTACGGTATCCGCCCGCCCGCCGGCGAGGCGTATTTCGCCGCCGAGGGCGCCAATGGCGAGCTGGGCTTCTACGTCGTCTCGGACGGCGGCGACCGACCGTATCGCGTGCGCTGCCGCCCGCCGTGCTTGCCCCCGGTGGCGGCCCTGCCGCGCATGATCGAAGGACAGATGGTGGCCGACATCATCCCGACCTTCGGCTCCGTGAACATGATCGGCGGAGAGCTCGATAGATGAAATTCGAGCCGAAACGCTCGCCGGGAGCGGTGAGGCTGAGATGACCGACGCGCGACATCCACAGTTCACGCCGGAGCAGCTCGCCGAGGTGCGACGGCTCCAGGGCCTCTACCCCGACAAGCGCGGCGCGCTCCTGCCCGTGCTTCACATGGCGCAGGACACCTTCGGGTACATCTCCCTCGAGGTCGAGGAATACGTGGCGGGCCTGTTCGATCTCTATCCCGCCCACGTCCACGAGGTGGTCACGTTCTACACGCTCTTCTTCCAGAAGCCCAAGGGCCGCCACGTCGTGTCGGTCTGCCACAACATCTCCTGCTATCTCATGAACGCCAAGGGTATCGTGCAGCACATCGGCGAGCGGCTCGGCATCGAGCCCGGTGAGACCACGCCAGACGGGCGGATCACGTTCCTCACCGTGGAGTGCCTGTGCGCCTGCGAGCAGGCGCCCATGATGCAGGTGGACGACCGCTACGAGGGCAATCTGACCAACGACAAGGTCGACCGCATCCTGGACGGGCTCCGCTGATGGCCGAGATGATCTTTACCCGCAATTTCCACCTGGCGGACTCGCACACGCTCGCCCGCTACAAGGAGACCGGCGGCTACACGGCGCTGACCAAGGCCTTTCGCATGGAGCCTGCCGCCCTTGCCGAGGAGGTGAAGAAGTCGAACCTCCGCGGGCTCGGAGGCGCGGCGTTTCCCACGGGCATGAAGTGGGGCTTCATTCCGAAGGGGTCGACGGCGCCCCGCTATCTCGTCATCAATGCGGACGAGGGTGAGCCGGGCACGTTCAAGGACCGCTACCTGATGGAGCGTGATCCGCACGGCCTCATCGAGGGCATGATCATCGCGGCCCGCGCCATCGGGTCGCACCTGGGCTTCGTGTACATTCGCGGCGAGTACGTGCAGCCGTGGCGAGTTCTCGACGGCGCCGTCCGCGAGGCCTATGCGGCTGGGCTCCTCGGCAAGAACATCCTGGGATCGGGCGCCGACTTCGACATCGTGCTGCACCGGGGCGCCGGCGCCTACATCTGCGGCGAGGAGACAGGATTGCTCTCCTCCCTCGAAGGCAAGAAGGGGTGGCCCAAGATCAAGCCGCCCTTCCCGGCCGTCAAGGGCGCTTTCGGCAATCCCACCATCGTCAACAACGTCGAAACCATCATGGCCGTCCCTCACATCGTGAACCGTGGCGCGGAGTGGTTTGCCGGGCTCGGCACGAAGGGCCAGGGCGGCACGCGGGTCTACTCCGTGTCGGGACACGTGGAGAAGCCCGGCATCGTCGAGGCGCCCGTGACGGTGACCCTCCGCCAGCTCATCTACGACCACTGCGGCGGCATTCGCGGTGGTCGCAAGCTGAAGGGCGTGGTGCCCGGCGGCTCCTCCGCCGCCATCCTCACGCCCGACGAGATCGACATCCCCATGGACGCCGACGGGCCCAAGTCGAAGGGCTCCATGATCGGCTCCGCCGGGATCATCGTGATGGACGAGACCGTGTCCATCCCCGAGGCCCTCATGGTGGTCTCGCGCTTCTACGCCCACGAGAGCTGTGGTCAGTGCACGCCGTGCCGCGAGTCGACGGGCTGGATCTACAAGATGACCAGGCGCATCGTGGAGGGGAAGGGTCGCAAGGAAGACCTCGACACGATCCTCGACGTGGCGAAGCGCGGCGCCGGCACGACCATCTGTGCCTTCTACGACGGCGCAGTCGGGCCCTACATCAGCTACATCGAGAAGTACCGCTCGGAGTTCGAAGACCTCATCCGGAGCAACGCGCATGCCTAAGCTCACCATCAACGGCCAGCCGGTAGAGGTGCCCGAGGGGACCAATCTCATCGAGGCCGCCAAGGCCATCGGCGTGGAGGTGCCGCACTACTGCTACCACCCCTCGCTGACCATCGCCGGGCAGTGCCGCCTCTGCATGGTGGATATCGAGAAAGTGCCGCGCCCGCAGATCGCGTGCAACACGGTGGCCGCGGAAGGGATGGTGGTGGAGACGGAGACCGCGCGCGTCAAGGACACGCGGCGGTCGATGATGGAGTTCCACCTGATCAACCATCCCCTGGATTGCCCGGTGTGCGATCAGGCGGGGGAGTGCTTCCTCCAGATCTACTACATGAAGCACGGGCTCTACGACCCCCGGATGACGGACGAGAAGGTGCACAAGCCCAAGGCCGTGCCCCTGGGCCCGCACGTGATCCTGGACGCGGAGCGGTGCATCCTCTGCTCCCGCTGCGTCCGGTACTGCGACGAGGTGACGCACACGGGCGAACTCGGCATCTTCAACCGGGGCGATCACTCCGAGATCGGCCTCTTCCCGGGCAAGACGCTCGAGAACAAGTATTCCGGAAACGTCATCGATATCTGCCCGGTGGGCGCGCTCACCGACCGCGACTTCCGTTTCAAGGTTCGCGTGTGGTATCTCGACACGGCCAAGAGCATCTGCAACGGCTGCGCGCGCGGCTGTAACATCGAGGTCCACACGAACAAGCACCGCCACCACCACAACGAGGGGCGGCGGGTGGCGCGCCTCAAGCCCCGCTTCAACGCCGACGTCAACACATGGTGGATCTGCGACGCCGGCCGCTACGGCTTTCAGTGGATCGACGACAAGAGCCGGCTCGCCCAGCCGCTCCACCGCGTGGGTAGCCAGGGCACCGACGTCTCCTGGGACCGCGCGCTCGAGGTGACGGTGGCGGCGCTGCGCCGCTACGCTCCCGAGGAGATCGGTTTCCTCGCCTCGCCCCAGATGTCCAATGAAGATCTCTGGGTTCTCAAGCGCCTCGCTGACCAGCTCGCTGTGCGCAATCTCGACTTCCGGGTGCCGCCGGCCACGCCGGGCGACGAGGACAACTTCCTCATCCGCGCCGACAAGAACCCGAACACGCGCGGCGCCGTCCTCTGCGGCATCGCGCCGGGCCCAGGGGGTCTCGACGCGCCGGGCATGCTGCGCGCGGCGCGAGAGAACCGGCTCAAGCTCCTGTGGATCTTCCATCACGATCTGGCGGCCTCGAGCTGGGCCGAGGGCGACGTGCTGACCGCCCTCGAGGGCGCGGAGACCGTGATCTTCCAGGGCACCAACGCCAACGACGCCTCGGCCCGGGCCCACATCGTCCTGCCGAGCGCGGCGTATGTGGAGAGCGAGGGAACGTTCACGAACTTCGAGGGCAGGGTGCAGCGTTTCCGCACCGCGCTCCCGCCCCTCGGGAGCGCCTGGCCCGATTGGATGATCCTGTCCTTCGTGGGTAAGGCGCTCGGCTTCCAGGATCCTGTCTTTGCCGCCGAGCGCGCCGAGCAGGTCTGGAACGCCCTTGCCGCCGCGACGCCGCTGCTCGCCGGCATGACGTACCGGACGATCGGCGACACGGGCGCCATGGTGAAGGCGTGAACACCGTCGCGCTCGATCTGCTCCTGAGGGCCATTCCCGTCGCCTTCACGATGTTCGTGGTCCTGAACTTCGGCGGCCTCCTGACGTGGGTCGAGCGCAAGCAGTCGGCCATCATGCAGGACCGGCTGGGCGCCAACCGCGCGAGCATCTTCGGGATTCGAATCCTGGGCCTGCTCCATCCGCTCGCGGACGCGCTGAAGATGCTGACCAAAGAGGACTTCATGCCGGCGCGGGCGGACCGGCTCTTGTTCAAGCTGGCGCCGTTCGTCTCGGTCTTCTTTGCTCTGGGCGCGTTTGCGTCGATCCCGTTCGGGAACACGCTCGCCATCGCCGGGCGCGAGATCCAGCTGCAGGCCGTCACCCTCAACGTGGGCATCCTCTACGTCCTCGCCATGCTCTCCCTCGGCGTGTACGGGCTCATGATGGCGGGCTGGGCCTCGGCCAACAACTACGCCCTGCTGGGCGGCCAGCGGGCGGCGGCGCTCATGATCTCCGCGGAGGTGGCCATCGGCGCCTCGATCATGGGCGTGGTCATGGTCTACGGCTCCCTGAACATGCAAGACATCGCGCGCGCCCAGGGCCTGCCGCTGCTCCCGCAACTCTTCGGCGCGTGGATCCCGGCGTGGGGGATCCTGACCCAGCCGCTCGCCTTCGTGCTCTTCCTGACCGCGGGCATCGCGGCCACCAAGCGTATCCCGTTCGACATGCCGGAAGGCGAGTCGGAGATCATCGGCTATTTCGTCGAGTACAGCGGGATGAAGTTCGGCATGTTTGCCATGGCGGACTTCCTCGAGACCGTCGTCATCGCAGGGATGACCACCGCGCTCTTCCTGGGTGGCTGGCAGATCCCCTACCTGGGAGCGGCAGGCTTCGCGTTCCCGTGGGGCATGGAAGTCCCGCTGCCGCCGCTGCTCGTCACCCTGCTCCAGGTCGTCGCCTTCCTCACGAAAGTGTCGGTGCTGATCTGGTTCCTCATGCTGATCCGGTGGACGCTGCCGCGCTTCCGCTATGACCAGGCCATGCGCCTGGGGTGGCTCGGGCTCTTCCCGCTGTCCATCCTCAACATCGTGATCACCGGGCTCGTGCTCCTCATGCTCGGGAAAGCGTGACCTCATGACCTCGCCCTACCAGCAAAGCAACACGCCGGCCGATCCGAAGCACTCGAGCCGCCTGGGCCTGGCGCAGCGGTTCTACCTGCGCGAGGTCCTGTCCGGGCTGACGCTGACGGGCGCGCGCTTCTTCGCGAACATGGCGCGCCACACGCTCCACACGGTGTTCCGCGTGAAGAGCGCCCGCGGCGCCGTGACCATCCAGTACCCGGATGAGCGCCGCCCCTACTCGCCGCGACTCCGGAGCCTGCATCGCCTCGTGCGACGGGAGGACGGATCGCCCCGCTGCGTGGCCTGCATGATGTGCGAGACGGTGTGTCCCGCCCACTGCATCTACATCGTGGCCACCGAGCATCCGAATCCCGAGATCGAGAAGGTGCCCGAGCGCTTCGACATCGACCTCGGCAAATGCGTGTTCTGCGGCTATTGCGTCGAGGCGTGCCCCGAGGACGCCATTCGCATGGACACCGGGATCCTCGAGTTCTCCTCCTTCAGCCGCGGCGGCATGATCTACACGAAGGACGCGCTCCTCGCGCTGGAGCCGGCCGGGCCGAACGGCGTGCCGACATCACCCGTGCCCATTCCCGCCGATCGCCCGCTGCCCGTGATCCGCCCGGC
>Ga0126384_10002677_pt1 | contig 10806 bp, 7 predicted proteins | sample PanSoiMetPlot_36_FD_92543 | JGI IMG/M metagenome (GOLD analysis project Ga0126384, IMG submission 92543) | Tropical forest soil microbial communities from Panama - MetaG Plot_36 | ecosystem: Environmental > Terrestrial > Soil > Tropical forest > Bulk soil | place: Panama | collected 2016-02-17 | reverse complement strand
GTTATAGTTGGGTGACACTGGTTCCGCTGTCATTTGTTGGAACGACGACCCTGGTGGCGGGCTACGAATCGATTCGCGACATCTTCTGGCCGCAGGCTCAAAACGCCGCGACTGCCACGCAGGGCTACATCAATACTTCACTCACTGCCCTAATCATGACGGCGGCAGTGATTGTATTGGTGGATTCAGCACGAACATGGATCAGCGGTCGCAAACGTCCCGAGATGACAGGAAAAGCGGCACTGGCTGAGGCGTAAACTTACTTTGTGTTTTTGAGGCTTGGCGTGCAAACAGATTTCGCACCGGGGCGCTAAGGCACGAAGACGCGACGCGGTCGCAGTTGGACACCCCCTCATAAATCATCCATAATACTCGGCTTTTCAGTGCGGCATTTTCTCGCCAATCGCTCAAACGAAAAGGAAGGATTTCGATTTTGTTAACTTTGATGTCGAACTTTGTCACGGCGAACCAGCGCCGATTATTAATAATTTTATTTGCAATTTTCGCGATTTTTGCCGGTGCACCTTCGGTCTTCGCACAAAGGAGCGAAGGGGGCGAAGGCGCGTTAAAGCTGCCTGATTTATCGGAGGTGACCTTCCTCGGTGTCGACGGACATCGATTGCTGCTGATCGGATTGCTCTTCTGTTTTCTCGGTCTTGTGTTTGGACTGGTAATTTACATTCAGCTGAAGAACCTGCCTGTGCACCGCTCAATGCGTGAAATCTCGGAACTGATTTATGAGACGTGCAAGACCTATCTAATAACGCAGGGCAAGTTCATTATGATCCTTTGGATTTTTATCGCGGTCATTGTCATCGCCTACTTTGGTATGTTGCGGCCAGTACCCGGACATTCTGTGGTATTGACGGTTCCGATCATTTTGCTTTTTAGCCTCGTGGGAATCGCCGGCAGTTATGGGGTCGCGTGGTTTGGAATTCGCGTCAACACGTTCGCCAATTCGCGTACCGCCTTCGCAAGTCTCGCGGGTAAGCCTTATCCGATTTACGCGATTCCGCTAAAGGCAGGCATGAGCATCGGCATGCTGCTCATCAGTGTCGAGCTCCTCATTATGCTCTTCATTCTCTTGTTCATTCCCGGAGAGTACGCGGGCCCCTGTTTTATCGGCTTCGCCATCGGCGAATCCCTGGGCGCGGCTGCTTTGCGAATTGCGGGAGGCATCTTCACAAAGATTGCCGACATCGGGTCGGACTTGATGAAGATTGTTTTCAAGATTAAGGAAGATGACGCGCGTAATCCCGGCGTCATCGCCGATTGTACTGGAGACAATGCGGGTGATTCAGTCGGACCAAGCGCTGATGGTTTTGAAACTTACGGAGTCACCGGCGTCGCGCTGATCACGTTCATCCTGCTCGCGGTTGCGAATCCACGCGTGCAGATCCAGTTGCTGGTATGGATCTTCGTGATGCGTGTCATGATGCTAATTTCCAGCGCCGTCTCGTATTTCGTCAACGGCGCTATTGCCAAGGCCCGTTACGGCAATGCCGGCGAGATGAATTTTGAAGCGCCACTGACCACACTGGTCTGGCTGACATCCATCATTTCAATCGCTCTGACTTATCTGGTGTCTTACCTCGTGATTCCGAATCTCAGTGGCGATACAACACTTTGGTGGAAACTGGCCTCGATCATTTCCTGCGGGACGCTGGCCGGTGCAGTCATTCCGGAACTGGTCAAGGTGTTTACGTCGACTGAATCGCGTCACGTTCAGGAAGTTGTGAAATCCTCGCGCGAAGGCGGCGCATCACTGAACATTCTCTCCGGATTTGTCGCCGGAAATTATTCCGCCTATTGGCTCGGCATCAGCATGGTCGGGTTGATGGCGATCGCCTTTGTAGTTAGCACGTTGGGCCTGGGAGGATTGATGGCCGCGCCGGCGGTTTTCGCATTTGGGCTGGTCGCGTTCGGCTTCCTCGGCATGGGACCAGTCACGATCGCCGTGGATTCTTACGGACCCGTGACCGACAACGCGCAATCCGTTTACGAACTGTCGCTAATTGAACACCAGCCGAACATTGTGGAAGAGCTGAAGCGCGATCACAACGTGACGGTAGTTTTCGAGCGCGCAAAACATATGCTGGAAGAGAATGACGGTGCCGGCAATACCTTCAAAGCGACGGCGAAACCCGTGCTAATCGGAACGGCCGTAGTCGGCGCAACCACGATGATCTTTTCCATCATCATGTACCTTACCGACGGTTTGACGCGAAACACCGAGAGTCTGTCACTCCTTCACGCGCCTTTCGTGTTGGGGCTAATCACCGGAGGAGCAATAATCTACTGGTTCACCGGTGCGTCAACTCAAGCTGTGACGACGGGCGCCTATCGCGCGGTGGAATTCATTAAGGCAAACATTAAACTGGAGGGGGTTGAGAAGGCCTCGGTTGCCGACAGCAAGAAAGTGGTGCAAATCTGCACGCAGTATGCGCAAAAAGGAATGTTTAATATCTTCCTCACGGTCTTTTTTGCGTCGCTCGCGTTTGCGTTTGTCGAACCGTACTTCTTCATCGGCTACTTAATTTCGATAGCCATTTTTGGTTTGTATCAGGCGATCTTTATGGCCCATGGTGGCGGCGCCTGGGACAATGCCAAGAAGGTCGTCGAAGTCGAACTCAAGCAAAAGGGTTCCGCGCTCCACGATGCCACCGTCGTCGGCGACACTGTTGGTGATCCGTTTAAGGATACTTCTTCAGTCGCAATGAACCCGGTGATCAAGTTTACGACGCTGTTCGGACTGCTGGCTGTTGAAGTAGCCGTAAGCATCGGCAGCACGGACGGAACATTCGGAAAGAACGGCCCGCTGGTAACTCACATTCTCGCGGCTTTCTTTTTTATAATTTCCATGTTCTTCGTGTGGCGATCCTTCCACAAGATGTTAATCGGTTCGGAAACCTAGACCGCGCGGCGAGACTTAAGTAAGATTCAATCGAACTGTCGCGCAAGTTTGTAGTCTTGACCTCAGGCAGCGAGAAGATCATAAAACTGACTGCTCACTGCTGGTTGCGTACCCGTTTACTGAGATGATTCGGTCAATCCTCTTCCCTACCGATTTCTCCGCCGTGGCGAATAGCGCGTTTCCGCTGGCGATCGGGATCGCTGCGCAGTTTGATGCGATGGTGCAATCAATTCACATCGCCCACGGTGGCGATCCGCACATCACGGAAACGTCGCGCTACGAATTCCCGGCACTTCCAACAGGGGCTTCTTCGGTCAGGGTAATCGAAACAATTATTCCCAAAGATGACGATGATCCCGCCCAAATCATCATGCGCCAGGCCGAACAGCGAGTCTGCGATTTGATTGTCATGGCATCTCACGGCCGCTCTGACGTGGCCCAGTTTTTTCTTGGACGCAGCGTCGCTGAGCAGGTGGCCAGCGATTCAAAAATTCCCACGATCATCGCACGGCTTTATGGCCCGCGCCGCACTACTCGCCCGATCGATCGATTTGCGCGCATCATATTCGCGACAGATCTTTCCGAAGGCTCAAAGCAAATTTTGCCGACGGCGGCGGAAATTGCCGCGCGCACGAAGGCGAAACTCGAGGCGCTTTGCGTGTTCGGCGAAGGTGATGAAGAGCCAGCAGATGGGGGCAAGGCAATTCTTGAAAAGTTCCTGAACGAGACCCGCGCACCCGCGAAGTTCGAGAATATTCGGCGGCTGCATGGCGGGGTGGCTGACGCCGTAGTTGAACATGCCGGTCGGAAGAAAGCGGACATGGTGGCCATTACGACGGCGCTCTGCGCCGGTAGCAACATTGGTTTAACGGACACATCCGAATTCATAATCCGCAACGCGCCATGTCCGGTGTTGTGTGTAAGACCGTAAACAACAGAAATCAGAGATCAGAGGTCGGTGGTCACCCCCGGAAGGTATACGAATGAATCATTCAATTGCTCAGAATGAGACTTTAATTGGGACAGCACTGGCGCCATTCGATTACGTGCGGCAGGTAGGCGTTGTGATTGGCTTCAGTTTGCTCACCGCGCTGGCGGCGCAAATAGTGATTCCCATCGGCTCAGTACCCATCACCGCCCAGACGTTCGCTGTCCTGTTGACCGGCGCGCTGCTTGGTTCTCGGCTCGGCGCGATGGCGATGACCGCTTATCTGATTGAAGGAGCCGTGGGTCTGCCCTTTTTTGCCGGCGGCACCGGAGGACTTTTGCATTTACTCGGACCTACCGGCGGTTATCTCGTCGCCTTTCCAGCTGCGGCATTCATTACCGGAGCTTTCGCGGAACATGGTTGGGATCGGCGTTTTTGGTCCGCGGCTGCGGCGATGGCGATTGGATCCATCGTGATTATGCTCAGCGGTTGGTTATGGTTTTCACTTGTCATGAGGACTTCGCCCGCGGTAGCGCTTTTCGAAACAGTGATCAAGTTTATCCCAGGCGACATAATCAAAATCACTCTTGCTGCGGCCGCATTGCCTTCCGGCTGGAAATTGCTTCGTCGCTAATCGTGTCGGTCACCCGACGAATCGATTGGGATTCATGCTTTCGACAACACGCATACCCGACCGCGATGGGTCTGATTTTCCTAGTCCAACTACTCCAGCGTCAGCTCCATAAAGATCGCCCCCAGCACCGGATTTTTGTAATAAGGTTCAATCTCTTCGAATCCAAGTGAACGATACAAGGCGATCGCGCCGTTCATTTTTGGTGGCAGTGTGTCGAGCCGCATTCGCTCGTACCCAATTTGCTTAGCTTCAGCGATCACCGCTTCCGTTAGTGCACGCCCGGTTCCCCTTCCGCGGAGTTCAGGCCGAACGAACAGACGTTTCATTTCGCAGACAGCGTCTACTAATTTTCGCAGGCATACACAACCGCCTGTTATGTCTCCTTCGCAAGCAAGCAGTATCAGGCCACCAGGCGGAGTGTAATCGCCTGGCAAGTGAGACAGTTCGTCGGCAAAACCTTGAAAGCACAAATCGATTTGCAGCCAATCTGCGTACTCCCTAAAAAGCCGCCGTACTTCTTCAATATCGGCCGGATTATTGGCTGATCGAATTATCACTTTTTTGTGTCCACGCCTTTCCTTTTCATGGTAAGGTAACCGGGTTGGTCCAAGGTTGTTCCCCGGATCCGATTCAAGAACACCACCGGCTTGAACTGAAGATGGCCAGTCACTGGCTCAGCACCGTAAAAGGAGTTGACAATTATGAACCCGATAAGACTTTTCATAAACGCTGCACTCTGTGTGCTGTTTGCAGCGTGCATGATCAAGGCGCAAGGTGTCGGCGCGTCCGGCGATATTAAAGGTACAGTCACTGACCCGGCAGGAGCCGTCGTCTCAGGGGCAACTGTGACGGCGACCGATACTGAGAAGGCCATGAACCACACCGCCGTTACAGAAGATTCTGGTCAATTCCGCGTGCCGAATCTGGCGCCCGCAGTGTACGACGTCAGCGTTGAGTCAAAAGGCTTCGAGACCATCATTCGCAAAGCGATCACTGTTACCGTCGGTCAGACCGTCGTTGTGGATTTTCAGCTTGCCGTGTCGCAGACGCGGGCCAGAGTCGAGGTAACGACAGAGCCGCCGATCGTTGAGACAGAAAAAGCACACCAGGCCAACACCATCACGGAAAAATATATTGCTGAATTACCGATCAACCGGCGAGACTATTTATCGTTTACCTTGCTGACCCCGGCCGTATCGGATTCGACGCGGCTGGCCAGCGACACAGAGTTCCGCGTGAAGCAGACTCCGCAAAGCGGACTGTCCTTCTACGGTAACAACGGCAGAGGAAACAACATCACCGTTGATGGCGGCGAGGCAAACGATGACGCCGGCGGCGTCCGGCTCACACTCAGCCAGGAAGCGGTGCGCGAGTTTCAAATTAATCGCAGCAACTATGCGGCTGATTTGGGAGGCGCGAGTGGTGCATCGATCAACATCATTTCCAAATCAGGATCAAATGATAAGCATGGCAGCGCTTTTGCGCTCTTCCGCGATGACGCGTTCGATGCGCGCAATCCGTTTGCATTCAGTCAGGCCCTGCAACCGGGGCAGGCTTTCAATCCCGCGGCCCCTGATGTCAGCGGCGCGCCCGTCAAAGATCAACTGAGTCGACAACAATTGGGTGGTTCGTTTGGCTTTCCGATCAAGCACGATAAGACGTTCGGTTTTTTCGCGGTCGAGATGCTGCGCGAGAACCGTGAAAATGCCGTGCCGATTCTGACAAATACAAACATCTTTCGACCCTCGGCAAATCCAGCAAACAATCAGCAAGCGATTATCAGTGCGCTCGCAGCGCAGGGAGCTACTCCTGTTCCGTGTTTGACTGGCCAGCCGGCGATTCCCTCAGCAACCTGTGCAGCCTTGCTCACCAGCGCCCTGACGCTGTCATCAACTACGGGCCTGAGCGCAGCGCAAATGGCGAGAAACTCGTATATCATCAATCAGTTTGAGACGAACGGCGGGCTTTTTCCCTTTCAGACGCGCGAGTATTTTCTCTCATTCCGTGGCGATCACCAGTTCAGCGATCGAAATCAGATGTATCTGCGCTACAACTTTGCGCATGACAATGAACAGAACCCCGACGTGCAGTCGCTGACCGGATTCTCGCGCGGGAGTTCGATTCACGCCTACGACAGCACCATCCAGGGCGCATGGTTTCACGAATTCAGCACCCGTACTCAAAACGAATTGCGCGGCCAATTCAGTTACAGCCGCTTTGATGTCATTCCAAACGTTCCGGCGCAGCCCGGCCTTGATATGCCGGGCTTCGGCACGTTTGGCACGAACATATTTCTGCCGAGCAAGACCGGAAATCCTCGATTTGAATTTGCCGACAACGTATCGATGATTCGTGGAAAGCATTCATTGAAATTCGGCGGGGGCGAGTTGCTTCGAGGCAATCACACTGAGTCACATACGTTCTTTCCCGGTCGCTTTGTTTTTGGCTCCGTTCCCGGCGGCGTCTTGAGTCCTTGCCTGCAGGTGCCGGCAGCATGCGGTCTAACCGCGAATTTCGCGACGATTAACTCAATCCAGGCGGCGTCGCTGGGTGCACCACAGTTCTACCAGCAAGGCTTTGGAAGCCCTCTTGATTCGAACACGCGCCCGTTTACCTTCCTTTACGGGAACGATAGTTGGTCCATCGCGCCGAACTTAACGCTGAATTTGGGGCTCAGGTACGAGGTGGATAGTCAGTACAGTAACCTCCGAACAGATAAAAACAACTTCGCGCCCCGCGTTTCGTTTAGCTGGGATCCGTTCAAAGATCACAAGACGGTGATTCGCGCGGGATACGGAATCTTCTACTCGCAGATCTATTACCAGATTCCCAACGTGGTAAAGACTCTCGGCGTAGTGAATGGCTTCCGGCAGATTGCCCAGCAATTTGTTTCCCTACGCGGTGGTATTCCCGGTAATCCTACCTTGATCTCGGCGACAGTCTTTCAGACGCTCTTCGCCCAAGGCAAGGTCCAGTGCACGACGCCGGCCAGTGGTCAGGATGCCTGCATCACACCGGCAGACTTGACGCAATTTGGGTTGAGCGTTACACACGAAGGACCGATACCGCCCTTCACCGTCGTCTTTAGCGGTCAAAGCGATTACCAGAATCCTTACTCGCAGCAAGCGGAATTTGGAATCGAACGGGAGTTAGGCAACGGAATTTCACTGTCCGGCAGTTACATTTACGTTCATACGTTGCATCTACCGGTGGCGATTGATATGAACCTAATTCCTGCACCATTCACGACCGTAAGCGGCTTTAGTTTTCGCAACTGGGCGGCGCCCCAATGTGCCAGCACGCCCACGAGCTGTTTCGTCAATCCGTTGATCCTGCAGGCAAATCAATACTCTTCTGCCGGGTCGGCAGTGTTCCACGGTGGGATCTTTGAACTGAACAAGAGATTCAGCCACCATTTCTCGCTAATCGCCAATTACACCTGGAGCAAAGCGATCGACACGACAACGGACTTCAACAGCGACTTCGCGCCGCAGGATCAGACGAACCTCTCCGCGGAGCGCGCGCTGTCCAGCTTTGACCAGCGTCACAAATTCGTGCTGGCCGGTCTGATGGATGTTTACGGATTTGAATTGTCGCCCATCGTGCGCGTCAATAGCGGACATCCGTTCAATCTCCTGGCCGGGTCGGATGTCAACGGCGACCGCCACTCAACCAACGACCGGCCGATCGGCGCCGCAAGAAACACCGGACATGGGCCGAGCTACGTCAGCTTCGATATGCGGTTGTCGCGCACATTTAGAATTGGTGAGAATGTCAGGCTCATGGCGATCGCGGAAGGATTCAACTTGTTCAATCGAACAAATTACGCCAGCGTCAACAACGTGGTCGGCCCCAACCTCGCGCCGCCATTCAACGTAGAAGGTAATAGGAGCTTATTGCCAACGCAGCCGCTCGGATTCACGTCGGCTTACCCGATGCGGCAGTTTCAGCTTGGCGCTCGGCTTATCTTCTAATTCACTACGCAAACAGAAACAGCGGGGATGAGGTGAACGCCTCAATCCCCGCTGTTTCTTTCTAATAACTCAGTTCGTTAGGCCGTAAAGGAAGAACCGCAACCGCAGCTTCCGGTTGCGTTCGGGTTATTAAAGGTAAAGCCCGAGCCCATCACGTTGGTAACGTAATCAATCTCGACGCCGTTCAGATACTGCGCGCTGAACATATCCACAAAGAGACGCACGCCTTTCTCGTCCAGGACAAAATCGCCCTGCCGCGAGGCCTCCTCAATATTCAAGCTGTATTGAAATCCTGAACAACCGCCGGGCACGACGCGAACGCGTAACCCGGCAGTTTCAGGCAGGCCTTCCTCGCCGGACATAAACTTCTTAATCTCTGCGGCCGCCGGCTCAGTGACATTCAAGGTCACGGTCGGTGCTGTAGTTGCTGACATAATCAAATCTCTCCGTTATTCTTTTTAAGATCCAATCTCGTCCTTTGTACTTTGTGCGTGGTACTTAGACAAAAACCCGAACTAAGTACGAAGCACAAAGTACTAAGTTCGCTTTCATTCTACTGAGATTTCTTCAGGACGACAAGCTCTGGTTTCATCGCCTCGATCGACACGTAACGCGCAACTTCGTCGTCGACTTTTCGAAAAGCTTGTGCCTGCGGCGACTGAGGCTGCCCCACTACGACCGGGATGCCTTTATCGCCTCCTTCACGAACTTCCAGGCCCATCGGAATAGATCCGAGAAACGGTACGCCATATTCGTCAGCCAGCTTCTGACCGCCACCCTCACCGAAAATGTTATAGCGCGCACCAGTATCCGGGGCGATGAAATAACTCATGTTTTCGATCACGCCAAGGACGGGCACGGCGACGGTCTCAAACATTCGCAGCGCGCGGCGTACGTCGATAAGCGCGACCTCTTGCGGCGTGGTTACCAGAACCGCGCCCTGGACTGGCACCAGCTGCGCCAGACTCAACTGCACGTCACCCGTGCCCGGCGGCATGTCAACAATGAGGTAATCAAGCTCGCCCCATTTCACGTCAGAAAGAAACTGCTTAACCAGGCCATGCAGAATAGGTCCCCGAACAATCAAAGGCTTGTCGCCCGGCTGCAACACCCCCATCGAGATCAACTTTACTCCGTAAGCTTCAACCGGGATCAGTTTGTTAACTTCGATCTCCGGTCGCGCCTTTACCGCGCCAAGCATGATCGGCACGTTCGGTCCGTAGACATCCGCATCCATTAAGCCGACGCGCGCACCGTCGAGCGTCAGCGCCACCGCAAGGTTCACGGCCACCGTCGATTTACCCACGCCGCCCTTACCGGATGAGACGGCGATGATATTTTTGACGCCAGGCACTGATACCTTGTCACCCAACCCGCGGCCTTTCGGTACTTCCGCATCCATCTTCACGCTCACTGATTGCACACCCGGTATGGCGCTCACTAACTCATGCGCGGCCGCCTGCATTTCCTCGCGAACCGGACATGCGGGCGTCGTCAAAACAATGCGAAACGAAACGTTACCGTTCCCGATCGACAAGTCTTTAATAAAGCCCAGGGTGACGATGTCTTTATGCAGATCGGGATCTTTGATCTGACGTAAGGCGTCCAGCACGATGTTCTCTGTTAATTCCGGCATGTTTCGATTATGCCGAAAGCTGTTTGGCTTTGTCGAACAGCGTGTCCGAAGTCTGACGGTCACAGATTGGCAATTGTTAATTTAACAAGCATGGGCCAAACCTGCTCGACAGCTGGCATTAGTTGCCCTCGGTCACGCTCAGGCTTCTAACGGCGGTGCGCAGAATTTTATTTAGCTGGTGTCTTTTCTCCGTGTCCTCCGTGGCTCCGTGGTGAATAATCATTAACAACCAACCAACACGGCGACCCGAGCAGGCGACTACTCTTCTGAAACCTCCGTTGACCGCAATGCAGGCGGTGAAATATATTCGCGCGCCGAATGAATCGACGCAGAACTCTCTTTGGTGTCGTAGTTTCGTTAGCGATTATCGCCTTTATTTTCTGGCTCTATACCAACGGTCTTTCAAAGAATCCGCCGGGCTTCTATGTGGACGAATGCGGAATCGCCTACAACGCTCAACTGATAGCGCACACTGGAGCGGGTCAATATGACGGCAGATTCCCTCTGTTTTTTCAGTTCTACAGCAATGGTTGGACCCAGTGGGCCAACCCCACGCAAATTTATCTGCTGGCGATTCCCTTTCGCCTTTTCGGTCCCGGAATTCTGCTGGCCAGAGTTTTCAGTGCATTCTGGGTATTCGCTGCGTGTTTGCTGCTGGGCGTATTAGCCGAGCGAATCTCGCGGAATCCAGCCATCGGAATTATCGTTGGCGCGCTGGCG
>Ga0126384_10002676_pt1 | contig 10809 bp, 9 predicted proteins | sample PanSoiMetPlot_36_FD_92543 | JGI IMG/M metagenome (GOLD analysis project Ga0126384, IMG submission 92543) | Tropical forest soil microbial communities from Panama - MetaG Plot_36 | ecosystem: Environmental > Terrestrial > Soil > Tropical forest > Bulk soil | place: Panama | collected 2016-02-17 | reverse complement strand
TAAAAGAACATCGTCGTGACTTCAGGAGGAATCTCAAATTTCGTCGCGTCAATCGTAAATATTTCAATGTCCCGACACTGCAATTTGGCTCGACACTGGCGGACGTTGTCGCGAGCACGCTCTGCCAATTGCTCGGAAATCTCAATTCCTATCACCTTCTTGAAGGGCAGCGTCGCGGCAAGAACCACCATTCGCCCAAGACCAGCTCCGTAGTCGACAAATACTTCGCTTTGGCTCGTGGGACGAAAAGCTGCCTTCATTGCCCGAAAATCACGGAATTTGGTCGGTACGTGGTCGCGTCTTTCTTCACACGCCAAAGCTAACTTATCCAGGCCTATAATCTGGTCCGAATCGATACCTAGACGCGTTTCATCAAAGCGCTCGCGAAAGCGAGACCAATACGCTTTAGCAGAGCTTCCAATTCCCTCGCTTCGCACGGAGCGAATTAGGTTGCGGAATCTAAGGGTCGCCGCCATCTGACTTGCTACGGCTTTAGAGGACGGATACCCGGTCCGGCGCTCTCGGCTGTTTTCTCAGCACGAAACGTGCAATCGAACCGACGCTTGAGTTTGCCAGCCGCGAACGCGTTGCTCGCCAGGTGGCCCGCGGTACCGCCCGCCAAAATCGTTCCAGACGGCCACTAGCCAACGGTATCGACGAATTCATAAATCGCTCTTTATAGGGGCTGAGACCTTTTCCTAAATCAATGATTCGCAAGCCCATCATCGGAGCATGCTCGAGCATTTTTCGCAGTAAAATCAAACCTGGAGAATGTTTGGCTAGAGCAGGATTGTATGAGGGAAACCAATAATGCCAAACTTGTTTCGATCGCAAACCAAAATGCCCCGCGACGATTTGGTCGCCCGCGTATAGCAACGATAAGATGCCCGAGCAGCCATCAGCACGAGTTTGAAAAAGTTGATTTACCGCGTCCCGAATCCAACCGCTCGCGAAGAGGTCACCTTTTGCCGTCCGTTGATACTGTGCAGATTTCCATGACAGCACCGTAGAGAGGCTTTCAGTGTCAGTGGCGTCACCCACAAATCGAAGAGCGCCGACCTCGCGTTCTATCCGCCGCTCCAAATACTCTATTCTTTTTAACTGCTCCGAGCCAGCAAGGCGTCGCTGTTTAACGTACGCCTCATAGCCTCTCGATACATCGATTTGCGGTGAATGCTCTACAAACCAATGGTAAGGTTGGAAGCATGATTGTGATGTAATAAGATGATCAAAATCCCACGCCCTGAGGTGGGCACCCTTTAATATCTCTATTGGTGAAAACTCAAAACTCGGCGTACATATAACTCCCTGATAGTCAGAAATAATACCCCCTACCGCGCTCGCGACTGACTTCTGCTCGCGCTGAAACGGCAAGATACCCTTGAGTTTACCTCCAGACTCTAGCAACGCAACCTCAACATCACCCCGGATATCTGACATCAAGGTCGTGAAGTTCGGATGGAAAAATGGACTTCCAAGATCGCTATTCGATGTTTGCAGATCTCGCCACATACCGAGAAGTTCGGGACTTAGCTCTTTTCCGGTTATTACAGTGACTTTCATGAGCACGGAAAGAGACGATTACTCACACAGCGGAATTTGCTGCTACTTGATCTATTCGCGTGCGAGCTTGGCCCGACGCTTGCTCGGCAAGCTCTGCACCTTTTTCGAAAGACGTAACTAGGAATAATTCGTCAGGTCGTACGGCTCGCCGCAAATAGCTCGTGGGGGCAGTCCCCATGCCATGCGCGAAGCCTCGAGCTTCCCTGGACAGTCGACGCCAAATATTATGCTGAGGATCGTTCGGCCACGGGAGATCGCGCAGATCATGCATGGCTTCCAAGGCGATGAATTTCTCGCGTTGGCGCTGCTCTGATAACGGGTGGAAATAGAACCCTGACGCATTATAACCGTCTTCGGGCATGACCGGAGGAAATGTTACGCCACTGCCGGCTGGGCCAAACGGCCACAACTCGGAGCGGGAGTTGTGAACCAAATAAAAATACATCCGACGGAGATCTACGGCCGCGCGTTTCAAAGCATGGGACACTGCCAAGGTCGTGAACAAATGATCGGGATGCGGATCTAACTTCGGATGCGGCGTCACTACAATTGTTGGCTTTGCTTTGCTAATGACTTGCTCAAGATCCGCAACGAGCGTATCCCAATTATAAGTCGTATTCTCACGCAAAGCGGGACAACTATTCAATTTCCGCAAAGATGCGCGGTCGATAATTTCCTCGCCGTCAATCTGGCGCGATCGGTTCATGTGAAGATTCCGAAGCTGCCCGTCGGGGAAGCAAAGATTGATAACGCTCTCTCGCGACAAACCACCAAGTTGCGGAATCGTCAGGCTATTCCATACGCGCACTCTCGCAACAAGATTGCGTGAAAAGCGCGACACCGGTCGTTCAATGCGAGAAAACCAGTCGCTTGCGTCCCCGGCAGTAAGTGTGACGATCGTACTGGCGGTGTCGCAATACAAGCCGTATGCTGCAATTTCTGCGTCGTCTGGATGCGGTGCGACAATCAAGAAGCGATCGTCGGGCAAAGGTCTCTCATTGCATACGTGCAATCTGGCAAGCCCTTCACGGCAAGAAATTCGGCGCCCCTTGATGTCGATTTGTCGGGACCCGCGAATCTCACTAGCAAGTAGCCTGCTGATGTTGACGAGACGCGTCCCTTTGGCGCCCCTTTCGAAATACTGAGCATCCCTCAAATCGCCGGCCTTAAGTTCGATCCAGGGATCGGCTATGTGTCCCAGGATCGAGGTACTAACGTCGAGTTCAAGGACTGCGCTTTGGGGCAACGTAGCTGAAACTGGCAAGCAGACCCGACCGCCTTTTACAACAACGTTGAGTGGTTCCACCTCAGTCTCATGAAGGCCCGAAACGCAGTTGCTCTTTGGATCAAACCATAGCCGTTTTCGATAAGCCTCGTTCCGCATCAAGACCAGCATTCCCACGAGCAACGTCGTGATTGCGGCTGTGGCCAGCAGTAACGCAACTGTCGTCACACGTAGGGCATGCCGGTTTGGGGATCGACACCTCTTTGATGCCGCCCGAGCACGTTTACTTTGTGAAAGGCCGTCGCCATTCTTTCTGCAAGGCGAAACCCACACGTTTCGTAAGCTAGTCGGTATAGGAGCGACCCATCCCTCGGACGAAATCCCGGATCCCACCGTATCAGCTTCAAGAGCTCGGCCTCTGCCTTGGCAAGGTCAAATCTTGCAATAGAACGCATTACGCCAAAGGCTGCACGTTGAAACGCTTGCTTCTGAAACGCACCAAGCGCGCCGGTCACGCGCAACTCTTCCGCGGCCGACCACATGACCTGAAGACGGGTTAGCGCCTTGCGCTGTTCGTCCTGGTAAACAGCCTGATTTGGGCTCCATTGTCGGTAGAGTGACCACGACTCGTTCGCCGCTTGGAAGCGTTTTCCCCTAAGTAATAACCTGAAATACATATCGTAATCTGTGCAGTTTTTAATCGCTACATTCCAGCCGCCAACATCGTGCACCGCACTCTTTCGAAACATCACAGCACTCGTATTCGGATATCCCCACTCGAATGCAGCCGCGATGGAATCTTCGTGTTGGATTGCAGGCAAAAATGAAAATTTTGTCTTCGTTTCGCCTACAAAAATCGCAACTTCGTGAGCACCATAGATTGCATCTGCGGTGTCGACAAACGATACCTTCTTCTCGACGCTATCTGTCGCCAGCTCGTCATCCGCATCGAGATATACGAGCCAATCGCCCTTACTCAACTCCGTAAGTCGGTTGCGCGATACATTCTGACCCGCATTCTGCTGCTGTTCAATTCGCACGAGGTTTGCATATCTCCGAGCGACTTCAACGCTTCGATCAGTTGAGCCGTCGTCGAGAATAATGACTTCCTTTATCGGCCACGTCTGCGCGAGCGCTGTCTCAATTGCGCGGTGCAGCCATTTCTCGGCGTTGAAACAAGGAATAAGGATAGAGACGTGGGGAGGACTACGATTCATTTTGCTTGGGCAACTGTTCAGAAATCCCCAGTCGGCGTAACCAGCGGCTAGCAGCGCCATAATGATGAAGGTAATTCTTGGACAATGCCGCAATCTCGTTCCGCATCTCCTTTATCTGAACAGAATTGTAATCAAGCGCTCGAGCCACTCCTTGCTCCCAGCGGCCTCCATTCACGACGATGCAGTTTACCCCATCCTTCAGCCCAACATCATACTCCTCCGGGCAATCCAAGGCGGGAATGGCACCCTGCAATAGAGACTCAATGACTCGATGAGTCTTACGTTCATGTCCGGGTGGACATATTACAAAATCGCAATGTCGAGTCACTGCAGGATACTTTGCAGGTGGTATAATGTCGTCGCGTAGGTGCCACTTCGGATCCTCACCACCTGCACGTGCCATCCAAAGAACATTTTTCTTTTTATTTGCCTGGCCTTTCAAGCCCGCTAGTACGTCGTCATAACCTGTAAGTATATTAACATCGTGCCGGTTACTGAGAAAATGCTGCAGTTGGCGAAGCAAGTTGATTCGCGTCGGAGGTTCGGGGTTGCCGGAGAAAATTAGACGGACGGGCCTATCTGCCGCAGGGTCCCAACCCCGCTCAAACATCTGTTCATGCAGCTCGGATTCTCGCAAAAAGTTTGGATGAACAAAATATCCCTGTCGGTGAGCACGCATAAAAAAACTCGTTGGTCGCCACCGCACGGCACCACTTTGAATTATTTCACCCTTAGTGCGCCAAACATATGGCCAAAATTTTGCCAGCGTTCCCAATTCGCTACGAAAATTAGTCCACGGACTACGCTCGTTGTCGTTTGTATTCCACGCGACGATACCTCTAGCTCGAGACATCCATAATTCAAGAGCCGCAGGAGAAACTGGGCGATGGTGTCCAATCTCATAGAGGAGCACATCCACCTCCGGTGGCTGTAATGGATCAATGACCTGAATTTCATTGTCGTTGTAGAGCCAAGACATGTACTTCCGCTCGGCTTGCCCTTGTTCCGTATGCCGAGCTAACAGAGACTCTCGAGGGATTTCGCAATGCACGCTTACTTGACACCCACCGGCGGCAAGGGTCTTCGCAATGAGATAGCTATTTCGATTAACTGAAATGGCAAATAAGCCAACGCGGCATGCACGCATGTGGTCACCGGAAAACCGCTTGGAGTCGAGCTCTTAGGCCGGGAGCCGCATGATCACGGCCGAACAGGGAACGGCAGCGTTCGCATAGTGCAGATTATCGGCTAATCCGGGTCTTTGGACGACCGCGAAGGTAGGGACGAAACATGGCTTTCCACGAAGACAACTCAAACGGCTCCGAGCGAACTGCACGCCACCCATAGCGAATTGCGGTGCGCTGGTAACCTCCATTGAAAGCATAGTGCGACCAGAGCGCCCAACTGCCTTTTCCGTGATCGATTTGGACTAGGTCTTTATCCAGATCAAACGTCGCCAACGCGTTGAAAGGCAAACCACGGCGAACACGCGCGTCTTGGACGACCTTGCGACCGTACTGCGTTTGCAGAGCGCCCTGCGTCCGATTGATGCTTCCTAACCGCAACCGATATAGAAGCAGAACGTCGGGTAGGTTCGCGAGCCTTCCAATCTCCGCAAGCCGCAAATAGAGATCAGTCTCCTCATGTGTAAAGCACTCGTCCCGATACCCCCCGATGTGTCGGATGGCATCCGTTCGAAATAACGCTACCGGCTGTCGTATCGACGCCCCTGAACCAGCTAAAGTCTGGGCGTCAATCGTTTCGTGATCGAGAGGCTTCGGCTCATCTTGTATCGGCATAAGGTCAGGTCCAACGACGCGTATGGCTGCACCCAAGCCGACGCATTCTGGGTGAGACTCCATGTAGTCGACCTGTAAACGCAACCGATCTGGCAAGGCAACGTCGTCGGAATCCATCGCAGCGATGTAACGTCCACGCGCGACTGTCATGCCATCGTTGCGCGCACGCGTCACGCCGGTGTTGGGCCTGGTGATTACGAGCACGCGGGAATCTAGTCGCTCATAATCCTGGAGAATCGCATGTGAGCTGTCACTCGATCCGTCATCAACGCAAATCAGCTCCCAGTCGCGAAATGTTTGAGCGATGATGCTTTCGACCGAAGCAGCAAGATACACTTCGCTGTTGTAGACAGGCATAACCACTGAGACTATGGGAGCGGCATCGGAGCGAGCCTCGGCCAGGTCGCCGCCTTTCATCCTGCCGCCTCTCACCCTTGCGCCGGCGCCAGCACGCCGATCCGCCGCAAAATGGCCTTGAATAAAACAACGGCTTTCACAAATACTCTTCGTCGCGGATAGAGCACAAGGTACGTCGCGCGACGTCGCCGAGAATATTCGGGGCCACTGGTTCTTTGCAGTCCGCTTTCCGTCAGTTTGTGTGTCGCATCAAGGATCACAAATTTTCGGGATTCGTCACCCAGGAGCTTTATGTTCGCATCAGCTTCGGGACCATACCAGAGGTGTCCGGTACCTTGAGGCACGTGTGCGTAATCATGATTCTGATGAACAGCTGTAATTACGGTTGTCGCATCAATGAGCGGATAACCAAGCTGCCTGCATCGAAATAGAAAGTAGTTATCCCACCTCGGACGACCGACCGCGAACGGTGGTAATTTGGTCAATTCGCTATCGCGTGGAAACACAAAATAATCGATCGCATCGTCCCTATACAGCGTGCCGCGATCGCGCGTGAACTTCAAGAGACTCGCGCGCCACTGCGGATCGGAAAAGTCCCACGGCTCGACGATGTCAACGTTCCATCGACGTCCCACCATCAAAAACATTTGCTTTCGAATCGAGGCTGCGGCGCGGGTCAATTCGTCAGTAAACATGATATCGCCGTTCACGTAGCACAGCAGCGGGTTGCGCGCCAAGCGGGCCGCTATCGAGAAGGCGGAATCCAACAGCGGGGTCCCGTATTCATTTCGACGAACGTCAGGAACGTGCTCGGCGCCGGCTTCGCGAGCTGCTTCCGCAACCCCCTCCTCGTTGCCAAGGAGAATTACCTGTACGCCCTCGCCTAGCCGCATCCAGCTGTCCAGCGCGTTACGCTGTATAATACTGATGTGTCCCGCGAAGGGCTTTGGGATGGAAAATACGGTCAACATCGAAGCGGCTAAGCAACCTCTTCGGTCTTGCGCGGGCGCAAGGTTCTCATCATCTCTCTCAGTCGGGTGGACCAATAGTACAAATCTCGAGGTCTTTTGACATGCATATAGGGTGTAGAATTGCACAGAGCAGAAAATATGAACAGGCGCCCTCCACGGCTATTAATTTGCTTATGAAGGGTTACGTGTTCACAAGTCACTGCACCGTCCTCAGTGAAATCGCCTGCAGCCCCTCAGAAATTCGGCCTTGTAGACTGCAAAACTACCGAAGCCGGATTTGACTTCAATCGGCTTTGCGCTCGGGGGAATGTGGACCTGTCTGGAGCCGACACGCGCCCACTGTGCTTCGTGACTAAACCCCATTTCGTACCAAGTTTTATACTCCTGCTCACAATCTCCTGGACACCACGCTTCGTGACGAAGAGCCCAAATATCATAATAAAAGCCACGTTGGTTCGTGGGAGCGGCCGCTCTGCTAGGTTCTTCGGAAAGGAACCGAATAGCTTCCAATATGGAGGCACTGTTGATGGGCCCTCTATTTAGGCCATCACAGTCAAAGATGCCAACAAAGGGGTAAGCTTCGGCATCTTCTTGATCGATCCGTTCCATGTAGAGATTTCGAAAACCAGCGAGGAGCGGAGCGGCGTACCCCCGAGGATTTTGGGAGCTTCGACCCACGCGCACTTCGTCAGCTTCGATGTGGATTCTATTGGATTTGTCCCGGTCGGATGTGTCAAGGGCATCCTCTTGAAGGAGGGATTCAACCCTCGCACTTCGATGTCAGCGCGCGAATCCGATTTCGCCGGAACGAAGTAAAGGAAGCGAGGCCAATATCTTGCCCTGCTGATTCCCACGTGCCAAAACGACACAACCGCGTCGGGCTCCGCTTTCCTTAAGGGAATGCGTCGCAGGGTAGAATACCGAGACCTTGTGCTTCGCGACTATCGGAGCGATGTAGTCAGAGCATAGTACCTTGCCAGGCCCATAATTGTCATAACCGTAACCATCGTCATTCTGGACCTGGAAATCATCTATCAACACCACCGCCGCCGAACATCGCCCAAAGATGATGTCCAACTCCTCGGCGAGCGGGAGGTCCGCATTCCAATGCGCATCGAGATAGAAGATCAGACTCTGATTGGCGAGTGGCCGTAAGCCTTCGTCTAATACGCGGCGCAACACTGTTCTGCTGTCGCCGTAATGAACCACAACATTGCGGCGCCGTCGAAGTCTGGTCTTGGCGAAGCCGTAATGGCGAGGATGTCCCTCTACCGTGAGAACGGGCAGACCAAATTCCGCCAGAAATTCGGTAGTCGTCCCAAGATATGTGCCGGTTTCGATAATAGCAACGGGTGACAGGAACTCCATCAAAGAACGAAATAAATCCACACGGGCAGTCTGTCCATTAAAAGCTCCTCCCCATGCTGCCCGTCGTTCAGGAAAGCGTACAAAGTCTATGGCCCCCAAAATCGCCTGACCAAGCGGCGCTCTAACGAGAGATTTGATTGCTTCGATGATTGGCTTTCTCCTATTGATTAGCTGTAATGCCCCATTCTCGTCTGTAGGACGGCGCTATCACAGATGATCCCAGGCGATTTCTTTCTCGTCATACGGTTGAAACTCCGCGCTCGAGTGCAGGAGTAAACTTAGGGCCCCATAACCATACGACTGTTTGAAATCCCAGGAGTATCCACGCGCGTTAGAGTACTGGACATCAAATTCCAGAGCGGATTCGACAGAGTGGTCCCACTCATGATTTACAACCGATGTTGCAATATTAAATCCGTAACTGCCGGTCGCAAGCCATAGAGCCTCTAAGGCGATTCTCACCATATAAGTGCCCTTTTTCTCCGGCAGCGTCTGCCCGTGAAATTGATAGGTAGATGCCAGCCCAATGCGGGTTTTGGTTGCGTCCGTTAGGAACAGTTCCAAAGACAAACCGCGCGTCCCATCGGTTTCGACGACAATCTCCAGCCGTATAGGCTCACCAGGCACATATTGAGTTGTCGACTTGCCATCGTTAGTTAACAGGCGAGCATTATAAATCCTTGTATGTGTACCCCTTCCCCATTCTTCATGTTTCGCATCGGACATGCATCGACTTGTCAATTTCGTATAACCCTCAATTGCGCGCCCCACCGCGCCAGAGAGCGCCAGACAACCGCCTTCTAGTACGATCCCAGTCTTCGCCAAACCTTTCACCGCAGCCAAGTTATGACTTACGAACAGCACCGTCCGACCCTCTTTGGAAGACACATCGCGCATCTTGCCTAGGCATTTCTTTTGAAATTCAGCGTCGCCGACCGCCAGCACCTCGTCGACGATCAGGATCTCTGGCTCGAGATGCGCCGCCACCGAGAAAGCCAGCCGCACGTACATTCCGCTGCTGTAGCGCTTGACCGGCGTGTCAAGGAACCGCTCCACCTCGGCGAACGCCACGATCTCGTCGAACTTGCGCGTGATCTCGGCGCGCGTCATGCCTAGGATGGCGCCGTTGAGATAGATGTTCTCGCGGCCCGTCAGCTCGGGATGGAAGCCGGTGCCGACCTCTAGCAGGCTGGCCACCCGCCCGCGCAGAATCGCACGTCCGCGATCGGGCTCGGTGATGCGGCTGAGGATTTTCAGAAGAGTCGACTTCCCCGCCCCATTCCTCCCGATGATCCCGAGCACCTCGCCGCGCCTGACCTCGAAGCTCACGTCGCGCAGGGCCCAGAGCTCTTCCACCTCATCGCCCTGCACGATCTGCCGGCCGCGGACGAAATCGAGACCCTTGCGGGCGAAATTGCGGGCCTCGCGGGCGAGCACATCGCGCAGCGCGGTGTAACGCTCGCGCCGGTCGGACTGATGACCGATCAGATAGCGCTTGGACAGGTTCTCGGCGGTGATGACGACGTCTGACATGAGCTTTGAGGTGCGCAGCGCGATCAGATCAGATCGGCGAAGCCTTTTTCCATTTTGCGGAACTGGCGGATGCCGAGCCACAGAAAGAAGCCGGCGACGGCAAGGCTGAGGTAGAAGCCGGGCCAATACAGCCGGCTTTCGCCTCCGAGCAGGGACCAGCGGAAGCCATCAATGACGCCGACCATAGGGTTCAGGGAATAGAGTAGTCGCCATTGGTCCGGCACGATGGCGGAGCTGAATCCGACCGGCGACACATACAGGCCGAGCTGGACGATGAACGGGATAACGTAGCGGAAATCCCGGTACTTGACGTTGAGCGCGGTGATCCAAAGGCCGACGCCTAGGCTGACGGCAAACGCAATGGCGGCGAATGCCGGCAGCAGTAGAATCTGCCAGCCCGGCAGAAACTGGTACCAAAGCATCAGCCCAACGAGGATCGCAAAGCCGATCAGGAAATCCACGAACGCCACCATGACCGCCGCAATGGGCACGATCAGTCGCGGGAAATAGACCTTGCTGATGAGATTGGCATTGCCGACTAGGCTGTTGGAGGCGTCCCCGAGCGCGGTCGCAAAGAAACTCCAAGGCAGCAGGCCGGCAAACACCATCAGCGCATAGGGCGCCGTCCCATCCGATGGCAACTTGGCCAATTGACCGAAGACGACGGTGAACACCACCATCGTCAAAAATGGTCGAATGAGCGCCCAGGCGGCCCCGATCACGGTCTGCTTGTAGCGTACTGAGATATCGCGCCAGGCCAGGACCTGAAACAGCTC
>Ga0126384_10002675_pt1 | contig 10811 bp, 7 predicted proteins | sample PanSoiMetPlot_36_FD_92543 | JGI IMG/M metagenome (GOLD analysis project Ga0126384, IMG submission 92543) | Tropical forest soil microbial communities from Panama - MetaG Plot_36 | ecosystem: Environmental > Terrestrial > Soil > Tropical forest > Bulk soil | place: Panama | collected 2016-02-17 | reverse complement strand
TCGCGCGACGGCGGAACAATTGGGGCTAAATACGGCAGGTATTCCCGAGTCTGCAGCCACGCTCTTTCGCCAGGCTTTTAAGGGACCCCTCATCGCGGCCGGTGGATTTGGTCGCGAGTCCGCGGCTGCAGCCATCGAAAAAGGGCAGGCCAATGCTGTTGCTTTTGGCCGCGATTTTATCTCTAATCCCGATCTTCCGCTCCGACTCATGCTCGGCGCTAAGTTAAACCCGTACGATCGATCAACGTTCTACGGCGGCGGAGCCGCGGGCTCCACCGACTATCCGGCACTCGAAAAGTCGGAAGTAACCGTCTGATTTGAATAAAAAATAAAAGGAGTACTCACGTGAAAGCTATTCAATATCGCACCTACGGCGGATACCAAGAAAATCGCCTTGTTGAATTAGAGAGAACCCGCTTGAAGGAGGGCGAAGTCCTCGTCGAGATGCGCACCGCTGGAATCAACCCGCTCGACAATACTTTCCGCTCAGGCCACATCTACTTTGCCACACCAGAAAACCTCCCTTGCGTGGGTGGCCAGACAGGCGTGGGCGTGGTCGTCGAGAGTGGAAACACCGCTTTCAAGGTGGGGGATCGCGTTTTCGTCTCCAGCCCGGGCTTAGGCCTGGCCGCAGACGGAACTTGGCGTGAATTCGTGTCCGCACCAGCGTCGGCTCTTTCACGCGTTCCAGCGGGAATCGATGATGATCATGCGGCCGCGTTTCTCGCTGGCGCAGGATATCTTTCAGGCTACCTGGCTCTGACCCAACTCGCGAAATTCAAGCCGGGACAAACTGTGCTTGCTCCTGCCATCGGGAGTGCGGTCGGGATGGAAACTGTACAAGTTGCTCGCCGGCTTGGCGCCTCGTTGACGATTTCCACCTCCAGCACAACCAAGAAGGCCGAGCAGGCGCGCGCCGCTGGTTATGAGTATGTCATCGATCTCTCGAAGGAAAGCCTGAAAGACGGTGTGATGCGCATCACGAAGGGCAAAGGAGTCGATGTCGTGGTTGATGGTGTGAGCGGAAAACTGACGGGCCAAGCGTTGGCCTCACTGGCGTTCGGCGGAACTATCGTCGTCGTAGGCTATTCCGGAGGTCGAGACGCGGAAGTGAATATTACCGATGTTATCTGGAAGGCTGCGACGATCCGCGGGTTCACCTTCAGACTGTTCGCGCCAGAAACGGTCATGGCAGCAAAAGAGGTACTTCTCGGATATCTCCAGGAAGGCGCGCTGCAACCTACGGTCGCGAAGGTATTTCCTCTTTCCGAAGCAGTCGAGGCGGTCCGTTACTTAATTGAAGATCGCCCCTTCGGGCGAGTGCTTATGCGGGTCTCCCGCTGAGGGCATGGCGCGTGCCCTATGCATTCACGTGTGAATACACCAGATCGACTCTGATCAAGAAAGGAAAGCTTTATGACAAAGCTGAATTGGAAGCTCCTGACGAAGAAGCGTGCCGGCGTTACTCAAGGACTTCGGCCGGGCAAGGAGGATCTGGCCTGGGTTACCAACACCGTCACACTGATTCATGGTGAACGCGATGCCATCCTTGTCGATACGTTTCTGTCCGTTGAACATTCGAAGGAACTCGTCGACTGGCTCGTCGAGAGCGGAAAGAATCTCATAGCCATTTACATCACTCATGCCCATGGCGACCATTTCCTCGGTCTGAAACTCCTGTTGGATCCGTTCCCAGACGCGCGAGCGTTTGCCACTGCCACCGCCGTGAAGGCTATGCAAGTATCACGGTCTTCTCGGAGCTTCCGTACCACATTCAGGTGATGGTCATGATTGCGATGTGCCTGGGCTTGCGCGTTAGCGAAATCAGGGCATTGCAATGGCAGGACTTTGACTTGAAGCGGAGGATCCACCAGATAGCTGTCTTTGTAGAAATCCGCGAAATCATCGAATGTCATCGACCGGAACATCGAAAGCTTTTCGATTGAATTCAGCCAAAGCTCGCGAGCCGTTTCACGAGCACTAGTCTCGCTATTATATGCAGGATTTCGCATGACCTGTTTGCGCTTACCGTCGTCATCGAAGAACTGAATGCGAGCGAACCAAATCTTGATGGTCTTCTTGCTTCTTTTCCATAGTGCTATAGATGGCGCCGCCTGTTTTGTGTCTTAGCATTGTCGGTCACTCTTTCAGTCACTCATTTAATTGTTGTGAGACGAACAATGGCAAACGTGGAAAGACCGAAACAATGGAAATTCCTAGGGAAATGACACGGGCGACTCAGCACAAACAGAGAAAACACGTCGGTCCTGTTTTCGTAAACCGGAGGTCAAGGGTTCGAGTCCCTTCGCTGGCTCCATAGTTTAACACTTTCGGCCATTCACTATATTCATAACTAGTGCTTGCCTCCGCTAGCGATTCATCAATTCCCAAGCTTCGAGATGAAGATGGCCTACAAGTATCGGGACTACTTCCTTTAAAAAGCAGCCACTTCTTTGGAATCGCCCCACCTGGAGGTTGGCGATCATTTCACGCACCGCCTACAATTGATCAAACAGTACGTCGAGAGAGGTGTCACGGATGTCTTGCATCGGGGCTCAACAAGCGGGTCGCTTTAGTAGATGTGTGCTAGCCCTTTGTTCTCTACTATTCCTTGCGGCAACAAGTACGAGCGCGTATTCCGGCGATCCCATCTGGTCCACCAAACTCGATGAGGACTTGCGCTTCTATCAGACCACCGAGATGGGAGTCCTGATTGCGGGGACTGAAAAATCGCTTTATGCCCTGGACAGTGAGACCGGCGACGTGCTGTGGCGACGCCGCAACGTGCGCGTCGATCAAACAGACCTCGCGCCGGTGGTCGGCACTGACTTGCTCCTCCTCAGTTATGAAAAATCCGGCGGGACGCAGATGGAGGCGGTCGACATAATGACCGGCAATCCCATATGGAAAAGCGATAAAGTCAAAGGGAGCATCGTGCATCTCGCCGTGGATCAGGAGTACGAGCTACTGGCCCTTGTACTAGTGCGAGACACAAAAGGGCGAATCCGCGAGGGATTCAAGCGCCGGCCCACAATTCACGTGTTGAGCCTCGCCGAGGGAAACGAGCTTTGGAAGCGGGAGCTCGGTAGTGAAGTTGAGATGACGCCGTCGCGTTGGAGCAGGAAAGAAGATGAAGATACGGTTTATACGCTCGACAACTACCGGCCACCGCTATTTCTCGAAGGCCGAGTTTATTTTTTCTATGACGGCGTGACTTCGCTCGATGCCCGGACCGGTCGGGAGCGGATCCGCGAACAGTTTCGCGTTAATGAAGAAGGACTGGCATTGACCGAAGCTGATCCCGTGTGGGACGAGCAGTATCTCTATACCTCCGGGCGAGGGCGGGTGCGAGCAATCCTGCGCGCGACCGGACGGATTGTTTGGGAGGCGAAGGATCTGGGGCTTACACCAGAACTAGTCCTCGCACAAGACATGTTGTACGTACGGACCGGGGGACAATTTACCCGGTTGAAGGATGGAGAGGTCGTCGCCCGCGGTCCTTATGGGGTGAGTGCGATCGATCCGATCAGTGGCAGAGTATTGTGGCGCTATCGCGGCGCCGACAATGGCAACACTAATATTGCAATGGCCAATTCGTCGACGGTGATCATCGCCGACCGCGATGACCTGATAATGATCGACAGCCAGACTGGGAAAGCGCGTTCGCGTACCAGGCACAAAATCGAGCGGGCCGCGTTCGTCCTTATCAACGAAATGGGGCAGGCAGTGGTAGGTGGCCGAAGCGAAGTTGCCGGCTTCGACTTGACGCGTTTGAATGAGGCTGTGTGGCGGGTTAGGCACGAGCCGCCAGGTCGCGGTCTCTTGCGAACAGCAATCGCCATAGCAGCTCGCACCGCTGCGCTCTATTTCCGCTACGGCGGAGTGGCAACAGCGGTGGTTCGTGCCAGCGGAGTAGTCGCAAGCTTGTCCACGCTACGGTGGTCCGGGCTGGCCTCGCGAGTAACATTACCAAATCTAACCGACTTAGCTACTGGGTCTGGGCGCGAGTATATCGGATCGCAGTTTAAGCTCTATGGCGCTGCGGAGCGTGTTGAGCGCGCCAGACGCAGTCTGCGGCAGCCGCAGCTTCCCAATCTCTCGCCCGGCGTCTCCGTTGATATCGAAGAGAGGTTGCTTGATCGACTGGACCCGGCCCGGCAACTCGACCGGATCGCAAGGTTTCTCTGGCGACGACAGCAGTTGGCTGTGTTGCGCGGCGAATTCATGTACTTCTACAATGAACTGGAGAGCGGGCGCGGCCTGGCTGGCGTCAATCTCAACAATGGCAGAACGGGGCGGGTCATCAAGCTGAATGATCCGGATTACCGCCTGACGACTGATGAAGCCGCGGGCCGCCTCTTTGTCGCCAAAGCTAATCGTTTGCTGGCTTACCCTCTAACCGGCGGATAAGCTCGTATTACCCTATCGCAATAAGTCTCCCGAGTGCAGAAGTAGAGCGACGCCCTATGAAATCGCTGGCGTTGCCAGACAGGTCTCGCCCAACTCACTCTTCGCCGGCACCTTCATCTTAGTGCCAGCCTTATATGGTTGTCCTCACCTGATTTCGGATTGGCTCTGCAACTCCGGTCAGCTAGTTCCATCCATTTAGCGCACCCGAACCAACAAACGACAAGAAAGCATTGTGGCGAAAATGCTGCTGCGCGGCAAAACTTAGCGGTGTGACTAGATCCTGTCGCTATGCGCTCGTGGAATGACCACTTGAGGTATATAGCGACTGGAGACCGATCGCAAGATTCTGGGCGATAACGAACGCTGCGACACCCACGCCCTTCACATGAGAAACGATCGATCCGGTTGAAGTAACGTTGTTATAGCCTTTAGGTTACCTACAGCCCTTTAAGAGAGCGTTGAAAGCGCAGCGACTGTCTCCCGATTTCGTAAATGCTGTTGCCTTCAGTCCGGCGTTTTTCCACCGAGCGAGAACGTCGCGGGTCGTACCTACTCGATCTCCTGCCCCTGTCCGATGCGGGCCAGCCTGCTGCGAGATGGCTCTCGAACTTTCTCAGCTCCCTCCAGGATGGCTCGCGTGAACCAGCAATGGTCATCCGCGCTCGCCTGTTCGTAACCGGTGGCAATCCGGTGAAACTGCGTGCGGTCTTCCTCTGAAAGCACTGTGTAGAGATCCGCAAACGCCGCGGCGGCGTCTGCTTCCGACACCTGAAATGCCCTTGTGTGCGTCGACTTGAGCGATTCCAGCAACGCCCTCTCTTGGCAGCTGCACCACGTCTTCAGCGACGCGGGGTCTTGTTTGGCCAGCTCGTTGAACAGCCGATCCAAGGCTTGCGGGGGCACGGCTCCCTTAGCCGCTGCCGCGCAATTTGCGAGAGGGGCGATCGCCAGGAGCCGACGTAGAACATCTGCTCTTGCGCGGGCGACATCATCCGGGACATAGCGGAGACCTCTGTGAATTTGCGTCTGCATCCAGCCATACAGCGCGTCACCACGAGTCGTGGCAAGCTGGCGCGATTCGGCTGGGAGCTGCTGCATCAAGCGTTCCCCGCAAATCATGATTTCCCGCTCAAGCGGGTTCGTTCGCCGCAGATACAGAGCCGCCGCGATCACCAAGACAAAGAACGTTATCCAAATGGCAGCGATGATCGCATCGCCAAAACCGGGAGACAGCGGCGGCCAGGATCCGGTGATTCGAGTCGTTACCGACTGGAGCGCGGACCGATACACGGGAACGAGGGGAGAAAAGAATGGTCTCTGGAAAAATGGCGGCTTCGCGAGTGCACGGAACTCGGCTCCCCCGTTGACGAAGTACACAATTCCGGAAGCGCGGCTTCCATAAGGGGCGCGAGGCAATCTCGATACGTGTCGCAAGATTAACCCGCGTTCTTGAATCTTCCGATTGAGCCAGTCGAATGAGCTCACATCCCTGGAGATCAGAAAAACCAGCCGATCGAGCATCACGACGTTGAGGCTCTGCTCGATCTCCCATGACACGCCCTCGGTGAGTTTAGGTGGGACATGTATGATCACGAGCGCAGCACGCGCGAACCAGGAAAGGATCTGCTGGTGCCAGTCTATATCCTCTAGATAAACCCGTTGCGCGCCGAGTCGCGGGAGACGCTCACCTGGTCGTCCAACTGCGACAACCGGACCTATGTCGTGAACCGCTTGAACGAGTTGTTCTTCCTCCGTATAAATCGAAAACACTCTCCCGATCGCCAGCGGTCGTCGGGCGAGGCGCTTATCGAAGTGAAACGAGCGCAGGTAGACTACGGGAGCGCGCCTATCGGCTGCCTGATTCGCCAGATTGAGGCGAGCGCGCATTCGTCTGGCGATCGCCAAGCCAAGCGCTCCGACGGCTCCGAACAGAAGGGGTCCGACCAGATTGAAGATGGCACGTCCGAGCTGCTCAGGAAAGCTCCCCAGTCTCATCACCACGAAACCGTAAAACAGAAGCCCTCCAACGAAGATGAGGAGGTGCCATAATCCGACAATGAACGAGTACGCGGCGGCTAGAATGAAAAACCCGGATACACATTGGAGAGTCAGCATTGTGACGACGAACAACCGCGAACCAATCTTCATACGTCATCTCCGCGTCGTTGGGTTAGGCATTCCTGCCACAGTGCTGGCAATTCACCTGGGTGGCCTGCAGCGTCATTCGCTGAAGTGTGTTCGCCTGGGATCAGAATGACGCAAACCGGCAGCAACTTGCGGACAGTCCGCAACGTCCACATAGCGCTCTCGGATTGACTCGTAACTCCAAGCAGGCGACTTGATTTAAAAGCCTTCACAAAAGACGAGGCCGCGTCCTGGGTACATTGCACGTAACATCACACACGATCGCCAGAAATTTACATCGGTCGGGCAGGAGCTATTTAATCATGGGCCGGAGCTGTTTACGCTTAAACGTTATAAATTAATTGGAGTTCCTGTGAGGCTGCCCAGTAAGAGATTGGTACAGCGCGCGTAGAACTCTGGTAAATCGTTCTGCACCCTGGTTTGCAAATCACGAGACACGCGCGGACTACGTTTTGCGCCCCCAGCCAAATGAGTGAAGCCAGCTTTTCTCGGCCCGTACGGACTCAAGGCTTCTTCAAGAGTGGCGAAGACGTGGCGTAGCTCGATGCCACCGTAGCGCGACCGTTTTTGACGGCGGTGATATTCGACGCAAGCCGTCAAAACATACTGCTCAATCAGCATCATGTGACGTGACTTTTCGGCTAGACCTCTCATCGCCGATCGATTTCTGGGATCGCGAATGATCCGGAGGGCAGTATTGGCGTAGTGTTTGATGAAGTCGATACGATTGCCGCCGAAAACTCCACAACACTGGCTCTCTGATTTCGGCAGGCCACGATACCAGGACCATTCCTTCGGCAGCCACCCGTTTCCAATCACCCTCTCCACTTCTTCCGGCGTGTACAGCGTGGCGCCCGGCGTTATGGGTTCCGGATTCTGGGCAAATACATCGGCTCGCTCAACCTCAGGAGCAAAACGCTTCCAAAGAAAAACGTCAGCGTCCACATGTACGAATGGTTCAACCTGCAGTCTGTACGCTTCGATCTTTCCTAACGACCACCAATCGGCATCATCATTGCGTATTCTGTTGAGAGCGGTCGAAACGTGAACGAAGGGTAACTGCAAGCGTTCGATCAGAATTCGAGCGCCAGTGTCGTCCGTGACAAGACAGGTGTCTGGGTAAAACTGACTCGCGCGGTGTAGCGACAAGCCCCAACCAAGCCAGTGATGCCAGTCGCTGTACCAACGCGACCAACCAGCAAAGTACGGCTTAGACCAAAAGGACCAAACTGCTCTCATGGTTCGTGCAAAGTAATGGCGACTCTGCCGCGTTGTGACTCCTAACCGTCCCCTTTCTTAGTTGTGCGGCGTGTGCTCGTTCTTGAAGGAGTCGTGCGTGTTCGTCGTAGCGGCGACGCTAACTTACGTTCAGGTTGTTCTCTAAACATCACCTGTTCGGTGCGTAACAGGCTGGCACCAACTGCAACGCTGCCGCCGGCAAAGCAACTGCTCAACGGTTCAAACTCGCAATCGCAACTCTCAATTTCCAGTTTTTGATTTGGCCATTTAACAAATCCAAGCGGGGCATAATGATGAACTACGCCGTGGGGAGCGACTTGCGCGGTGATCGCCACAAGGTTCTCCGATTCAGACGCGGGCCACTCAATGTTTCCAGTAGCCACGCGAGCTGGAATTAACCAGTAATCGCCGGTGCGATACTCGCCTTTATCTGCGAACCGGACCTGAATGCCATCCTCGAGATCGATCCAGGTTGCGGATTCATCCGGCGTCCCCACCGGGGTATCCTGAATCAAGATGCTGCCATCAGCTTCAAGAACTATGTCCTCGGTCCCAAAGTGGTCCCAACGACGTAACTTCGGATTTATCAGATCTTCGCTCCAGAACAGCGCATTAGGATCTTCGACCGAGTCAGGATCCACAGAAAGAGTGCCACCCTCAACCTTGGTGAGCCGCACAAGAGTTCCCGGAAGGCCGCGGAGTTCAGCGGTATCGTCAACCAGTTCGACCCAGTTGCAAGCCTCGAAACCTCGCGCGTTAGCCACTTCGAGATCAAAACCCGAGGTACCAAGCCAGGCTGTCGCGACGCTTCCATTGTCGCGCGCCCACTTAAACGTTGCTTCTCCCGCCACGCCGCCGCGATGAATCTCCACGCGATAGAGTTGATTTTCTGCGCCACGGTATTTTGATTCAGGCGACATCACGCATGCGTCGATGATTTGGGATCCCGGATCGACACGCGCACCTAACAAAGCATCGCTCACTGGAAGAACGTAATCCAGGGGAAAGGGACAGGCGGTGGTTATATCCTGAGGCTCGGGTTTATCGAGCGCCGCCAGCTGTCCGTTCACCTTATCGATCCGTTTTTGGATTTCCGCCTTTGCCAGCTTGGAGCTGGCTGCTGCTAGTTGACTTTCCAGCGCCGTACGTTTATTCGTCAACCACTCCTTCCGTTTGTTGCGCCTGTCTTCGAACGCGTTGTCACTCACGTCCAGGGCGCTAACCTGCCACATCACCTTCGCGCGAGTGCATGTATCCGGACCACCGAGCGCTTTCTCCCGAATACTGTCGTCCTCGATAGAAGTCACGTGTCGTTCCCACACATCGAGATAAACCCAATAGTGTGCGTTCGCCTTGTCTTTTATTGCCTTGGCTAACGGGTCGTCGTCTGGCAACGGGTTGTATGGCTGTTCCGTATACAAACATGAAGTCTCGTTCTCTACCAGAATGCCATCCACGTAGTAACGGCCAGCATTTATTAAAAGACCCTCTTTCGAGTCTTTACTTAGTCGAAAGCCAGCGGCCATCACTGGTGCTGCATATGGTCCAATCAGGTCGAGCGCCAGGGTGCGCAAGTAATGAATCAGAATTGAGGTTTGTTCATTACCGTCGGCGTCGACGTCCACCCGGCCCTGCTGGCGGATGACGCGGCTGAAGTGCTTTGCGGCGGCAAATGTATCTCGCGTGATGTCAGATTTCATGGCTGTCTTCCTTCGCTAGAAGTTTCCGGCGTCGACCGGCTAGTAAGAATCAACTGGCATAGAGAATTCCGACCTGCATACCTGCCGGCGTAAATTCCTCAAGGCGGAGGCGCAAGTTTGCTTCGCGCTGAGGTCGATACAAATCATGAAAAACTCCCATTTCCGATTCATCCTCAGCGCCTTGTTTGATTTCCTCAGCGCACGTAATGGCAAGTTGTGCATAACCGGGATTGCCGTAACGAATGCTGGTGAACTGAGGGCGTACTCTTAACTCTTCTGAAGTAATCAAGGCGGCGCGTTTATCTAAATCAGCAACTTTCTCGATCACCGCCTGGGTGACGAGGTCGGGCTGGCAACGATAGCGTCGAGGAGTCCGGCAGTGTGGTTGCAGGTAAGAGAATCTCACGCAGCCCAATTGCCGGCGAGCGACGTTGACGCAGTCAAGAAAGATACAGTTCTCGGCGAGTTCGACGGCATGAACATCCACAATGCCAAACACCGTGCAGCGAAGGATCGTCAAAATAGCGTGGGCCACCGCGTATCCCGGCGCTCCTATCGCTTCTTTCTGCGGGTCTGTCGCATCAACGATGCTATCAGTAATCAGCATCGGAATCGGATCGATGTTGACTTCGTTTTCATGAACCTGAATGGATCCCAGGATGCAGTGTTCAATGCGCACCTGCGCGCGAATGTTATAGAGCTCAAGACTGGGTTCGGCTGGCCGGTGTGGTTCGCAATCACTGTCGATACCCCAGCCGGGAACCAACGTGCAGTGTCGCAGCACCACGCTTGAACCACAGACATGAGGAGGTGGACAACCATATTCCCGTGCTGGTCCAGTGATTCGCAGTGGTCGCCCCGCGAGCAGCAGCCCATCCATGGTGAAGCGACTGCCTTGTTCCATCGTGACCGAAAGAGAATCAGGGGAATCTGTTTGCCAGTCGAGTAAACGGAGTACGGGACGCTTGCGATTGGCCGCGCGTAATTGCAGCGTGCGATCGGCTTTCAACGTGATCGACGTCGGCTCAACAAAAACCGCGCTTTCCATCAGTTCAATTACTGCGTCATAAGGATCGTCTTTCTGCCATTGGTCCAACGCCGCGCCTATCGTTTGAAAGCGCGCCGGCTTTTTACCGACCCGATAGAACACCGGATCGACTAACTTACTGACCTGCTTCTTTGGATCTTCCGGATCAGGGACCTTTATCTCTTTCGGCGAGGGATCAAAAATCGGTCGCGCATATTCTCCGCCTCCGATATCGGCACTAAAGCCGTAACGATAGTTAACACTCACACCCTTCTTTGGTAACTGACTGG
>Ga0126384_10002674_pt1 | contig 10812 bp, 8 predicted proteins | sample PanSoiMetPlot_36_FD_92543 | JGI IMG/M metagenome (GOLD analysis project Ga0126384, IMG submission 92543) | Tropical forest soil microbial communities from Panama - MetaG Plot_36 | ecosystem: Environmental > Terrestrial > Soil > Tropical forest > Bulk soil | place: Panama | collected 2016-02-17 | reverse complement strand
CCTGCCCTTGAAAGTGCCGGGCAGGATCGAGCCGCCATAGATGAAGATCGCCGGGACGTTGAGGCGGCACATGGCCATCATCATGCCGGGCAGCGACTTGTCGCAGCCGGCGAGCCCGACCAGGGCATCATAGGCGTGGCCGCGTATGGTCAACTCGACCGAGTCAGCGATCACCTCGCGCGAGGGCAGCGAGCTTTTCATGCCCTCGTGCCCCATCGCGATGCCGTCGGTGACCGTGATGGTGCAGAACTCGCGTGGCGTGCCACCGGCTGCCGCCACCCCCTTCTTCACCGCCTGGGCCTGGCGCATCAGCGCGATATTGCAGGGCGCAGCCTCGTTCCAGCAGCTCGCCACGCCGATGAAGGGCTGGTGGATCTGCGCGGTGGTCAGACCCATGGCGTAATAGTAGGACCGATGGGGGGCGCGCTCCGGACCCTCGGTGACGTGCCGACTTGGCAGCCGGTTCTTGAGATTTGCCTTGGCGTCCATCGCGAGCGTCTCGCCCCTGCGGCGTAGCCAGGGGGATGACGAAATCGCAACTCTCCCGCACTGGCACTACTATGACTCACATTCGCATCCACGCAGCATATGGCGGAAAAGCGGCGCGGTTCTGATCTACCGCGGTGTTTCGCAAATGTTGTAAACGCGTTGCAGAAAAGCCACAGAAATGGCGGACGTATGCCACACGCCGCTACGGTGCTGCGCCGTCAGAACGCTAACGATTGCGAAACCATGAGTCTGATCCGGCGCCCGTTCTTTGCGCGGAGCGTGCATGCGGTGGCGCCGGACCTGGTCGGAGCCTCCTTCCTGTTCAACGGTATCGGCGGACGCATCGTCGAGGTGGAGGCCTATCACCACACGGACCCGGCCGCGCACAGCTTCGGCGGGCGCACCGACCGCAACGCCGTGATGTTCGGCCGACCCGGATTTGCCTATGTGTATCGCTCCTACGGCATCCATTGGTGCGTCAACTTCGTGTGCGAGCCCGCAGGCAGCGCCAGCGCGGTGCTGATCCGGGCGATCGAACCCCTCGAAGGACTTGCAAAAATGCGCCGCCGGCGGGGCGTGGACGACCCGCGACTGCTGTGCTCGGGCCCCGGTCGGGTGTGCGAGGCGCTCGGAATCAGGCGGGCGCACAATGGACTGCCGCTCGATGCGCCGCCATTCGAGCTGCGGCGAGGGCCGGCCGAGGTGGAGGTCGCGGTCGGGCCGCGCATCGGCATCACCAAGGCGGTCGATCAGCCTTGGCGCTACGGGCTCAAGGGCTCGCGGTTTCTCAGCAAGCCGTTCAGGACGGCAACCTGAAGGCCGGATCGAAGCCGAGGTCCCGGATGGCCTTGTCGATCGAGACTGCGCCGTCCGCCTCGGCAATGTTGTAGATCCCGGACGTTCCCCGCGTGAGCGCGAGGAAAGCCGCATGCGCGGCCGCGTCCACGTGCAGCGATCCGCGGCCGACCGGCGTCGCGTACCAGGTGGCCGGACCGTAGAGCCGACCATAGCGCAGCACGATGCCCTCGAGGCCAGCAGCGCCGAGCACCGCCTGCTCGAGCGCGCGCACGCCGCGCGCACTCACGGCGGACGGCGCATCGCCCTCGCCGGAGGCGAGCGCATCATCCTCGCGATGCGGCTCCGGTCCGTCCGCATATGCGAACGCGATGCTTTGTGCGATCAGCCGGCGGGCGCTCGCCGCCCGCGCGGCCGCCACCAGGTTGGGCGTGCCCTCGATGCGCAGACGGCTGTTGCGCGCCAGCACCTCGGCAGAGCGGTCCGGCACCTGGGGCAGATCGGTGAGCTGGTGGATCACCACCTCGGGCCGGGCCCGCATGACGGCGTCCCGCAACGCCTGCGCGTCGAACACGTCGACGACGACCGCGGTGATCCCGCGCGCGGTCAGGTCGGCGGCCTTGCCGGCCGACCGTGTCGTGCCTGTGACGGCGTGGCCGGCGTCGCGCAGCAGCGGGATCAAGCGCCGTCCGATGGCGCCGCTCGCGCCGGCAAGAAACACATTCATTCGGGTCCCCTCCGTTGGGCTCCCTCGACGCGATCAAGGCGCCGCGCCGCGCGCGGGATCGCGACGGCGTATCGCTGGCCTGCTTTGCCGGTGGCGAGCGCTGCGCCAATCCCATATCGCGGGCGACATCCGCGCACGATCACGTCAGGCCGGGCACGAACAGCTCGTCCGGGGCGACCGCGCGCGGCGAAAGATACTGCTCGCGGACATATTGGCCGATCGCCTGCAGGGTCGCGCGGTTCGGCTCGAGCCCGTAGGCCCAGAAATCCTTGCCAAAGATGCGCCAGGTCTCCTCGACGTGGTCGATCAGGAACGGCAGCGTGAGATGCAGGGCGTCGGTGTCGTAGAGGCCGTCGATCGCGACGTCGCGCGCCTGGCAGAACGCCTCGTACAGGCTTTTCGCGATCCATGGATCGCGGCGATAAACGTCGTCGCGGATCACCACCGTGTGCATGATCGGAAAGATCCTTGTGCGGCGATAATAGTCCTGGGCGACCGCCTTGTGGTCCGGAAAGAGCCGCATGACATGCGGCGCGCCGCGCAGAAAGCTCTCAGGCAGATAGAGCGAAAAAAGCGCATCGAGCTCGCCCGCTTCGAGCATGGCCTCGAGTGTGCGTCCCTCGCCCAGGAAATCGATCTTGATCGATTTGGGCAGGTTCAGCGGCAGCAGCGGGCGCTGGGTCGGTGCATCGAGACCGCCGATGAACCAGTGGATGTCGTCCGCCGCAACGCCGTAGTCGTGCGCCAGCATGCCTTTCATGAACACGAGCCCGCTCGAGCCGTACTGGGTTGTGCCGACGCGCTTGCCCTTGAGATCCTGCGGGACGCGGATGCCGGCGCTCGACCGCACATAGATGCAGTCGTGGCGAAAAATCTTCGACAGCGCGACCGGGATCGCGACGAACGGACAGTCGCCCTTGCCCTTGAGGCTGACGTAGGAGGCGAGCGACATCTCCGAGACGTCGAACTCGCGTTTCTCCAGCATGCGCGGGAACGCCTCGCGCGGGCGCATCACCTTGATGTCGAGATCGATGCCGGCAGCCTTGACGCGGCCGTCCATCAGCGGGCGGCTGCGGTCATAGTTCCAGCAGGCGAGCGTCAACGGAAGGTCGGCCATCGAGCTCTCCCACCCGATCAGGCGGCGCCCTTGAGCCGTTCGATCGCCTCGCTGATCTTCGACTTGCGCGCCTGCGCCTCCTCGCGCTTCTCGCGCTCGCCCTCGACCACCTCCTCGGGCGCATTGGCGAGGAAGTTCGCATTGCCGAGCTTGGCGTCGACGCGCTTGATGTCGGCCTCGACCTTGGCGATCTCCTTCTCGAGCCGGGCGCGCTCGGCAGCAAGATCGATCACGCCCTTGAGCGGCAGCGCCGCGACCTCGCCGCGCACCAGCAGCTGCACCGCGCCTTGCGGTGCCGTGTCGGCAAACGAAATGTCGCCGAGGCGCGCCAGCCGCTTGAGGAACTCGCTCCACCGCCTGGCCCGCGCCCTGGTGTCCGCCGACACGGCCGTCAGCGCCAGCGGGATCGGCGTCGCCGGCGAGATGTTCATCTCCGCCCGCACCGAGCGGATCGCGGTGATGAGATCGACCACCCAGCCGATCTCGCTCTCGGCCGCCGCGTCGTCGAGGCCGTCGAGCTGCGGCCACGGCGCGAGCGCGAGCAGCGTCGCGCGGGGGCTCGCGCCTTCGCTCGCGCCTTGGGCTGTCACCGCCCACAGTTCCTCGGTCACGAACGGCATGAACGGATGCAGCAGGGCGAGCACCTGGTCGCGCACCCAGGCGACCATCGCGCGGGTCTCGGTCTTGGCGGCGCCGTCCGGGCCGGTGAGCACTGGTTTGACGAGCTCGATGTACCAGTCGCAGTAGGTGTTCCAGACGAAACGATAGATCGCGCCGGCCGCCTCGTTGAACTTGTAGCTCTCGATCCCCTCCGTCACCTCGCGCGCGGCGCGCGCGGTCTCGTGCGCGATCCAGCGGTTGAGGGTCTCCTTCGCCCGGCGCGGATCGAAGCCTGCCGGCGCGACGCAGCCGTTCATCTCGGCGAAGCGGCAGGCGTTCCAGAACTTGGTCGCGAAATTGCGATAACCCTCGACGCGGCTCGTCGCGAGCTTGATGTCGCGGCCCTGCGCCGCCATCGCGGCCAAGGTGAAGCGCAGCGCATCGGCCCCGAATGCAGGAATGCCTTTGGGATAGTCGCGGCGCGTTGCGGAGTCGATGCGTCCGACTTCGGACTTGTTGGCGACCGCGGCGACACGCTTTTCGATCAACGGCTCAAGCTCGATGCCGTCGATGAGATCGAGCGGGTCCATCACGTTGCCCTTCGTCTTCGCCATCTTGGCGCCCTGCTCGTCGCGGACGAGGGCGTGGATGTAGACGGTTGGGAACGGCGCCTTCTTCATCACGTGGAGACCCATCATCATCATGCGGGCGACCCAGAAGAAGATGATGTCGAAGCCGGTGACCAGCACGTCGGTCGGATAATAGCGCTTGAGCTCCGGCGTCCCGTCCGGCCAGCCCAGCGTCGAGAACGGCCACAGCGCGGACGAGAACCATGTGTCGAGCACGTCCTCATCGCGGGTCAGAAAGGTCGCGCGGCGCTCCTCGCTCTGCGCGAGCGCGTCGGCCTCGTCCTGGGTGAGCACGCCGTTGACCACGTAGTAGGCGAGCGCGTCCGCGACCGCCTCGTCCTCGCTTTCGGCGACGAAGACCTTGTCGTCCGGTCCGTACCAGGCGGGAATCTGGTGGCCCCACCACAGCTGGCGCGAGATGCACCAGGGCTGGATGTTCTCCATCCACTCGAAATAGGTCTTCTCCCAGTTCTTCGGCACGAAGACGGTCCTGCCGTCGCGCACCGCGGCGATCGCGGGCTTCGCCAGCTCCTTGGCGTCGACATACCATTGATCGGTGAGAAACGGTTCGATCACCGCCCCCGAGCGGTCGCCATGCGGCACCATGTGGGTCTGCGGCTCGATCTTGTCGATCAGACCCGCTGCCTCGAGCCGCTCGACGATGCGCTTGCGCGCGACGAAGCGGTCGAGGCCGTGCAGCGCGAGCGTCGCGTCGAGTTCCGGCGAGGCCGGCACACCGGCGAGGAAGTCGGCATTGTCGCTGAGGGCGAGCTGCGCCTCGACGTCGAGAATGCTGATCTGCGGCAGGTGGTGCCGCTTGCCGACCTCGAAGTCGTTGAAATCGTGCGCCGGCGTGATCTTGACGGCGCCAGTGCCCTTCTCGGGGTCGGCATAGTCGTCGCCGATGATGGGAATGCGGCGGCCGACCAGCGGCAGGATCGCGGTCCTGCCGATCAGGTGCTTGAGCCGCTCGTTCTCGGGATGCACCGCGACCGCGCTGTCGCCCAGCATGGTCTCGGGCCGCGTCGTCGCGACCGTGATGAATTCGTCGCTGCCCTCGACCGGATACTTGATGTGCCAAAGGCTGCCCTTGACCTCGACCTGCTGCACCTCGAGGTCGGAGATCGCGGTGAGCAGCTTGGGATCCCAGTTGACCAGCCGCTTGTCCTTGTAGATCAGATCGGCTTTGTAGAGATCGACGAAGACCTTGAGCACCGCGCGCGAGAGGCCCTCGTCCATGGTGAAGCGCTCGCGCGACCAGTCGCACGAGGCGCCGAGCCGGCGGAGCTGGCCCGTGATGATGCCGCCCGACTCCGCCTTCCAGGCCCACACTTTCTCCAGGAACTTGTCGCGCCCGATGTCGCGCCGGCCGGGTTCCTGGCGCTCCATCATCTGCCGCTCGACCACCATCTGGGTGGCGATGCCGGCATGATCGGTGCCGGGCTGCCACAGCACGTCACGGCCACGCATGCGCTCGAAGCGGCAGAGCACGTCCTGCAGGGTGTTGTTGAGCGCGTGCCCCATGTGGAGCGAGCCCGTGACGTTGGGCGGCGGGATGACGATGCAATAGGGTTTCGCCTTGGGCCGGCGGCCGGCGCGGAACGCGCCAGCCTCCTCCCATCGGGTCGAGATGCGGGCCTCGATCTCGGCCGGCTGGTATCGGTTGTCGATCATCGCAATGGCCTTGGTTCGCGCCGTATAAAGTCTGCGGCTGCCTTGACTGTCAACGTCGCCGTCATATGCGCGCCCGGCATGGATGTGGCGTGCCGGGCCGCGGTCCGGGGCATGTGCGGGCGGCGGCCGGCTCGTCTATATAGGGCGCCCCGTCCCCGACCCCGGAACCCCTGTGCTCGCCCCATCGCCGTCGTTGTCCCTGCCGTCGCAGACCCGCGCGATCGTGCTCCTGGCAGTCGCGGGGTTCGCCAGCCAGTCGATGGTGCGCTCCGCCGATTCACTGTTGCCGCAGATCGCGGCCGATCTCGCCGTTACGGTGGGCGCCGCGTCGGTCATCGTTTCGGTCTATTCGCTGATGCACGGATCGATGCAGCTTGTGATCGGGCCGATCGGCGACCGGTTCGGCAAGTACATCACCATCGCGGTAATGTGCGCGCTGTCGGCCGTGACGGTCGCGGCCTGCGGATTGGCGCACAGCCTGGCGGCGCTCACCCTTGCGCGGATCGCGGCCGGCGCCACCGCGTCCTGGATCATTCCGCTCGGCATGGCGTTCATCGGCGACGTGGTGCCTTACGAACAGCGTCAGCAGGTCCTCGGCCGCTATCTCACGGGCCAGATCACCGGGCAGCTCGTCGGCCAGGCAGCCGGCGGGATCATCGGCGACTGGCTCGGCTGGCGCGCCGCCTTCTTCATCCATGCGGCGATCTTTGCGCTCGCCGCGCTCGCGCTCTTTCGCGAGCTCGCGATCAATCCCACGACACGGCCCGCGCCCAATCGCGACACGCATGCGCGCCACATGATCGCGGACTATCGCATCGTGCTCGCCAATCCGTTCGCGCGCTTCATCGTCGTGGTGGCGTTCCTCGAGTTCGCCTTCATGTTCGGCGCTTTCGCGTATGTCGGCGCGGACCTGCACCTGCGCTTCGGCGTGAGCTTCACGCTGGTCGGCCTGCTGGTGTGCTTCTTCGGGCTCGGCGGCCTCGTCTATGCGGCAACCGTCAAGCAGCTCGTGCGCGCATTCGGCCAGCCCGGCCTTGCCACCATCGGCGGGTCGATCCTCGGCGCCGCCTACCTGATGCTCGCGCTCGCGCCCGCCTGGTGGACCGCGCCGTTCGTGATCACGCTGATCGGGCTCGGCTTCTACATGCTGCACAACACGCTGCAGACCAACGCCACCCAGATGTCGCCGGAGGCGCGTGGAACTGCGGTCGGACTGTTTTCCGCTGCGCTCTATCTCGGCCAGACCGCGGGCGTCGCCTCATTTGCGGTCGTGGTCGACCGCGCCGGCGCTCCGGTCGTGTTCGTCACGGTCGCGGTGCTGCTGCCGGCGCTCGCTTTGTGGTTCGCGGGCCGGCTGCGGGGGCACTGACGAACGATCGCGGACCGTTACCCGCGTCCGCGCGAGACCCGTTCGATCTCGGCACGGACCATGCGCTCGACCATGGTGGGCAGGTTGTCGTCGAGCCATGCCTTGAGCATCGGGCGCAGCATTTCGCGTACCAGGTCGTCGAGCGTGCGCGAATTCTGCACCAGCACGGTCTGGGCGAGCGAGTTGAAGGCGGAATCGACGGCTGCGGTCGTTGCCGGCGACAACAGGCCGCGTTCGGGACCGGTCTGCTCCTCGAACTGCCGGCGCGCCACCTCGACGGTCGGCATCTCAAGCGCAGTCTCGTGGTAGACCACGTCGGAGGTGCCGTCGATCCGGCGAAGCGCCGGCTTCGGCGGTTCGGCCGGCGCCTGCATGGCCTCCGTCAGATCGAGAACGTCGGCGGGCTCGGCGCCATTGGGTTTCGGCTCCGCGCTTGCGAACATCGCGTCGATGTCGTCCTGCACGCTGGTCGCCGCAGGCGTCGGCGATGGTGGCGTCGCCTTCGCGGCCGGGGTCGGCGGCCGCGCGGTCGCCTTCGCAGCCGGTTGAGCCGCCGGACGCACCGGCGGCGCGGGCAATGGTGACGGAGGTGGCGTCGACTTCACCGGCTCGGCGGCTCTGGGCGGCGCCTTGGCCGCGTCGTCATCCGCAATGATGCGACGGATGGAGGCGAGAATCTCCTCCATCGACGGCTCTTGCGCTTTGGCCGCCTGAGACATTGCGCTCCTTCCTCCTCGCACTGCTGATGTGATGGCGTCGCGCCCACGCACATACTCGCGCGAATCATCGCGCGTCAGCGGCACGAATCCGCAATCGAGTATGTCATGTCGAGGTGCGAACGCAAGCAAGTCGCAGGAAAGCCACAAGCGTTAGTATTCGCGATCGAACACGAATCAAATCCGAATCATCGTTCGATGGTCGGCCGCGAGCGCGGAGCCCCGGCCGCAAGACGGCGCTATTGCCCGTCGGGTGTGCGCAGGCCACCCCATCTATCGCGCACCTGCTGATAGTGTGTCGTCGGGTCATAGACCTGTGCCTTGAGGTTGAGGCCCTGGACCGACAGCCCGCCGACCGCCGAGAGCAGCGTGTAGGAGGCCACCACCCGGTCGTGCTGCGCGGTGACGAGCGCGACCCGCGCATTGACGAGCTCCTGTTGCGCATTGAGCACGTCGAGCGTGGTGCGCTGGCCGACGCGCGCCTCCTCGCGCACACCATTGAGCGCGATCTCGGCCGAATTGACCTGCGCCTGCGTTGCCTGGATCTGCGCCTTGGCGGCCTCGAGCTGTCCCCAGCTCTGCACGACGGTCGCCTGCACCTGGTCACGCTGGGTGTCGAGATTGATGCGCTGCTGGCCGAGCGTCTCCTTCGATTGGCGCACCACCGAGTATTCAGCTCCGCCCTGATAAATGGGAACCGTGACCTGCCCGGTCAGCGACGCGCTGAACTGCTGCAGCAGCGTGTTGGTGTTGGTTTCCCATTGCTGCAGAACGTTCAGGTTCGCCGTCACGACCGGCGCCAGCGCGCCCTCGTTGATCTTGATCTGCAGCGCCGCCACGTCGATGCCGAACATCGCCGCCGCAACGGTCGGATTGAGCTCGCGCCCGGTCGTGACCGCCTGGGCGAGCGTGCGCGGCGAATAGCGATCGACCGGCGCGGCAGGCGCAAGCTTGCCGGGCTCGACGCCGATGACCTGCCGATAGACTGCCTTCGAGCCGATGTAGTTCGATTCGGCCGAGAGCACCTGGGCGCGGCCGGCCGCGAGCCGCGATTCAGCCTGTGCGACGTCGGTGCGCGTCACCTCGCCGACATTGAAACGGTCGCGTGTCTGGCGCAGCTGTTCCTGCAGCACTTCGACGTTCTTGCGTTGCAGATCGAGAATCGCGCTGTCGCGAATGAGGTTCATGTAGGCGGTTGCCGCATTGAGCAGAACGGTCTGCTCGGTCACCGCGAGCGTTGCGCGTCCGGCCGAGACCTGCGACTCCGCTTGGCGGGTGCGGTTGGCGGTCTGGTAGCCGTTGAACAGCGTCTGGGTCGCCGTGATCCCGACCTGGTGCGGGGTGAATGTGGCCTCGGTACCGATGTAGACCGGCGGCGGGCCCGGCACTTTCGTCAAGGTCGATTGGTACTGCGACGCCACTGATGCGGACAAGGAGACCCTCGGCCGATAGCCCGACAGCGCCTGCGGCACCGCCTCGTCCTGTGCCCTCAACGCGGCGCGCTGGGCATTGAGCTGCGGATTGTTTTGATAGGCCTGCACCAGCGCCCATTCGAGCGTATCGGCGCGCGCAATGGTGGACGCCACGAGCGACGCGACGCCGATGATCGCAATTGCCACGATCGGCCGCGTTGCACCCAATCCCATCCCCATGCTGTCACCCCGACGCCAGCACCCCAGCCGAACCACCCCGCTCCAGTCAGCGCCGCCTTGGCGACGACCATACGGGGGGAGCCCGGGGGTTTAAACCCCTGGGGCTGACTCTCGCCAACAAAAATGGCGTTAAGGCGCAACAATAAAGGCGATGTGGCGCATCATGGCCACACTACCGCTCGGCGTGCATGAGCGGTGGGAAATCGCTTCGATGATGCCTCTGATCCCAAGATGATACCTTTAGCGAACATCCGTTCTACAGAATCGGAACGTGCGCTAGACGGCGAACCAGCGTCCACTCCGAGCCCGGGGCAGGCTTTCGCCGGAAAATATGCGCTAGACCTAGAAGACGAAGGCTGGCGCCGGCACGAAGGCCGGCAGCAGCGGAGCGGCCGCGTCGAACAGGGCGCGGCCGCCGATCTCGCCACGATCCTTGCGATAGATCATGGCCTTACCGACCGGCGCTCCTCCCAATATACCAGCCAGGCGGCCGCCGTCCTTGAGCTGTTGAAACAGGTTGCGCGGCTCGACCTCGAAGGCGCCATTGACCAGGATCGCATCATAAGGGGCGAGTGCCGGCCAGCCCGCTTCGAGCGGGCCGCACACCATCGACACGTTGGTGGTGCCAAGTTCGCCGAGGAGCGCGCCGCATCGCTTGGCGCGGGGCGGATCGTCATCGAGCGCGACCACCGTGTGTCCAAGCCGCGCGAGAATGGCGGCCGCGTAGCCGGTGCCGCAGGCGACGTCGAGAACCCGCGCATCCGGCCCGAGTTCGAGCGCCTGGATGAGGCGCGCCAGCACCATCGGTTTGAGCATGACGCGTTCGCCGTCGACCGCGACGTCGCGGTCGAGATAGGCGAGATTCGCAAGGGCCGGAGGCACGAAGCGCTCGCGCGGAACCTCCAGGATGGCGGTAATCACGTTGGGATCCGTCACCTCGCTCGGGCGAAGCTGGCAGTCCACCATCATCCGCCGCGCGGTGGCGAAATCGATCATCGCGACACCCTCCGGTGACATTGCGGGGCCGGCTCGCTTGTGCGGCAT
>Ga0126384_10002673_pt1 | contig 10819 bp, 9 predicted proteins | sample PanSoiMetPlot_36_FD_92543 | JGI IMG/M metagenome (GOLD analysis project Ga0126384, IMG submission 92543) | Tropical forest soil microbial communities from Panama - MetaG Plot_36 | ecosystem: Environmental > Terrestrial > Soil > Tropical forest > Bulk soil | place: Panama | collected 2016-02-17 | reverse complement strand
TATCGAGCTTCGTGCGCGCACCAGGGTAGGGCGGCGCGACCGCTCGTACGAGATTGTGAATCGACGCCGCATCGCGCGACCAGTCGATGACGCCGTCCTCCGGCGTGCGCCCACCGAAATAGGTTGCGCGGCGCGGGTCCTGGCGCGTGCGTCTTGCCGTGCCGGCGATGAGCGCGGGCAGCGCGGCGTGCAGCGTCATCTCCGCAGCGACGGTCACTTTGTCGAACACTTCCTTCGCCGTGTCCTCGGGGAGGATCGGAACCGCGGTCTGCGCCACGATGTCGCCGGCATCGGGCTTCTCGATCATATAGTGCAGCGTCGCGCCGGTTTCGGTCTCGCCGTGGATGATCGCCCAATTGACGGGCACGCGCCCGCGATACCGCGGTAGCAGCGAGCCATGCATGTTGAGCGCGCCTCGTGCGGGCAGCGCGAGCAGCGGGGCCTTGAGCATTGCGCGGTAGTAGAACGAGAAGACGAAATCGGGGCGGCAGTCTGCGACGCGCGCGACGACGTCACCGGAGTTCGGATCCGCGGGTGCGATCGTAGCGATGCCGTATTCAGCCGCCGTCGCCGCGACGTTGTCGAACCAGATCTGCTCCCGCGGATTGTCCTCGTGGGTGATCACGAGCGGCACGTCGACCTGCCGTCCGAGCAGCGTCTTGAGGCACCGCACCCCTACGTTGTGGTAGGCGAAAACGACGGCGCGGGTCACGGTGCGCGGGGAAGCTCTCCGTCGCGCTCGAGGACCGCCTGGATCGTATAGCGCGGCCGCGCGCGCACTTGCTGGTAGATTCGGCCGACGTACTCGCCAACCAGTCCCAGCCCGAACAAGAGCATGCCGATCAGGAAGAAGGCGAGGATGTCGCGGTCCCACAGCGTCGCGAAACCCTCGCGCCAGCCTGCCAACACCAGGCGTTGAATGATGACGACGAGGTAGGTCGCGAGCGCACCGACCGAGACGAGCATCCCGAACATCGAGAAGAGCTGCAGCGGTACCAGCGAGAATCCTGTCACGAGATCGAAGTTGAGGCGGATGAGCCGGTAGAGCGAGTACTTCGATTGGCCCGCCGCGCGCTCTGCGTGAGCGACCTCGACCTCAGTAGGATTGTGGGCGAATGTGTACGCGAGCGCAGGAATGTACGTGCTGACCTCCTGTGCTGCTGCAATCGCACGGACGATGTCTCGGCTGTACGCCCGCAGCATGCAGCCCTGGTCGGTCATCTTGATGCGGGTGATCCGTTCCCGCACGCGGTTCATCGCGAGGGATGCGATGCGTCGCCACCACGAGTCCTCGCGCGTGCGGCGAACGCCGCCAACGTAGTCGTGGCCGGCATCCATCGCTGCGAGAAGCTTGCCGATCTCTTCGGGCGGGTTCTGCAGATCGGCGTCGAGCGTTACCACGCGATCGCCGCGGCTGTGATCGAAGCCGGCGACGATCGCCAGGTGCTGTCCGTAGTTGGCGTTGAACAGGATCACCCGCGTCACGTCGGGACGGCGCAGAAACTGGTCCTTCAGGATCGCCGCCGAGCGGTCGCGGCTGCCATCGTTCACGAACACGATCTCGTAGGACGTGCCGAGCTTGTCGAGCGCGGGGTAGACCCGGTCGAACAGCGCTGGCAGCCCAGCTTCCTCGTTGAAGACCGGGATAACGACCGAGAGCCGTGGCGAGGTCACGGTCATCTCCTAGCAGCCGCAATCACTTCGGCAACCGCCGCACACACGCGATCGACATCCGCTTCGCTCATCGCTGCGTGAAGAGGCAGCGTCACGGTCGCGCGCGCGATGCGCTCAGCATTCGGAAACTGCCCTTCGCGGCCGCCGAAGCGGCGGCCAAGCGTACACAGGTGCAGCGCTTCGTACGACACGCCGGTGCCTATGCCGCGGGACTCCAGCGCATCGCGAAACGCCTTGCGCGAGATCGTCATGCGTTCCAATGGCAGCAGGACGCAGAACATGTTCCAGCTGTACTGATCGTCGTCGCGGGTGGCCGGTCGCGGCGGCAGCAGACAGGCGGGGTCGGTCGCGAAGCGAGCGAAGTAGCGATCGACCAGCCTGCGGCGGTGCGCTAGAAATTCGGGAAGGTGCGCGAGTTGGGCGCAGCCGATGCGCGCATTCACATCTGGAAGGTTGAACTTGCCTCCAGGAAAGTCGACGTCCCGTGTGCGGTCGGGCAGATACGTAATGCCGTGGAAGCGCAGCGCCTCAACGCGCTTCGCCTCGGCTGAGTCATTGACCACCAGCGCGCCGCCTTCGATCGAAGTGATGTTCTTGTTTGGGTGGAAGCTGAACGTCACCAGATCTCCGAAAGCACCGACGTTGCGACCCTTCCACCGCGAACCGATCACGAGCGCCGCATCCTCGATCACGCGCACTCGGTGCCGCTTCGCGAGAGAGAGGAGCGCATCCATGTCGACCAGCGCACCCGGATAATGAGTCGGCACGATCGCCTTCGTGCGCGGCGTGATGGCAGCCTCGACGGCGCGCAGCTCGATGTTGCGCGTAACGAGGTCGCAATCGACGAACACCGGATTCGCCCCGACCTTGACGATCATGTTGAGGACCGTGAAGAAGCTTTGCGCCGAGGTGATGACTTCGTCGCCGGGCCCGATGCCGCAAAGCTGCAACGCGACCTCGACCGCGGCGGTGGCGGAGGTCACTAGGCGCACCGGCCGGTCGCCGCAGAAGCGAGAAAGGTCTGCCTCGAATTTCTGCACCCAGGGGCCGCTCGCGATGTGTCCCGAGCGCAGGACTTCGCTCACGCCAGCGATCGTGGGCTCGTCGAGCAGCGGGCTGGAGAACTTGAGATACGGCGCCGCCATCAGGATCTTGCCACCAGCCACACGCCGATGATGATGAAGCCGATGCCGAGCCAGCGCGCGAGCGTAACCGATTCGCCGAAGAGGTAGTGCGCGGCAATCGCATTCACGATGTACCCCAGGGAGAGCATCGGATAGGCGAGCGAAACGGGGACCCGCGAGAGTCCGATGATCCACACGATCACGCTCACGCCGTAACAGAGGATGCCGCCTAATAGGTGCGGCTCCACGGCCATGCGGCCGAACTCGCCCACCCAGTTCTCGCGAGTCAGAGTGATGACCCCAAGCACGTTGGTGCCGGCCTTGAGCAGGAGCTGCGCACCCGCGTTGAGCAGGACGCCGATGACGAGGAAGGAGAAGGCGGGCCAGGTCATCATCGCCTGCTGACAACCACCCGACGGGCATCGCGCCCCAGCTCTACCATCGGCACGCCTTCGCGACGCAATTTTTCGTATTGGTCAGGTGACATCATCGCATAGGCTTGCTCGGAGGCCTCCCAGCGTTTCTCCCATTCCCCGACCGTCGCGATCGCTTTCTCCGGCTCGGTGGCAATCCCCGGCGCCAGCTCGTCCGCGTGAGCAACTAGGACGACGGTGCGGCCCAGATAATACGGCAAGGTCTGATCGTACATCCGGATACTGTAGAAAGGCACGTCCGAGCGGAGCGGCCCGTGCGCGCTCGTCACCCGGGAAAGTACCGGCTCGCTGGAGCGTGATTCCGCGAGCTCGTCATACCCCGTCGTCACGAGCTGCACGAAGATGAGCGAAGCAAACCCCACGGCAAGCAGCGCCCGCACGCGCTGACCACGCGTAAGCCACCAGCAGGCTGCGATGCCCAGGCTAAGCGCGATCACGCATGCAACCTTGATCCACGGCCCGTAGGCGAGCAGCGGCGCGAGAGGCTGCCGCTCGTCGGCGATGCGCGCAGCCATCCGTTCATATCCGAAGAGCATGGCGGCGGTCAGTGCCCCCATGATGACGACCAGTGGCGCGATGAGGCGCAAAAGATGAGCGTCATCTAGCCGCGTCCATTGCCATCCGATCAAGAGCGCGAGCGCCGGGAACAATGGGAGGATGTACGAAGGCAACTTCGATCCCGATGCGCTGAAGAACACGAAGATGAACGCCGCCCACACCAACGCGAAGCGTTGCCAGTTGAAGCCGTTGGCGGCCGCGGGAGCGTCGATCCACATGCGATGTGCCGTCCATACGAGCAGCGAGATCCAGGGAATGATCCCCAGTGCGAGAATCGGAATGAAATACCACCACGCGCCCTCGCGGCGGTGCTCCGTCGTCAGGAAGCGCGTGAAGTGCTCGTGGATGAAGAAGAAATCGAAGAATTCCGGATTGCGCAGCGAGACGGCGACGAACCATGGTGCCGTGATGACGAGGAAGATCGCCACGCCTGTGGCGAGATGCAGGCGCCGCCAGACCTGCCAGTCGCGAGTCAGCACCGAATAGATCAGCAAGGCGCAGCCGGGCAACACGATGCCGATCAGCCCCTTGGAAAGGGTAGCAAGCGCGAGCGCGGCCCATGCCGTCCACATCCATTTCCGGGTGCGGGCTGGGGTGGCTTCGTCACGCTGCGCGAGAAAGAGACTCCCGAGGCCGATGCTCATCCACAGGGTGAGGCCGGCGTCGAGCGTGAGAATGTGCGCCTCGAGCGCGAACCCGAGACTCCCGGCAAGTACAACGGCGGCTGCAAGTCCGAACGCCGGGTTTGCCATTCGAGCGGCCACGTAACCGACAAACATTACGGCAAGAAATCCTGCCACGGCTGGCCACAGCCGAGCGACCCACTCGCGCACTCCGAACGCCTCGTATCCGGCGGCGGTGATCCAGTATTGAAGGGCAGGCTTCTCGAAATACTTGATGCCATCCAACCGCGGTGTCACCCAATCACCGCTCGCGACCATCTCGCGCGGGATCTCGGCGTAACGGCCCTCATCGGGATGTACGAGACGGCGGAAGTCGAGATTGGCGAACCAGAGCAGTGCGAAGACGACCAGCAGCGCGATCGCGCCGCGTCGCGTTAGCGGGGCAGACGAGCTTGCGTTGGGAGCGGGTGTCGGCGGCACCAAGCGCCGGATTTTACCCCCGTCTCGATGGGCGTCGCCATGCTATGCTCGACTGGATGGGTGACATCGAGGCACTGTCCATCGTCGCGGCGACGGAGGACGATCTGGATGCGGTCGCATCGCTCGCCGGCGTCGTCTGGCGCCGACACTACCCGGGCATCATCAAGCACGAGCAAATTGAATACATGCTCGCAAACGGGTATTCGCGGTCTGTTCTTTTGACGTTCATCTCCGACGAAGGATCGGGACTGGAGCTAGCCCGGGTGGGCGATCGCCTGATTGGGTTCGTGGCCTATCGTCGAAACGATGCTCCGGACGAGCTCAAGCTCGAAAAACTCTACATCGACCAGGACTACCAGGGGTGCGGCGTAGGGAGCCGGCTGATCGACAAGGTCGAAAGTGCGGGACGCGCCCAACGCTGCTCGACGCTGGTCCTCAATGTGAACAAGAACAACGTGCAGGCGATCCGCGCCTACGAGAAGAACGGCTTCGCGATCCGCGAGGCGATCGTCGTCGATATCGGTGGCGGGTTCGTTATGGACGATTACATCATGGCGAAGTCGCTGTGACACGCACCCGGCGTCCCACGGTGCAAGCCTGAACGCGTTCGTCGACATGGCGCAACCGCTCAGGCTCTACGACAACTACACTCGCAGCCTGCGGACCTTCGAGCCACTGCGCGCGGGCGGTGTCGGGCTCTACACCTGTGGTCCGACCGTGTACGACTATCAGCACATCGGCAACTGCCGCACCTACCTGTTCGAGGACGTGCTCAAGCGCGTGCTCGAGTGGAATGGCTACGCGGTGCGCCACGTCATGAACATCACCGACGTGGGACATCTCACGTCAGACGCGGACGAGGGCGAGGACAAGATGGAGAAGGGCTCGCGCCGCACCGGCAAGTCGGCGTGGGAGATCGCGCGCATCTACACCGAGGCCTTCCTCGAAGATATGCGCGCTCTCAACATCGAAGGCCCCGCTGTCCTCTCCCGCGCGACCGATCATATCGACGAGCAGATCGAGTTCATCGCGGACATCGAGAAGAAGGGCTACACCTATCGAACTTCCGACGGGATCTACTTCGACACGAGCCGGCAACCCGACTACGGTTACCTGGCGCGCCTCGACAAGGCAGGTCTCGAAGCAGGCAAGCGCGTAGAGCTCGGCGAGAAGCAGCATCCGACCGATTTCGCGCTCTGGAAGTTCTCGCCGCCGGGTAGCAAGCGTCAGATGGAGTGGCCGAGCCCATGGGGCATGGGGTTTCCGGGCTGGCACATCGAGTGCTCGGCGATGGCGCAGAAGTACCTGGGTGACTTCTTCGACATCCACTGCGGCGGCGAGGATCACATCCCGGTGCACCACACCAATGAGATCGCGCAGACGGAGGCCCGCGTCGGAACGCGACTCGCCAACTTCTGGATGCACGGCTATTTCCTACTCGACAACGACGCGAAGATGGCCAAGTCCGCTGGCGAGTTTCTGCGGCTCACGACGCTCGTCGAGCGGGGCTACGACCCGCTCGCGTTCCGCTATCTTTGTCTCACCGCGCACTACCGGAGCCAGCTCAACTTCACCTGGGACGCGCTCGATGCCGCGGCGACGGCGCTCGATCGGATGCGGCGCGGCGTCTACGATTTGCCATCCGGAGGTACGCCCGACGCCAGCGCGATCGAGCGCTTTAGCGCGGAGATCAACGATGATCTCAATATCGCCAGGGCGCTCGCGATCGCATGGGAATTGCTCCGCGGCGATCTTGTCGCGCCGCCAGCGGCCAAGGCGTCGCTGCTCGCCTTCGATCGCGTCTTCGGACTGTCGCTCGCAACCTGGCAGCCCAGGCAGGAGACGATTCCGGAAGCGGTGCACGCGCTCGCGGCCGCGAGAGCCGCGGCGCGAGCCGCAAAAGACTGGGCCGAAGCGGATCGCTTGCGGGCGGAGCTGCAAGCGGCCGGGTGGGAGGTCGAAGACGGCTCCGCTGGCTATACGCTCAAGCGTCGCTAGGCCTTCCCGCAACGGCACCTGCCGCCATCGGCGCTCCGACATGAAACGCGAGTCAAGGGAGGATACGCTATGCGCAAGCCAGCCTTCGATGTCAGGTCGTTCTCGCGCCGCCACTTCATGATGGCGAGCGCTGCTGTGGGGGTGCTTGCGAGCACCGGCGCGAGAGCAGCCGACATCCGCTACCGCCTCGGTTTGAGCCAGCCGGTCGACAGCCCGAACTACATCCGGCTGAAAGAGATGGCGGACAACATCCGCGCTGAGACGGCCGGACGCATGCAGATCGACGTCTACCCTGCCGGCCAGCTCGGGTCCGACAACGTCATGCTTGCGATGCTGCAAAAGAACGAGATGGAGATGTACATGGGCGGCAACGTGTTCGGGCCGCTTGTGCCGGTCACCGAGATGCCGGGCCTGCCGTTCATCTTCAAGAACTCCGAGGAAGTATTCGTCGCGCTTGACGGCGATCTTGGCGACCAGATTCGTAGCGAACTGTTGGGCAAGGGCATCTACGCATTTCGCCGCGGATTCGATAACGGCTTTCATCACCTCACGACCAGCAACAAGCCGATCCGCACCGTCGACGATCTGATGGGAATGAAGATCCGCACCCCGGTGCAGAAGATGACGGTGGATTTTTTTGAAACGCTCGGCGCCAAGCCGATGACGTTCACGCTGAGCGAGCTCTACCGGGTGTGCAAGGATCGCACCGTTGACGGGCAGACCGACCCGCTCGGACTGATCCTGCTCTTGAAGCTCTACGAGGTGCAGACCTATCTGAGCCTTACCAACCACTGGTGGTCGGGCTTCACGCTGACCGCGAATGCACAAGCCTGGAATGCGTTGCCGACCGACGTGCAGGCGATCGTCAACAAGCATGCCGACGCGGCAACGCTGGCGCAGCGCAAGGATATCGAAAAGCTCAACGGCGATGCCCTTGGAGTACTCCGCAGCAAAGGGATGATCGTCAATGAAGCGGATACGAGCGGCTTCCGCAAATCGCTTGGTGCGTTCTACGCGCGGTGGAAGGAGATCTATGGTCCGAAGGCCTGGGCACTTCTTGAGGCGCGGACGGGCAAGCTTGTCTGAGCGTACGAGTTTGCGGCCTGCGCGTTGATGTTAGTGGCTCGCCTTTGCGAGATGTTCCTTCAGTGCCCAGCGGTGCTCCTCGGGCGATTGCGTCTTTTCCATATGACTGGGCAGCTCGATCTCATGCACTTTGTGGCCCGGCTCTCTGGCAATGAAACCGAACCTCGGCCCCCCTTGAAATCGCCCTTGGGTTGACGAATCGTCGCGAGAACCTGGCCATCGCGACCAGTGATAACGGTGATCTTCGTGTTGCTTCTCCTTCAACTCACGGCATCAGGTCCTTGAAATCGATCAGCTCGAGGTCGAACGCTGCAGCGAACTGACTAAAGTTTCTGATGCCGAATTGATAGAACACTTCGGTTCGGCCGCTAGGGCCAGGCGCGCGCCGGCATTTGGCGAGGTCATACACAACGAAATCCGCTTCAGCAGTCTGGTGCGATACGGGGTCTGCTCCAACCAAGAGTGGACCCTGATTCGGGCCCACGCCCGGAATGTTTTCCCAACTCATCCAATAGCCCCACAAACTCGAATTCGCAGCTTCTGTCCAATGTACAGGGAGTTTCAAGTATTGCGGCATAGGCACCTCCTTTTGTCAGTCGAATGCCTACGTCGAAGTATTCGCTGAAGCACAAGGCGTGCAATCGAATATTCAGCAAACAATCCGCGGAGCGGTGTACTGTGCCTAAGTTGGAACAGGAGATCGATATGAGCGACAGCAAATCCGAAACGACCGGTCCCGATCTGACCCAGGGGGTGGCGATCGACTCGATCGACGATGGAAAAATGATTGCGGGTCACGTCGGCCCCGATGCTGTCCTGCTCGCGCGCCGCGGCGGCCAGTTCTTCGCCATTGGCGCGACCTGCACGCATTACGGCGGTCCGCTCGCCGAAGGGCTGCTGGTCGATGGCACTGTGCGTTGTCCCTGGCATCACGCCTGCTTCAACCTGCGCACAGGAGAAGCGCTTCACGCGCCCGCGCTCAGTCCTGTCTCGTGCTGGTCGACCGAAGTCCGCGGCGACAAGGTATTCATCGGCGAGAAAATCGAGTCGACGCCAAGCCGGCGTGTCGCACGGACCGCCGAGATGCCGCAAAAGATCGTGATCGTGGGTGGCGGTGCGGCCGGCTTTGCCGCCGCGGAGATGCTTCGTCGCCAGCAATTCGAGGGCAGCATCGTGATGCTGAGCGATGACGATGCGTCACCGGTGGACCGACCCAACCTGTCCAAGGATTACCTGGCAGGCAACGCGCCGGAAGAGTGGGTCCCATTACGCGGAGATGACTTCTACGCCGAGCAACGCATCGACTTGCGCCTCAAGACCTCGGTCACCGGCATCGATGTACGCGGCCGCGAGGTCGCCCTCGCGAATGGAAGCAAGCTCGCCTACGATCGGCTGCTGCTCGCAACGGGTGCCGAGCCCGTGCGGCTCCCGCTGCCTGGGATGGATCTGCCGCACGTCCACACGCTGCGAACCCTTCGCGATTGCCGCGCGATCATCGCGCAGGCGGGTGCCGCGCGACGAGCGGTCGTGATGGGAGCGAGCTTCATCGGACTCGAGGTCGCCGCATCGCTGCGCGCACGCAACATCGAGGTGCACGTCGTAGCCCCGGAGAAGCGGCCCATGGAGCGGATCCTGGGTCCGCAGATGGGGGACTTCGTGCGCAAGCTGCACGAGGAGCATGGTGTGATCTTTCACCTGGAGGACACTGCGACCGCGATCGACGCGCGCCAGGTCCGGCTGAAAACCGGCGGCACGATCGAGGCCGAGCTCGTCGTCGTTGGCGTCGGCGTGCGGCCGCGACTGACGCTCTCCGAGAAAGCGGGCTTTGCGATCGACCGCGGCGTGACGGTCAACCAATACCTCGAGACCAGTGTGCCCGGGATCTTCGCTGCGGGTGACATCGCCCGCTGGCCCGACCCCCACAGTGGCGCGTCGATTCGCGTCGAGCACTGGGTCGTTGCGGAACGCCAGGGCCAGACCGCCGCGCTCAACATGCTCGGCGGTCGCGAGAAATTCGTCGCCGTCCCGTTCTTCTGGAGCCAGCACTACGACGTGCCAATCAACTACGTGGGGCACGCCGAAACGTGGGATGAGCTGGCGGTCGAGGGTGACATCGCGGCCCGCGACTGCGTGCTCCGATACAAACGCAATGGCCGCGTGCTGGCCGTGGCTTCGATCTACCGGGATACCGACAGCCTGGTGGCAGAAGCGGCGATGGAGCGCGAAGCAGCTTAGCTCCGAGAGGCAGCGCGCAAGGAGGTCGTTACTTCCCGGGACCCGGGATAGCGCCCTTGCGGCGAAGGATCTCGACCCGAAACTCCTGGAATTGCTTGCGGGTCTCGGCTTCGAGCACGGCGTTGCCGATGAGGGGAGGAATCCACCGATTCGAAATGAAGCTGCCGCGATTGTCGATCTGCGTCATCGTGCCCTTCGCGGCGATCTTCGTCGTGAACGACGACCCGAGCATGTCGCCGTCCGTCACTCTCGACCGAATTTCGTGAAACGGCAGAAGCTCGACCTCGCGGACGTTCGTGAATTCAAGGCGAAGCAAACCGAAGGCGAGCAGGCTCTTCTGCTCGACGGCGATCCGGTTGCCGTCGCGCTGAAGGATCTGGCTTTCAAGCACGTTGGACACGAACCGCACCATGTGGTCATAGTCCGTCAAGACGGCGAACACTTCTTCGGGCGTCGCGTCGACAACGAGGTCCACTCTGATGTCGAACGTGTCGCCGTGGCGGGTGATCGCAACGACGATGTCCTGGGCGTCGGGCATCTCGGTGTATGCAGGCACTGGAAAGGAACAGAACCCTATGGCAACCAGCAGGCATCGGAAACGGGCATG
>Ga0126384_10002672_pt1 | contig 10825 bp, 9 predicted proteins | sample PanSoiMetPlot_36_FD_92543 | JGI IMG/M metagenome (GOLD analysis project Ga0126384, IMG submission 92543) | Tropical forest soil microbial communities from Panama - MetaG Plot_36 | ecosystem: Environmental > Terrestrial > Soil > Tropical forest > Bulk soil | place: Panama | collected 2016-02-17 | reverse complement strand
CTGTTGGTCTGTTGGAAGGCTCGAAGAACTGGACGGCGAAAGACGAGTCGGAATTACGAAAGTGGTTCAGCAGCTTTCTTGACTGGCTGCAGACCAGCAAGTACGGACAAGACGAGTCGAATGCCAAGAACAACCACGGCAGCTTTTACGATGTTCAAGTCGTTGACTTTGCTTTGTTCGTGGGACGTCGCGATCTCGCTCGGGAAGTAGCGAGTGAAGCAGCACAGAAGAGGATCGCAACTCAGATCGAACCCGACGGTAAGCAGCCGCTCGAGCTTGCGCGGACGAAGTCTTTCGGCTACAGCGCGTTCAACTTGCAGGCGCTGACCGAGCTAGCCAGGCTCGCCGATCAGGTTGGAGTCGATCTCTGGCGCTTCCAAACAGCCGATGGCCGGAGTATTCGTAAGGCTCTGGATTATCTGCTCCCTTATGCGATGGGAGAGAAGCAGTGGTCGTATAAGCAGATCGAAGATATGCGTCCCGATGAGCTTGCGGCTCCATTGCTTGAAGCTGCGGCAGTTTACAAAGACTCAAAGTACGAAGCCGCGGCCAACAAGTTAGCGGCAGGACATCGCAACGTAAGCCTCGTCTCACTCGAAGCTGCCACGAGGACCGACTAGCTGTCAGCCGACAATGATCTATAAGTTTTCTCTTGACTTCTATTGCGCTTTATCATACCTATGAATGTGGGTGATGCAGAGCAAATGTCAAAACGGGAATCTTACAAAGGCACGGATATGAGATCGATGAGATATCCCATGAGATCTCGATGAGATCCGGATGAGATATCTCATCTCGTCCATGAGATATCACGATGAGATCTCATGAGACCGCGTCCTGTAAGTCCTTTAGATGATGAGATCGGTTGCAGATTTCGGGTTTCCCAAGCTGGCGAGTTCACGGATGGGCTAGACGTACATTCGCTCGGCCTGCCGAATCGCGCGGTAGCGCTGGAACGCCTTGCGCTCATCTTCCAGTCTCAGTAGCGTTTTCAGAGTGCAGCCGCGAAACGTGTGAGCCATCATCTTTTTCCCCTGGCGCAGAACAAACTTGGGATTCCGAAACAGGGCGATCGGGAAGTGCGCGGTCTTCATCCAGCGCTCTGCGCGCCAGCGCAGGAACTCGATCTCTTCAGCATCCAGCTTTTCTGATCGGACCACAGCGGTGGTGCCGTCGTACTCCTCCACGCGATCATTGATGATGAGATTGCGATCGCGGAAATCCTCAGTCATCGGCGTGCCGGGATACGGCGTGGGGTGCTGGATGTACGGCCAATCGATATGGCGTCGCGCAAATCTCAGGTTCGCCTCGACCGATTCACGCGTGTCGTTCGGATTACCGACGATGAGTCCGCCAACCACGTACATTTTGTTGCGATGGATGTAGTCGATTGCCTGCAGCGTGGCGTTTCCGACTTTCTTCCCGTTCTCGCGCATGACATTCTTTGAACTGGCTCGCAGGAACTGCAGATCATCTTCAAGAATATTTTCGATTCCCAGGAAGACATACTTAAATCCCGCCTTCCGCATCAGCGGAGCGAGCGTCTCACCGTGGTTCGCGATGGCGGACGTCATTCCCTGGATGAAGTATTCGATATTGTTCAAACCTGCAGCCACGATTGCCTTACACAACTCCTCGAAGCGGTGAACATTCAGCGTGATGTTGTCGTCGACGAGAAAAAGTGTCTGCGCGCCGTGGTCGCGAGCGTCGCGAATGTCCGCGAGAACGCGGTCGAATGAATACGTGTGAAAGTTGCGGCCGCGCATCTGGATAATGGAGCAGAAGCTGCAATCGAAGGTGCATCCGCGGGAGGTCTCGATAACATCCACTTGGCGGCCCAGCATTGTGTACCCGTTCAGAACACGAGACTCGCGATTGGGTAATCGAATCTCATCGTCTTCCAGACTGTGTACCGGTCGCGGAAGATTGTCGTGCCACTTCTCGGCAGCGCGATAGGACAATCCTGCGATGCTGCCGAAGCTGCGTCCATTTTCCAGCGCTCTCACGAGTTCCCGAAACGTGACTTCACCCTCACCGCGGACAATGAAGTCCACACCGGAGCCGGTGTCCATATAGGTGTGAGGAGCGAGGCTAGGATCGTAGCCGCCAACCACGATCTGAACCTCGGGATTGAGTGATTTGAGCAACGCAGCGATCTTCAATGCGGTCTTCCGCTGGAACGTCATCACCGACATTCCAACCAGTTGCGGATTGAGCTCACGAACCAGCCGTTCCAAAGTCGCGCGCACTTCTCTCTGAACTAGAATCAGGTCTGCGACTGCAACGCGATGATGGTCATCAACATTGCCGGCGAGTGAGGTGAGCGCACCATTGGGCATGCGGATCGCCACAGTGGGCATATGCTCGAAGGAGTCCGGCATCGACAGCAGAAGGATGTTCATTCAACCCCTCAAACGAAGAACCCGGCTTGGAGTCTTCTCGATTACGAAAAGATACTCCTAAGCCGGGGTTCTTGCGTAGTAGCGTCGAAAACTATGAGGGCCCAAGCTGCATGGTAGAGACGCAGCATTCTTCACTGCTCGAGCTTGAAAATCCGTTCCATCAGCAACCACTTCTCCCTTGGTTTTGCCTGCGGCAGAGGCTTCTGGAATTTCCACATCAGCTGTTCCCATTCCTGCACCTTGGGATTGCTGCGATCGGCTGCTCCCTTGGCCTCGAATGAAAAACGGTCATTTACTTCCATGATCATGAACATCCTGGTGCCGAGCAGATAGATCTCCAGATCCTCAATCCCGGACTGCTTGATGCTCTCTGTGATGTCAGGCCAGATACTCTCGTGATACTTCTTGTACTCGGCGATCAGTTTGGGATCGTCTTTGAGGTCGAGAGTCAGGCAGTAGCGACGATTCATGCGCGTTGCGCCTCGACTACTGTCCGCGCGCTCGATGCGGCGGAAGGCTTATATCCCGCCAGAGCGAAGTACAGGATGTACACGTAGCAAATGACCGGAACGATAAACGCGGTCTGGATTGTGCTGGCGTCCGAGATCCGTCCCATGATCGCGGGGAACAGTGCTCCGCCGATGATTGCCATCACCATCAGTGAAGAGCCACGCTTGGTGAGTGGTCCGAGATCCTTGATGCCGAGTGCGAAGATTGTCGGGAACATGATCGAGTGGAAGAAGCCGATTAGCACCACCGCCCACACGGGCACAACTCCATGACTCATCAGAGCTACTGATACGGAGACGAGGCAGCCAACAGCGAAGATAGACAGCAGACGCGCTGGAGCGACCACTTTCATTAGAGCAGAGCCAGTGAAGCGACCCGTCATGAATCCGAATTGGTGTCCCAACAAATAATAGGAAGCAACGGCCTGTGTCATACCTGGCACAGTGTGCTGCGCAAAACGAATCGCAAAGCTTGCCACTCCGACCTGGGCTCCGACATAAAAGAACTGAGCGATCACTCCTTTGATCAAGTGAGGATGCGAAAAAACCGAGGCGCCAGAGTGCAGTTCAGCAGCGCTGGATTTGTCTGACTCTTCGATTACGTCAGGCAGATGCGTGAAGTAGATGGCAGCGGCGACGACCATGAATATTCCCGCCATCAGTAGATAAGGCATCTTCACCGTGCCCGCCTGGGCGGCGCGATAGGCCTGCACTTGTCCCGCGCTCATCAAAGCCAGCTGAGCCGGAGTGTATTCCACGCCGGTCAGAATGAGAGCACGGCCGAGCAGCGGGGAGATAGTCGCGCCGACGGCGTTAAACGACTGCGCGAAATTCAATCTCCGCTCTGCACTTGCTGCTGGACCAAGAACGGTAACATAAGGATTCGCGGCGACTTCGAGAAAGCTTTGGCCGCAAGCCATTACGAACAGAGCAACGAGGAAAAAGGCATAAATGCCAATCGAAGCCGCCGGCAAGAACAGCAACGCTCCCGTCGCGCATAGCGCGAGTCCAAACAAGATTCCGCGCTTATAACCGATGCGCTCCATCAACTTCCCGGCGGGAAACGCGGCAAGAAAGTAGCCGCCGAAGAAAGCGACTTGAATGAAGGAGGATTGAAAATCTGTGAGCGCAAATGCCGTTTTAAATCGCGGGATCAGAATGTCGTTCAGGTTGACGCCGAATGCCCACAGAAAGAAGAGCGAAGTGATCAGTATGAATGGAGTGAGGAATCGACGTTCCGTAATGGGAGCAAATGTTGCCGCAGCTTGAGATTGAGTCGACATGCAGTACGACCTCGTTAAGTGATTGCGCGATCCAGATGGACGTAACCACCGTCCACAAATAACTGCTGTCCAGTGGTGTGGCCTGAGCGTGGACTCAATAGGAAGATCGCGGTCGAGGCGATCTCCTCGGCAAGCGTCATCCGTCTGCCCAGCGGAATCTTGGCAGTGATGCCAGCGAGCTTTTCTTCAGGATTTGGAAATGTGTCGAGCCATTGGCGGTATAGCGGCGTCATCACCTCGGCGGGTACGATGGCGTTCACGCGAATTCCATACGGAAGCAGCTCCACTGCCCATTCCCGAGTAAGAGCCAGGATGGCTCCTTTCGCCGACGCGTATCCTGAAGTTCCGCCTTGTCCCGTGAGTGCTGTTTTGGAACTGATGTTGACGATGGCGCCACTCGCTTTCTTCAAATGCGGCAGAGCGTAGTGCGCCATGTTGTAGTAGTGCAACAGATTTCGTTCCAGTGACTCGATGTATTTTTCTGGGCTGCCTTCTTCGAGCCCGATCTTGTCGTTTACGCCGGCGTTGTTCACGAGAGCATCGATACGGCCAAGCTGGCGGTAAGCCTCATCGACTACTCGCCGACACTCTTGCGGCTTGCTCAACTCCGCACCAAGACAAAGCATCTCCTTGTGCTTCGCCTTCAGTTCCTTCTCGATCTGCTGGAGCGCCTGTGCATCGCGATCGATGATGACGGTGATCGCGCCTTCGTCGACAGCAGTGCGCGTGATCGCGGCGCCAATTCCCTTCGCGCCGCCGGTGATGACGATGACCTTATCTCTAAGCTGCAAGTCCATAGAATCGGGCAGCGTTCAATCCAAAGATGTCCGCTTTCTCCGCCGGCGAGAAATCGCTCGTGTAATTCTCGATGAGTTCCTTTACTTGCTTATAGCTCGCGGTACACAGGCAGACTGGCCAGTCAGAGCCGAACATGAGACGATCCGTCCCAAACTCCTCGAAAGCAACATCCAAGTACGGACGAAAAGCATCATTGCTCCAGCTTTTCCAGTCGGCTTCTGTTACCAGACCTGACAGCTTGCAGTACACGTTGCGGTTCTTCGCGAGCTCACGAATATTCTGGCTCCATTGTTCAATCTCGCCGGCTTTGATGCCTGGTTTCGCGAGATGATCCAGCACGAACATCTGCTCCGGAAACTGGCGGACAAATTCGACTGCAACCGGAAGGTGCCGTGCATATATGAGGATGTCGTAAGTGAATCTATGCCGTGCAAGAGCGCGTATCCCGCGCTGAAAGTCATCGCGCAGAAGGAAGCGATCGTCGGGCTCTGCCTGAACGATGTGGCGGAATCCGCGTAACTTTGGAAAACGCGAGAAATATGAGAGCCGTTCGTCGATCTGCGTGCCACGCAGGTTCACCCAGCCGACTACTCCGGCAATGGCCGAATTCGCCTCTGCCAAGCCGAGCAAGAATTCGGTTTCCTTCTCTGATTGATCCGCCTGAACTGCGATGGCGCGATCGATACCGCCTTCCCGCATTCGTAGAATCAGCTCGTCTGGCATGAAATCCCGTTTCAGGACTGCCATCTCCTCGGTGATCCAGCCATCTCGTACCGGATCATAGCGCCAGAAGTGCTGGTGAGAATCGATCCGCATGAAGGAATTCCTTCCTGACGGAGTTAGCCGTGCAGGTTGAGAAATCCTCCATCAATCGGGTAGTTGGTTCCGGTTATGAAACTGGAGGCGTCGGAACAGAGAAAAAGCGCGAGCGACGCGACCTCGCTGGGTTGGGCCATCCGGCCCATGGGCTGCAATTGAGCCAGCTTTTGAAACATGTCCTGTTCTCGTCCGGGATAATTCTTCCGGACGAAGCCATCCACGAACGGGGTGTGAACGCGTGCCGGAGAAATGCAATTGCAGCGGATCTTCTGGTTCACATAGTCCCGCGCGACCGAGTAGGTCATCGTCAGCACTGCGCCTTTGCTCATCGAGTATGCGAAGCGGTCGGCGAGTCCGGCCGTCGCCGCGATGGAAGCGACATTCAGAATGACCCCACCACCACCGGTTTTCATGTAGTCGATAGCAGCGTACATGCAGTTGTAAGTGCCCTTGACGTTGATGCGAAAGATACGGTCGAAATCTTCTTCCGAAGTCGTTTCGAGTTTGCCGACATGAGCGACGCCGGCATTGTTCACGAGGATATGAATCGGATTACTACCCCCGATCCTGCAAAAGACATCCTTGACCTGCTGCTGGTTAGAGACATCGCAGGAGTACCATTCCGCCGTGCCATTCTGTCCGCGAATCGTAGCGACCGTCTGCTCAGCGTTAGGTTTGTCGAGTTCGAGGATGTGGACCGAAGCTCCCTGCTGTGCGAAGCACAAAGCGATTGCCTGTCCGATGCCGCTGGCGCCGCCCGTAATGAGGGCGATCTTGCCGTCGAGTCGAAACATCTCCGAGTTGTTGCCGTTCGAATTCAGAGTGAGACGCCTCGCTTCCAGGGAATGAAATCGTCTTGTCCAAGCAGTTCCGCTTTGGTCTTCAGCTCCCCGCTGGCAACTTTCTTGATTAGATCGAGAATGCGCTCGCCAGCTTCTTCCACGGACTCCCCTCCGGAGATAATTGCTCCGGTATCGATATCAATGGCATCGGCCATTCTTTTTGCCAATTGGGAATTCGTCGAGATCTTTATGACCGGAGCGATAGGATTGCCCGTGGGAGTGCCGAGTCCCGTCGTGAACAGAACTACGTTCGCACCTGCGCCGACCTGCGCGGTAACGGCCTCTACGTCGCTGCCGGGCGTGCAAAGCAGGTTCAATCCGGGAACGGTAGCGTACTCTGGATAATCAAGAACTCCGGTAACAGGAGAATCTCCTCCTTTGCGCGCAGCTCCTGCCGACTTCATTGCGTCGGTGATGAGCCCGTCTTTGATGTTGCCGGGCGATGGATTCATTTCGAAACCAGCGCGCACAGCCTTTGCGCGCGCCGCATAATCGCGCATCAGTGCGATGAAACGATCGCCCACTTCTTTCGTAGTCGAGCGATTGATGAGCGACTGCTCGACTCCGCAGAGCTCGGGAAACTCGGAGAGGATGGTGGTGCCACCGAGCACGGCAAGCATGTCCGAGACGTGCCCGATCGCGGGGTTCGCAGAGATTCCGGAGAAGCCATCGGATCCACCGCACTTCAATCCCACGCAGAGTTTGTCGAGATGCGCAGGCTCGCGCTGCAGGCGATTGGCTTCTACCAGGCCAAGGAATGTCTCGCGAATTGCCTGTGAGAGCATCGCGCGCTCGGAGGCGCTCTTTTGCTGCTCCAGCAGGATCAGCGGCTTGTAAAAATGCGGATCGCGTTTTGCGATCTCTTCGCGCAGTATGTCGGCCTGCGAATGCTGACATCCCAGGCTGAGAACAGTAGCGCCCGCAACATTGGGATGATGCAGATAGCCTGCGATCAGGCCGCAAAGATTCCTTGCGTCTTCGCGCGTTCCTCCGCACCCGCGTTCGTGCGTGAGGAACTTCACGCCATCGACATTCTCGAAGAATCCATGAGGCTGCGAACGTCCGTCGTCACTCGTCTGCTGATAGGTCTTGATCGCGTCGACTCGGCCTTCCTGATACAAACGCGCAAGATCAGCGACCTGCTGACGATAAATCTGTGGTGGCGCGTAGCCCAGTCCTTCGTCGAAAGCTTTGCGCAATACGTCGATATTGCGGTTCTCGCAGAAAACGAGCGGAACGACGAGCCAGTAATTGCGCGTGCCTACCTGTCCATCAGCGCGCTTGTATCCAAGAAAGGTGCGGTTCTTCAAGGAAGATACGTCCGGCGCGTGCCAGCTGTAGCTGCCCGATTTTTCGTGGAAGTCTGAAGCGTCGTGGCGAATGTTCCGAGTGGTGATGACCTCGCCTTTGCGAATCGGCTGCGTGGCCTTGCCGACCAGAACGCCATACATAACGATGTGATCGCCGGGTGCAAAGTCCATCAGCGCGAATTTGTGCTTGGCGGGAATATCGGTGACGACCGTATATTTCTCGTTGACAAGACTCACGTCCTCGCCGGCTCGCAGATCTGTAAGAGCGATCATCACGTTGTCGCGACGATCGAGCTTTAGAATCCGATTCTGGGTCAGCGTTTCAGGCACGTTTCTCTACGACGGAGGTATCCGCTCCTTCCGCAAAGGCGACTTCCTGCACTCCCTTGGGCACCCGATTCAGTGCCAAAACGACATCGCGTGAGCCTGTTCCGCGCACCTCGATCAGCGCGCGGCTGGACTCCGGCGCTGTGCAGGAGGTAACAGATACATTTTCGACCCGTTCCATGCGAATCACAACTTGCTCCGCATTCGCCTTGGCCGAGCGCAGACTCGAGAGCTCCAGCTCGCGCAGATCACTGAACAGATACGAAGGCCCGGCAGCCGAATTCACGCTCAGCCGCTCGAATCGCGCCTGCTGTGTATTCGAGCAGGTTAGACCAGACTCAACTCCATTCACGGTTACGTTTTCGAGACTGAATTCCCGAATCGGATTCTCTGGCAGGCCCTCAACGATTACGCCGTGAGGCGCGCCTTCAACGATGATGTCGCTGAAATGAAAATTCCGGAATGTGGGAGTGGCTTCGTTCTTCTCGACTCGCGCGGCGCGGTCGCTGCCGGTATAAAACATGCCGATGTGCACTGCGGTGTCGAGGATGTTCTTGAGGATGACATTTGAGGCTCTGAAATTCTCGACGATACTTCCCCGGCCTCGAGCACTCTTGATGTAGAGACCACGCCGTGTTCCATTACAAACGCAATTGCTTACAGTGACGTTGCGCACTCCTCCCGACGTTTCGCTGCCAATTACGACTCCCCCGTGACCCGTGCCGAAGACGCAGTTGGTTACGGTGATGTCTTCGCTGGGAATCTGTTTCACTCCGGGCTGGTACTTGTAGCCGGATTTGATCACGATGCAGTCGTCGCCAGTGCTGATATAGCAATTCGAGATGCGTACCAGCTTGCAGGAGTCCGGATCAATGCCATCGGTGTTCGGCGAGTCTCCGGGCCCCCAGATATTCACGCCGTCGATGCAGATGTCCTCGCACAGCACAGGATGCACCTGCCACGAAGGCGAATTCAGAATGGTGATTCCGGAGATGTGAACATTCTTACAGCGATACAGGTTGATCAGGCGGGGACGAGGCCATTTCAGCGGCGATCCCGGAGGATTCTCCGGCTCACGTCCTTCAAGTCCCATTTTGCGCCGCAATGCTTGCGTTTCGCGATGCGCCTTCCACCATCCCTGACCTTGACCGTCGATAGTTCCGCGCCCCGAGATCGTGACATTCTCAAGATCCTGGCCGGTAAGCAATGATGCAAAGATGGTTCGATCAAGCCCTTCCCATCGTCCTTGAATCGTCGGATAGTCATCGAAGTTCGTACTTCCCAGTAGATAGGCGCCGGGCAGCAGCTCAAGCTCCAGATTGCTCCGAAGAAATAACGGAGCGCTTAGATATCTGCCAGGCGGAATGACCACCTTTCCGCCGCCGTTTTCATGGCATTTGTCGAGTGCAGCCTGGATCGATTTTGTGCTGAGGGTCTTGCTGTCTGCCACAGCGCCGAAGTCAAGTATGTCAAAAACGTAGCCATGCCCGCCATGTACAGGAGTCTTCGGCTTAGAGCCGCTGCCAGAAACGGTCTGTGCAATTCCCGAAATCGGAACAGCAGTTAATCCCACCGCGAGATCGCGTACGAACTTGCGACGGCCTGGAAGCTGTTTGGCTGGCATCAAGGTACTCTAACGAATGGAGAATGATAGAGGTCGCTACTCCGGAAAGCGAATCTACCGGAGTAGCGACAAGTCGAGCCGCTAGAAGGTGAACCTCAGCCCAAACTGCATCTGACGCGGCGTCGAACCCTGCGCCAATTGGGTGAGGCTTCCGGCGGCAGTTGCAATCGCGGGAACAGGGACACCATTTACCGGCACAGTGCCCGAGTTAATCGTCAATTGAGCATTTGCAGGTGTGTCGTAATTCTGAATGTTGAACACGTTGAACGCCTCAAAACGGAGCTGAATGCTCATGCTCTCCCGAATTGGGATGTTCTTGAACATGGAGAAGTCCATGTTCACAACGTGCGGCCCATTGAAGGCATTACGACCCAAGTTGCCGAACGCGCCGGACGGAACGCCAAACGCGCAAGGGTTGAACCAACTGGCGATGCTATGCGTAGCGTCCGCCGCCTTGCCTCCCTGCGAGATGGTCTTCTGGCAGGCCGGATCAGGATTCGCAGCCACGGGTCCAGCAGCGAACGGATCGGCTAGAAGGTTCGGACGCGCATACGTGCCCGGAGCCCCAGGCGCGCTACCGCGCAGATTAGCTACATCTCCGCTGACCTGCAGATTGTAAGGAGCACCAGAACGCGCCTGGAAGATGTAATTCGCCTGCCAGTCTCCAAGCAGCCATTCGGTGATTCCATGGTCGAATCTCCCTTTTCCTTTGCCGGCCGGCAGTTCATATACCGTCGCCCAAGAGAGGAAATGAGGAATGTTGTAGGAGGACTGACCACGCGCTGTGTTCATGTCGTAGTAGTTCTGGATGGTGGAACCTCCACCCGGTCCATTCTCGACATTGAAGTAGCCGCTCCCGGTGTCAGTGGATTTACCCCACGTATAGGAAACCAGTGTTTGCAGGCCATGTG
>Ga0126384_10002671_pt1 | contig 10825 bp, 10 predicted proteins | sample PanSoiMetPlot_36_FD_92543 | JGI IMG/M metagenome (GOLD analysis project Ga0126384, IMG submission 92543) | Tropical forest soil microbial communities from Panama - MetaG Plot_36 | ecosystem: Environmental > Terrestrial > Soil > Tropical forest > Bulk soil | place: Panama | collected 2016-02-17 | reverse complement strand
GGCTACGACCTCGCCGCCGGCGAAGACGGCCGTATCGCGGTCACGCTCGGCCGCCATTGCGGGGACTTCGTCACCTCGTTCTATACCTGGAACCCGTCGGGTTTCATGATCGAATACGGTTGGGGCGCGCGCGATATCGACCCGTCGACATGGCAGCCCTCCGAACGCCAGGAAGGTCCCAGCATCTGGGGCCATGAGCGCATGTGGCTCAGTCCCGAGCAGCGCCAGGAAGCGCGCGAGATGCGGCTCGCCAACGCCGAACGCGGCCTGCGCCGCCCGGTCCAGGTGCTGCCGGGCAATTACGGCGTGATGGCGGGCGTCTGTCCGTGGTTCGATGGGATGAAGCAGGAGCAGAGGAGGGCGTAGGCAAGGTTGCCTGGGTCGCGGCTGATGTTGTCGAGGCGCCACGCCCGCACTGGCGAGCCGTAGCCCGGGTTGGGCGCCAGCGAAACCCGGGGCGGCGTTGCGGTATCGATGGGCGGTTCCGGATTGCCATGACGCTAAGTGCGGGCTGCGAACTGGTCGGCTTCAGCGCACCCGGATGAGAGCCGTTGACTAAAAAAGTCGGCATATTCCTCTTGTTCTTGCCTGCGGCGGTGCTGGTGGCGGGCTTATTCGGCATCGTACACGATCAGATCAGCTATTCGGTCTCCAATGAATATTTTACAAAATTCAAATTTATCCAATTCCGCCTGCTCGACGTTAATCTCCCCGATCGCTTTCGTGCAGGCGTAGTGGGGCTTCTGGCATCGTGGTGGATGGGAATACCGCTGGGTATTCTCTGCGGCTTGGCCGGTTTCATGCAGCGCTCGCCGTCGCTCATGCGGCGGGCACTGATCTGGTCGCTGCCGGTGATTGCTGCCTTCACGTTGGCGGTTGCGCTCGCAGGCCTTGCGTACGGTTGGCACCAAACCACAACGATCGACCTCGCCGGCTATCGCGGTTGGTTTATCCCCCATGATGTGAAGGAACTTCGTCGTTTCCTCTGCGCTGGCTACATGCATAACTCCGCATACATTGGCGGAGGCCTGTCGATTCCCGCGGCGTTGCTTTTCCATCTGATTTTCAGAGCCCGCAACTTGAAACCAAACTAAGGGAGAAGGTCCCGCGTGCCGGCAATGCCGGGGCTCGATGTCGAAGCTGGACACGCTGCGCGCCCATTCATGCAACGGTTGAACGTCGATACCCCAACGAAGCAATCCTTTTTGGTCGTCGCACCCGTCATGCCCACGGCGCCGACAGCGATGCTGATGTCGCCCGCCTCCCCGGACTTGATCCGGGGATTGGCCGCGGGGGCTTATCTTGACGCTGCCGTGTAAATCCTTTGCAACTCGGTCAATAGTTTGCGGCGGTCATAGCCACGGTACCAGTCATCCGTGTCGCGCCGAATTTCGACCAGATTGTCCTCGACACGCGCGGCATACCGCCCCTTGCGATCGACCGTGAATATGAATGGGATCCCATCGCCTGCGAATGGCGCGGCCCCGGTCGCGTCCAGGACGGCTTTACCGTTTGGGGCGTACTGCGCGTCGATATGCACGACCACGAACGAGGACCCGACATAAGCACTCAACGCCGCCGCATCTGCAGTGACGTCTTGTTTCGCGCGCTCGAAGATCGTTGACCTATGTCGGGCTTCCGGTGCAGCGGGGCTGCCGTAGGTATACTCGAAACGCGTCGTTCCTCCATGGATGTACTTTGCGAAGACATGGCACCAGATGCACCACTCAGCTCCGTATGAGACGAGCAGAACCTTGTTCTCGGCGGCGGCGCGTTCCGTGGCCGTCTCGAAGACCATCAACTGATCGGAGCACTCGTCATAGAGGGTTGCCCGCCCCCGGCGACAGGCCCCATCGGGCTTGGCGGGTATCGTCGTGATCTTGCTGCCGGCAACCGATTGCGTCTGCGCTGTACTCGTTTGAGTCAAAGCGATCGTCACCCAAGCCAAACAAGCCACGGCGAAGAGGCTGAGAATCGTCGATATCACCAGCCATCTGCGAACCACAGGCATGCCCACCCCCGCTTTCTTGTGATCCGGCTTAGTGATCCGGCTCGTTAGGAGCCAGTTGAAAGCTAAGCTTTACGGTCCTGCTCGCGTCACGTCTTTCCATGCGGCCGCGCGCGAGCAGCGCCCGTTCCCTCGGTTGGCAAGCGCTACGGGCCCGATCAGAGGCTCGATATGTAGCGCGCTATTGCCTCCCGCTGCGCCGGGGAAAGCCCCTGCATGATCTTCACCATGTCGGCATTGTTGGTGCGATCACCGTCGGCGAAGCTGCGCATCGCCTCGACCAGATACTCGTAGCTTTGACCGGCCAGTCGCGGCGCCGGCAGCGCGCCGACGAAGCCCGGCTGATGGCAAATCTGACAGACGGCTATCCCGTCGGGTGCCGGTACGGTGGCGACCGGGGTCGTCCGCGCCGGCCAGGTCTTCTTGGAGAAATAAGCGGCGGCCGGGCGCAAGTCCGCCTGCGTCAGCCGCTTCGCGAACGACGCCATGACCAGGTTTTCGCGATCACTGCTCTTGTAGTCGTGCAGTTGCTTCACGAGGAAGTATTCCGTCTGCCCCCAGATGATCGGAATGGTCGCATCGATGGGCTGGCCGTTCTCGCCGTGGCATGAACTGCACACCTGCAATTTTGCCTCGATGCCCTCGGCCGCGCCTGCAGGCGCGCCCAGCGCGGCCACAATGACAAGAGCGCCGAAGATAGTTGGAAGGTGACTGTTGATCATGTTTCCCCCTGCCATTGTTTAGGTGCTGCAGCCTGCCGACGCTGAGCGCGCCGGAACAGCCTAAGACATGCCGCAGTCAGGCTGGCGACGCAAGCCGGTCAGCCGGCCGGACCGAAGTTGCAGTTCGGAGCCCGCGCAATCTCCGCCCGCATGCGGGCAACCACACGCTTCTGCTGTACATATTGCCGACACGACCGGGGGAGAAGGATGGCAGAGCCATCGCCCGACAACATTGTCAAGGCCGCCATCGGATCGCCCGTTGAGCTTGCCTGTGTCCCGCAGCAGCTGGCGCCCCCTGACAGGATTGAGGTCATGCCGCTCTACGCATACCGGGTGACCAAATACGACCCCGCTGACCGCGACGAGCTGGGACGCTACACCGGCCCAGAGAACATCTACAGCGACCACGGCCCCGTCGAGGCCGCCTACCTGGAAGCCGTGGCCGCCTTCGCGGCCGAGAGCGGCGTCGACCGGCTGGCCGTCCGCGAGCCCGAGGGCCACGGCGTCGCCGGGGTCCTCCATGAGGAGGACTACCACGACGGCGCCGAGGTTACCGTCGAGGCGGGCCTCGAACTGGTTCGCGCGATGCTCCGCGACAAACTCTGGTGCCGCCTGGAAGCGGGGGACCGCTTCCTGGCCCACGTCGGATGGGACCAGTACCTCTACATCGGCTCTGACAGGCCCTGCGAACGCGCGGTGGCCCGCGCCCGGGCACTCGGCCTGTTCCCCGAGCCGATCTGCGCGTCGCCCCACACGTTCAACCCGGCGCACGACGAACAGCGGCGTCCCGCCGACGACGCGTTCTGGGAGCGGGTGGCGGCGCTCGTCGCCCAGGGCCGTGCGGGCGTCCTGGAGGAGCGCTGCCTCCGGAACGTCTCCCGCTGGCACGCCCTCGAAGAGGGCGGCGTCGAGGCGGTCCGCCGGCGGCTCACGCCCCGCGCCTGCCTGGCGGTCTGGCCGGAACGGCCGAACGAGGACGACCACGAGACGGCGCCGCTGCTCGCGGGCGTCCTGCCGGATGCAGACGGGGTGCTGCGGGCGCGGTGGGGCACCGAGCGGGACCTGGACGCTCAGTGAGGGGCGGGTCGTCCGAGCGCTCGCGCGGAAACCCGTAGTTCTTTCGCAAATACTGCTGATGCGGATCACACCCGCCCAAGCGGCGAACTGGACAGCCGGCACACCGGAGGATTGGGCCTGGAAAGGGTTCGCCATCGCGCAGGAACACGCCTATGGCGATCCGCCGCTATCCGCCCGCGAAGACCGTGCAGCTCGACCGCGCCTATGTCGAGAACGCCAAGGCCGATGTGGCGCTACAGCCGCGCCGGTGTCAGGCTGGCGCACCTGCTCAACCAGACGTCGAAATAGAACGGTAGCTATGCACCCGCCCCGATTGGGCGCGGCCGCGGCTGCGGGCCGATACTGGTCGCCATGCTGAACAGCACCGCCCGAATCCTGGCCTCAGTGTTGCCGAACTGACGCAGAAGCGGCCGCCAAGGAGTCTGTCCGCGAAGCTGAGCGCGTTGCCCCGTGAAGCTAAGCTCGCGGCACGCGCCTCGGCCGGCGATCATTCCACGCTCGATTAGGTCTGCATTTCGACGGAAAGTTCCGGCAGCGAACCGTGGTAATTGCAGATATCTCGGGCAGTTGTTGAGCCGCAGCGCATAGCTGGGCGTTGGAATCGGCATGGACACGCGTGCGAGTGGCATCGCTGGATCGGGGAAATGCCCCGACAAACGGGCTATTTTACCCGGCTTGTCGAGGGAACTCGCGTATACGCTCCTTCAGAAAACATGGCAATTTCCAGAAAATATGGCAATTTCGTATTTTTTGCCCGTTTCATAATACCAGAGAAACTGCCCTGCCAATTGCTTATGGGACCCATGCGCGGGAGCATGAACCAATCCAAGCGAGCGTGTGTGACAAGTTCCGAACGAATTTTGAATGAGTGTTATCTCAATTGTTTTTCGAACATCGTGAAACGTCAGTGCTTTGTGCGATCGCTGTCAAAGTCTGTCGCAAAAGTCTCAAAACAAGAGCATCAATTCGCTTCATATATGACTGCCACCGTTCAGCGGCGGAGAAGTAATTTGCGCCCAGGCAGGTCGCGTCGATTCGCCACGCTTCTTAGCGAGACAGTGGAATGTAAGGGACGCCTCATTAAAGAACATAAAACTTGCCACAACGCTTCCACTCCGGACTTACCGATAGGCGTCTCTACTCGGGCATTCCCTACCCAAGTTCCGGAATCGTGAAAATGAGTCGAGGATACCTAAATGCTTGATGAGCTTGGCGCTGCTTCCCACCAAGAAGTGACCACCGACGAACCGCGTATCTCGACAACAACATCGAAACTTATGAGGGTAACTTTTCTTGAAGGCCCTCGCATGGTCTCGGGCGATGTTCTGCGCTCGCACGATATCACTCAGCATCATGTCACCCCTTTTTATCGCCGGCAGATTCAAAAGAGCGGCTACTACGACCAGCTCAAATACATTGTTGAGCCGTCGATTCTGGAGTTTGCAAGTCCGGGTAGCCTCGATACAAGCGGCGAGCATGAAAATACGGTGGTAACTGGGCTTCAGCACAAATACGCGCAAACCGGATTGCTGCTTGTGACCGATCGCTGCGCTTCCTACTGTCGGTATTGTTTTCGCAAGCGCATCGTCGGGAACGACTCCGATGAAACCATCCCCGACTACGCCGAGGTCGCCGGCTACATTATGCGGCATCCCGAGATGACGAACGTGCTGCTGTCGGGCGGCGACCCGTTCGTATTAGGTACCCGCAAATTGAACGAGATTTTGGACCACCTGCTGCCGATACCGCACCTGACCTCAATCAGATTTGGAACGAAGACAGTAGCCTTCGCGCCGAAGCGGTTTGAGGATGCAGAGCTGCCGTCGATGTTTCGGCGAATTCACGATGCTGGGAAGACGGCCGTCATCGTAGCGCACTTCGATCACGTCGGGGAAATTTCTCCGGAGGCGGAATTAGCCATTCGCGGGATGCGCGCGCAGGGCGTACAGTTCCTCAATCAGGCTGTGCTGCTTGCCAAGGTCAACGACGATCCAGATATTATGGCAGCCACTTTTGCGAAATGTCACGAGATTGGCGTTCGCCCGTACTACCTCTTCCAGGGCAGACCCGTGAAGGCTGCATCGCATTTTCAGGTCCCTTTGCGGCGCGGCGTTGAGATCGTTGAGGGCATCAATCAGCGCCTCAGCGGCATTCAGAAAACGTTCAAGTACATCATGTCGCATTATACGGGAAAGATTGAAATTCTGGGCATGGGCGAAGATGACCGGGTCTATATGCGCTATCATCAGAGCAAGCGTCCGCAAAGGATCGGTAAAATATTTTCGCGTCCCTGCGTCGGTGATGCGTACTGGTTGGACGATTTGCCCGAGGCATAGCGTGAGTGGCCGTGAAAACTTAGAAACGAAGGACCTGCGGAGCCCCGGTGGGGGTAGGCAGGGCGATGCCGCCGTCGCAACGGCATTTCCACTGGCGACGGAGGCAGGGCTCGAAATTCTGCGCGAAGGCGGCAACGCAATTGACGCCGGCGCCGCGGCGGCCTGGGCGCTTTGCGCCTGCGAGCCAAGTGCATCGGGCCTTGGTGGACAGACCATTCTCCTCCTTCGTCTTGCCGATGGAAAGATGCTGGTCATCGACGGACATTCGCGGGCGCCCGCGGCTGCCTCACCGAGCAGCATCACGGCTCAAGAGCAGCGGATTGGGCATCGCGCTACGACAGTTCCGTCCACCCCGGCGGTTTTGGATTATGCTCAACGAAAATATGGAGCCTTGACACCGGGTCGCGTTATGGCCCCCGCTATTCGGATCGCGGAAGGCGGATACGCGATCACGCCTCTACAGCATCGGCAAGCTCGGGCGGTTGCCGGCAAGCTTAGGGGCGCGGCATCCGAGTTGTTCCTGCGCCAGGGATCTCCGCCGCCGGTTGGCGACATCTTTCGCCAACCCGCTTTGGCGGCCGCGTTACGGAGGCTCGCGACGTACGGTGTCGAGGACTTCTATCGCGGGACGATCGCGCGCTTGATTGCTGAAGATATGCGGGCGCACGGTGGCCTCATCACCGAGGACGATTTGGCAGAATGCATGTTGCCGCTGGAGCGTGACCCCATTTCGGCCGACTATCGCGATCATCGGGTTTTCACCGTTCCGCCGCCCGGGGGCGGAGTTCAACTTCTTCTCGGGCTCCAGGTTCTGGAGCGACTTGGTCCCGCAGGACCGCCGGATATCGACTGGTACGAAAAGATGGCGCTGACGATATCCGCCGTGTTTCGTGAGCGCGAGCAGCGCGGGTCGAATTTGGAAGATCCGGCCGGATTCCCCAAGGGCTGCATCTTGACTGACAGTCGCGCCCGTCGGCTCGTGGCCGAAATCGTCGGCCGCACGTGCGACCGACGGCATGGACCCGGGGCCGCGGAGGAACCCGGCGACACCACGCACCTTTCCGTCACAGACCGCCAAGGTAATGTGGTTTTACTGACTCAATCGATCCAATCGGTGTTCGGCGCCAAGGTTGCCCACCCGAAGCTTGGATTCCTCTACAATAATTATCTTCGCACCTGTCCGCGGCACCCTCATCCGTTCGCTCTGGCTAAAAATTGCCAGCCTCGATCGAATGCCGCGCCGACGCTGGTGGTCCGGAAGGGGGGGCACACGATGACGCCGCTTCTCGGGCTTGGTTCGGCAGGCAGCAGAAGAATCATTTCGTCGATCCTTCAGGTTGTCAGCCATGTTATCGACGGAAATGAGGAAATTGCAGACGCTGTCGCAGCGCCCCGGATTCATGGCTTGGCGAGCCGCAAGGTGTGGATCGAGCGCTCCGCCTCGTCGAACGCGCTGATCGCAAAATTGCGCGCGCGGTTTGGCGAGCCGGTTTTAAAATCGCGCCACAACTTCGCCATGGGATCGGTACAGGCGATTCACTTCCTCTCTAGTGGCGCGGTCTCCGGCGCTGCCGATCCGCGACGAGACGGCACTGCTGCAGTGCTTCATTACTGACCGTGGCCTGACGATGCAAACTATGGATAGCAAAAAAGCCGGCAATTCGCGTCTGTTGGTTATCCTACTGTTCGCGATGCCGTTGGCGGTAGCGGTGGGCAGGCTACCTTTTCTGCCGATGTCATCGTTCCTCGCCGACTATTGCTCGCTCGCGCACCTATCTGGCCAGTTTCGCGGGGACGTCGAGAATGTGCTTTTAGTGCCGCTCGGCGCATTGGTCGTTGTCATTGTCAGATTAACTCTTGGCGTCCAAATGTTGGGGCTTTTTCGCCCCATCCTGCTGGCGATCGCCTTCAACATAATTGGTATCCCCGTCAGCGCGGCGGTCCTCATCACCGCATTGACGGTGATCGTTCTATTGCGCGCTGCGCTGAATGCCGAACATAATTATGCACGAATAGCCGTCATGCTTAGTATCGCGGCCTCACTGCTTCTGATACCCCTGATTATCGGAAACTGGCTGCAAGTGGCATGGCTGATGAAAATTGTCGATTTTCCGATCGTCGCCCTATGCCTCACCTGCGAGAGTTTCGCAAAGGTCCTGGATAGACAGGGCATGCGAGAAGCGATCTGGCGGACCCTCACAACTGCTGTGGCTGCGGCGGTCATAACAGTCCTGACGAGCATGTCTGGCATCTTGGAACTGTTTCTCCGCTATCCCGAATTGCTGATGGCCCAGGCGGGCTGCATCATTTTGATCAGCAAATATTTAAACATCCGCCTGTTCGAGAGCGCGCAGTCACCCGCACCGGAACGCGATCGATCTCTGGCTGTGACTTCCGGACATACGTTTGGCGCTGAAAGTCATGGCTTGACCGGGTAAGCCGTGGAAGGCCGATTCAAAGGGGGGAGAAATCCCATGCGTGTAGCAGTCGTCCGGAACCGAGATCGTTCGGGCATCATCAACTCGTTCGGTCAGGTTTGCCCGGAGCGGTACGGCGCAGTGGCCGTTCAGAATGTCGCCGAGGCTTTGGGGCAGGGCGGTCACGATGTGCTGGTGTGCGAAGGCGACAAGACCCTGCTTTCGACGATAGAACGCTTTATGCCGCCGGATGCTGACGGTCGTCCGACGGGCATGGTGTTCAACATGGCCTATGGCATTCAAGGCGAATGCCGGTATACCCATGTGCCAGCCATGCTTGAAATGGCGGGCGTACCGTATACGGGGTCCAGCCCGCTTGGCCACGCGCTTGCCCTCGACAAAGTCATCACCAAGAATCTTCTCCGCGATGCAGGAATTCCCACGCCGAATTTCTGCGTCATGCGTCGAGGCTCGGAATCAGCAAGGGATCTCCGTTTTCCGGTGGTTGTGAAGCCGCGACACGAATCGACAAGTTTCGGATTGCAACTGGTGCAGGATCCCAGCGGACTGAGTGCCGCCGTGGAGAGCATCGTGGCTCGCTACCAGCAGGATGCGCTCGTGGAGGAATACATTGACGGACGAGAAATCTGCGTCGCGCTCCTCGGGAACGAGAAGCCGGAAGCGCTTCCTTTCGTCGAGCACGACTTTGGGGATCGTGAAATTCGCATGTTTACGTGGGAAGACAAGACTCACAAAGCCGCGGCGGAGCCGGGGAAGGTTTGCCCAGCTATCGTTGACAAGGCGCTGGCGCAAATGCTCCGCGACGTCTCGGTTGCGACTTTTCGGGCATGCTGCTGCAAGGACTTCGCGCGCGTCGATATTCGCATCGACGCTGGAATCCCATACGTGCTCGAAATCAATTCAATGGCCGCGCTCGGCTCCGGAGCTTCGTTCGTGCTTGCGGCCAAGACGGCAGGATACAACTTCTCGCAACTCGTAAACCGGATCGTCGACGTTGCCCACCGCCGTTACTTTGGCCCAATGCAGATGCCGATGCACGTGAATGAGAATATCCCGAACATTGAAGCCGCGGCAAACCTGCACTGCCAGGAAAGCGTGGTGGCCTCATCGCTCCAGGCTTGAGAAGCCGCCGCCTGTAAATGAAACCGAGGGCGTCGTCTCCCCCGCATGAGGCCGGGGCGTTTCGCGTCGTGGCCGCGGCCCTCCCCCGAAAGCGGGGGACGGAGAAGAGAAGCGCGCCGCATGCGACAGCCGTGCGCTTACGGGGGGAGAGACGGGTGCGGTTACAGTTGCCAAACCTGTCCCGGCCGCAACGCGCGGAAACGCTCTGGCGGAATTTCGGCGGCCTTCAAGGCCTCGGCGAGGGCGGCGAGCGGGGCATCAAACGGCTCGTCGGTCAGCTGGAAGGTGCCGTAATGGTGGCCGAGCGCAAGCTCGGCGCCGCAATCGATCAAGGCCTGCACCGACTCGGCCGGGTTCATGTGCTGGTCGCGCATGAACCAACGCGGCTCGTAGGCCCCGATCGGCAGGATGGCCAATCTCAACGGTCCGTAGCGCTCACCTGCGCGGCGGAAGTGCCAGCCGTCGCCGTAGCCTGAGTCGGCGACGAAATAGATGATCCCGCCCGGCGTTTCGATCACGAACGACGCCCATAGCGCCATGTTGCGATCCGATAGATTGCGAGCAGACCAGTGCCGCGTCGCGACCAGCGTCACCGCAACACCGGCGCCAAGATCCGCGCGATCGTCCCAGTCGTAGGCTTCGGCTTTGATGGCGGGGTCGTGATTTCGCATGATTGCATCGTTGCCGAGCGGCGTGATGACGCGTGGGCGATGGGTCGCTGCCAACCGCGACAACGTAACGACGTCAAGGTGATCGTAGTGGCCGTGCGACACCAACACGACGTCGATCGGCGGCAAGTCGGCAAATGCGATGCCTGGATCGTTGACTCGTTTCGGCCCGACAAAGCGCGACGGCGAGACGCGCTTAGACCATACCGGGTCCAACAGAAGATTGAGACCTGCAGTCTGGAGCAGCAGGCTCGCATGGCCGACATAGGAAATGCGCCACGCCGGCCCTTCCAGGCGCGGCGGCGGACGATCGGCATAAGGCGATGGCACCCACGCGGGCCAAGCCGACTTGCGGCCACGCCAGTGGCGATCGACCATCCAACGCAACAGATCGCGCCGTCTTTTCGGCGGCACGCCATGCGGGTCAAAGAAACGTTCGCCGTCGAAATGATCG
>Ga0126384_10002669_pt1 | contig 10832 bp, 7 predicted proteins | sample PanSoiMetPlot_36_FD_92543 | JGI IMG/M metagenome (GOLD analysis project Ga0126384, IMG submission 92543) | Tropical forest soil microbial communities from Panama - MetaG Plot_36 | ecosystem: Environmental > Terrestrial > Soil > Tropical forest > Bulk soil | place: Panama | collected 2016-02-17 | reverse complement strand
TGCGCTCGGTCTCCACACCGTCGAGTTCGCCGATCGGCAGTCGATCGCCCTCCACATGCTTGATCACTCCCGGCGCGATCAGCTCGCCCGCGGGATAGACCACGCAGCCGATGATTCGCGCCGGGTCGATGTGTTCTGCGATGACGCCGTCGGGGTCGGTCGTGCGCATCCGGTAGTTGGCGTGCGGCCCGTTGAACCGCTGGAAGTACCACCACGGCAGTCCGTTTTGGACCGGAATGACAGCCGTGCTGGCATGAAACAGGGGCGAAAGCTCCGCCGCGAGCGGGGCGATCTGGTTCGCCTTCACGGCAAGAAAGACCAGATCCTGCGGACCCGCCTCCGCGCAGGTCGCCACCGCGCGAAGATTCGTGGCGATCTCTTCGCTGCCGTCGGCGTGGACGAGCTTCAGGCCGTTTTTCTGGATCGCCTGCAGATGCGCGCCGCGATCCACAACGGTTACCGGCTGACCCGCCCGCGCGAGGCGGACCGCGATCAGGCCGCCCATGGCGCCGGCGCCAACGATGCCGATTTTCATTGCGCTCTCCTTATTCGAAACGGTTGGTCAGCGTGCCGATGCCCTCGATCACGATGCTAACCGTGCTACCCGACTTCATCGAACCCACGCCGACCGATGTGCCGCAGGCGATCACGTCCCCAGGCTCGAGCGTCATGTCGCGCGAAATGAGAGCAACCAGCGCGGCCGGCGGAAAGATCATGTCGGCAACGGGATAGTTCTGCCGCTCCTGCCCGTTGAGGATGGTCTTGACCGAGAGCGCGGCGGGATCGATGCCGGTGGCGATCACAGGGCCGAACACGCCGAAGGTGTCGAAGCTCTTCGCCCGCGTCCATTGCGCGAACGTGGCGTCCTTGTTGATGAGCTCCGCTGCTGTGACGTCGTTGATGCAGGTGTAGCCGAAGATGTGACCCGGCGCATCGGCCTCGGACACGGCCGTGCAGCGCTTGCCGATGACGATGCCAAGCTCGCCCTCGTACACGACCTTGCCGGGGTAGGAAGCCGGGACGCGAATCGTTTCCTCGTGCGCGAGGAATGAGTTATTCGCCTTGAGGAAGTAGAGCGGCTCCGGAGGGATAGGATTCCCGAGCTTCGCCGCCAGCGCGCGGAAGTTATTCCACAGCGCGACCATCTTGCCGGGCGTCACGGGCGTCAGCACCTTCGCGTCGCGCAGCGCCACCGACTCGCCGGTGGTGGCGTGCTCGCCGAGCGGGCTGCCGGAATGCAGATGAACGCTGTCGCCCTCCAGCAACCCAAAGCGCTCACGTCCCTGATGCTGGACGCGAATCCAGTGGGGCATCTCTCCTCCTCGTGAGCGCGTGCGGGTCAGCCCAACCGCCGCGCGGTTGTTTTCAGGGGAGCGATACTACAGATTTTTGGAAATCGTTTCCAATTCCGCGCCATGGCGACGGAAGCGCCGATTTTCCAGCGTCATGCGTTGCCGTGGGCTGCGATCACCTGAGCAACGCACGCCGTCAGTTTCTTGGCGTATGGGATGTGCAGAAATTCGTTGGGCCCGTGCGCATTGGAGTGCGGCCCGAGCACGCCGGTGATGAGGAACTGTGCCTCCGGGAAGTGCTTGCCGAGCATCGCCATGAAAGGAATCGTGCCCCCTTCTCCCATTGCGGCCGCTGGCTTGTCGTAGAAGCGCGAAGAGGCTGCATCGATCGCGCGGGTCAACCACGCGGCCGTCGGAGGTGCGTTCCATCCGGTCGCCCCCTCAGTAATCTCGAAGCGCACGCTCGCGCCGCTCGGCGGCTCAGCCTCCAACACGCGCTTCATCGTGCGAGCGGCTTGTTCGCCGTCGATGGTTGGCGGCAGTCGAAGCGAGAGCTCGAGCGATGTCTGCGGGCGTAGCACGTTGCCGGCATTGGCGATCGGCGGCAGGCCTTCGGCGCCGATGATCGACAGGGCAGGGCGCCAGGTCCGATTGAGCAGGGCCTCCGCGTGATCGCGGATCATTGGCTGCGTCGCTCCGGCGAAAGGATATTTGCGTATGACCATGTCGCCCAGAATCTGCGCCGCGCGCTTCGCCTGTTCGGCGCGCTCGGCAGGAATCGTGGTGTGAAATTCATTGGGCAACAAACGACCCGTCGCAGAGTCCTCGAGTCGGTCGAGCAGTTGGCGCAGTATGCGGAACGACGAAGGAACGACACCGCTCGCGTCACCCGAGTGCACGCCTTCGGTGAGCACCTCGACCGTCAGACTCCCGCCGGCGAGCCCGCGCAACGACGTCGTCGCCCACATGCGTTCGTAATCGCCGCCGCCAGAATCGAGTCCGATCACGAAGTCGACCTGGCCCATCCTTGGCGCCAGCTCCTCGAGGTATGCCGGCAGGTCGTAGCTCCCGCTCTCTTCGCAGGTCTCGATCAGCCCCACGCAGCGCGAATGCGCGATCCCCTGCGCCTGCAGCGCGCCGATCGCGGACAGGGCGGCGAAGACGGCGTAACCGTCGTCGGCGCTGCCGCGGCCGTAGAGCTTCCCGTCTTCAAGCAGCGGGTCCCACGGTCCGTAGCCGGAACGCCAACCAATCATCTCCGGCTGCTTGTCGAGGTGTCCGTACAGCAGCACGGTGCGATCACTCTTGTTGGAGCGAGGCACGTCGAAATAGAGCAGGGGAGTGCGTCCCGGCAGGCGGACGATTTCCAGCGTGAGCCCGCGCACGCGCTGCTTTCGTACCCACGCTTCGGCGAGCCGGATGACGCGTTCGATGTGACCGTTTGCCTCCCACGCCGAATCGAAATGTGGTGACTTCGCGGGGACGCGGATGTAATCGGTGAGCTGGGGGACGATTTCGGCGTCCCACTGACCGGAGATCGCGGAGAGAAGCGTCGTGGGATTCATCTGGCTATCGGTCAGGTGCGGTTTCGAGTCTGTCGGGACGCGCGGGTTGCGCTGTCGTTTCGTCGAGAAATTTTACATCTTCGTGCCGGGAAAGTTCGCGAAATCGTCGCACATTTCTGGATTAGGGTCGACGATTCAACAGCATGCCTGTCGATGAAGCGATTTGGTTTGGTTCTTGCTGCATTTCGTCAGGAGGAAGTTGGCGAGGGGGTTCGCGGCACGATGGGGGTCGTGCTGGCGTGGCGCCGAACGCGGTCGGGTAGCCGGCGCATCGCATTTTGTTGGAACGAGATTGGCCCGCCGTCGGTCGACTGCGGGCTTTTTTTTGGCTCACGCGAATCGGTCCGCTTCAGCGGCGGGTAACGATCATCGTGCATATCTCTATGATGCACGCGTCGCCAACACACCGAACCACGGTCGAAAATGCGAGGCACAGCGGTGTCGAATAGTTTTACATCTGCGCCACCTTTAGCATCCTCCGCTGCAGCGCCTTAGCTAGATACGCGAGTCTATTCAATCGAGTATTGCTGGCCGGCCTTTTCTTGGTGCACTTCTTGCTGTAGACCTCAACAATTTAACGGTCGGCGATATTTTTTTGCAAGGTGTTCGCACCGGCCCGTCGTGCAAGACATCAAATCGGGGAGAGATGAGATGTCGGACAGACTCGCTCGAGTTTTGATCTGCGCGCTGATGACCGTTGCAGCGATCTTGCCGATCGTGCCGCCAGCGCAGGCAGCCTTCTACAGCCCCAAGTTCGATCCCGAGTTCGATGGGATAGTGACGTTCCAGATCGGTGACGCGTGCCTGCTGCAAGCGGACGGGACGTATTCGAGTACCGGAGCGTGCACGCTCAACCTGATCACAGCGAACGTCTTCAGTACCGCGGATCCGGGGACGCATTATACGAGCGGCTTCCAGGGTAACGTGGGAATCGAGGTCGTCATCGCAGGCAACGCGCTGGTTGAAATCTCCACCGACCCTCCATTGTCGTGCGGCGAGCTCTGTGGCGGCGACCTGATCTTCTTCACGGGTGGTTGCGACGGAGATTGTTTCCCGCCAAGTGCCGAGCTCACTGGGGACACGATCAACGGCACGCTTTCGGACGGATACACCCTGGTCAGAGTCCCGCCGCCTGGCGTACCCGAGCCTGGCACGCTAGCGCTGCTCCTGGGTGCCATCGTAGCCTTCGCACTGTCGAGACGTCGGAAAGCAATACCCTGAGCCACCTGAGTTGAGTTAGCAGCTGGTCGAGGTACATCCCTGAGCGTAGGGGGCGCTTCAGGGTTGTTCGGTTTACAGAAGGGGAGGGGACATGTCCGTGTCGACGTTCTCTCGGGCGCTGTGCCTGCTAGGGGCCGCGCCCGCTACTGCTTTATTTCCGCTGCAGGTCCCTGCCACTCCTCTGCAGGTCACGGATCCTTATCTTCAGCTCTACAACGTAGCGGTCAATTCGGACGGTTTTACGACCGGGCAACAAATACGTTTTGGCGCGTCGTCGGTGGTCCCCAATGGGGCCAACGGCACGACCGGATTTGCGACCACCCACAATCTCAGCACGAACGCATTAGTGATGAGGATCATTAACTTCATCCCTGCACCTGCGACCCCGAATTTCTTCGGCCGGAATATTCCGTACAACGCGAATTTGACCGGCCCGTGGACCATCAATTTCCAGAACCCTGGCAACGATCCATACCAGACCGTGCTCTCCTTCCCCGCGGGAGCACAGGAAACGCCGTTCATCAATTCCATCACCCTGACCGGTACCGCGCAAAATCCAACGTTCAACTGGACTCCGCCACCTGGCGTGACGGTGAACGGTTATCGAGTGAACATCTACGACAAGACGCTTATCAATTTTGATGCAAGCAAGGGTCCGATCAACGCCGGAACCGTTGTCACCCAGAACCTTCCGCCTTTCGTAACTTCATTTACGGTGGTGCCATCGGAATTCGTTATCCCGGGCTACGCCTTCAAGCTGGGGAACCCGTATTCGATCGAGATTAGCCTGCTGCAGACCCGCGACGGCTCCTCGACCCACCTGGGCAACAACAACGTCTATGCGTTGTCTCGCGTGTACGCCGATTTCACGCCGCTACCAAAGGGCAATCTGCCGGCAGTCAATTTGCCCGTGGTGTTGGCAAACGGCGCCTATCAGTACAACATGGCAGTGAAATACGGCCAGACCTACTACATCGATCCGAGCGTGGCCGTGGGCTATGTGTTCGATATCGGCGCCGGCGATCCGAATTTTGCGTCGGTAATACTGCCCGACCTGCAGGCCAACCCGTACGACATCACGTTCCTTGACAACGGTGTGCTGACGACCGACTTGCTGTCGGGAGGTGTTGAGTTCGATTTTCCGGCCGGCGGGGTGAGCAGCTTCAGGGTCACCGGCATCGATCCGGCGGACGGACTCGACCCGGGCAACACGACAGCGTTCATCACCGGGCTGACCTTCGTTGCGGACGGGACGTTCACCGGTACTCAGACCCCAATCGCGATCACCGTACCCGAGCCAGGCACGCTTTCGCTGCTCGCAGGAGCCCTTGCCGCGCTCGGCCTCGCTTTGCGGCGGAGGGAAGCGGTGACGCGCTAGGGCTTACATACGCCGACGCGATGTTAGGCAATCGCGGGTGCGGCCGCAGTAGGCGCCAGCACGTGGTCGATGGCATGCTTGATTGACCATTCGCGGCCATCCGACCAAGCCTCGGCGAACGCTTTTTCACCCAGTACTGAACGTGCTGCATCGATTGTCTTGTGATGCTTCGCGTCCATGTGTGAGGACCGCGGCAGCACGAGCTTTGCGCGAGAAGCCGTGGCAGCGGCATGCAGTCGCACCGCGTCGTAGAATCGGCCTAGACCATGCAAAAGCTCGGCGTAGCCTTCGAGGCAGTCGACAGCTTCGCCGTTCATTTGAAATAACTGGAACGCGCGCAGGGCTTCGTCCATCTTCCGTTGCGCCGAGTCGAGATCACCTCCCGTCGCGTTGGCGACCGCGAACCGCCATAAGGTAATAGCCTCGCCTCGCTTGTCCTCCGAGTCGCGGCACACTTTGAGCGCGCGCGCGAATCGCGTCTCCGCTGCAGGCACGTCTCCCGCTCGAAGCGCGATCTCTCCGAGGTTTCGCTCGCATTCGCTCTCGAGCTCCTGGTGATTGATGGCTTTCGAAAGCGAGAGAGACCGCTCGAAGTACTCCTGGGCACTTTGATCATCGCCCTGACGGAGCGAGATTTCGCCTAGATTGGCAAGTCCGATCGTCTCCCCGATCTGATCACCGATCTCTCGAAAGATCCCGATGGCTTCGTCCTCGCAGTCACGTGCCTTTGCGGCGTCACCCATTTGGAGATATAGCGTCGCCAACGTGGACAATGTCCCTGCAGTCTCGCTGGGATTGGCGAACCCGCGACGAATCGCCAGGCATTCGGCGAGCATTTTCTCGGCTTCGGAGCTATCGCCCTGGTTGGTTGCCAGCACGCCTCCCACATAAAGCGCATGCGCACGCGCTACGCTAGGCTCTCGCAGAGACGGATTCGTCAGCACGGTACGGATATTGTTGCGCGCTTCTGTGGAGTACCCGCGCAGAATCCGGAATCGCATCAGCGCAACCTCAAACTTCACCGCAATGACCACGTCGACGCCGCCCGCCATGGCCAGCCCGATCGCAGCGCGAAAATTGTCGAGGTCGAGTTCTAGGTGACGCATCCATTCTGCCTGCTCCGGCCCTTGCAGCTTGGACCGCGCGGTTTTTGCCACCGCGAGGTAGTGCTCGCAGTGCCGAGCGGCGGTACCGGCCAGGTCGTCGCGCTCCTGCAAGCGCTCCTGCGCGAACTCCTTGATCGTGCCGAGGAGGCCGTAGCGCTTCTTGAGGTGCTCGAGCGCAAACTCGCGGATCGTCTCGAGTAGCCCGTAACGCGACGCGTCACCCGTCTGCTCCACCATCACCAGCGACTTGTCGACCAGTGAGGTGATCAGGTCGAGCACATCCTCCGAAGCGATCGGATCCGCGCCACAGACAGCCTCGGCTGCCTCCAGATCGAACCCAGCGGCGAAAACGCTCAGCCGGTCGAGGACGATCTGCTCGCGCTCGTCCAGAAGATCGTACGACCAGTTGACGAGCGCACGAAGCGTTTGCTGGCGCTCCAGCGCAACCCGGCTACCGCCGGTGAGCAGCTTGAACCGATCGTGCAGTCGCGCGTTGATGTCAGCCACCGACAATGACCGCAGTCGCGCAGCGGCGAGCTCCAACGCAAGCGGTATACCCTCCAGTCTCGAGCAGAGCTCAGCGATTCCGGGCGCGTCGCGCTCGGTGACAGAGAAGCTGTCCTTTTGCAGGCGCGCGCGCTCAACGAGGAGCTGCACCGCCTCTGAGCGCATCAGCGCCTCGACGTCGGCCTTGCGATCGGGCACCGCCAGCGGCAGGACTGCGTAGGTCTGCTCGCCCCGGATGTGCAGCGCCTCGCGACTGGTCGCGAGGATGCGGACATCCGGCGCCGCCCGGAGCAGTGCCTCGGCGAGGTGAGCACACGCGCTCACGAGGTGCTCGCAGTTATCGAGGACGATCAGCAACCTCAGGTCGCCGACGTGAGCGCACAGCGTTTGGCTTAGCGATTTTCCTGGTTCCTCGTGCACGCCGAGCGCCTGCGCCGCAGCACTGGGAACGAGCGCTGGGTCCTTGATCGAGGCGAGGTCTACGAACCAGACGCCGTCAGGGTATTTTTCAAGGACGTCGGCGGCGATCTGCAGCGAGAGCCGCGTTTTGCCGAGCCCGCCCATGCCGAGCAGCGTCAACAGCCGCGTGCTCTCGAGCAGTCGCTTGGCGTCCGCCAGTTCGCGCTCGCGGCCGATGAACGAAGTGACCTGTTGCGGAAGATTGTTCGGCGTGACCTCGAGCGACCTCAGCGCGGGGAAATCCTGTCGCAGCTCCGGATGCACGACCTGGTAGACGTGTTCGCTTGTCGCAAGATCGCGCAGCCGAACGCCGCCGAGATCGCGCAGGGATATTGGAGGCGGCAGTCGCGTGCGGACATGGTCGAAGACGGCTTGGGAGACCAGAATCTGTCCGCCGTGGGCGGCTTTCATGATTCGTGCCGCTCGGTTGACGGAGCTGCCGAAGAGGTCCTCGTTGCGTCGCTCGACGATGCCGAGATGCAACCCCGCGCGAACGCGCAACGAGATCTTGTTGTTGGCAGCCAGCGTAGCCAGCGACCGCTGCAGCTGCGCGGTGGCCTTGAGAGCGTCCACGGGATCGTCGAAAGCCGCGCAGATGCCGTCTCCCGTCATCTTAATGATTGCGCCCCGATACTCCTCGACAGCGCTCCGCGAGACCGCGTCGTGCTCGGCCAGGGCGCGCGACATGCGTTCGCCCTCCCGTTCCCAAAGGCGGGTGCTGCCTTCTATATCGGTGAACAGAAGCGTAGTGACGTTGGGGGCTTCCAAGCCGAAGTCTCCACGGCCGGCAATTCGACCCGCACTCTACCCCTGCGGGGAGCCCCTGCCAATCGGGAAAAACCGTTCCCTAGACGTGAATAATCGCCTTAGTCGAGCTCGTGTCCTGCGGCTGCGTCGCCCTTCAGCTGCGCGCCAGCCGCTCGGCGAACTTGAGCCCATTGCGAATGCGCTCCCCGGGCGAGATGCGTGTAGCGCAAAGCGATTGGGGCGAGAACTGGATCGCGTGGGCCGTCTGCAGGATCGGACGAGAGCGCGGGGTTCTCCCGTTTCGCCACGAGGTGTGCGAGCCAGCCAACCGCGACCTTGCTGGTCAGCTGATCGGCGCCGCGAATGACTACAAGCGTGAGGTTGTGGCGAACGAACGCGTCGATGACATCGGCTTCGTTGCGGACGATGGCTTCGGCGCACAGCCGCACGATGGTCCACACAGGTCCATGCCGCGCTGAAAGCGCCGCATGGACTTCTGGATTCTGAGTCGATTGACGGAGTGAACCAGCCACTGCGCGCTACCGTTACCGGTCCGCGCGCCAATGACCTCTGAATGACCGAAGCCTTCCGCGTCCCGGTCACTCGCATCTACGGTGCTGCTATGGCATCCCGTTCAGGTCCGGTGCATTTGGCGGTCGTTCGCCGATGTCGCCGGACATCCGCATGAGCGCCATCAACATAATGCCAACGAAGCCGCCACCCGCAATACCTGCTACCACCCACCAAAACGAAACCATTTGGTCGCCCCCTTCCACTGGTCTCGCAACGCGCCCCGTGGACGCTGGTCCCGTCCCGGGCCTAACTGCCGGACATGGCGCTTTTGGCTGCCCGTCCGACCCTTCCAAACCCTTCATGATCTTCGAATCGTCTCCAAAGGGATCAGTTCTGCGGGCGTTTAGAATCGCAAGGACTAAGAGTTAAAAAAAGGCCCGGTGCGAACCGGGTCACGAACTGCCTCCTCAACCCCCAACCCAACATCTCTTCTAGAAGCCAACCCCCTCTCGCTCTCCCTAAGACCGTGTAGGCCTGTCTCCTACAAGTATAGACCCCTCTCCCGCGGTTTCAAGAAGTTGTCACAAAGAAGCCAGGAATTTCGCCGTGTTGTTGCGGCAGGACAACAAGCAAGCTCTCGCGACATCAACACAGCAAGAAAGGTGCCGGCGCAAGGCGCGGCTTGCGCCGGACGCGGAAGTGCTCGCTGCGGATCGCCGCGCCTCCAACTGCAACTTGATTTTGGTTTCGCCTGCGCATTGATCGCATCAAGTCAAAACGCATTCGCGCATGCGTCGCATTCCGAATTGTGAACGCCTATTCGCGCGCGCTTTTCATTCTGAATTGCGATCCGACAGCGTGTCTCCTACACATTTTCTCGCGATCGCCGACATCCACGAATTCGCTCACGCGTTACTATTTTTGCGTTGGGACGCGAGACGAAATCCGGAGGTACTACCATGCGAATGGAGTTGAAGATGTTGCTTGGCGTAGCGGGACTATTGGTTGCTACCCAGGCGGCTGCACAGGTCACCTTCTATGAAGGCGAAGCCTTTCGCGGGCGATTTCTGACCGCGGACGGAACAGTCCCTGATTTCTACCGCTACGGGTTCAATGATCGCGCCGCCTCGGCGGTCGTTTCGAGTGGACGCTGGGAAGCGTGCGAGGACGTCGGATTCCAGGGCCGTTGCATGATCCTCAGACCGGGCAGCTATTCATCGCTGGCTGCTACCGGGTTGAGCTGGCGGATCTCATCAGTCCGGCCGGTCGCCGACGCGCGAGTTGGCTACGAAGCACCACCAGCCGCAGTCGTGACGACGCCACCACCGGCGGTCGTGACTACGCCGGCGCCTGCCGTCGCAGCACCGACGTATGTGCGCCCCGAAGATCAGCGCTTTGAGGCGCGTGTGATCTCGGTACGCGCGATACTTGGTGCGCCAGGCCAACAGCAGCAGTGTTGGATGGAAAAAGAGAAGATCGGACCGTTGGAGCTTCCTGGCGCGATCATCGGTAGCATCGGTGATGCCCTCGGGGGTAAGCAACGACAGACCTACTTCGAGCACTGCGACACGGTTCCGACCGGAGCGCAGCTCCGATACTGGGACGTCACTTATCAGTTCCGCGGCATAGAGCGCCACGCACAGCTTGCAGCAGCGCCGGGGCCGACGATTGCCGTTAACGGCAACGGCGACCCGTTAGCGTAGATTGCCTGTTGGTTCAGTGCCGCGCTGACTGGTGCGCGAGCGCCATCTTCAGCGCGGCATTGTTTTGCCCATCGCTTGCGCGCGAAAATTAATGTTTGTAACGAATTGTTCCCTTTTGTTGACGCTCTCCTGTCGGTCTCCTACGATGAAATTGCGCGTGTGTGCGATTGAATTGGGAGTTGTGATCTGGGCGCGTCAGTGCCACTAGGCAATCGATAGAACCTCCAGAGCGCGCGGCCGCCGCTTCGTCTCGACGCAGGGGCGGCTCGCACCGAAGGAGATTCTGAGAAGCGCGATCTCAGATCTGGCGGTCCTCCTTAGCTCTCAAAATTTTGTGTCCT
>Ga0126384_10002668_pt1 | contig 10833 bp, 4 predicted proteins | sample PanSoiMetPlot_36_FD_92543 | JGI IMG/M metagenome (GOLD analysis project Ga0126384, IMG submission 92543) | Tropical forest soil microbial communities from Panama - MetaG Plot_36 | ecosystem: Environmental > Terrestrial > Soil > Tropical forest > Bulk soil | place: Panama | collected 2016-02-17 | reverse complement strand
GCGAGCAAAAGATTCGCGATATTGGCGCACGCAATAAGCAACACAAATCCAACTGCGCCGAACAAAACCCATAAGGTACTGCGGACGTCACCCACAAAGACTTCCAGCATTGGACGAATCCGCACGCCGTTGGCGGTGTTCGAATCCGGATATTGTTTCTCCAGATTCGCCGCGATGTTGTTCATGTCGGCCTGTGCCTGGCTAATCGTCGCGCCGGGTTTCAAGCGCGCGACGGCGTATAAGCCGGGGTGGTTGCCCCGCTGTTGCCAATTTGGATCTCCGGACAACTGGCCAACCGGCACCCACATCTCGACGCGGCTCGGATAAGCGTAGTCTGCAGGCATCACTCCAATCACCGTATAGCTCTTCCCATTTAAGGTGAGCGTCTGGTTCAGAATGTTCGCTTGACCACCAAAGCGGCGTTGCCACAACGCGTAACTCAAGACAACCACTGGCGCTGCGCCTGGTTTATCTTCGTCATTCGTAAACAGGCGTCCCATCAGCGGATTCACGCGCAACGCTGCAAACAAATCGGCCGAGGCTTGTCCAGTTGGAATTCGCTCCGCCTCACCATAGCCGGTCAGGTTGTAATTGTTGCGGTTGTAAACGCCAATCCTTTCAAAAACGTGATTCTGATTCCGCCAGTCGGTGAAGTTCGGGTAGGAAATCGACATCTCGTCGAGGACCGGACTACGCTCGTTAAGAAATAACAGTTGCTCTGGGTGATCGTACGGTAATGGCTTAAGCAACACTGAATTGATGACGCTGAAGATTGCCGTGTTGGCGCCAATACCGAGCGCCAGCGCCAGGACCACAATAAGAGTCACAGCCGGAGACTTGAGCTGCATCCGTCCCGCATAACGTATGTCCTGAAATAGAGTGTTCATGATTTCCTCTTCACGGTATTTGATTCATCGCATTGTCGATTGCCAACTGCCGATTGCCGAATCAAAAACCCTCTTACCAAATCGGCACCCGTTTTGCAGACAGCTAACGCGGTAAGCTGGGGTCTTTGCCAAGAAGCCAATTAGAAATCGGCAATCGGCAATCGGCAATATTTTCACTCATAACGCAGCGCCATTAAAGGATCGAGTTTCGTTGCGCGGCGTGCCGGGATGTAACTGGCCATCAGCGCGACGCCGATCAAGCCTACGGGTACGACGACGAACGTAAACGCATCGGTTGGCTTCACCTCGAATAGCAAACTGGTCAGCAAACGCGTCAGTCCAAACGCTGCCAGCAATCCGATCGCGACGCCCACGGCAGCGAGTACCAGGCCGCGCCGCAGCACCAGCTTCAAGATATCGAGTTGGCCGGCGCCCAACGCCATGCGTACTCCAAATTCGTGAGTGCACTGCGTCACCGTGTAGGACATGACGCCATAAAGACCGATCGAAGCCAGCAACAATGCGAGTGACGCCAAACCTATCAGCAACCACATCAAAAAGCGCCGCGGGCCAATCGAAAGATCGATTAACGATTGCAGCGTTCTTACTTTCCAAACCGGCTGGTCTTTGTCGACTGACCAAACTTCCTTTCGCACCGTGTTCGCCATGCTCATTGGTTCTACTTTCGTTCTGACTACAAGGGTGGCGAAAATGAACGGATTCTGAGCGTAGGCGACGTAGATCTGCGGTTCGCTACGATCATCCAGGCCGTAGTGCTTTACGTCGCCGACAACGCCGATGATGGTAGCTGTCAGATTATTTTTCACAATGCTATCGCCAAGCAATCGCACAGATCGGCCGACCGGATCCTCGTTGGGCCAATATTTCTGCGCCAGTGTCTGGTTAATAACGGCGACTGGCGGGGCATCAATCCGATCTTGATCGGAAAAGACGCGACCTTTAAGCAGCGGAATTTGCATCGTTTGAAAGTAGAAAGGATCGGCGATGTTGCGCTGGGCTTGAGGCTCTTGTCCCTTTGGTGGCTCAGTGCCGTTGAGCGGTACAAAGCTGATCGTGCCACCGTTGCCGCTGTAAGGCAGCGCCAGAATCACTGAGGCGGATTGAACGCCGGGCAACGCCCGCACGCGTTCGGTGACCTGCTGATGAAAATTCCACTGTTGTTGCAGCTCGGGATATTTCGTGCGTGGCAAACGATACTCCATCGTAAGAAGAGCTTCGGCATTGAAGCCCGGCTCGACGTGGAGCAGTTTCAGAAAGCTCTTGATCATCAAGCCTGAACCGATCAGCAGCATCAGCGACAGCGCCACCTGGGTAACCACAAACAGACCGCGGACGCGGCTTTGCGATTCGGCGCCGCGGCCGCCTTCTTTCAACGTCTCCTGGAGATCCGGTCTCGAAAATTTCAGCGCGGGCGCCAACCCAAAAATTAGACCGGCCAGTAACGACACCGCCAGGGTGTATCCCAACACCATAACATCCATTTTCGCGTATGCCCGCCGGCAAAGGTGACGGCGAGTTCGCGACGAGCAAGCGGGTGCCCCAAACGCCGACGAAAAGACCCAGCGCGCCACCAACAAGCGCCAGCACAATCGTCTCGGTAACCAATTGACGCACCAGCCTGACTCGACTTGCTCCCAAAGCCGCCCGAAGTGCGAATTCTTTCTGTCTTGAAGCGGCCCGCGCGAGAAGCAAATTGGCGACGTTCGCGCAGCCAATCAAAAGCACAAAGCTCACGGCGCCCAAAAGCACCCATAACAAAGGACCAAAGCCTTCCACGGCGACATCCTGAAAAGGTTGAATGATCACACTTCGATCCGAATTGGTGTCTTTGTACTGTTGCGCCAAACGGCCGGCGATCGTCGTCATCTCGCTCTGGGCCTGTTTGATTTCGACATTCGGTTTCAGGCGACCGATGACTGCCGACGCGGTTTGCGCCCGATCCTGGGTAAAGTTCGGATAGTACTGAAGTGGCATCCAAACATCAGGATCGGCATATTGGAAATGAAAACTTTCCGGCAGTATGCCTAAGACCGTGAATGGCTGGCCGTTCAACGTTAGCGTTTTGCCGATTAGATTCGGATCAGAACCGAAACGATTGGCCCAGGTGCTATGGCTGACGATTACTACGCGCGCTGCGCCAATCTGATCCTGCTCGGAGGTGAAGCCGCTCCCCTGGGCCACATCCACCTTCAAGGTCTTGAAAAAATTTCCCGTGATGAAGGATCCAATTACGCGTGTCGGCTCTTCGGTGCCGGTGAGGTTGACGCTTTGGGGGACGAATCCCGCCAGATCACTGAAGACCTGATTCTGTTTTTGCCAATCCTGAAGATCCGGATAGCTGACCCAATTGCGCGGGGTCTTGCTGTTTTTCGTAAAGACCATTACGAGCTGTCGCGCATCCGGCAGGGGTAATGGACGTAACAAAACCGCGTTGACGACACTAAAAATAGCGGTATTGGCCCCGATCCCGATGGTGAGCGTCAGGACAACCACCAGACAAAATGCCGGTCGCTTCAATAACGAGCGAATTGCGTAACGAATATCTCTAAGTAGTGTCTCCATAGATTTATCTTCGGCCGCCCGAATCTCCGAATCACCAGGATTTGAAATCGACCATCGCCAACGGACAATATTTTCACTCGTAACGCAGCGCCACCAGCGGATCTACTCTCGACGCCTTCCGTGCCGGAATCAGGGCGGCCATCGCCGCTACTGCGACCATTAACAATGTCGCCCCAACCATCGTGAGTGGATCAGAAGCCTTGACCCCGTAGAGCATCGTTGAGATCAGACGGGTGAGCGCGAGCGTCGGTGGTACTCCAATCGCGATCCCGGCAAGCACCAGCCAAAGACTTTCCTTGAGCACCATCCTCAGGAGGCCGGCAGGCGTTGCGCCCAAAGCGAGGCGAATGCCAATCTCATTCGTTCGACGCGCGACCATGCAGGAGATCACTCCGTAGAGACCCAGACAGGCGAGTAGCATTGCCAGTGAGCCGAAACAGCTGGAGAGCGTGGCAATTAATCGTTCCTGCGCAACAGCTTCATCCAATTGCTCATCCACGGACTCCATGCTCACCACCGGAAGGTTTGGATCCATGTGTCTGAGTTCTTCGCGAATGCTGGCCTTCAGACGGGCCGGGTCTCCGAGCGTGCGCACGGCCAGGCACATTCGCACCAGGCGAGGATGCGTGTTAAGCGCCAGGTCCTGACGATAGGGGAAGTAGATCATCCTCCGATCTGTCTCCCGAAGGGAGAGATTTCCGGTAACATTCTTTACCACTCCAATAACTTCCGTCTCGGTGAATGGCGCCTCACGCCCCATCATTGCGGCCCCGAAGGTCTTTCCGATTGGGTTCTGATCACCGAAGTAAAGGTGGGCCGTGTACTCGTTGACGATCGCTACGTGCGGAGCCGTCTCCGTATCGTGTGTTGTGAAATCGCGGCCCGTCAAGAGCCGCATGCCGACGGTCTCAAAAAACTTTGGCCCCACTAAATCGAAATGAGGAGAATTGGAATCGTCGAGCTGGAGGCCAGGCACTCTCACTCTTACGTTAGGGCTGTTGTCTCGGAGCAACCCTTTCATTGACGGGCTGGCTGAAAGCACTCCCGGCAGCGCCGAAATCCGGTCCTGCGCCATTTGGTAATAGTTCGCTAGCTCAGGCCCTTTTCGTCTGCTTTGGCCAGGTAAGGTCCAGATAAGCAGCACATGCTCACGGTCGAATCCCAGGTCTTGTGATGTCAGGTTGTGCAGCGTGCGCACAAAGAGACCTGCGCCAACGAGCAATAGTAGCGACAACGCGACTTGCGAAACGACCAGCCACTTGCCTAAGCCGAAGCGACCTCTGCCTGAGTCTGCTCCGCGTGCGCCCAGGGCCGACGTAAGTGAGACCTTTGATGTGCGGTAGGCTGGCGACAAACCGAATAAGAGCCCGGTGAGCAAGCATAGGACGACGGCAAAGGCGAGGACACGTGCATCAGGATGCACATCCGGTTGAAAAGGGAGCGAACCGAGATTGTTGGGCTGCGCCACCGAGGACAGGAACCCCACGAAAGCCTCCGTTCCCTCCACGGCGACGAACAAACCAAGTGCACCTCCAATGATGGACAGCAGCACACTCTCAGTCAGCAATTGCCGCACAAGCCGCCCCCGACCGGCGCCAAGCGCCGCGCGCACGGTCATTTCTTTTTGTCGCCCCGCTGCACGTGCCAGTAAGAGTGTTGCAATGTTGGCGCAGGCGATCACCAGCACCAAACCAGCGACAACCATGAGCACCGCTAAGGGCTGGGCGAAGATATTACGCTCCGGCGAGTAACCTCTGGCGTATGCTTCAACTCTTGGTGTTACGGTACCGCCGAATCGTGATTGCAAAGACAAGGCCTGACGCCAAACCACATCTGTCCCGGCTTGAGATTGTTGCATCGTGGCGCCCGGCTTCAAACGCGCGATGATCCGTAACCAGGTCTGATTCGAATTGGTCAGACAATCAGGCCGCTCAGTGTTCACCTGTGGCGCCATCGCCATCGGAATCCACAAGTCTGTGGAGCGGCCGGCCCAGTCACCAGAGAAACCAGGCGGCATAACACCAAGAATGTTGTAGGTAACGCCGTTTAGCATGAGCGTGCGTCCCAGCACATCAGGCGCCAGACCAAGTTGACGCTTCCAATAGTCATAGCTGATGACCGTCACCGGATGCCCGCCTGGTACGCGGTCATCATCTGCAGTCAAGCTCCTGCCAGTGACGGCGCTCACGCTCAATGTGGAAAAGTAGTTCCCTGAGACTAAGCCGACCAGTACGGCCCCGCCATCCGAACTGCCACCAGACCCGTTGATCAAGACGCTGGATTGCCACATCTCCCTCACCGCGGAGACACTTGAGAATGTGGAAGCCGGAAGACCATCACGCAGGTTTTCGAAGATTGGATAAGAGAAGTTTTCGCTCTCTCCGTCATACACATAATTGAGAGTGACGAGCTGCTCCGGATTGCGGACCGGCAGTTGCTTAAGCATCAGCGCATCCAGCACGCTGAAGGTCGCGGTGTTGGCGCCAATGCCCAGTGCTAACGTGATGATAGCTATGAAAGTAAACCCAGGCTGTCTGAGCAACATTCGCACGGCGTAGCGCACGTCTTGGGCTAATGTCTGCATGTCTATTGTTCTTATTCGTATCGCAGTGCCACTAACGGATCGACTCTGGTCGCCCGTCGCGCCGGGAAGTAACAGGCCAGAAGAGTCACGACGAATAGCGTGCCAACTACGACTGCGAAGGTGGGAGGGTCGGTGGCCTGGACACCGAATAGCAGGCTGCTCAACAATCGCATCAGACCGAACGCGGCGACAACTCCCACCGCCATTCCCACCAGCGCCACGAAGAGGCCCTGCTTCAAAACCAGCCTTAGGATGTCGGCCGCATGTGCTCCCAGCGCCATGCGCACGCCAATGTTATGTGTCTGTTGACTGACGGAATACGAAACAACTCCGTAAATTCCGATTGACGCCAGCAACAACGCCAGTCCGGCAAAGACCCCAATGAGTGTGGCGGGAAATCGTCGCATGAAAGCGGCGGGAGAATTCGCGATCAACTCCGGCATGACCTGAACATTGAAGACGGCCACATTCGGTTCGAGGCCACGGATTTCGTTTCGAATCGAACCAGCCAGGGACGTCGGGTCAGCGCTGGTACGAATTACGAGATTGGCAAAAACCGAGGCATTCTGACGAAATGGGTAATAGATAACCGGCCTGGTCTCTTCATCTAATCCAGTGATCTTTACATCTCCTACGACTCCGACAACTGTTATCGGAGACTCGTTAATGCCCGCATATTTTAGCCGGCGTCCAATAGGATCGCGGCCGGCAAAAATTCTTTCAGCCATAGACTTGCCAATGATCACGGCTAGAGGGGCATCCGGCTTATCACGTGAATCAAACATACGTCCGGCAATTAAGGGGACTCCGAGTGTTTGAAAATAGGTTTCATCTACACTCCGCATGTTCGCTTCCAATTCCTGCCCTGGCGGTGGAATCGGATCGCCTTCAACGTAAACTCGCGTAGTATTACCAGGCTGCAAAGGCAAAATATCCACCATGCCCATTCTCGTCACGCCGGGAAGCGCGTCGATACGCTCTTTCAATTGATCTTGAAAATTTACCTGGCTATTGTCGTCGCGATACTTTTCCGGCGGCAGGACATAAGTCATCGTGAGCACGTTCCGCGGATTGAATCCTGGGTCTGTGGTAAGCACACGGAGCAAACTCTTCAGGAGTAATCCCGCCCCAATCAATAGCACTACGGCGAGAGCAATTTCCGTCATCACCAGTCCGCTGCGCAGCCGCTGACTGGAACCGCCACTCGTGCGCCTAACGCCTTCTTTCAGGACTTCGGTCAGTTCGAGGCGTGAGGACTGAAGCGCCGGTGCAAGGCCAAAAACCAATCCCGTCAAGACTGAAAGACCAAAAGAAAATCCGAGGAGGCGCGCGTCGACCTTGAGCGTTTGCAGAAAAGGCAGCGCACTGATCTGGTTGGCTGGTAACATCGCCACCAAAGCGCTGATGCCCCAGTGCGCTAGTAACAATCCCAGCGCTCCGCCGGCCAAAGAAAGCAACACCGACTCTGTAAGCAGTTGCCGCACGACACGCCATCGGCTGGCGCCCATGGCCACTCTGATTCCAATTTCTTTGTGTCGCGCCAGTGAACGCGTGAGCAGCAAACCAGCAACATTGGCACAGGCAATTACCAACACGAAAGCGACGGCTACCAACAAAGTCATCAGGATGGGTTCGATCTGACCCACAACCTGCTGGTGGAGTGTTACAAGCTTCAGACCAGTGCCGGCGTGTGAGTCCTGGTTTTCCTGTTCAATTCGACTTGCTATAACGCTAAGTTCAGCCTGGGCTTGCGCGGCAGTGATCCCAGGTTTTAATCGCGCAATAAGATTGGTGCCATGCATAAAGCGGCGCGTCACCTGAGCCTCGGTTGGTTGGTAGGGTAGCCACAGATCCGCAGGTCTCAGGGCAAACTGAAAAGTCTGCGGCAACACACCAATCACCGTGTAGTTGATGTCGCTGATATTCAGCTGCCGGCCAACGATTCCTTCGTCACCCCCGAATCGGCGTTGCCAAAAAGCGTAGCTCAACACTGCTACCTTCGGCCCACCCGTCTTGTCTTCATCGTTCTGAAAGGTGCGCCCCTCGAGTGCACTCGCGCCCAGCAGCGAAAAGAAGTTTGACGATACGTTCGGGGCAAAAACCAGTTCCGATTCGCCATTCCATTTCAGGATTCCGCCGCCGCCCGTGTAGGCCGCGATATCGCAAACCTGGTTCTGTAGATAGTCCTGGTAATCAGGATAGGAGAATTCGCGCTGGTCGAATTCCTTCTGCGGCGTGCGCTCCCACATGTGATACAGGCGCTCAGGCGATCGGTAAGGCAAGCTGCGAATCACAGCGGCGTCAACGACTGTGAAGATGGCGCTACTCGAACCAATTCCCAGCGCCAGAGTGATCACCGCGGTAAGCGTAAAGCCGGGCCGCTTAATCATCGCGCGAAATCCGTAGCGCAAATCCTGCAGCAGCGTGGACATCGAATTGACCTCCTCACTCGTAACGCAGCGCTTCCAGCGGATCGACCTTAGTTGCGCGCCAGGCTGGGATGTAACAGGCCAGCACCGCGACGGTTGATAACAACAGCGCGATTGCGGCAAAGGTGGCTGGATCCCTCGTGGTCACGCCAAAGAGCAGACTTGCCAGCAGACGGGTTAGCGCCACTGCCCCGGCGAGCCCGATTGCCAGGCCGATCGCGACCAGCATCACTGCTTGTTTTCCGACCAGGGTCAGTACATCACGCGTTTGGGCGCCGAGAGCCATACGGATACCAATTTCGTTTGTCCTTTGCGCCACCGAGTAACTCATGACCCCATACAAACCAATAATGGTGAGCACGAGGGCAACTGCGGCGAATATGGATAGCAGCGTTGTATTGAACCGGGGCGCGGCGACGGACGCCGCAATGTACTCGTCCATAGTCTCAACGCTGAAGACCGGCAGTTCCTGATCCATGGAGTGGACTTCGCGCGTGACATTACTGACTATGGCATGAGGATCAGCGATCGTCTTGACCACCACCACCAGTTGACCGAACGGAACCTGCGCGACCGGCATGTAATAAGCGGGTTTGGGCTCAGTGCTGAGCGCGCGGTTGCGTATATCAGCAACCACGCCGACTATTTCCCTCATGGTTGACTTATCGTCGTCCCAGGTACTAATTCCTGGTTGAATTCGCTTGCCAATCGGATCTTCGCCCGGGAAAAACTGTCGCGCGAAGCTTTCCGTCACCAGAATCACGGGCGTCGATTTGTGTTCGTCTCGTTGCTCAAAATCTCTTCCCTTAACGATCGGAATTCCCATCGTGCGAAAGTAATTGGGTTCAACCACAAACATATCGGCTGAAGGCTCGTCTTTGCGCGCTACCGGTCGGCCTTCAATTTGGAAGGAAATGCTGAAACGATCGCCGCTCAACGGCAGCGGTAAAACCGCACTTGCAGATTGCACTCCGGGGTTCGAACTGAGGCGCGCGGTCAGATCGTTATAGAACCGCGCCTGTTTTTCTGACGAATACCGAACATCCGGCAGAGAGACATTGAAGGTCAACACGTTCCGGGGATTTAGTCCGGGGCTCACATGATGCAAACGCCACAAACTTTGAATCAACAGACCTGCGCCCACGAGTAACACAACGGCAATGGCCAACTCTGCCACCACCAGCACGCCGCGGATCCGGTTCCGGCGCGCGACGCCACCAAACCCACGACCTTCTTTCAACGACTCCGTCAGTTCGGTTTTTGACATGTGCAGCGCTGGCACCGATCCGAAAATAATGCCAGTCAAGAGTGAAACGCCGAGGGTAAATCCAAGCACGCGCCAATCAAGGCCGACTTGCATCGCGCGCGGAATATCGTCTTTGCCGAGCGCAATCAGTAAATCCGACCACCAGACAGCGAGTCCCAACCCAAGCAGTCCGCCCGTCAGCGACAGCAACACACTCTCAGTGAGCAACTGGCGCACGACGCGAAACCGGCTGGCGCCCAGGGCAGATCGAATGGCCATCTCTTTGTGACGCGTCATCGCCCGCGCCAGCAAAAGGTTGGCGACATTCGCGCAGGCGATTAACAGCACACACGCGACCGCGCCGAGCAGGATCAACAGCGCCGGTCGCACGTCTCCGACCAACGCTTTCAGGGTCGATTCAACGTTGATTCCTTTCTGCGTGTTCGTGTCCGGATATTGTTGTTCCAGCCGGGCGCCGATAGTGTCTACGTCGGCCTGGGCCTGCTCTAAACTTACGCCTGGTTTTAGTCGCCCGATGACATGCAAAAAATGCGCGCCGCGCTGTGCGGTGATCGGCGATTTACCCGCGGCGTCGTCCGAAATTGTGGTCCAGAGATCAAGCGGCTCATTCTGAATCGGGAACTCAAAGCCGCGAGGCATAACGCCAATCACGGTGTAGCTCTTGCTGTCGAGAGTTATTGTTTGATTAATGATACCCGCGTCAGAATTGAACCGACTCGCGTATAGGCGCTGACTCAGGACTACTACGCGCCCGGTCTCGGTAGGCTTGTCCTCGTCGGGCAGGAAGGTGCGTCCGAACATCGGGGCTGTACCCAGAACCGAGAACAGATCAGCGCTGACCACGCCGCCCTGAAGCCGCACGGGTTCGCCACGACCGGTCATGATGAAGTCGCTGTCGTGATAGCACGCGACTTTATCGAAAACATTATTCTGTTGGCGCAGGTCAAAGAAGTTTGGATACGAATAGGAACCGTGAATAACTCCGCGCGTCTGGTCCTTCTCGAACAAAGACATCAGCGCATCCGATTTCGGAAACGGCAGCGGTCGGAGCAATACTGCGTTGACTACGCTGAAGATTGCCGT
>Ga0126384_10002667_pt1 | contig 10834 bp, 6 predicted proteins | sample PanSoiMetPlot_36_FD_92543 | JGI IMG/M metagenome (GOLD analysis project Ga0126384, IMG submission 92543) | Tropical forest soil microbial communities from Panama - MetaG Plot_36 | ecosystem: Environmental > Terrestrial > Soil > Tropical forest > Bulk soil | place: Panama | collected 2016-02-17 | reverse complement strand
GTGTACATGATGATGATCGGGAGCAGAAAAAGCGTTCCGACCAGGAGAAAGGCTTGCGTGCTGGCCGGCGACGCCGCTTGCCATAGCGTAAACTGATACGGCACGATCATCGGCCACAGACTGATGGCAATCCCGATATAGGACATGACGAAGAGGCCGATCGCACCTGCGAACGGCGCCACCTCCGATCGGTTCCGAAGTGAACGCCACTCCCAGAAAGCCAGCAGGGAGGTGATGATCGGGACGGGCGACAGAAAGGCGATGTTGGGCCACGAGAACCACCGCCGCGCGATGTCGGGCTGCATAAGCGGCGTCCACAAGCTCACCACCGCGATCGCAAGCAGTACGCCGACCAGGCACCCGCGTCCCAGCCGTCGCGCCCACTCCTGGAGTTCGCCTTGTGTCTTCAGCACCAGCCAGCCGGCGCCGAGTAGGCCGTAGCCGAGGATCAGGGCCATGCCCGTAAAGATCGAGAAGGACGTGAAGCAATCGAACGAACTTCCCGCGAACTGACGTCCGGCTGTTTGAAAGCCTTGGATGAATGCACCAAGCACAATTCCCTGCGCAACGGTGGCAACGACAGAGCCATAGCAGAAGGCGTGATCCCAGAAGGTTCGATGCTCGGAGTCCCGATAACGGAACTCAAAGGCGACGCCGCGAAAGACGAGCGCGAGCAGCATAACCAGGATAGGAAAGTAGACCGCCGGCAGGATGATCGCAAAGGCGAGCGGGAACGCTGCCATAAGTCCAACTCCGCCAAGCACCAGCCAGGTTTCGTTGCCGTCCCAGATCGGCGCCACCGAATTCATGACAAGGTTGCGTGACCGCCGGTCCGGCGCGAACCCATAAAGAATGCCGACCCCGAGATCGAATCCGTCCAGCAAGACATAGAGGAACACGCCGAGGCCAAGAATGACGGTCCACAGAGGCACGAAGTCGAGAACCGGTGAGGTCATGATCACGCCCTCCCCTCGGCAGACGGCAGCGCTTGCACCGGCTGCAGCGGCCGGCCACTCTCGACGGGCTCCGGCTCCATGGCGGGCTCCACCGGGCCGTTCCTTACTATCCTGGCCATCAGCGCAATGCCGACCGGGAAGATGATCAGATAGACGACCCCATAGCCGGCGAGCGAGAGGACCACGTCGAAGCCCGTCAGAGAGGGTGATACCGAGTCCGCCGTGCGCAGCAGCCCATACACCGTCCAGGGCTGGCGACCGACCTCGGTCGTGGCCCACCCGGCCAGCACCGCGAGAAAGCCGAGTGGGGAGGCGAACATGCAGCTCCGCAAGAACAAATTTGCATCGAACAAGCGCCGCCGTACCCGCAACCACCAGCTTGCGGCGATCAATGCGAGCATCAGCAAACCGATCCCCACCATGATGCGGAAAGCAAAAAACGGAATGGCAACTGGGGGACGATCGGCGGCGGGCCAATCTTTGAGGCCGTGGACGGTTCCATTCGGATCATGGGTGAGGATGAGGCTGCCGAGGATCGGTACAGCCAGCTCGTAGTGATTCGTTTCCGCCTTCTCGTCCGGAATCGCGAACAGATTGAGCGCGACACGGCTATTTGTGTCCCACAGCGCCTCGATCGCGGCGAGCTTCGCGGGCTGATATTCGAGTGTGTTGAGGCCGTGCTGATCGCCAAGAATTATCTGAAGCGGGACAAGAGCGGTGAGCAGCCATAACGCCATCGACAGCATCGTCCTGGCCTCGTCCACAAAGCGCCTGCGCCGGAGGTAATAAGCGGCCACGCCGACGACGACGAACCCGGTGGTGATGTAGAAGGCGACGACCGTATGGGCGAGGCGATAAGGGAAGGACGGGCTGAAGACGATCTGCAGCCAATCGATCGGAAAGAACCGACCATCGACGATCTCGTAGCCGGCGGGCGTTTGCATCCAGCTGTTGGTCGCCAGGATCCAAAAGGAAGAGAAGAGTGTGCCGAAAGCCACCATGAGCGCCGACACGAAATGCGCCCAGCGCGGCACCAGCTTGCGGCCGAAGAGCAGCACTCCGAGGAAGGCCGACTCCAAGAAGAACGCCATCAACCCCTCATAGGCGAGGAGCGGCGAGAGGACGTTGGCGGTGGCGTCGGAGAACCGGCTCCAGTTCGTGCCAAACTGGAAGGGCATGACGATGCCGGACACCACGCCCATGCCGAATGATACGGCGAAGATCTTTATCCAGAACGCCGAGAGCCGGAAGTAGATCTCGCGCCCGGTAGCGAAATGCAAGCCTTCCAGCACGGCGATAAAGGATGCAAGCCCAACCGTGAAGGCCGGCAGAAGGATGTGCCAGGCCACGACCCAAACGAACTGCAGTCGCGACAGCAACAGGGGATCAAGGCTCATCCCGTCCATCCAATCTGCATCGCCGTGACGGACAAATTTAACTTTGGGGCAATATCGCCTCAGCCGATCACCTGGCCCGTCACCATGCGCGTATCGCGTTCGCCCGAGGTGTTTCACATTATGATCTAGGTATCGCGGCTCGGACATCAAAGGGAGGCGGAGGCGCCGACAGAAGCCGGGCCAAAAAAACTCGTGACCTGGCGGGAGTGTTCCGAGGCTCGTCAGAAATTCGGACAGGTAGCCAGGTTGGAAAGCGAAACCCGGGGCGGCGTCGCCGCATCGGCAGAGGGCGGCCCGGATTTCGCGGAGTTTATCATCGGGCCGGCCCGATGGTAAGGTCCGACCGGACGCGGCGACTCAACCCGGGCTTCGGTTTGACAACGTCAATTCAAACGGCCGCCAGAGAGTATGAGCGCCTGGTGACGGTGATGAAACAGCGGCTCGAGGGAACGTTTTCAGAACAGGACGAGCCGCCCGTCCTCGTGCAGCACGACCCTTGTCCCGAATTTCCGGCTTTCGCGATCCAGCGTCTGTTGCAGCCATTGAATATCCTCTTGCGGCGGTCGCACGAGCCGGAAATTGCGGATCCGCAGAGGAGTAATCTCAAGGCTGACTACGGCGGCGCTGGCCGCATCGACGGCGGCGAAGTACATCATAGACAGGTCGCTTCGATACTCTTCGTAGCCGCGGATACCCTCGTAGTCATTCAGGAAGTCGCCGCAGCCGTAAAGAATGAGCCGGCCGCAATAGATCTCGATGCCCTTTGCATGATGCGAAGAATGACCATGTACGATGGAGACGCCGGCCTGGTCGATGAGCGCGCGGGCAAATCGTTGCTGCGCATCGGAAACCTCATAGCCCCAGTTTGGCCCCCAATGGACAGAAGCCACGATGACATCGCCCGGCTGGCGCCGACACCCAATCTGTTCGGAGATGTGCGCAATGGCGGCCAACCGATGATCGCCCAGAACGTTGACGCCCGGTGACGCGCGGGTCGCTGCCCAGCTGTGTGGAACGCCGCTCGAGGGGAACGCAAATGAAAAGACAAGCACGCGGCCTTTGAGGTGAAAATCCAGGAGGGCCGGCGCTTGCGCTTCGTCAAGATTGCGACCGGCCCCGGCCGTCTTGATCCCCAATTGGGCCAGTGTCGCCAGCGTATCGGACAAGCCGGTGCGACCCCAGTCGAGAACGTGGTTGTTCGCCAGAACGCAACAGTCAATGGCGGCAGCGGCCAGACACTTCGCATTCTCTGGACTCACCCGGTAATTGATGCCCTTCGGGATGTAGTCCTCACTACGGGTGACGCTCGTTTCCAGGTTGATGATGCGGCCGTCCGGTTTTTCACGGCTCAACTCGTCAAGAGCCGAGCCCCACACATACGAAGGGCCGACGTGCCGCGGAATTGGTCCATTTGCAGCCTCGGCGAGTTGCACGTAATCCATCGCCGAATGGGCGTACCCCTCGTGCAAGGCCGGGTCACAGGGATCACCCAACACCTGGTCAATTCCACGGCCGATCATGACATCGCCGCAGAGGAACAGTCGAATGATCGATCCGGGATTCGGCTCCATCGAGCTCGATTTCACCATAACCCGCGCCCTGCCATTCACCTCAGCTTGGCCACATATGCCCGCTGCACTGCGGTGTCGGCTTGCTCGACCAAGCCGGTGTCGCCAGATGAAACGACCGAGAGAGTAAGGAACACGCTTCGCCATCATGCGACCACTTCTCCACCCGACGTTGGTCAACGGGCGGACCGGCGACCCGGCGCTTTATATTGAAACGCTGTTCGAGAAGCGCGCGATTCTCTTCGACCTCGGTGATATCGCGGCCCTCCCGCCGCGAAAGGTTCACCGCCTCGACCACGTGTTCGTGTCGCATGCTCATATCGACCATTTCATCGGCTTCGATCGCCTGTTGAGGGTTTTGGCCGGCCGGGAGAAGAAGGTCGCGCTCTATGGGCCGAGTGGATTCATCGACCACGTGCATCACAAGCTGCAGGCCTACCGCTGGAATCTCGCCGATCGTTACGCGTCTGACCTCGTGTTCGTGGTGACCGAGATCGTATCGTCCGCCGAAGGCCGTGTTGCGCAGTTCCGGCTCAGGAACGCGTTTGCCGTCGAGCCGACGGGTACTGCGGCGATCGTCGACAACGTAATCTGCGGTCAACCGGCCTTCCGGGTGTCGGCCGTGATCCTGGAACATCGCACCCCCTGCTTGGGTTTCGCCGTTGAGGAAGTTGCTCACGTCAATGTTTGGAAGAGCCGCCTTGCCGATTTGGGGCTACCCGTTGGTCCCTGGCTGCGCGAACTTAAACAGGCGGTGATCGAGGGCAGGCCGACCCTGCTCCAGGTTCCCGCCGGGCAGGGTTTCCCCCGCGCGCGCGAGATGCCGCTTGCTGCTCTGAGCGGTGCGGTGACGGTCACTCCCGGTCAGAAAATCGCGTACGTGACTGACCTGGCCGACACAGCCACAAACCGCGCGGCGGTCATCAACCTCGCTCGCGATGCCGATCTGCTGTTCATCGAGGCGGCATTTGCACAAGCCGATGCGGGTTTGGCCGCCGAGCGGTCGCATCTGACCACTGCGGCGGCCGGAACTATCGCGCGCGACGCCCAAGTGCGCCGTGTCGAGCCGTTCCATTTTTCGCCGCGCTATGCGGGGCAAGAAGAGAAGATGTTGAAAGAGGTTAACGCTGCGTTCGCCGGCAAAATGCCCTGACGGCGCCGTGGGGCGGAATGCCGTCGCTCCGACGGCATTTCGTCGCATCGAACGCACTGCCAGCCGCGACGTTGTGTCAGTGAGGGAAGCTAATGCAAAAGAGCGATTCCACAGCAGCGAAGCAGGGTTTAGCGACAGCTGACGAGGTCCGGCAAATTCTTGGCAACCTCGACGCAACCAAGATGCTGCCGATCATGGCCCTCCGGCCTACGATCGCGGACGTTGAAGAGGCCTCCATGTGGCTTGGCGGCGACCGCGATGTGTTCGGGCCAGGCCTGCTGAAGGACATCGCCAGCCAGATTGTTACGATCCTCACTGCGGACGAAGAAGAGGAGCCGCCGCGCTCAGGCTGACCAGGCCTCCGTCGTCCTACAACGTGCCGCACTGAGGGGAGTTTGGCGCCGAGAGCGACTCAATTGGAATCACCTCGCTCCATTCTGCATGCCGTTTGCTTCAGAGGGGCTCGCGTAAATTTCGCAGTAAGCCTGACCTGTCTTGCTCACTTCTCCTCTACCTCCCGCACCGGCGTCTCCGGCGTGAGCCCGCCACGCCGGCGGGCGAAAGTCTCGAGACCGTTCTCCTTCCAGCGGCCTTCCACGGCGCGCACGGCGTGGCGCTCCCAGGTTTCGTCCCATTCGCCCAGCGAATAGCCATGCCAGGGGGGCTGCGGCTTGAGTGTCGGCAGACCCAGCTCTTCCCACATGGCGCGCGCGCGCTCCATGTACGGCCGCGCCGGCAGTGCCACCGGCGGCATCGGGGTCTTCAAAGTGGCATCGATCAAAAGCGTTGAATCCCCGCCGCGGCGACCGGTCTTCGGGCCATGCCCGCCCGAGCGATGGGGCACCACGTGGAGGTCGTCGCCCAGGTGAGCCCGATAGGCGAGCGACCAGAACACCGCATCGGCATTGCGCGGATCGACATCCTCGCTCACCGCAATGACGATCTTGCCGCAATCGGCTTTGAACACGGAGGCGCCGTTAAGCCCGCGCCAGACCTCGCTTTGTGGCGTACCCGGCGCGAACTGCAAGAAGATCACTGGGCGGATGTTGCTGAGCGGCTCGTGCAGTACCACGCAGCGGATGCCCTTGAGGGCGAGAGTGTCGCGCAGGTGCGACAGGAACATCGGCTCATAGGCAACGCGCTTGATCACGCTCGACTCGCTCGGCGTTACCTGGCTGATGATCGACACAAACACTGGCGCACGCTTGTGGGTGACCGCCGTCACCTGCATGGACATGTTGAAATCTTCGAGCGCGACATGGCCATGGCTTTCGCCGAACGGCCCCTCGGGCTCCAGAAGCTCGGGATCGATCAGTCCCTCGATCACGATCTCGGCGTCGGCCGGCACTTCGAGATCGATCGTCACGGCCTTTGCGGTGCGGATCGGATAGCCGGCCAGCGCTCCCGCGACCGCCATTTCGTCTTGGTCGATGGCAAGCTTCTGCGGGCCTGTGACCGCCACCACCGGTGCGCAGCCCACGACGATGGCGCATGGCATCGGCGCCTTGCGGGCGCTATATTTCTGCCAGTGCAAGTAGCCGCCGGCGCCGCCGATGCGCGACGCCATGCGAACGCCCAGCCGATCGTTGGCTTTGAGCTGGGCCCGGTAGGTGCCCATATTGCGCACGCCGGTGTCGGGATCGCGGGTGATGCACACCGTCGCCGTGAGATAGGGAGCAGCATCGAAACCCGGCGTCGAGACCGGCACCGGCAGCCGCGCCAACCCGCCACCTGGATCGCGCAGATCGGCGCCGACGACGATTACGTCCTGGCACGGCGGCGATGCCACGGTGACTGCGGGAATTGGGTGCCCGATCGCCGCGGTCCAGGCTCTCCCGATATCGTCAACTGGGCAACCCATGCCGAGCGCATAAATGCGGGCCGATGCCGAGAGCGCGCCGACCGCGACCGGCATGTCGAAGCGGCGGCCATCGGCCCCCACCACGTTGGTGAAAAGAAAAGCGCGCCGCTGATCCTCATCGAGCCCGCCCTGGAACTGCCAACGCACCAGCGGATGCAACTCGGTGTCCTTGTTGACCGCGCGGTCGATGCGCACGAGCAGGCCGGCAGCCTCCAGGTTTGCGAGATGCTCCTGGAAGTTGGCCGGCGCGCGGTTTTTGCGGGCGGTGTATTCCTGTTGGGCCGATCGATCGAGCATTGGGGGCAACCTTGCGGGCTCGCAAGCCAAGCGTATACAGGCGGGGTCGATGGCGAGCAATCGGCGACCACCTCTGAGCTGCAACTCAGGCACTATAATTGAGAAGACTTAAAAAGCATGACTCGCATCTCGATGCCAACTGCTCGAAAGCGTGGCGTACTTGGCGCCTTTCGCGCAGCCTGGACCACGCCCACCAATCTCATCGGACACGCGGCCGCCACGCTCTTGGGTTGCGGCAGGCCACAGCGCGTCGGCGGGGAAGCAACAAGGGCATGGCTCTATTGCCTGCCCACCGGACGCTTCAGGCACCTTACAGGCATTGCCATCGGGCATGTCATCATTTTGGAACCGGCCCTCCTTGCTACCCAAGGTCGCTGGCTTCTGGCTCACGAACTCTCGCATACGCGCCAGCACGATTGGCTTGGCCCGACGTATCTGCCCGTTCACGCCATGCTGCTGCTTCTGAGCATGGTGATTTTTTTCTTTCGTCCCGTTACCAAACTCTCGCGATGGCATGCCTATAATCCACTGGAGCGGGTCCTGATTTGCGTGCCTATCGACGCAGTTGCTGATCCATCCGCGCCGAACGGCGCTCTCGCCGACAGAGTCTTGCGAGCATTTGGGCTGAGCGGATGACGGCTTTAGCCATCTTCACCGATCACGATGCTTCGCCGACGTTAGGATTGTCCACCGCCGTCAGGAGTTGGCCGCAAGCGTTTCGGAGGAGCAAAGCTCCTGGCGTCATCGCCGGGCTTGTCCCCGGCGATCTCGATCAGGATAGCGTGGCGCTCGACTATCGGGATGGCCGGGACAAGCCCGGCCATGACCAAGCAGGAACCGCGACAACTTTTCCCTGCAGAGCCTGCGCCGGGACGCTTCTCGACGCCTGCGCCGCCGTTGACATCGCTCGACGTTCCGGCGACTGATCGCGACGGTTCATGTCGTTGTGTTTTGCTCCGGTTGTTTTCGCTAGCAGAGGTCCCATGGTCGACACGCAAGTTCTCATCGTCGGCGCGGGTCCGGTCGGGTTGACGCTCGCGGTCGATCTCGGCTTGCGCGGCGTGCCCTGCACGCTCGTCGAGCAGAAGGAATCGCCGCAGTTCCTTCCCAAGATGGAACGGTGCAATGCCCGCACCATGGAAATCTTCCGCCGCATGGGGCTCGCGGACCGCATTCGTGCCGCGGGGTTGCCGGCGCATTGCCCGATGGATGTCTTCATCGTCACCTCGATCCTCGAACCGCCGCTTCTCCACCTGTCTTACCCGTCAGTCGCAGAAGCCAAGAAGGAGATCGCGGCCGCAATCGACGCATCGCTGCCGCTCGAACCCTACCAGCTCATTTCCCAGTATACGCTGGAGCCGCTGCTGAAGTCCGTTGCCGAGAAGCTGCCGAACGTCACGGTGCGCTTCGGCACCGAGTTCCTGGAATTCGTCGAAAATCCGGACAGCGTAACGGCATGGGTTCGCAGCCGCGATGGCACTGCGGAGATCTCCGCGCGCTATCTCGCCGGTTGCGACGGCGGCTCAAGCCCGATCCGCAAGCAGCTCGGCATCGGCCTCGAGGGCGATGGCAACATCCTCGAATTGCGCCAGGCGCTCTATCGCTGCGACGATCTCTATGAACGCATCCCGATCGGCAAGGGCCGCCATTACCACGTTGCCGACGCCCATCACACCTTCCTGATCCTGCAAGATTCGACGCGGCACTTCACGTTGCACGCCGTCGTGGAGCAGGACTCCGACATGGTGGCACAGTTCGCCAAGACCATTGCGATGCCGCTGCCCTTCGAGATGATCAATTGTGGCATGTGGCGGCAAAACCTCTTGATCGCCGAACGCTATGGCAGCGGCTCGCGCGTGTTCCTCGCCGGCGATGCCGTGCATCTTGTCATTCCGACCGGCGGACTCGGCATGAACACGGGGTGCGGCGATGCCATTGATCTGTCGTGGAAGCTCGCCGCAACGCTGGCCGGTTGGGGCGGACCCAATCTGCTCAGGTCCTACGAGATCGAGCGCCGCCAGGTCGGCGAACGCAACGTCGCGGCGGCGCGCTTTGCCTCGACGGGGCGGCGCCAGTGGCGGTCTATGTGGCGCCCCAACATCCGCGACGACACGCCCGAAGGCGCCGAGACCCGCGCCAACCTTGCCCGCGTCGCCGATCTCGAACAGCGCAAATCCAATGAGATGGTGGGCGCCGAGCTCGGCTACCGCTATGTAGGGTCACCGCTGATTGCCGCGGAGGCAGACGCCGGACCGGAACACAATTTCATCGACTACGTACCGAGCACATACCCGGGCGTCCGGCTCCCCCACGTCTGGCTCGAAGATGGAACTGCCGTACAGGACCGCATCGGCTACGGTCCTGGCTGCACGCTGTTGCGGTTCGCCGGTAACGGGGACATCGCAGCGCTTGGCCGCGCTTTCGCGGATTACGGAGCGCCCTATGGTGTGCTCGACCTGCGAGACCACCGTGCCCGCGACATTTACGGCTATGATCTCGTCCTCGTGCGGCCCGACCTCCACGTGGTTTGGCGGGGCAACGCGCTGCCCGCCGATCCGGCGAGACTCGCTGCGCTGGCGACTGGCCATTGAGATTGACTTCGACGCTGATCGGCCGCTATTCGGCCGCCGTAGCCCTGTGCGCAAAGGGCGACCGCAGGGTTGCCGCCTTAGCGCCAGGACAGGGCCGCGGCCTTCCTCTCGCTCTCCCCGCTTGCGTGGAGAAGGTCCCGAGCGAGGGGGCGTTTGTGACGGGGGCGGCCCCTTGTGGTCGCCCTCGGTGGGCGATAGTGCTCGGCGATGGTCAAGGAGGATAAGACGATGAGTCGATCGGCATGTCTCGGAGTTGCGGGCCTGTATCTCGCCGCCCTCTTGGCCTTTCTGCCCTTCGCCCCACCGGTCGCCGCGCAATCCCCGGACACCGCTCTCGTCAACGGCAATATCATCACGCTCGACGAGCACTCGACCGTTGCCGAGGCATTGGCGGTGCGCGACGGCAAGATCGTGGCGGTCGGCCGTTCGGTGGACATCCGCGATTTGGCGGGGCCCGCAACGCGGGTCATCGACCTCGGTGGCCACACCGTCATCCCGGGCCTTATCGATTCGCACATGCATGCCATCCGGGCGGCCCTGTTCTATGCGACAGAGGTCAACTGGATCGGCACCCGTTCGATCGCCGAGGCGATGGCACGCATCGCAGCGGCGGCCCGCGCGGCACGGCCGGGCCAATGGATCATCGTGGCAGGGGGTTGGACAGAGCAGCAGTTTGCCGAAGGGCGGCGGCCCTCCCAAGCCGAACTCGTAGCCGCGGCGCCCGACCACCCAGTCTACATTCAGCTGTTCTATTCGGCAGCGCTGCTGAACCCTGCAGGCTTCAAGGCGCTCAATCTCATAAACGACAGCGACGTGGCGCCTCGTGGCAAGATCGAGCGGGACGCCACCGGCAATCCGACCGGCTGGATCACCGGCGACAATCCCACTATCACGGCCCTCTTCGATCGACTGCCGTTGCCGAGTTTCGATGAAAGCGTCGCCGGCACGCGGCAATTCTTTCGCGAGCTCAACCGGCTCGGACTGACCGGCGTCAGCGATCCGGGCGGCTTT
>Ga0126384_10002666_pt1 | contig 10835 bp, 9 predicted proteins | sample PanSoiMetPlot_36_FD_92543 | JGI IMG/M metagenome (GOLD analysis project Ga0126384, IMG submission 92543) | Tropical forest soil microbial communities from Panama - MetaG Plot_36 | ecosystem: Environmental > Terrestrial > Soil > Tropical forest > Bulk soil | place: Panama | collected 2016-02-17 | reverse complement strand
TGATGGCGATCTCGACTTATGTGCTTGTGGGATTCCTTCGTCGTGACCGCCGCTCCAACGAAGCTGCTTTGAAGTATCTGCTGCTGGGCGCGTTCTCTTCGGGAATCTTTGCCTATGGCCTGTCCCTGTTCTATGGGCTCACCGGAAGCACGAACCTCCTCTTTATTAGCCACGAGTTAGGAAATCAGATTGCTACGGCCGGCGGTCATGTGGACTCAGTCGCAGTTTTGGCTCTGGTTACAGTGTGTACTGGACTCTTTTTCAAAATTGCCGCAGTCCCATTCCACCAGTGGGCACCCGACGCGTATGAAGGCGCGCCCACAAGCATCACCGGTTTCATGTCGGTCGCAGTAAAAGCGGCTGCCTGGACGATGCTGCTTCGCATCCTTGTCATGGGCCTGTACCCGTTGCAGAAAATCTGGGTCCCGTTGCTGATCTTCGTCTCGATCATCACTATGACCGGCGCCAACCTGGCCGCCCTCACCCAGAACAATCTTAAACGCCTGCTGGCGTATTCCTCGATCGCCCACGTCGGCTACATGCTGCTGGGATTAGTGGCATATGGATCGGGTCGCGGCGTAGGTGCAGCTGACGGAATCAAGGGAATTCTCATTTATCTCTTGGTTTACACCTTCATGAATCTCGGTGCCTTCGCGGTAATCACGTCCCTCAGGCGGCGTGAAGTGATTGGCGACGAGATCGACGATATTGCAGGCCTGTTCTTCCGTGCGCCTACGGAAGCCATCTTGATGCTGGTCTTCCTGCTCTCCTTAGCGGGGATCCCGCCATTGGCAGGCTTTTGGGGGAAGTACTTCATCTTCCTCAGCCTGATCGAAACCGGGCATTACGTGCTGGCCTCGCTGGCGGTCCTGTATGCGGTGTTCGGACTCTACTACTACATGCGCATTGCCAACGCGGCGTTCATCCGACAGGCGATCGACAAGGAACCGGTAAAGATTGGCTTGCCCATGGCTACGACACTTGCTATCACGGCAATGGCCACTCTGGTGATCGGCATCTTCCCCGAGCCATTCATTCACGCAGTAAATTGGACGCTGGGGCTGGTACGCACCCCCGCCGTCGCCAATCTGGTGCGATAGGACCGAATTTCCGCAGGCGGAGAGAGCCCCCTTGCCTGATCAGCCATCCGACAAGAAGCTCTGGATTCAAATAGCCCGCTATAGCCAGCTCGGCCTGGTGCTGCCCGCCGCAACTTTTGTGGGCTGGCTGACCGGGGTTGCCCTTGACAAATGGTTGCACACCACGTGGCTTTACTTAGCCGGCCTGCTCCTCGGAATTGTTGCTGGATTTGTTGAGTTGATTCGCACCGTGATGTCCTCTGAATCGAAAGAATAGACCCCTTCTCCGTTGTATCCTTTTCCAGATGACATCAGGAACAAACATGGGTGGGTTTTCGCACGCGTCCGCCTTACGCCGCGAACTGAGCCTTCGTAACCGCGAGTATGCACGCCGCTTAGCCCTCGATCATCGCGAGAGTCGGGGCGACTCGCCGGTGATCTGCTACCTGGCTTCGGAAGGGGCCAGCCAGCACGGCAATTTTCTCCCGCAAAGTTATCGTGCGATCCTGAAAAACGAGAAATGGCGGAAACGCCTGGCAAAGCCTCACACCTCTGCTTACCAAGCTCTGCCTCGCGAAGGTTTACGGTGGCGCGAACTCGACTCCTGCAACAGTTCCGACGCGCTGCTCATGAACATTTTCTGTTATCCGGGGATCACGCGATCCCGGGAAACTTGCGATCTGTTGGGCGTCGAGTGCGACTTCGAACCGGAATTCGGTTTCAAGGCTCGCGTCCCCCTAAGCAATGGCCGGATGGATCGCACCGAAATCGATCTGAAACTGGGCGACGTCCTGGTGGAAGCAAAGCTTACGGAATCAGACTTTCAGAACAAGTCTGTCGAAGTGCTCGAGTCGTATCGGGATTTCCGGGAGGTGTTTAACGCGGATCAACTGCTGCACCGCAATGGATCCTATGTTTCCTACCAACTAATCCGAAATGTTTTAGCCGCAAGTGCCAATGCCAGTGCATTCTGCGTCCTCATCGACGCGCGTCGTCCTGACCTGTGCGAAGCATGGTATGCCGTTATGCGCTGCATCCGCCTGCATGACTTGCGTATGCGCTGCAAGATCCTGACTTGGCAGGAACTCGCTGCCGCGCTCCCCAAACGTGTTCAAGAATTCTTGGGAGAAAAATACGGCATCTTCGTCAGTGAAGATGCCGCAAGAGCCTTTCAACGTGCCTCAGGCGACGAGGAGATTGCTTGATGGCCGAAGCGCCCGTCGATTCCGAAGCTTTCTACTCAGGAGCACTTGAACGAATCCGCTGGTACATGATCGCGATCGCGGTGCTGGCCACCACGATTGCTCTGCTCCGATTCGGTGTGCGTCCGGCTCTCGGCGTCGCTCTCGGTTGTGTTATCGCTTACTTGAATTTCCATTGGTTGAAGCGGGTCGTCACCGCGATGACAGAGCGCATCACCAGCACAGGAAAAACACATTCCGGGAAAGGAATCGTGTTCCGCTTCATCCTGCGCTATGTTTTGGTGGGCCTCGCGGCCTATGTTATATTAAGTGTTTCTCCCGCGAGCCTTTACGGGTTGTTTGTGGGTCTGTTCCTGCCCGTGGCGGCCATCGCGTGCGAAGCCGGCTATGAAGTGTACGTAGCCGTAGCACGTGGGCTTTGAATTCCTCACAACTGTCGTTCATCGTTCGTTCTTAGTCGTTGGCCAGTACGAGGCGCGATCGAGAAAGGATTAACTCTAACTGTGCGGAATCGTCGCAGCTGACATATGCCTGAACAACTCTGGATTACAGAATTGCTAAATCGCTGGTTTGCGGGTCCGGTGACGTCGCTATTGCACACACTTCACATTGAGCCCCAATATCGGCAAGCACCGATCACGAACGCCGTAGCGATGCAGATTGTGGTCGTGATTTTTCTTGCCATCATGTTTCTGCTCGTGCGCAGCTGGTTGTCGGTCGATACTCCAGGCCCATTGCAACACATTTTCGAGGGCGTACATGGATTCATCACCAGCCAGAGCGAAGAGATAATCGGTCACCACAGTTCGGGCTTTACGCCATTCCTGGCGGCCTTGGGTCTTTACATTCTGATCGGCAATCTGATTGGCTTAATTCCGGGATTCGAGTCGCCGACCGGCGCAAGTCCCGTTGTACCCCTTGGCTGTGCTATCTGCGCGTTCTTCTACTACCATGCACAAGGTTTCAAGCATGCCGGGATTGGGTACCTAAAACATTTCGCCGGACCCATGCCGCTGTTGGCGCCGCTGATGATTCCCATCGAGTTGATCAGCCACTTGGCGCGCGTGCTCTCGCTGACAATTCGTCTGTACGCCAACATGTTTGCGGGCGACATGGTCACCATGGTTTTCTTTTCGCTGGTGCCGATTGGAATTCCGATTCTATTCCTTGGTCTGCACATTGGCGTGTCGTTCCTGCAGACCTACATTTTTGTCCTGCTCACGACCGTGTATCTGGCTGGCGCCGTGGCGGAGGAACACTAGACACCGTTCCCCGTTGTCTGTTCTCCGTTGTTTGGATACGAAGCGAACGCCTGAACGGAGAACAGAGAACCGGGAACGGAGAACAGTTTTTGCCGACAGCGTGAGGGCGTCCTGCACGAGGATGACGTCAACCACCTCCTGGCGGCCATCAGGGTGCGCAAGCACCCATTCATAAGGAGAAACGACAGATGCGTAAACTGAGCTACTTGTTCATGGCGTTGTCGGCGATATGCTTCGCGGGGCCGGCATTCGCGCAGGGAGGAGCCGCCGAGCCGACCAATTGGGTCGCGATCACCGCTGGCTTCTCGATGGCGATCGCTTCTGCGGTTTGCGGACTGGCACAGGCTAAGGCGACTGCAGCAGCAGCCGAGGGGCTGGCGCGCAATCCCTCAGCTCGTCCTGGAATCCAGCTCGCGCTGATTCTGGGCTTGGCGCTCATCGAATCCCTGGCGCTCTACACCCTGGTCATTATCTTCGCGAAAGTAAAGTAAGGCCACGAGATTAACAGGCCTCTGCTCATGCGGAGGCTTTTTTGTTATAACCGCTGAGCTCTTTCCTCGGTATCTTGTGTGTTTCCCGGTGTCGCATTAATACCGGTTGTACTTTGGGGAGCGGTAGCAGCCCAACTCCCCCATCTACAGACACTGATTAGAACGAGCACAACCGTGAAAGAATGCAACTTCGCCGCAAGTCGTCTAACTTTCATAGCAGAAAACCTTCAAATTGGATTCAGGTTGCTAGCGACAGCTCAGACGCCTCCCCCCATCCGTCGTCGCGGAGGAAAGAAGTGCGCCGAAGGTTCGAGGAGCCATGCCAGGAAGCGCGAGAATAGAAGCAAGGGAATGGCCTTCGTTATTTCTGTGCGACCCGACACTGTGTGCGACGGCTGGTAAAATCAGCCATGGAAGCCAAGCCTCGTCGTCCGAACTGGAAAACTCTCCTGGCTTTCGCAATTATCTACTTCGTTTGGGGATCCACATTTCTAGCGATTCGCGTTGGCGTGCGCGAAGTTCCGCCGTTCCTCCTCGCCGCCCTGCGATTCCTCGTGGCGGGATTGGTTCTTTACGGGTGGATGCTGGCACACGGGGAGCGCTCACCGGCCGCGCGCCATTGGCTCTCGGCACTCTTGCTTGCTGTGTTAATTTTTGTGCTCGACTACGGATTGCTCTTCTGGGCCGAGCAGCGTGTCGCGTCAGGCATTGCCGCCGTGATGATGGCCACAATCCCTGTGTTCATGACCTTGTCGGAAATCATGTTCCTGCGAACCCAAAGGCTCACCCTGCGACTAGCCGTCGCGCTCCTGATAGGAATTGGCGGAGTGACCGTACTGATGAGTCGTTCGCTGAACCTGGGCGGAGCACCTATCGACCCGTTTGGTGCGCTAGCCCTAATTGTTGCGGCGATCAGTTGGTCGGCAGCTTCCACCCTTACTCGGAAGCTATCGCTTCCGCCATCCAAACTCATGAGTTCCGGAACCCAGATGCTCGTGGGAGGCGTTTTGCTCACGCTGACATCAGCCGCCCTTGGTGAATTTCGAAATTTTCATCTTTCCGCCATCTCCCCCACCGCCTGGCTTTCTTTACTTTATTTAATCGTCGCAGGGTCGATCATCGCGTTTACCGCCTATGTGTGGCTCATTCATCATGAATCGCCTACCAAGGTCGGTACTTATGCTTACGTGAACCCCGTGGTCGCTGTTCTGCTGGGATATCTGTTCGGCGGTGAACCACTTAATGTGCGAACAATTCTCGGCACTCTATTTGTGCTTATCAGTGTCGTGGTGATCACGACAATGCCTGCTGCCAAACCCGTGAAGACGCTCGCGGTTGAAGATGCGGCATAGCCTCAAATGATTCTCTGGCAGGTGGCATGTGGAGTTGACCTGAGCCGCTATTGGCCGCGGCGCTAGGACACCAGCAGAGTAGACGGCAAGGCGGGGATGAATACCAAGCCTACCTGTAAATCAAGTACTTCTCTCTGATTTTCGTAAATTCCTGCAAACGCTCTTGCCAGTCCTGAGCAATACGGCGCGGGTCCTGATCTTGCGCTATCGCGTCGAACACGGACTGATTTGCCAGAATCTCGATAATCTTTTCCATCTTCCACTGCAGCGGATACAACTTGCGCAAAGCCGAAGCCAGTTCCACCCCTAATTCCGGAGCGTCCAATACGCTGCGATCGACGAGAACGAAATTGACGCCTTCACACTTTTGTCCGGCGAAATTGCTCGCACTTGGCGTAAACGTCGTGGGCACGAAGCGCACACCGGCAATTTCGCGAGCATTCAGATATTGCGCTAATTCTTTGCCTTTAATCCAGGGCGCGCCCAGCAATTCAAACGGGGTATCCGTCCCGCGGCCAACCGACACGTGGGTGCCTTCGACCAGTCCTACTCCGGGATACAGAGCTGCTTCGGTCACGCTACGTAGGTTAGGGGACGGGTTGATCCACGTCAGGCCCGTCGAGTCGTACCAATCTCCGCGCAACCAACCTTCGGCTGGAACTACCTGCAACTTGGCATGCAAGCCCCGTTCTGCATTGAACATCTGCGCCAGTTCACCCATTGTCATTGCGTGGCGCACAGGAACCTGCCAGTAATTTGTGAAATTCTCCCTACCAACATCCGAGACTGGACCCTGCATTAACGAGCCGGTCACAGGATTCGGACGGTCAAGCACGATCACTTGCGTTCCAGCCTTGGCCGCTGCCTCAAGGAAGTATCCGAGTGTCGTTTCGTAAGTGTAGAAACGTACGCCTGCATCCTGGATGTCAATGAGCACAGCATCGAGGTTTTTGAGGATATCGAGGGAAGGCCGCCGCGCCGCATCCGTGGCGCCGTACACACTGTAAACGGCTACTCCCGTAGCAGCATCCTTTGAATCACTCACTTCGGTTGTGTCCAGCGTTCCCGTTACGCCGTGTTCCGGGCTGAAGATGGCCTGCAGCGTGACACCAGGCGCATTCCCAAGCACGTCAATCGTTCTCTTGCCGTCCGAGTCCACTCCCGTCTGGTTAGTGAGAATTCCGATCTTCTTACCCGCCAATGACACGCCCATGAACTCGAACTTGTGTTCCTCGAGAACATCAATACCAGTCTTGACCGAACCAGTTCGATTGGCGATCCGCCGCCCGCCCGCCATTGCCTCGTTGTAACCGGTAATGCTCTCCAGGCGAAGCTTTTCCTTTTCAGAAACCGTGAGTGGAAGCGCGTCCGCCACTGCCGTAGCCAGACGGGTGCGTAGGGAAATTGCGTTTCCTTTGCCGCGCGGATGCACGGCATTCGTAAGCAGGATGATGTAGGTGTTAGTTGTTGGATCGATCCAGAGGGATGTGCCGGTGAACCCGGTATGCCCGAACGAGCCGACCGGCAGCAGATCTCCGCGGTTGCTGGAGAAAGGAGAGTCGATATCCCACCCAAATCCACGTAGGGCCGTTGCATTCGGCGCCTGCTGCGGTGTGCTCATTTTCTCCACCAACAGCGGCGAAAGCACTTTGCTGCCCGACAACAATGCTTGCGCGAACTTCGAGAGATCATCTGCCGTCGAAAACAACCCAGCATGTCCGGCCACGCCACCCATGCGCCGCGCCGTGGGATCGTGCACAATCCCGCGTAACATCATCTGATGTTCATCGTATTCAGTTGGCGCAATGCTGGGCCGCCACGACGCTGGAGGCAGAAAGCGCGTATGCGCCATCTTGAGCGGCTCAAAGATGTTGGTTAGCGCGTAGTTCTCCAAGGTCATACCGGAAACGCGTTCGACCAAAGCCCCCAGGGTAATGAAATTGATGTCACTGTAGACGAAGTGCGCGCCAGGAGGGATGTCCGGTTTTTGCGCGAATGCCATTGCGTAGGCGGTCGCCTTTCCCGCCCATGGCGTGTCTAGTTCCAGGTCTGGTGCCAGGCCCGAGTAGTGCGTTAACAATTGGCGTACGGTGATGTCCTCTTTCCCATTCTGCGCAAACTCTGCCAAGTAATGCGCCACAGGATCGTTAGGTTTAACCTTGCCATCCCCGATCAACTGCATCATGCAGGTCGTGGTGGCAATCACCTTGGTCAGGGACGCAATATCGAAGATCGTGCCGACGGTCATCCGCTCGCGCCGTGGCTCAAGCGCGCGATAGCCGAATGCCTTGCGGTAAACCACGCGCCCGTTGTGTCCAACCAGCACCACTGCACCTGGAATATTTCCGTGCCCGATGGCATCTTTAATGATGCCGTCGATCACTGTGAACCGGCTGCTCGATGCTGCCGGGGGTGCCGTGGCAGCAAGTAAGTTCAAACCGGGAAAGGGGATGAGAAGAACAACGCTAAAAAGACACACGGATAGGGAGCGAAAATGCTTGGTCACAGTGATATTGATCTCAGAAGAGACTTTCTGAATTTATACAAGCGCCGGTGGAATTCCAAGTGACTCAAGTGTCAGGGTGCCGCTTGTGCCATAAGCGAAGGGCGATGGCCATGACGAAGCCTGCTGGGAATGGAGAGGACCACGAACCACCTTACTTCCGCCAATGCCAGGCAAAAGATCACGATCGTTCCAACTGCAAAGACCAGCCCCATGCCGCCCTTCACCGGGATCCTGGCGATCTGAATTTCGGGGCGTTCCTGATCGGGGCCAGAAGAAACTGTTTTGCCCGATGTGTGAAGAAGCAGTGCAACAACTACGCCTACCAAGAGAGCTGGAATAAAAAGCAGTTCAGCGCCGGTGCCAAGACAAGCGCAACCAAAATGAGTCCCAGTGCGAGCGGTACGGCAACGCGACTTGCGTTGAGATCGGATCCGTTCTCGCCGCTATTTGCCACGAACCCCATAATAGATGGGCGCCGATGAGTTTATTTGTTCTTTCCCCATGACCTGCTATAACTCAGGTAACCAAACCTGATTCATAAGGCTTGCACCTGACCCAGGCACTCAACACAAATCCGCGCTTTCCGATTCTGGCCCACGATGACCAGGATTTGCTGTTCGCGTCTGCTTTCGGCGTTCTCAATGAGGGTATCTCGACTCGTGCCTTCCCTTGCGCTTCGGTTGCCATCACTCACAAAGGAAAGCTAGTGGCGTTGAAAGCGGTTGGCCGTTTTACCTATGATCCCGAGTCCGCGCCCGTGAACTCCGACACTATGTTCGATTTGGCTTCCGTCTCGAAAGTTGTCGCCACCACGACTATGGCGATGATTCTCTACGAACGTGGCGAACTCGATCTTGAGACTCCCGTCGTCTCTCTTGTTCCGGAATTTGCATCGAGCGACGACCGCCGCCACGAAGTTACCCTTCACATGCTGCTCGCGCACTCCTCTGGCCTTCCGGCATACGTAAAGCTGTTCGAGCAGGCTAGCACGGCGGGACAACTCCTGCTCGCCGCGTGTCGCGTTCCTTTGGCGGCTAACCCCGGTACCCGCGCCGAATACAGTGACATCGGGTTCATCGTTCTAGGCGAAGCCTTAACGCGTCTGGCCGGAGAACGACTCGATCATTTTTGCCAACATCAGATCTTTGCTCCACTCGGGATGGTGCGTACCACCTTTAACCCTCCGATCGCGGTCCGAGCAGATGTACCTCCCACCGCCGATGACAAAACGTTCCGTCACCGCGTGATTCAGGGCGAGGTTCACGATGAAAACGCTAGTGTTCTCGGTGGAGTGGGTGGACACGCCGGTGTTTTCGCCACTGCGGGCCATGTAGCCACTTTCGCTCACTGCATGCTTACGGGTGGCGCTCCCATCGTTCATCCGGAAACGATCGCGCGGTTTACGCGCCGCGAAACAAACCCTCCGGGCACCTCTCGTGCTCTTGGTTGGGATACGCCCTCCCAACCCTCGCAGTCCGGTCAATATTTTTCGGCCTCCTCGTACGGCCATCTCGGCTACACCGGTACTTCTTTATGGATTGACCCGGAGCGTCAGCTCTCCGTTACCCTGCTGACGAACCGCACTTGGCCCGATAACAGGAACCAGTCCATTAAGCGAATCCGGCCGTTGTTTCATGACACAGTTGTGCAATGTCTGGAGACCCACACTTGAAATCCGGAAAACGCGAAAACATGGCCAAATTGAGTACCGAGCAGCCAAACCAGGCCTCGGCGGACCTCGATCGTAAGTCTTCGCTGCAGATCGCGCGCATCATCAATTCCGAGGATGCGAAAGTAGCCCGGGCGGTAAAGCAAGCACTACCCCAGATTGCGCGCGCCATCAATCTCGCGGCCGACGCCGTAAACCATGGCGGACGCCTCATCTACGTAGGCGCCGGCACCAGCGGCCGCATTGCCGCCCTCGATGCCGCCGAGTGTCCTCCCACGTTCAACATCGAACCCGAGCGGGTTCAGTTCATCATTGCGGGTGGACCCAAAGCTTTGGGCGCGGCCGTCGAGGCCAACGAAGATTCTCGGGAGCTGGGTCATCGCGAAATGGCTAAGCGGCATCCCAGCCGTAAAGATGTGGTCATCGGAATTGCCGCCAGCGGCCGCACTCCCTTCACGATTGCCGCTATTGAGTATGCCCGTAAGCGCGGCGCTCGTACTGTTGCGGTCACGTGCAACCCGAACTCGCCCTTGGAAGGAGCAGCCGATTTGGCCATTGTGACTGAAGTCGGCCCCGAAGTCATTGCCGGATCCAGTCGTATGAAGGCTGGGACCGCGCAGAAGCTGGTGCTCAACATGATCTCAACCGGAGCCATGACACGCGCGGGTTATGTCTATGGCAACCTGATGGTCAACGTTCATCCTAAGAACTCCAAGCTCCGTGAACGCGCTCTGGGCATCGTTGCCCAGGGCACAGGCAAAAACCGCCAGGCCGCGGAAAGCATCCTAATGGCCGCCGGAAGTGTCCCCGTCGCCATCGTCATGGACCGGGCGGGGGTCACGCGTTCCGAGGCTGAGAGGGCGCTGCAGTCCGCGAGTGGGAACGTGCGTCGCGCCATCGCGCTCGCCGCACAAAACGAAAGTGCATGAACCCTGCTTTTATCGCTTCGTTCCACAGTCTAACTCGCTAAAATAGGGTACGCGCCAGATAGGACAATCAATGGGGTTCTATCCAAGGAATTATCTCGACATGGATAAACTTGTGATTCGCGGAGGAAACCCACTTTTAGGCACGATTCGCGTAAGCGGCGCCAAGAACGCCGCCTTGCCTGCCATGGCTGCCGCGCTGCTGACCGAAGAACCTGTAATCCTGGAGAATATTCCCCAGGTGCGCGACATCGAGACCACGCGCAAACTCCTCGCTGCCATGGGTGCAGAAGTCGAGCTGGGCTATGGACGTGCCCAGCATCGCACCACTATCTCCTGCCGGAATCT
>Ga0126384_10002665_pt1 | contig 10835 bp, 6 predicted proteins | sample PanSoiMetPlot_36_FD_92543 | JGI IMG/M metagenome (GOLD analysis project Ga0126384, IMG submission 92543) | Tropical forest soil microbial communities from Panama - MetaG Plot_36 | ecosystem: Environmental > Terrestrial > Soil > Tropical forest > Bulk soil | place: Panama | collected 2016-02-17 | reverse complement strand
TTACCGCCGCTCTTCCGCTGCCGGGGTCTCCTTCACCTAAAGAAGGTGCGGGGAGCGTCGGCGATCATCTTTCATCGTACTGCCAATAGCCCCACGCGACCTCCCATCTCTGGCCCTTCTGCGCGGACTCCGGCTTACAGCTCCTTGAACGACATACCCCGGACTGGACGGATCGTCCGCGAAGTAGATCTTCACCAGTTGCCCGCAGTCGAAATCCGTTAGGACTAAACCCCAGCGTCCGCTAGGCGCCCCGTCCTAAGCCCCGTTGCGGCGGGCCTCGGGTGTTCCGGATGTTTGATCCGGTTTTCATCCGAATCGCGCATAAGGGATTGAGGACCCCAGACACTCGAGGGTGTGGCGCCACGTCGCTGTGCGGCTGTCGCTTGCCAATAGCGCCCGCTAAGGAGGAACACAGTGAGTGCACAGTTGAAGAGAGCAGGAAGCGCGATTTGCCACGCAACGCAAAAGAGATTCATCACAAAGAGCTTTCCGCTGTTGCGCATGGCGATTTGCTGCGGTCTATTCTTTTCCTTGGCCCCTACAAAGCTTGCCCACGCCCAAACCGAAACGGGCTGTACAGCTGGTGCCTGGGTCGAGGTCCCTGGTGGTGGGATAACGAACGGAGCCGGACCCGCGGCGGTGGAATTCAACGACAACTTGTACCTATTCGTCACGGGACAGGCAAATGACGTTTTTGTCAACGTCTTTCATCCGGCATCAGGGTGGAGCGGCTGGAGTGTTGTGCCAGGAGGATGGATGCAGAGTTCCAGCCGGCTTGCAGCGACAGTTTTTCACGACCAGCTCTGGCTATTCGCAATCGGTTCCGGTGATATCGTTTCCTTTAACATTCTAGGCGCGAGTGGGTGGAGTGGATGGATTCCAGCACCAATACAAACTGGCACATCCGGACTCGCAGCGACAACAGCTTGGAAACTTCCTCTTCGGCGAGGAGGAATTGAACCTTTTCGTTAGGGGCTTTGGAGGCCATATATTTACCAGTGTTCTTAGGGGAAACAGCTTCGTAACGATTAATACCGAAGTGCCGGGGGGAGGGCTCACGACCCATGGACCCGCAGCGACAACCCTGGGCGACTTGTTCGTTTACATCCGAGGCTATGACGGTGGGGTCTACGAGAACGAAAAAGATATGCTCACAGGCAATTGGAGCGGATGGCATCAGGTGTCGGGGGGCGCCCTTGCAACAGCAGATCCCGGCGCCGCAGGAAGTCACGGGGGAATGATGCTGAGCATCAGAGGAGGTGCAAGCCACATCTGGCAAAATCTTCTTCCACCCGGGCCTGGGGTCTGGAGTGAGGTGCCGGGAAACGGCCGCGCCGCAGCCAGCGCGGGACCGGCAGTAATCGTCTACCACGGACTCTTTCTTCTATTCGTTAGCGGCCCGGACGATCACATCCTGTGCAGTGTCGCTACTGCCGGCGGCTGATGAGCGCCGACTCAGCCAGCGCCCGAGCTCCGAATCAACGGCATCTGTTGGCGGATTTCGCGAGTAACTGGCGATTGCAGACGGAGTTTGCTTCAGTTCAGTTTTTCGTACTCTGCTTTAGCCTCGAGTAGGATAGGGATGTCGGGATCGGCATCTCTCCAAAGCGCCAGAACATCTCGATATGCTCGGCCACTCTGGGCGGTATCGCCCACTTGTGCCCAGGCCCGCCCGAGCCCCAGATGTGCCAGCGCGTAAACTGGAGACGTCGGATGCTGACGTTCTTCTAAGCACATCGAGGGTTCAGTACCGAACCATTCCGGGCAGAGGGGCCAGAGGTGGGAGCTCGCCTTGGGCTATTGGCGGAACGCGTCGCGCGCTGAATGTTGTTACGGCGGAGATTCTATTCGCTGCAATAGCGCCCCGAATCTTGGGTCTGATCGTAATCCATCAAGTTGGCGAGTATTTTTAAGAATTGGCAGCCAATGTGAGCGCCGTTGATAAGCTTTCTCGAGCCATTCGAAGGCGCTGCCTTTGTTATCAAGTGCAGTGTAGACGAGTGCTATGGGCACGGCTGCGTCCCTATTTGCGTCTCTTTTTTGTAATTCAACTAGAATACTTTGAGCTTTAACTCTTTTGCCGCATTTAGCGTAGGCGTATGACAACCATGCTTCACATTGCAGGTTGTCCGAAGCGGCGCAAACCTCTTGAAGCTCGGCCACGGCCTCCTGGTACATCTTCTGTTCCAAATGACAAAAACCAACTGCCATTCGAGTTTCTTGATCACTTGGATCCATTTGCAGTGCTTCTTTCAGCGCCGCAACACCACGATCGAACCTGCCCATTTCGCAGAACAGCATTCCCTTCCCCCTAATAACGGGCACGGATTGTGGATCGAGCTGCTCCGCGTGCCCTACCTCGAATAGGGCTTCCTCAAGGCGTCCACGCGTCTGCAAATACTCGCCATACCATTGATGAGCAGTTGCATAATTGGAGTTTAATTTCAGGGCGCGTTTGTATTCATTCTCTGCGGTAACCCAGTCCCATCGTAGTTCTTTGATAGCTGCGAGTGAAGTGTGAGCCTCGGCGAGCCCGTCATCCAACTTCAGCGCCTTGCTAGCGGCCGCCTCTGCTCGATTATAGCTCTCGTTCTGCGGAACGTAGTTGTACGCGCCAAGTACCACGTAGGAATCTGCCAAGCCCGCATAGGCGAGTGCGTATTCAGGATCAGCTTTGAGAGCTTGGTCAAAATAATCCACAGCCTTCGACAGTCCCTCTGGCGTTCTCTTGTTCCAAAAGTAGCGGCCACGCAGATAAAGTTGATAGGCCGCAGCGTTTTCGGTGTATCGCCTGGTAACTCGGTGCTGCGCTTCGACCGTGAGTCGACGCGGCAACTTCTCGAAAACGGCTTTGGTAATCTCTTCTTGCACTTCCATCATCTGCGCGAGATTGCGGTCGAAACGTTTGCCCCAAAGCTGCAAACCTGTAGCTAGGCTGATGAGCTCCGCGTGGATTACCAATGCATCCGCGCGTTGCCGCACACTTCCCGTGAGCACTGCATCTACGTGCAGTTCACGTTTGAGCTTTTCGAAATCAGGCTCCTTACCTTTGTACCGAAACGCCGTGGAGCGCGCGATAACCCGCAGATCCGGTATCTGCGACAAGTGATCGATGAGGTCCTCGGTGATGCCATCTGGGAGGTACTCGTTAATCGGGTCCGCCGAGGCATTGACAAAGGGCAACACGGCCATGGACTTGATAGCTGTGGCGTTGTTGAAGTCGGCCGGCACGAGCGCGTCTTTCTCAGTAACCCTTGGGTTGTGCCGTGTGTAGAAGAGGGCACCGAGGATCGACATCACGACGACGAAGCCTGCGACGGTGAGCTTTTGCCTCCGCGGAACAGCCCGTTGCCGCTCGAGCTTCTCGAGCAGGGCCTCCATCGAAGAAAATCGGTCAACGGGATTGGGACTTAATCCACGCAAAAGTGCCCGGTGGACCGACGGGGGTACAGAATTCGAATTGGGCACTTCATTTACTTTGCGCAGCCGAATCTGCTCGAGGAGCGCACCGAAGTTGTCAGGGTTGAACGGAAGGATGCCGTACAGTCCTTGAAACAGTGCGGCGCAAAAGCTGTATTGGTCCGCTTTCTCGTCCACGCGCTCTCCCATCAGCTGCTCTGGCGCCATATAGGCGGGCGTTCCCATCAACCTGCCTGGCCGAGTGAGCACCACCGCGAGGGGCGCAAGGTTCGATGGGCCGTCGGCGTCTGCTTTGGCCAACTCGTCGTCGAGTGCCCCCTTCTCGGGCTCGCCAAAGAGCGCCCGTGCCAGGCCGAAGTCGAGCACCCGCGGCCGCCCATCTTTTCCCACCAGCACATTGTCCGGTTTGAAATCCCGGTGGAGAATGCCGGCGGCGTGTGCAGCGGCCAGCCCGCGCCCGGTGTGCACAAACATGTTGACAATCGCGCGCCAGGGCCTCTTCTGTTCCGCGAGCCAGTGGGTGAGCGTCCTCCCCTCCACGTACTCCATTGCAATAAATACCTGGTCGCCGAAGGTGCCGACGTCGTGCACAGCAATGACGTTTGGGTGAGACAGCTGAGCCATCGCTTGCGCTTCGCGCATCAGCCTGGCTCGCCCCTCCGAGGCGGAGATGCTTCCCGACGCCCCCGGCCGCACCAGCTTGATGGCAATCTTTCGGTTGAGCTCCGGGTCATAAGCCTCGTAAACCACGCCCATTCCGCCCGCGCCCAGTCGCTCGCGCACGACGTATCGCCCAAGCGGGGAGCCCGGTTTCAGCTCTTCTTCCGGCACATCAACCGACGGTTCCGTGGCGCCGTCCTCCGAGGGCAGCGTGGCGCCCGCGGTCGAGGTTTCCTGTTCGCCATGAATCTTCATGAATTGCCCTGCCTCGACATCTGCGTCGAGGAGAGACTGCACTTCGCACCGAAGCTTTTCATCGCCGGCACATGCCCGCTCGAGGAAGGCATTGCGCTCATCCGGCAGCAACTCCAGCGCGGCCTCGAACAGCTGGGTGACTTCGGTCCAGCTCTGCTCTTGCGTCGCCTTCATTCCTTGTTTCTAGAACGTCTCGACCAGTTTTAATCGTTTCAACAGAGCCCCGAAACGCGGCTGGCGTCGCAACGGGTCGAACTCCGGCTCAACCTTAAGATAAATAAGCCACTCGTCGTGTCGCTCATAGGCTTTTTCCAGCCAATCGAGTGCTTCCTCGTGATTGCCAAGTGCGACATGCAGAAGGGCAATTAGCGCTGGAATGTCGCGTTGATCCGAAATTGTCTTTAGCTTATCGACCGCCGCCAAAGCAGCAGGTTTATCGCCTGAGAGCGCTGCCGCATACGCGCGGCGGGCGAGGCCTCGCGGGCCCTGGTCTCGTCTCCATTCTTGAATGGCCTCGTAATACATCCCGCTTTGAACATAGGCACTGCCAATCTCGTAATGCGCGGGGAAAAAGTCCTTGTCCAGTTCCAGCGTTCTCTGGAATTGCTGAATCGACTGGGGATATCTGCGCGCGAAGTACAGGACCCGGCCAAGATTGCTGCTGATGATGGTGGATAAGGGGTCGAGTTTAAGGGCCAGTTCCATCTCGGAAACCCCTTGATCAAAACGGCCGAGAGCAGCAAGAAAGAGCGAATGCCACTGGTGAGTTGTAGCGGCATTGGGGTTCAGCGCCAGCGCCTGCGTGAATTCCTTCTCTGCTGCAGAAAAGTCCCACTCATAAAAGAAGTGGATCCACGCAAGGGCGGTCCAGGCTTCAGATTGTGTTGGGTCCATTTCAAGCGCTCGATGCGCTGCTGCTTCACCCTGGGCGTATCCGGCTTCGCTCGCGACGGGGTCATAACTTGGAAGCACGGCATAACAACTGGCCATCCCCGCGTAAGCCAAAGCGTAGGTGGGATCGATTTCGATGGCCGCTTGAAAGTGCTTGATTGCCTTGTTGATTCCCTCCTCGGTTCGCTTGTTCCAGAAATACCGGCCCCTCAGATATGCCTTGTACGCTTCCTCATTGTCGGTGTAGCGCTGAACCACACGTTTTTCTTGTTCGGGCGTTAATTGGGAGCGAAGCTTTTGCGCCACTGCCCGCGCAATTTCCTCTTGGAGCACTGAGATCTCTGCGATCCGACGGTGGTAGCGGTCGCCCCATAGCTGGGTCCCGTCAGCGGTTTTGGTCAGCTCGACTTGAAGGATGAGGACGTCGCCTTGCTGTGCGGCGCTGCCGGTCAGCACTGCATCAACTCCCAGGTCGCGTCCTACTTTTTGCGGATTGACTTCTCGGCCTTTGAACTGGAAGGAAGTCCAACGTCCCATCACCCGTAGCCGCGGCAATTGCGAGAGACCATTGATAATGCTCTCCGTGATTCCGTCGAAGAAGTATTCGAGGTTGGGATCAGCCTTCGAGTAAACCAAGGGCAATACTGCCAGCGATTGGACGGCGTTCTCGGTCACGGTAGGGCCCGGCGTGCGCTCGAGCCAAGCTGTTATCGCCGCGGCCGCGAATGCCAGGACAATCACTCCCGTCGCAAGGGCGCGGGTTTTGTGCCTACGGATGTGCTTTCCGATCCGGTACAGCAGCTCGCTGTGCCGCGCAGAAATCGGGAGATTCTCGAGGTGACGGCGAATGTCTTCGGAAAACTGCTCCGCCGAGGCGTACCGGCGATTTGGCTCTTTCCGAAGTGCCTGGAGTACGATGTTGTCCAAGTCGCCCCGAAGCTGGCGGCGGAGTTGCTCCGGACGGGCATCTCGGGCCTTGCTTACCGACTCGGGTGTGAGCGAGACCGGACCTGAAACATTGGGGTGGGAAATCTCCTCGATGCGGCTGACGGCGACGCTGGGCTTCTCAGGCACCTGCTCACAGATGACCCTGGCGATCTCATCGGGAGCCTGCCTTCCGAAGCGGTACGGTGGGTGACCCGTCAGCAGCTCATAGAGCAACACTCCCAGCGAGTAGACGTCGGTCGCGATGGTCACCGGCTCGCCGCGAACTTGCTCAGGGCTTGCATACTCCGGCGTCATCACCATCACCGCCGGCGCGGTGATCTCGATGGTCTGCTGGTAAAGCTCCGGTTTGAGAAACTTTGCAATTCCAAAGTCCAGAAGCTTCGGGATGCCGTCGGAGGTCACCAGGACGTTCTTCGTCTTTAGGTCACGATGAACAATCAGGTTCTGGTGAGCATAGTGAACCGCGGAGCAAATGGAGTCGAAAAGGCGTAACCGCGCTCGAATGGAAAGCCGCTGCGAGTCGCAGTACTCAAGGAGAGGCTCGCCCTCGACGTATTCCATGACGAAGAAGGGGAGGCCGTCTGCCGTCGTACCGCCGTCGAGAAGCTTTGCGATGTTTGGGTGATCGAGAGACGCCAAGATTTGTCGCTCGTTTTTGAAGCGACGCAGAATGCTGTCGGTATCCATTCCCCGCCGGATCAGCTTGATCGCGACCCGCTTGCGGTAACTCTCGTCCGCGCGAAGGGCCAAGTAGACGGTGCCCATGCCGCCGTGGGCGATCTCTCGAATCAGTTTGTAGGCTCCAATACAATGCCCGGGTGGCAGTTCGCCGTCGCTCTCCGGGTGCCAAGTGGAGGCCAAGCTCGGGCTTTCCTCTTCGCCCGCAGGTATCTGCATGAATTTACCTGCCTGGACATCCGCTTCGAGGAGGGACTGCACTTCGCGCCGAAGGTCTGCATCGCCAGCGCAGGCCCGCTCGAGGAATACATTGCGCTCATCCGGCAGGAGCTGTAGCGCGGCCTCGAACAAACGGGTGACTTCTGTCCAGCTCTGCCGTTGCCTCGCCTTCATTCCTTGCGCATCTCGCGATAGAGCCACGCCCTTGCCAAGCGCCACTGCCGTTTGACAGTTCCCGATGATATCTGCAGCGCCGCCGCGGTTTCTGGAATGCTCAGCCCGGCAAAGTAGCGCAGCTCGACGATTCTGCCCTGCTGTTCATTGCGGTGCGCAAGCGCCGTAAGTAGCTGGTCCAGCTCGACCAAGTCCATGGCGCTGCCCTGAGAGGCGAGGGCGCTGCTACTAAGTGACACCCTGAGCTGGGCGCCCTCCCGTCGTGCGGCGTTGCGACGACGGGCGCCGTCCACTAGGATCTGCCGCATCAAACGAGCGGCTATCGCGTAAAAGTGGCGGCGGTTCTCGACTTGAAGACCTCCCTGACCGACTAAGCGCAGATAGGCATCATGCACGAGCCCTGTGGTTTGCAGCGTGCAATTTCCAGGTTCGCTGCGCAGGCGGCGGCTGGCCAAGCGCCGAAGCTCGCCGTAGACAAGCGGCATCAACTTCTTTGGTGCCGCCGAATCGCCCCTGGCCCAGGCGGCGAGCAACTCGGTGACGTCGCCGCGCGTCCCCTGTCTCAGCCCTCGTTCGGCGGTCGTCATCGCCGTGCCTCTTACTTGCCCGCTGGGCTGTCTACCAGACCACGACGGGCAAATCACCCCCTGCTGTCCCACAGCCCCGTGTCAGATTCGAGTGTGATCCGGTTTGCCCTCGTTCTGCGCATTAGTACCTGCAGGAAATTCGAGAAGGGGGTCCGATAAGAAACACGCTATTGGCTTCTAGCCATGTTAGCCGGCGTAATATCAACCGTCGCATCCACACTCCCAGGGCATGGATCTCGCAGTGCCCAAGCCGATTAGGGGCAGAGACTTTTTGCCCGCGACGCCCCACCACCGAGCCGGCATCATCCACCAGTTCTTTCCCGGCCCCTCGCCACTTTCTTTGACGGTGACTGGGCCGATTCGACCGAAATCACCGACTTCAACGGCACGGTCGCCCAAGTCTACATGGGTGGGACATAGAATCGATTGGTACGACCGCAGTTCGGGGTCGAGCACCTCCTGGAGGTCGATCGCTTCCAGCTCTTTTGGGCTGGGAGCGTGCCGACGCAGCTAACGTTCGACTCAAGGCGGCACATGGGATAGTCAGGAGCATGAATTGGCTCAGTGACTTTCGAAGCGTCCGTCGGATTATTTTTGCCGCGGCCCTGTCACTTCTTTTCACCGGAGCAGTAACGAACGCCGCCCCGCAACGTGACATTTCGCAGCTTGACATCCAGAGCGCTACACAAACTGTGACCGCCAGCGGCTTTGAAGTCAAAATGCTGCTGGGACTGAAGCACGATAACGGCACGGGAATTCTTGCCGGCGGCAAGTTCGCCCGATTTCTCACCGACGCGTTTTTCATCGGTGGCGGTGGATTTGGTGGAACGTTGGTCGACCGCCCGGTTCAGAGCGGCGGATTTGGCTACGGTGGTTTTATTGGAGGCTGGGAGGCAAGAGTCGGCCACAAATTGTCTTTTGATACGGCGCTGCTGATCGGAGGTGGCGGTGGCACGCCGGCACCAGGAGATCAGGCCTCGGGTTTCGTTGTGGAGCCCAGCCTCAACATCAATTGGGCGCTTGTAAAAGGGCTGCGGCTTGGGCTCACGGGAGGCTACCTGTTTCTAATCGGCTCGCCGAGCTTGAGCGGATTCACCGCCGGCCTCAAGCTGGAGTTCAAGGCGTTCAGTTTGAGCTGGCCCGAGGCGTGACAACACCGATGCCTCCTCCCCTTCCTCGCCCTCGCAGCAAGTCGCGTACCGTAGTTACCGAGCCCGCAGCGCCAGGATCCCGGGCCCTAAGACTGCGCCGGCCCGGTCGCCCCAACGCATTTTTTGCGCGTCTTGCGTTGCGGCACGTTCGCACTTCCATGCGCAGGCAATGCGGCAGGAGCTTGCCGGTCCAGGGCACTAGAGCGCGACGCTATACAGGTCCGAATATTTCGTTTTCAGATATTCGATGAATTCGCTGTCGCGCAGTCCGCAGCCGCACACGCGCTGGATCAAGTCCTCGGCGTCATAGCGCGAACCCTGGGAGTGCAGCTTGTCGCCCAGCCAGTGTGTGATCACCTTCAGCTCTCCGCCCCGTATGCGCTCGTCGAGCTCCGTCACTTCGCGCCGGAGCGTGGCGAACAAGATCGCCGAATAGAGGTTGCCCAGCGCGTATGTCGGGAAGTAGCCGAGATCGCCCGTCGACCAATGAATGTCCTGCAGCACTCCATCCGTATCGTGCGGCGGAGTCACTCCGAGCAACTCCGTCATTTGCCGGTTCCAGTCGCGCGGCAGTTCCTCGAGCGGAAGCTGATCGCGGATTAGCAGCAGCTCGAGCTCATAGCGGAGCACGATGTGTAGGTTGTAGGTGACTTCGTCGGCGTTGCCGCGGATCAGCGTTGGCGCAACGCGATTGATTGCTCGATAGAACCCTTCGGCGTTGACGTCGCTCAAGCTCTGCGGAAAATGCTGCTGCAGCACCGGGAAGAATCGCCGCCAGAAAGGGCGGCTGCGGCCAATGAGGTTCTCCCACAGCCGCGATTGTGACTCGTGGAGACCCATTGAGGGCGCCGCGGCGAGCGGCGTGCGATGGTGCGCTTCGGAGAAGCCCTGCTCGTATAACCCGTGCCCGCCCTCGTGGATGGAGGCGAAGACGGCTGAGAGCTGACCCTCATCGATCCGAGTGGTGAGCCGCACATCACTCGGGTCGATGCCCAGGCTGAACGGATGGATGCTCCTGTCCTGCCGGCCCGCACTGAAGTCAAAGCCCATTTCCTCGAGCAGCCGCAGGGTGAACCGCCATTGCGCACCGGCCTCGAAGCGACGACCCAAGAGCACGTTCTCGGGCTGCGCGGCACCCGCCAGGGCGCGCACCATCGGCACCAGTCGCTCTTTGAGCCGCAACAGCACCGGAGCCAACCGCGCCACGGTCATCCCTGGTTCGTACCCATCGAGCAGGGCGTCGTACCTCTCGCCCGAGTGCCCGATGGCGTCCGCCTGCTGTCGACGCAGCTCGAGCAGCCTCTGCAAAGCCGGAGCGAACAAAGCGAATGACCGCGCCTGCCGGGCGGCCCGCCAGGCCGTGACCCCGCGCACCTGCGCCTCGGCCAGCGCGCGCACCAGGCTTTGCGGCACTCGAACCGAGCGATCCCGTTCGCGCGAAAGCACCCGCACCATGGCGCGCTGGTCCTCTTCGAGCGGCCCCGCCTTGGCGCGCTCGAGCAACTCACCCAGCGCTGGGTCCACCAGCCGTTCGTGGAAGATGCTTTGAATCGCGGCGAGCTGCTGGGCCCGCGCCTCCTCACCTTTCACCGGCAGGTACGTCTGCTGATCCCACATCGTCAGGCTGATGAGCCCGGAGAGATCCTTCAGCTCCTGCATCCGTCGAAGCAGCGCGTCGAAGCCCATCCGCGCCTTCTACCCGCGGACAGCGTCCGGTTCCACAACTGGCGAGACGCGGCATTTCGGATCCACAGACCAGGAGGGTGCGAAAGACGCCCCTTCTCGTCCAGAGGCTCGCCGAGGCCAAGTGGTATTGGTGGTATAATGTTGGGACTGCAGGGGGGGCGTTTGC
>Ga0126384_10002664_pt1 | contig 10837 bp, 8 predicted proteins | sample PanSoiMetPlot_36_FD_92543 | JGI IMG/M metagenome (GOLD analysis project Ga0126384, IMG submission 92543) | Tropical forest soil microbial communities from Panama - MetaG Plot_36 | ecosystem: Environmental > Terrestrial > Soil > Tropical forest > Bulk soil | place: Panama | collected 2016-02-17 | reverse complement strand
GGTGTCGGAGTGGCCCCCCGAATTCAAGCACAGTCGGGAGGTGCCGAGAACGGACGCGGGGGCAGGCTGGCAATCCGTAAGCGGCGTTATGCCCACCGAGATTGAGTGCGCGGACTATGAGATTCGTCCGTTTCGCACTACTGGCCATGCGCGTTTCGAGGATGGGCGCGCGCGGGTCTCCTGGTCGACGAGCGGCACCGTGAACGGCTGCTCGACGGCGAGGAGCGTAGAACGCGATAAAGGATTGGTTCGCCGCCCTGCCGCCCCCTCCGCCGTTCCGACCCCGGTACAGGATGCGAGCGCGCGACCAGAGGATGCGCAATCTCAGTCACTCAAGACGCGGTGAACGCCCTCATCTTTCGGGACTTTTTCCAGGCTAGAATGTTGCGCCACCATCCCACATCGCTCGCCAAAGGAGGAGATCGTGGCCAGACCACTCGAGGGGAAACAAGTGCGCGAGCCCGCGAGCCCGTCCCGACGCAAGGTTATCGGCGGCGCCGCGGCCGCCGCAGCGATCCTCGGCGCCCCGGCCATGGTGCGGTCGCAACAACCGAAGCGCTTTCTGCGGCCGCTGGTCGCGGGCCTGAATGCAAAGGAAGGCGATCCCAGCTACGAGTCCATCGCTCGCATCCCGAAAATCCTGCGCGAGAAACACAATGTCCTGCTCGAGATCCAGATGCATCCGAGCTCGGTGCTGGGCACCGACGTGCAGCAGCTCGAGTCGGTGCAGACGGGCTTCATCGACATCACCTCGAACGTCACCGCCCAGTGGTCGAGCTTCTCCGACGCGTTCACGTTCGTCGATCTGCCCTACGCCATCACCAGCTGGGACATGTTCCTGAGGCTCGCCAAGTCCGACCTCTGGCGCGAGCAAGCCGCGAAGTTCGAGGCGAAGACGCCGCTCAAGGTCCTGCCCCCCATCGGATCCGGGGGCTACCGCCTTCTCTGGAACAAAGTGCGGCCGACGCCGTCGCCGAGCGCCGTGAAGGGGCTCAAGTATCGAACGACGACCTCGAAGCTGGAGATCGAGCTGATCCGCGCCTGGGGCGGGAATCCAACCCCCATGGCGTGGACTGAGACGTACAACGCGCTGTCGAGCGGCGTCGTGGAAGGCATCCACGTGCAGCCGATCTGGACCTTCCGCTTCAACATGCACGAGGTGCTCAGGTACGCCACCGAGGTGGATGGGATCTTCGCCGTGCAGTTCCAGGTCTTGAACAAGAACACGTGGAACTCGATGCCTCCGGACATCCAACAGGCGTTCATGGCCGCGGCCCGGGAGGCCGCCGACCAGGCCAACCAGATCGACCGCGACGGCGAGCGCACCTTCAAGCAGCGGCTGCGGGAGGCCAGGATGGAGATCTACACGCCGAGCGCCGCCGAGAAAGCCCAGTGGCAGAAGGCGGGCGAGGCGATCTGGGAGACCCAAGGCAAGGCCATCGATCCGGCCGTCATCAAGGCGATGATCGCGCTGCGATGATCGACGCCGCACGGCCCGGCGCACGTGGCCACGGCCGGCCCTGATGGCGATCCTGGACCGGGTGCTCGGCGCCCTCGACGCACTGGCGCGCGGGGTCGCCATGGCCCTCGCCACCGCCATCATCCTGATCCTGGCCGTGCAGATCGTCTTCCGCTACGTCTTCAACAGTTCGATCGTGTGGTCGGAGGAAGTCGCGACCTGGTGCCTCGTCTGGCTGGTCTTCATCGGCGCCGCCGCCATCATGCGGCGGTGGGAACACGTCCAGATCACGATTCTCATCCGGCGGCTCCCCCTTGGCATCCGACCCGGCGTGATCGTCTTCGCCAAGCTGGCGACCTGCGTCGCGGTGGGCCTCGTCGCCTACTACGGCCTCCGATGGGTGCTCGGACCGGCCCACATTCGCTCGCAGACGAGCGGGATCAGCACCCGGTGGATCAAGCTCGCGGTGCCGATCGGCGCGGGATTGATGACGCTCTTCGCCTTGCGCGCTGCCCTCGAAGACATCGGGCACTGGCGTGGGGGCGACCTGGAATACTTCTCCCGATACGGAGAGCTCGGCCTCGACGAGGTCGCTGAGGTGCGGCCCGGCCGGTCCACCGCCACGCCGAAGACCTAGGGCGCGCGGTGGACATCGTCGCGCCGTACTTGCTGCTGCCGTTTCTCCTGCTCCTTGCCCTGGGAGTGCCGATCGCCTTCAGCCTCTCCCTCGCCAGCGCGGTCTTTCTCCTCTTCTCGGGCACACGGATCCCCGTCACCGTGCTTGCGAGCGAGATGTACGGGGCGGTCGACTCCTTCGCCCTCCTCGCCCTGCCCACCTTCGTGCTCGCGGGCGAGCTGCTCAACCGCTGCGAGCTCACCGACAAGCTCGTCGAGTTCTGCCGGCAGCTCGTGGGCTGGCTCCGGGGCGGGCTGGCGCACGTGACCATCCTGTTCGCCATGCTGCTGTCGGGCATCACCGGGTCGACGCTCGGGGATGCCGCCACCATGGCGCCGATCTTCGTTCCGAGCATGATCCGGGAGAAATATCCGCGCGAGTTCGCCGGCGCCGTCGTGGCCTCGGCATCGGTGGTCGGCGCCATCATCCCGCCCTCGATCCCGCTCGTGGTCATCGGGGCCCAGCTCGGCATCTCGATCGGTGGCCTGCTCCTCGGAGGCATCCTGCCCGGCATCGTGGTCGGGATCGCGCTGATGATCGCCTCCTACATCGCCGCGCGCTGGGGCGGCTACGGCACGATCCATCCCTTCGGGGGGCTCGTCCCCCTCGCCCGCAGCACGGCGGTGGCCGCCCCCGTGCTCCTCATCCCGGTGCTCCTCCTGGGCGGGATGCTCTCGGGCGTCTTTTCGCCGACGGAAGCCGGCACCGTCACGGTGCTCTACACCATCGTGGTGGGCACGGTCGTCTACCGGACGCTCTCCGTGGCCGGCCTGGTGAATGCGCTCAGGGCGACCGCGTGGGTCACTGCCTCGGCGCTCATCATCATGGCCTCCGCCGTCGTGCTGGGACGGATCATGACTTTCCACCGCGTCCCCCAGGCCCTCGTCGAGCTGATGCTCTCCCACACGCAGAACAAGATCGTGCTGCTCTTGCTGGTCGTCGGGCTGTTCATCATCGTAGGCATGTTCATGGACGCCATGGCCAACATGGTGATCCTCGGGCCACTGCTCTATCCCCTGTGCGTGCAGGTGATCGGGATGCACCCGATCCAGTACGGTATGTTCCTGATGGTCGGCCTGCTCCTCGGCGTGCTGACGCCGCCGGTGGGCATGGTGCTCTTCATCGTGGCGCCCATCGCGCGCTTGTCGATCGAGCGCCTCTCCCTGGCCGTGCTGCCCCTCCGGGCGCTCGAATTCGGCATTCTCTTCATCATCGCGACGGTCCCGGAACTGACCCTCACCCTGCCGCGACTGGCGGGCTACGTTCACTAGGCGCGCGAGCATGCGGCGCGTCGGCGTCGACGTGGGCGGGACGCACATCGACCTGGTGCTCGTCGACGACGAGCGCGGCGAGATCGCCGTGCACAAAGTGCCGACTCCGGCGCGCGACCCCTCGGTCGGCGCCATCGAAGGCCTCCTCGAGCTCTGCCGGCAATCCGGTGTCGCCCCGGGCGAGATCGCCTACTTCATGCACGGCACCACCATCGCCACCAACATCATCCTCGAATACAACGGCGCCAAGTGCGGGCTCATCACGACCAGGGGGTTCCGTGACGTGCTGCACATCGCGCGTCACAAGCGGCCGCACAACTTCAGCCTGCAGCTCGACCTGCCGTGGCAGAAGCACGAGCTGATTCCCCGGCGCGATCGGAAGACGGTTGCCGAGCGCATCAGGGGCAGCGACGGGACCGTGCTCGTCCCCCTCGACGAGGATGCCGTGCGCGGCGCCGCGCGGGAGCTGCGGGCGGCCGGCGTCGAATCGATCGCCATCTGTTTCCTGTTCTCATTCCTCAATTCCGTGCACGAGCGGCGGGCGGCGCAGATCGTGGCCGAGGAATTCCCGGGCGTTCACATCTCGCTCAGCCACGAGGTTATCCCCCTCTACCGCGAGTACGAGCGCTTCTCGACGACCTGCCTCAATGCCTACGTTGGACCGCGGAGCGCGCGCTATCTCGAAAACTTCGACCGGGCCCTGCGCGAGGTGGGCATGAACGCCGGGCTGCATCTCATGCAGTCGAGCGGGGGTTGCGCGACGCTCGAGGGCACCAAGGGTCGCGCCGTCACCCTGCTCATGTCCGGGCCTGTGGGCGGGCTGCTCGGCGGCATCTGGGTGGGCGCGAGCGCCGGGTTTCCCAGCGTGATCAGCCTCGACGTCGGCGGCACCTCGGCTGATATCGGGGTGGCGCCGGGCGGCGAGCTGCGCTTCAAGCACCTGCTCGACACGCGCATCGGCGCCTATCACGCCATGGTGGCGATGGCGGAGGTCGACTCGATCGGGGCGGGTGGCGGCTCGATCGCCTACGTCGATACGGGAGGGCAGTTCCAGGTGGGCCCGCGCAGCGCGGGCGCGGACCCCGGGCCCTGCTGCTACGGCAAGGGCGGCACCGAGCCCACCGCCACCGACTGCCAGGTGGCGCTCGGGCGCGTCGATCCGAACGGATTTCTCGGCGGCCGCATGAAGCTCGACGCCGAGCTCGCCCGTCGCGCCATCGAGACGCGGCTGGCCGTGCCGCTCGGCCTGAGCATCGAGGAAGCGGCTCTCGCCGCCACCCGGATCCTCACGCACACCATGATCCAGGCCATCGAGGTGAACAGCGTGCGCAAGGGCTACGACCCGCGCGAGTTCGCCCTCGTGGCCTTCGGCGGGGCGGGACCGCTCTTCGCCTGCGACATCGCGCGCGAGCTCTCGATCCCGGTGGTGGTGGTGCCCCTGGCACCCGGCTTGACCTCGGCCATCGGGCTGCTGACCGCGGATGTGTCCTACGACTTCAGCACCACGCAGCTGCAGAATCTCTCGCGACCCGACCTGACGCGGCTGGCCGCCGCGGTGGCCGGCCTCGAGGCACGCGCGCTCCGGCAGCTCGAGGACGATGGCATTGCCCGCGAGGGTATGGCCCTGATGCGCTATGCGGAATGCCGCTACGCGGGTCAGGGATACGAGCTGCGGGCGGCGGCCCCGAGCGGCCCGATCGGCACGAGCTTCGTGGAAGGGCTCACGGCCGCCTTTCACGCGGCGCATCAGCGAGAATACGGTCGACATTTTCCGGAGAAGGACGTCGAGCTGGTGAACCTGCGCGTGGTCGGTATCGGAACCATCCCCGAGCTGGTTCCGCCGCCGATCCCATCGGGTGGTGAGACGCCCGAGGCGGCCGCCCGCGCGGGATCCCGCCGCGTTGTGTTCGAAGACGGCGGCAAGCCTGTCGGCCTGGAGGCGGATATCTACCGGCGCACCGCCCTCCGGGCAGGTAACCGGGTGATGGGCCCGGCGATCGTGCAGCAGATGGACACGACGACCGTGATCCCTCCGGGAGTGGTCGCGACGGTCGACCGGCACGGCAATCTCGTGGTGAGACTCTAGGCGAGGCGAGGAGGACGGAAAGGACACGATGGAAGGGGTGTGGCGCTACGACGGAATCGACCGGGTGACGCTGCGGGTCATCGGCGGCGCCTTCAACACCATCGCGCGCGAGATGGCGCAGATGCTGTATCGCATGTCGAACTCGAGCATCATTCGTGAGTCGGAGGACCTCGGCTGTGGGCTCTACGACGCGCTCGGCAACGAGTTCAGCGAGAGCGAGTCTTCGCCCATGCACATCGGTTCGCTCCCCGCCTACATCCGGGGCTTCATGCGCAAGCTCGCGGGCCAGCTCTACGAGGGCGACATCATCATCCACAACCATCCGTACCACGGCGCTTCGCACTCGCCCGACCTCGCCGTGGTGGCGCCCATGTTCGATGGCGGCGAGCTGATCGGGTTCGCCGCCGCTACCGCCCACCTCATCGACAGCGGGGCGGCCGCCCCCGGGCTGAACGTCGACCTCATCGACGTGTTCGCCGAGGGCACCCTCTACGACGGCATCAAGCTCTATGAACGCGGCACCCGGAACGACGCGGTATGGTCGATCCTGCGCGACAGCGTCCGCACACCGGACGCCAATGCCGCCGACATCGAGGCCATGATCGCCGCCGTCCGCACGGGCGCCGAGCGATTCGGCAAGCTCGTCGCCAAGCACGGGCTCCCAACGGTGATGGGGGCGGCCCACTACTGGATGGACTATTCGGAGCGGCGCCTGCGCGCGGAGATCGCGCGGATCCCCGACGGTGACTACCACGCCGAGAGCTGGCTCGACGACGACGGCCGCAACTGGGGGAAGCCCCTCAAGGTGAAGGTGACGGTCACGAAGCGCGGCGACTCCATTCTCATCGACCTCACCGGCTCGGCCGACGAAGTCGAGACCGCCTACAACGTGCCCTTCGAGGGCTCGCTGCAGGTCGCCTGCTACTACATCGTCCGCACCCTGCTCCTCGACGAGGTGATGACGGAGGAATTCATCCCGCAGAACTCCGGCATGTTCCGTCCCGTGAGTGTCCATGCCCCCAAGGGCAGCATCTTCAATCCACACTTTCCCCGCGCGTGCTCCTCCCGCATGGCGCAGGTCCAGCGCGTCCTCGACTGCGTGATCCGCGCCCTGGCTCCCGTGTTGCCAGACCGCGCCACGGCCGGGAATTCGGCGCACGTGATGAGCGTCTCGTACAGCGGCTACAGCGCGGAGCGTCAGCAATACTGGGTCTGCGTGGAGGTGAACGAAGGAAGCTACGGCGCTCGCCGCACCAAGGACGGTCTCGATGCGGTGGACAATTTGATGGCGAACACACGCAATGTGCCTTGCGAGGAAATCGAGATGCGCTTTCCCTTGCGGGTAGAGCGCTACGAACTGCGGCCCGACCCGCCGGGGGCGGGCGAGCAGCGCGGCGGGATCGGGGCCGTCCGCGACGTGCGCTTTCTCGCCGACGGTTTTCTGTCCTGCAACGGGGATCGAACCCTCGAAGCGCCCAAGGGAATCTTCGGCGGGGCCGACGGGCTGCCCGCGCAGATCGTCAAGAACCCGGGCGGCCCCGACGAGGAAAGGCTGCCCTCCAAGTCCACCGGTCGCCGCCTGAAGGCTGGCGACGTCATCCGCATCGTGGGCCCGAACGCTGGCGGCTACGGCAACCCGATGCACCGCGACCCGCAGCGCGTGGCCACCGACGTGGCCGACGGCCTCATCAGCGTCGAGACGGCACACGACGTGTACGGGGTCGTGCTCGATCCTGCGACAGGGACGGTCGATCAGGCGGCCACGGCTCGGCGGCGCGCAACATGAGCTGCGAGGCCATGATCCGCGGGCATCTGGCACGCATCGACGCCCGTGAGGGCGAGGTCGGGGCGTGGGTCTATGTCGACGGCGAGGCCGCCCTGGCCGAGGCGCGCGCCCTCGACGCCAGCCCGCGGCGCGGCGCCCTGCACGGTCTGGCCATCGGCGTAAAGGACATCATCGACACCGCAGACATGCCGACTGAGTACGGGTCGCCCATCTACAAGGGACATCGTCCGGTGCGGGACGCCGCGTGCGTGCAGCGGCTCAAAGCCGCCGGCGCGATCATCCTGGGTAAGACGGTGACGACCGAGTTCGCTTTCGTCCACCCGGGGAGGACCCGCCACCCCCTCGATCCCGGGTGCAGCCCGGGCGGGTCATCGAGCGGGTCGGCCGCCGCGGTGGCCGACGGCATGGTGCCGGTCGCCCTCGGCACGCAGACCGGAGGCTCGACGATCCGGCCCGCGGCATTCTGCGGCGTCGTCGGCTACAAGCCCGGCTTCGGCCGCTTCCCGAGCGATGGGATGAAGCCGCTGGCGCCCTCCCTCGACACCATCGGCCTCATGGCGCGCACGGTCGACGAGGTGGCTCGCGTGGGAGCGGTGCTAGCGGGCGAGCCGATATCGGCGCCGGCATCCTTCTTGTTGCAGGATCCGCCGCGACTCGCCCTGTGCCACACGCCGTACGCCGCGCAGGCCGAGCCGCAGGCCATCGCGCGGCTCGACGTCGTCGCGAGCCGCCTCGCCCGCGCCGGCGCGCGCGTGCGCGACCAGGAGCTTCCCGGCATGTTTGCCGAGCTGGACCGCTTGCACCGCGTGATCATGTCGCACGAGACCGCGCAGTCGATGGCACACGAATGGCGCACGGCGCGCGACCGCCTCAGTCAGGGGATGGCCGAGTTCATCGAGCGCGGGTTGTCGACATCGACGCAGGCCGTGGCGGCGGCCCGCGCCCACGTCGAAGCCTGCAAGGCGGCGCTACCCGGGCTGCTTGGCGATGACGAGCTGATCCTCACGCTGCCGGCTGCCGGTGAAGCACCCGTCGGGCTTGCCTCCACGGGCAATGCCGTGTTCTGCCGCATGTGGACGCTGCTCGGCGTCCCTTGTCTCACGTTGCCCGCGGGGTGCGGCGAGCGCGGACTGCCGCTCGGGGTGCAGCTCGTCGGTGGCCCGGAATCGTCGCTCTTCGCGGTCGCGAGCTGGACCGCCCAACGGCTGCAAGAATCGAGGACTGGAGAGCACCCATGACCCCGACGCTGGACGCCACGACCCGCCGGCTCGTTGACTTCGCGCTGGCCTACGGCTTCGACGACCTGCCCGCGGCCACGATCCACACCGCAAAGGCACGGGTGCTCGACTCGATCGGGGTCGGCCTCGCCGCGTATGCCGCGCCACCGGTGCACATCCTGCGCAAGTGCGTGCCCCGGATCGACGGCCCGTGGTCGGCCACGCTGTGGGGCACGCGCGACAGGACGACGCCAGATCTCGCGGCCCTCGTGAACGGCGCCATGGTGCGCTACCTCGATCTGAACGACGCCTACCGCACGCTGGACGCCTCGCATCCCTCGGATAACCTCCCCGGGCTGATGGCCGCCGCCCAGGCGCTCGGCCGTTCCGGGCGCGATCTCATCCTCGCCCTCTTCATCTCGTACGAGATCCAGTGCCGCTTCACCGACACGGTGCCCTTCAACGACGCGGGCTGGGACCAGCCGGTGGTGGGCGCGCAGGCCGCCGCCCTGGCCGCCGGACGCATGATGGGCCTGGAGGCGGAACAGCTCGCCCACGCGCTGTCCCTCGCAGTGGTCCCGCACATGGGCACCTACCAGACGCGCTCGGGCGAGCTGTCGATGTGGAAAGGATGCGCGGGCCCGAACGGTGCCCGTCATGGGCTGTTCGCGGCCCAGCTCGCGCGTGAAGGGATGACGGGGCCGTACAGCCCCTACGAGGGAACGTTCGGAATCTGGAAGCAGACGCTCGGACGCGCGGGCGAGTTCACCCTTCCCGCCGGGCAGCTGACCCTGCCCCTCGGTCTCACCCAGAGCAACATCAAGAAGCACCCCGTGCGCGACTCCTGCCAGCTGCCCATCGACACGGCCCTCGAGCTTCGCAAGAAGCTTTCGGGGCGGCGGCCCACGCGCCTCAAGGTGGACACGTACAAGTCGGCCTACCTGGGCGCCGTGGCCGATCGGGAACTCTGGGCCCCTCAGACGCGCGAGACCGCCGATCATTCGATGCCGTTCGCGATCGCGGCGGCCCTGGCCGACGGAGAGGTCACCAGCGACACCTTCGACGACCACCGCTTCCTAGACCCTGACGTGCTCGCCCTGATCGCCGGGATGAAGATCGAGGTCAACGCCGACTTCTCGCGCCAGACGCCGGGCCTGCGTCACTGCCGCATCGAAGCGGAGCTTGCGAACGGCGAGACGGTGGTCGCGCACTGTACGCTCGCCCAGGCCGACATCGAGAAGGGAACACCCGACGACGTCGTCGAGGCCAAGTTCCACGCCCTCAGCCGGCGCTTCCTGCCCGAGCCTGCCCGCGCCGAGCTCGCCGCCGCGATCTGGCGGCTGGAGACGCTGGAGCGCCTCGACCCCATCGTCGAGCTGATGGTGATTTGACGACGGCCACCGCCCGCGATGTGACGTCCGACGCCGCCCGTCTGCTCGACACCGTCGCGCGCGGTCAGGTTGGGATCTTCCCGACAGACGTCGGCTACGCCATCGTGGGCAACAGCGAGTCCGCTATCGCGCGCATTTTTGCCTGCAAGCAGCGAAGCTTCGACAAGGCCTGCGGCATGTTCAGCAACTGGGAGATGTTTCTCACCCTGGCCACGGTAGGAGACCGCGAGCGCGCGATCGTCGACACGGTGATCCACCAGCACCGGCTGCCGCTGTCGGTGGTGACACCCTATCGCGTGGAGCATCCGTTCTTCGCCAAGCTCACGCCCCTCACGCGCGAGCGTTCCTCGCGGGGCGACACGATCGACATGCTCCTCAACGCCGGCGCGCTGCACGACGAGGTTGCCCGGCTGGCCTGGCAGCGCGCGGTGCCGGTGCTCGGCTCCTCCGCCAATCAATCCCTCTCGGGCAGCAAGTACCGGCTCGCCGACGTCGAACGCGCGGTCCGCGATGAGGCCGATCTGGTCATCGACTACGGCGAGACGAAGTATTCGCACCCGGCCGGCATGGGCAGCTCGATCATCGCACTGCCGTCGCTCACGCCCATCCGCGAGGGGATCAAGTTCGACGAGATCTGCGTGATCATCGCGGAGCGGTTCGGCAGCGACCCCCGCCGCTAGCGGGCGCCTCTGTGCGCCGAGTTCGGCATCTCCCGCAAGACCGGCTACAAGATCTTCGATCGCTACAAGATTGCGGCCTCGAGGCGCTCACTGACCGTAGCCGCCGGCCCTTCCGCCAGGCCAACCGCCTGCCGGCCCCGATCGAGGCGATGATCGTCCGCCTGAAGCGCGAGTATCCCGGCTGGGGCGCGCCCAAGATTCGCGAGAAACTCCGCCAGCACTCGACGGTGGCGCACTTGCCGGCCATCGGTACCGTCCAATGCCGTCCTCG
>Ga0126384_10002663_pt1 | contig 10838 bp, 9 predicted proteins | sample PanSoiMetPlot_36_FD_92543 | JGI IMG/M metagenome (GOLD analysis project Ga0126384, IMG submission 92543) | Tropical forest soil microbial communities from Panama - MetaG Plot_36 | ecosystem: Environmental > Terrestrial > Soil > Tropical forest > Bulk soil | place: Panama | collected 2016-02-17 | reverse complement strand
CGAGCAGCTTCGACGATTTCTTCGAGCCCGCTGTCCAGGTCAGCCACACGCTCTACGCCAGCCCTGCTATCGCTACGACCACCGAGGCGGTGCGGCTGGACACCGGAACTCCAATCTTCATGCGCGCGCCCGGAGAGGCGAGCGGCAGCATTGCACGGAAAGCGCGATCGATGAGATGGCGCAGGCGGCCGGCATCGACCCGCTGGAATTCCGATTGAGGAATTACGCCGAGGTCGAGCCGGTTTCCGGCAAGCCGTTCTCCTCCAAGGCGTTGCGGGAGTGCTACGCGCAAGGTGCGGCGCGATTTGGCTGGGAGAAGCGTCCCCTGGCGCCGCGACGGATGCGTGACGAGAATGGGCTGCTGGTCGGCTGGGATCTCGGCACCGCAGTTTTCCCAGCCATCATGTTCCAGAGCCAGGCTAGGGCCGTCCTGCGGCGTGACGGCACCGGCCTCGTCGAGCTTGGTGCTCAGGACATGGGCCAGGGCGCCTGGACTGCGCTGGCACAGATCGCCGCGGACAGTCTCGGCCTCGAGCTCGACCAGCTGGAGTTCCGGGCTGGCAGTTCCGACCTGCCGGATGCGGGTATTGCCGGCGGTTCGTCGCACACCGCGACCGCCAGCATGGCGATTCACGGCGCCGGCGCCGACGCAATCGCCAAGCTCGCGGAATTGGCCATGGGCGACGAGCGCTCGTCGCTGTTCGGGGCCGGCAATGTCGGCGTGCTGTCGCGTGGCGGACGCCTCTACCGCCGCGACGACGAAAGTCGCAGCGAGAGCTATGCCGACATCCTGAGCCGCGCCGGCCTCGCCGAGATCGAGGGGCACGGCAGCGCCGGCGGAGATCCGTTTGCGGAGAAGCCCTATGCCATGTACGCGCACGGCGCCGTGTTCGCCGAGGTGAAGGTGGACCCGGACCTGGGGCAGGTCCGGGCGACGCCTGGTCGTCGCCTTCGCGGCCGGCACCATTATCAACCCCCGGCTCGTGCGCAGCCAATATTACGGCGGGATGATCTGGGGTGTTTCCTTCGCGCTGCACGAAGCGGCGGTGCTGAATCCGCGGTCGGGCCGGGTGATGAACGCGAACCTCGCCGAGTACCACGTGCCGGTTAACGCCGACGTGCCATCGCTCGAGGCCATTCTGGTCGAAGAGCACGACCCGCATGTGAACGCGCTCGGCATTAAGGGGGTGGGCGAAATCGGAGTCACTGGCTCGGCCGGCGCAGTCGCCAACGCGGTCTGGCACGCGACTGGGGTTCGCATTCGCCGCTTTCCGATCATCGTCGAGCAGCTGATCGGAGCCGGAGCGGCTTAGGAAAAGACGATCCGCCCAGCCGCGAATTGCGATCTGCGCGTTGATTTCATCAACGCGCGATCACGCCACGTCATGCTTGGATCTAGACGTGAAAAACTAGAGTTCTCAGTTCGATGCTTTCGCGGGGCAGCACGTCGGCTGGGGCGGTCGGGTCTTCAAAGGCGGAGTGGGCGGTGAACCTTGGCTTATCCGGGGCCGAATCGTAGCATTTGATCAGGATCGCTTCGTCTGCCTGCATCTCGGGTACGTAGAACCAGCGGTGGGCAGGGTTGTATGTGACGCGGTAGATCTCGCCGGTTCGATCGCGATAGACCAAATCGGAGGGTACAAAGTCCGTGAAGGCGACGGTCGTCGCGTCGCAGACGGCGAGTGGCGCATCGCGGAGCGGCCCGCGGATCGGGCGCCACACATTGACGATTTCGAACCGGTGCCTCAACAGCTCTTCAGCCTCCTCGCCCATCAGATCGCGGACACGTTGCGGGCCGGAGTTGATCGTATAGTCGTTGTGGACGGCGGTGACCGGTTGACGCGGCGTCCCAGCCGACCGGTCGACGCCGCCCCAGACACGACGACGCACCGCGTGGTCGAACACCAATACCCGGGTGGCGCCGGTGACTTCGGCGACGAGCCGCTCGGCTTCGGGGTAATAGACCCGGCGCAGTTCATCCTCGTCATAAAAGTCGCGGACCGCGCTGTTGTGCTTGACCACAGCGAGACCTTCGCTGTCGAGCGACAGGCGCCCCGCCAATGGCCGGGCGTCGTAGATCACCACGCGGTGCGGCTCGGGCTCGCCAGTCGAACGCGGCACGCCGGGAGATGGATCGTAAGCGAGATTGATCGGTCTTTCCGCCATCGGCGCGAGGTAGTTGAGAACACCCTCCACGTGAGGGAGGCCATCGATGACATCAGGGGAAAGGGTCATAGCGAGTTCCTTCTGGTTTACGGGGCTTAAGAGTTAACTCCGCGAAACGACGTCCCAATGCGGGTCACCATTTCTCCAGCCACGGCCGCAGCACGATTTCGAACGCCCAAGTCGACCGATGCTGGCGGTGCAGCTGCAGATAGGTTTCCGCGATGCGGTCCGGGTCGGCCATGTTGTCGTCGACCGTCGTACCCGCCCGACGGTGCGCGCGGGTTCCGTCTTCCTGAGTCCAACCGATCGCCGCATCGATCGGCACATTGGCAACGTGGATACCCTGCGGCATCAGTTCCCTCGCCATACTCTGTGCAAGCCCGGACTTGGCATGGCATGCCATGGCAAAGGCGCCGCTCGTCGGATAGCCCTTAAGCGCCGCGCTGGCGTTCGTGTAGATGATCGTCCCTTTTGCACCGTTGGCATTGGGTCTGTTTTCGCGCATGAGTCGGGCGGCCTGTTGACCCACCAGCAACGCGCTGAACGCCGAGTTCCGAAGCGTGTCGAATGCCATGCTCGGTTCGGCTTCGGTAATCTCCTTGCCAAAAATGCCGGGAACCCGGCCATCGATGTTGTGCACGACAAGCGTGGGAGCCCCAAGGTCGCGAACAATATTCTGGAACAGCATCGCTACGGCCGCTGGTTCGGTCGCATCGCACGCGTACCGGCGCACGCCATGGGTCCTCTCCAGATTCTCCAGCACCGGTTTGTCCGGGTTCCGGGCTGCGATGCCGACCCGCATGCCGTTTTGTGCAAACAGCCTGGCGCAGCTTGCGCTGATGCCGGGACCACCGCCAACGATGACGGCTACGTCTTGTACGGAAGGGTGCGTGTTGCGCGTCTCGGATTGAGTCATGTTTCGTGCTCCATGTGTCGCCGGATGTCAGTCACCGGCGAAGAAACGAGCTGCCGCTTATTCGCAATGACGCGTTCGGGAGTGACGCGCTGACGAGCGCGCCGGAGGCGACATGGCCGTCGATTTCGTTGTCGCTGAAGCCGAGCTCGGCAAAGACGGGGCGGTTGTGCTCGCCTTGAAAGGCGGGCTCACTGAGCGGATCGAGTTTCTCGTCCGAGAAGCGCCAGGGACGGCCGGGCAGACGGTAGCTGCCGCCGTTGCGGTCGGAAACCTCCTGGACCGCACCCCAATATTCGGCCCACTCCATCTCGGAGAGCTGCTTCAACGACCGCACCTCGCCGAACGCGATCTTGGCTTCGTCCAATTGTGCGTCGAGTGCGCCGACATCGGCAAAGGTCAGAATCCAGTTCTGCACGATGCGATGCAGTTCGGCGAAATTCGCCCGGCGCGCTGCCGCCGTGGCGAAGCGCGGATCGTCGGCGAGGTCGGCGCGCCGCATTGCCCGCAAATAGGACGGAAAGGTGCGCGAGCCGACGAGGCTCGTCGCCACTGTGAAGTGCTCGCCGCCTGGCCCCGTGAAGAACGGGCAGTCGGTCGCCCCGAGGATCGCCGGCTCCTCGCCAAGCTCGGCATCGTTCAGATCGACATGCGCGCGCTCGTTGACCGCCATCAATGTCGCCGCCATTGCGACGTCGATATACTGACCAGTGCCCGTCGTCTCCCGCCGGTGCAATGCCGCAAGGATTGCAACCGCGGCCTGCAGTCCCGCATAGACATCCGCATGCGATAGGCTGTCGGTGCGCGGCTCGCCGAGGACCTTGCCGTAATGGCGCAGGCTGTTGTGGGTGAACCCGGCTTCGGCCTGCACTGTGGGCGCATAGGCCATGCGGCCCTGCCATGGCCCACCCTGTCCGTAGCCAGTGATCGAGGCGTAGATCAGCCGCGGGTTGCGGGCAGCCAGCGTCTCATAGTCGAGCCCGAAATAGCGCAGTGTGCCAGCGCGGAAATTCTCGACAACGACGTCCGCAGTGTCGCACAGGCGCAACGCCAGTTCGCGGGCCCCGGGCACGTTCAAGTCAATGCTAACATTGCGTTTGCCGGCGTTCTGCTGCGCGTAGTAGCCGGACATGCCCGGTGCCGAGGGAAACGCGAAGCGCGAAACGTCGGGACGCGGCGGCTCGATCTTGATGACCTCGGCGCCAAGATCCAGCAATGTGCGGGCGCAGAGCGGACCGGCGAGCACGCGCGAGAAATCGACAACGCGGATGCCGGAGAGGGGGCCGCTCACGTCAGCGGCCCGTGAATTTGGCGAGGCCGGGACCGTTTTCGCGGAACGAGGCCAGACCGATTTTGAGGTCTTCGGAGGCCCAGATCGGCTTCTGGATCTCGGCCATCGCCTCGTCGGCTGCGAGCACCCCCTGATTGACGGCGATGTGCACAAGGCGCTTGGTCGCCGCATGAGCGACGGTCGGCCCGTGCGCCAGTTCCTGGGCGATCGTCATTGTCGTCTCCTCGAGCGCGTCGTCAGCGACGACGAGATTGACGAGGCCCCAGCGCTCCAATGTCGCCGGGTCGTAGCGGCGCCCGAGCATCGAGATTTCCTTGGCTCGCATCGCGCCGGCGCGCTGCACCTGGCGCTGGATGCCGCCAAGCAGAGGGTGCAACCCGAGCGCGACCTCAACTGAGCCGATCTTGGCTGAACTGGCCGCGCAAATGTAGTCGCAGGCGAGCGCCAATTCGAAGCCGCCGCCAAGGCACACGCCGTGCACGCTGGCAACGATCGGGATCGGCAGCAATTCGAGCAATTTCAAGAAATCAACGCCGCCGATCGCCGATTGGCTGCGGCCACCCTGGTCGATGCGCGCGCTGAACTGCGCGACGTCGGCGCCAGCCGAGAAGTGGCGCAACCCACTGCGCAGAATGATTGCTCGGCTGCCGGCGTCGCGGGCTGCGCCGATCTCGTCGGCGATTGCGCCGAGCAGGTTCGGACCAAGCAGATTGTACGGCCGGTATTGCATTGTCAGCACCGAAACCGGTCCCCTCTCCTCGCGGGCGACGGGGGCTTCTTCCATGATCTCGTCTCCTGTTCGGATCGATCGCCACAATCAAAGACTCTGTGGGTTCAGGTATTAGGGCTGTTCGGTTGAAACTGCCCTTCAAAGAACGATCCTGGTCATCGCGCCTTTGGCGCCTTGACGTGCTGTTCCGCCCAACTGGCGATCGCCTCGCCGATCTCCCGACCGGAATCCTCTTGGATAAAGTGACTTCCCCTCACCGTGATTTCGGTCTGATTGCGCCATCTGCGGCAAATTTCGCGTTGTGGCCCAACCAAGATCGCGCCCGGCTCCGCGTTCACAAACAACTTTGGAATGCCGTTTTGGGCCATCCAATCGGCGTAGCCGGTGACCCGCTCGACGACCGCAAGCGGTTCCCCGTCGATCGGGATCTCGCGTGGCCAGGTGAGGGTCGGCCACCGGTCCTCTCGAGAGCTCGTAAAAGGACGCCGGTATTCGGCCATCTCTGCCGGCTCCAGGGTGCGCAGGATCGAGCCCGGTAGGACGCGCTCAACGAACATGTTCTTGTCGAGGATCAGCTCTTCGCCCGCCGCGGAACGGAAGCCCTGAAACACCCGTCGCGAACCCTCCGGCCACTCGCCCCAGCTGAACGGACAGACGATCGCCTCCATGTAGACAATCCCGCTCACCCGGTAGCGGTGATGGTTCGCCCAGTCGAAGCCGAGTGCTGAGCCCCAATCGTGGCCGACCAGCACGAGCGGGCTGTCACGGCCGATGGCCGCTTCGATGAATCCCCACAAAAAGTCGCGATGTGTTGTAAAGCGGTAAGTATCGGGGCCGGGGTGCTCGAGTTTGTCGGAAGCACCCATCCCAATCAGATCGGGCGCGACACAGCGGCCCGTCTCGGCAACTTCCGGCATGACGTTGCGCCACAGGTAAGAAGAGGTCGGGTTGCCGTGCAGAAAAAGAAAAACCGGCGCGCCGCCGCCGAGCTCGACATAGGCCATGCGCTTGCCGTTGACGGTGAGGAATTGCTGGGCGTGCGGTTCGACGCGGTGAGGAGTGGCCATCGCGGATTCCTTCGAGCTGCGATGAGTCATGACCGTTTCGATCTAGTTGGTTCAAGCCGTCAAATGGCGAACTTCGCACGGTTGTGCGCCACGAATTCTTCGAGCGTCAGCGGTGGCTTCCCGGTGAGCGTCTCATGACGTCGTTCGTCCCCGCGAAGATGCCGTCCTGGTAGTCCTGCGCCACGCTGGCGATGTGTTGAATGAAGCGTGGAGTCAGTCCGGAGCTCTGCATTTCGGTAACGAACTGTGGAATCGACAGCGGCTCATAGCGGAAGGGCCGGCCGAGCGTAGCGCTTAGCTTCTCCGCGATCTCGTAGTGGTTGAGCTCGACGGGTCCGAAAAGTGGGTACACTTTGCCTGCGTGGGGCGCGGGATTCGTCAGCACCGCTGCGATGAGGCGGCCCTGGTCCTCGGACGCAATGGGCGCGTGGCGACCGCGCCCCAGCGGGAAACGAATGACGCCGCTCTTCACCTGCCATCCCGGCAGCGGGTAGAGAAGCCACTCCGCGAAGAACGTCGGTCGAATGTGGGTCGTCGGAACGCCCGACCAGTCAAACACTCGCTCGCTCACCCAGTGGTCGCGCGCGGCGTGACTTTTGGCTTCGCGGCGCGCCGATTTCTGCGACATGTTGACGAGCGACTGAACGCCTGCCTCGATCGCCGCCTGCGCGGTGAACGCCGCCGCGTCGATGAGGCCGTCGCTGAATGGGTAGACGAAGTATGCACCCGCCACGCCCTCCATCGCGCGGCGAAGCGAGTCGAGATCGAGGAGATCGCCGACGATTGTCTGGACGCCCAACGTACGAAGCGCCTCCGCTCGCGCGTCGTCCTTGTGGACGAGCCCGCGCACTCGGCGCCCTTGCTTGCGCAGCTCCCTCGCAGCTGCGCCGCCCGTCGCGCCCGTGACTCCGGTGAGGAGATAAATCGCTTCGTTCATGGTCATCGCTCCTGGTGGTACTGGTCATCCTGCGGCGGCGCGCGGTGTGTCCATTTCCCTGCGCTCATCGTTCTTCTCCTGAGTGGAGCGCTTGAGCCAGGACGCGTTCGAGACTGGCATCCAGTTCGCGTGCCACTGCCGTGACTCGCTCGTCTCCGAACTGGCCGAACAATGACGAGGGCCGGTCATATTCGAAGACCGCATGCCCAGCCTCGTTCTCGTAGAGCACGACGCGCAGCGGCGCATAGAGGGAGGCCGGCAGCTGGTGCTGGGTCATCCTAGTGGCGGTGAGCGGATTGCCGATCTCGTACTGCACGGCCTTGCGCGCAAGGTCGGCGATGCGCAGCAGTCCGCCATGATCTCTGGCGGCGAAGATCGCGAGCTCCGGACCCCGCTGCAGCGCCTCCCTCGCCCGTCCGATGGCGCCTTGCCGCAATGCCTCTGGGACCGCGGGATCGAGCGGCGGCACCAGGTCTTCGAGCGCCGCCTTGGCGGCTTCGAACGGCTTCGCAGCTTCGATCCGAATATGTTCGATCTGTACCTGCAGCCGGACAGTTGACGGTCTAGCCATGGAAATTTCCGATCCATTCCACTGGGATGGTCAAGCTGAGCAGACAGTGATGGCAGATTTCGATCACGCGCCGCCCGCGGCGCGTGCGTCACGGATCGCGGCCCAGATCTTCTGCGGCGTAAGCGGCATGTCGAGATGTGCGATGCCAAAGGGCGCCAGTGCATCCAGTACTGCGTGCACAATCGTCGGCGGCGCGCCGATCGCGCCGCTTTCTCCGATACCCTTGACGCCGAGCGGGTTGGTCGGCGATGGGGTTTCCTGGAATTGCGACCGGATGGCGGGCAGCGAGTCTGCATGCGGAACGGCGTAATCGAGCAAGGAGCCGGTCAGCAGCTGGCCGCTGTCGCGGTCGTAGCAAACCTCCTCGTAAAGCGCCTGCCCGATGCCCTGGACCACGCCGCCATGGATCTGTCCGGTGGCGAGCAACGGATTGATGATCACACCCGCATCATCGACGGCGACATAGTCGAGGATCTCTACCATGCCGGTGTCGGGATCGACCTCGACATAGGCAATGTGCACGCCCGACGGAGCGCCCATGCCGGTTGGGTCGTAGAACAGGGTCTCGTCCAGACCCGGTTCGATGCCCTTCGGCAGGACGTGACCGACATAGGCCATCCGCGCGACCTTGGCGAAAGCGAGCGGCGCCACCCCCGTTCCGGGAATGACAAAGCTGCCGCCTTCATAGGCGAGGTCCTCGGCTGCCACCTCCATCATCTCGGCGGCGATCTTCTTCGCCTTCTCCACGACGCGTCCGGCACAGACGTGGACGGCGGAGCCGCCGACCGGCATCGAGCGCGAATTGAACGTGCCGTGTCCAGCCTGGACCTGCTTCGTGTCGCCCTGCACGACGTCGATGTTCTCGACCGGCATCTGCAGGACATCGGCCGCGATCTGCGCGAGCACGGTCGCGTGTCCGTGACCCTGGCTCATCGAGCCCGAATACAATGTCGCGCGGCCGCTCGAGTCGATTGCGATGCGCGCGCTCTCCCAGCCGCCGCGATCAAAGCCGTTGGCGGCGAGCCGGCGCGATGGGGCCATACCGCACATCTCGGTATACGCCGCGACGCCAATGCCGCGATAACGCCCGGCGCTGCGCAGACGCTGCTGCTCCTCGCGTCGGCTGGCGTAGTCGAATGCCGCGACGGCCGAGGTGAGACAGCCCTGGTAATCACCGCTGTCGTAGATCACGGACCGGCTGCCGTAAGGGCGATACGGAAAGTCGGATTGCGGCACAAAATTGATCTGCCGCACTTCAACGGCGTCGAGATCCAACTGGTGAGCGACTGCTTCGATCGTCCGCTCGGCGATGTAGGCGGCCTCCGGCCGGCCATAGCCACGATAGGCATCTACCGGCGCGGTATTGGTCAGGATCACCTTCGCGATCGCCTCGTAATTCTCGATCTTGTAGGTGCCGGTCCCGTAGCTAACGGACATCGTTGGGCCACCCGACGCCATATTCGACAAATAGGCGCCGACATTACCCAGCGTCTCGACTTTCATGCCGAGGATGCGGCCGTCGTTGCGAAAGGCTACTTCGACCAATTCCGTATGCGCCCGGCCATGGCTAGTCGCCTGGTGGCTTTCCGACCGCGACTCCCACCACTTGACCGGCGATTTCAGCTCGCGGGCCAGCCAGGCGCAGAGAAGCTCTTCGGGGTAGAGGTGCATCTTCGCGCCGAAACCGCCGCCAATGTCCGGCGCCACAATGCGCAATCGATGTTCCGGAATGCCGACTGTTTCGGCGATCCAGCGGCGGTGCATATGCGGCACCTGGCTCGGCAGATACAGCGTCAGACCATCATCGATGCCGGGCTCGGCCAGAATGGCACGAGTTTCGAGGCAGGTCGGAATGAGACGGTTATTGACGAGGCGTAAGCGCAGCACCTGGTCCGCCTGGCGAGCGGCTGCGGCGTAATCGCCGCCGCCAGTCTTGAAATAGGTCGTAATGTTGTTCGGAACATTTTCGTGGAGTTGCGGCGCGCCCTCGGCAATGGCTGCCTCTTCGTTGATCACGGCGGGCAGCGCCTCATAGACGATATCAATGAGTTCCAGTGCGTCCCAGGCCGCCTCGCGGGTCTCGGCGAGCACAAGCGCGACGCATTCCCCGACAAAACGAACCCTATCCACGGCCACTACCGGACGGTGAGGCACCACGGTACCGGGAATGACCCAGTTGGGCTTGATGTCGCCGATTTTTCTGACGAGATCGGCGCCATCTACTGCCAAACACACGCCGGCGGCAGCCTTCGCTGCAGAGAGATCTATGCCGGTGATCCGAGCATGCGCATGCGGCGAGCGCAGGATCGCCAGATTAAGCGCGCCCGGCAGGTTGATGTCGTCGGCATAGCGCCCTCTTCCCGTGAGGAATTTGCGATCCTCTCGTCGGCGCAGCGAGCGACCCACATAGGCGGTAGACTGCTCGGTCATCTTGGCCGGCCGTCAGAAGGTCTCGACCCAGGGTCGCAGCTCGACCTCCAGAGACCAGGCGCTGCGCGGTTGCCGCAGCACCTCGACATAAGTCTGCGCGATTGCGTCGGGACCGAGCGTGCTGTCGGGACGGTCCGCCGGATCGGGCCGCCTCGCGCTGCGCACGCCGCCATCGATGACGAAATGGGCGACGTGGATGCCTTTTGGTCCCAACTCGCGCGCCGTGCTCTGCGCCAGGCCGCGCAGTGCAAACTTGCCCATCGCGAACGCTGCCGAGTGCGGATATCCCTTCACGCTGGCGCTGGCGCCGGTCAGCAGGATCGCGCCGCGCCCATGCGGGATCATGCGACGGGCCGCCTGCTGAACAGTGAGAAACCCGCCAAATGCCGAGATCTCGATCGCTTTGCGCACGGCTTCCGGGTCGAGTTCGGCAATCGGACCATGCGCGCGGGCGCTGGCGTTGTAGAGCACGACGTCGGGTTCGCCGAGCCGGTTATCCGCCTCTGCGAACAGGCGGGCCACCGCAGCTGGATCAGAGGCATCGACGGCGAAGGTCTCGGCGCCTATTTCCGCGGCGAGAGGCGCCAGCTTCTCCACATTGCGCGCCGCGAGTCCGACGCGAATGCCTGCCGCTGCGAGCCCTCGCGCGAATGACGCGCTGATGCCCGAACCTGCTCCGATGATCCGACCGGCACCTCCGTCCGACGTTCGTTCTTCTCCCGAATGGCGTTTG
>Ga0126384_10002662_pt1 | contig 10839 bp, 11 predicted proteins | sample PanSoiMetPlot_36_FD_92543 | JGI IMG/M metagenome (GOLD analysis project Ga0126384, IMG submission 92543) | Tropical forest soil microbial communities from Panama - MetaG Plot_36 | ecosystem: Environmental > Terrestrial > Soil > Tropical forest > Bulk soil | place: Panama | collected 2016-02-17 | reverse complement strand
TGCCGAATTTGCGCCTCGCGGCGAAGGCTGCTTGTACCTAGGCGCGCTCCTTTGCGCAGGGTGGCCAGGGTTTGTCCAGGTTTCACCGTAACAAGGCAATCTCTCACGTCATCACGCCGGCAAATTACAGGAAAACACAATCGTGATGGAACATCGGTCGGCACGTCTTTGACGCTGTGCACGGCGAGGTCAATCTCGTTGTTCAAAAGCGCTTCTTGCAGTTCCTTGATGAATACGTTTTGTCCGCCAATCTCCGCGAAACTCGCCTGCTGCAGTTTGTCGCCCGACGTTTTTATGATCACAATTTCTGCATCCACGCCAGTCGCTTGTAGAATCTGCTTGCGGACAAAGTCTGCCTGCCAGCGAGCTAGAATGCTTCCGCGCGTGCCAATTCTTGGAGCCTTCACTTTTTCTCCCGATCATCCAGAAATAGGTCGCGCAGGGCGTCGACATTTTGAATCTTTTTCTGAAGCTTTTTCTCGTTGCGCAATCTTTCTGCAGGCCGCATCAGCATTTTTTCGAGCAGTTCATCCATCAGCAATTCCATCTTTTCGCGCTCTTCTGGCCGAAAATGCGTGAGCATTTCCATTCTTTCCCGCAAAAAGGCGGCGCGCTCTTCTTTCACGCGGCTGCGCAGGACATCCAGCAGGCCAACAAGCTCGACGCTTGCTTGCCAGGCAAGGAATTTCATTACGTGCTCGTCCACAATCGCTTCGGCGCGCGGGATCTCTTCTTCGCGCGCGGCCCGGTTCTGCTTCACGATTTCGGTCAGGCCGTCCAGATTGTAGAGATACACGTTGTACAAATCTGCCAAGGAAGGATCGATATTGCGCGGAACGCCGAGGTCCATCAACAAAAGCGCCCGATTCTTGCGGGCCGCCATAGCATGCTTCACCGTGTCTCGCAGCAGAACTGGATCTTCCGAAGTGACCGACGAAACAACCAGGTCGGGAACCACGAGCGCGTGCTCCCAGTCGCCCCAGGGCACTACTTTGCCGCCAAATTCCCGCGCGACCTGCGTCGCCTTCTCCGAAGAACGATTCATCACATAGAGATGTGCAACTTCGCGATCCCTGAGTTGCGAAATCACTTGTTCGCCGATCGTTCCCGTGCCAAGAACGAGCGCGGTCCTTTGATTCAACTTGCCAAAGATGCGCTCGGCGAGCTTCACTCCAGCAGAAGCCACGGACATGGGCCGCATGCCAAGCTCGGTCTCTGAACGTACCCGCTTTCCAACCTCCAGCGCACCCTGAAAGAGCCGGTTCAGTACGGGGCCCGTTCCCCCCTGTCCATGCGCAACGCGATACGCTTCGCGAACCTGACCAAGTATCTCCGCTTCGCCGATCAACATCGAATCGAGGCCCGAGGAAACACGAAACAAGTGCCGAACGGCATCTCTGTCGTAATGATGATAAAGAGAGGGGCTCAACGCTTCTCGAGCAACTGCGTGAAACGCGCTCAAGTAGCTCGCAAGAGCGTCGGCACTCTTGCGAACCTCCTCGGGAGGCACTCCATACACTTCGCTGCGATTGCACGTCGAAAGGACCAGCGTCTCTTCGAGAATTCCCCGGGAACGCAGATCCGACGCCGCTTGCAGCGCCTGCTCACTCGTAAAAGACACCTTCTCGCGCACCTCGACAGGCGCTGTCCGGTGATTTAATCCTACGAGCACGATCTCCATCTAGACTCTCTAAGATTCTTCAGAAATACCGGTGCACGTGCGAGAAAAACAGGTTCACTGCGGTAAAACTAAAAATCACAAGAATAAAATTGAAAACGCAAAGTCTTGACGCGCGCGCTCCACGCCAGGTGGCAGATCGGGCGAGCCACAAGTATGCCGCATACAAAAACAGCAACAGCAGAGTGACGATATACTTCGGATCGAAATACCAAACTGTGCCGTGCAAGCGATCCACCCAGAGAAACCCAAGCGCTGTGCCAACGAGAATGCTGGCGAGCCCAATGACTACGCTGCTCTGGCTCATGCGTTCCAGCAGCTCAAGAGGAGGTAGCCTCCACACAACGGCTCCCATGTGGTGGCTGCGCAGCAGCCATTGTTCACAGAGAAAAATCAGGCTAAGCACGAAGGACAGGCCGAAAGCGGCGTATGCCAAGATGCTCAACGTCACGTGAAATGCGAACGCAACTCCGCGCGCTGGCGTTTCCACGATGCGCCCCGCAGGCGCGAGGTGCGAGACAAGGAAGAAGATTAGGATGAACGGCAGAACGAAGGCGCCAACCGACCGCTGCCGGTGATAAATCTCCAACCCAAGATAGATCAGCGCCAGCAACCAGCCAAAAAGCGACATGGAGCCATACAGATCGTGGTAAGGAACCGTGTGCAGCCCGCGCGACCGCTCAAGCAGTGCAAAATAGTGCGCAACCAATCCCACACTGAGCAAAATGCTGCCGGTGCGTCCGGCCAGCTCGCGTCCGGTCGCCAGCAGGCGCACATACGAGCCAAGACTCAGCCCGTAAGCCGCTATCGTTAGAATAAGATAAAGGCGTTCCACGGTGGTCTCAGTCAGTATAGCGCAGCCCCCTCTCGCCGATGTGTTCGGCGTCACCTGCAAGTCTGGCCTTGTTTTGCTATTCTGAACCGGCACTACCTATATGGCTTCAACGTCCGGTTCCATCAACCGCAAAGAGCTCTTTCTGCGCGCCTGCAGCGGCGAAGCGTTATCGCGCGTACCCGTCTGGATGATGAGGCAAGCCGGACGCTACCTGCCCGAATACCGCAAACTTCGAGCGAAACATCCCTTTTTGGACGTATGCAAAACCCCGGAGCTGGCCGTAGAAGTCTCTCTGCAGCCCTTCCGGCGGCTTGGCGTGGATGCAATCATTGTTTTCTCAGATATTCTGGTCGTGGCGGAAGCTATGGGCTTGCCACTCGAACTCACCGATGCCGGCCCGAATTTGCCTGAGCCCGTGCGCTCCGCGGCAGACGTCGCGAAGTTACGAAGCTTCGATCCAGAAGCAGAAACCCGATTCTTGATGGATGCGCTTCGGATTCTTACACGAGAAGTCGGTCCAACTGTTCCCGTGCTTGGATTCGCAGCATCCCCTTGGACTCTTGCCTGCTATATGGTGGAAGGCCGGACAAGAGAAGGGTTCGCGACCGTGAAGAGTTTCATGCAACAGGAGCCGCGCGCTTTCCATGATCTTCTGCACCGCATCGCGCAGGCAACGATTGGGTATTTGCGGGCGCAAATTGCCGCAGGCGCTGCCGCCGTTCAGCTTTTTGACACTTGGTGCGGCGAGTTGGACGTGGCTGACTACGAAGAATTTGTATTGCCTTCCGTGCAGGAGATTGTTCGCGGCACTGCGAGCGCCGCGCCAGTCATCTATTATACGAAGGCATCGCATCACCTTTTGCATGCAATCGTGCGATCCGGTGCCAATGTACTAAGCGTGGATTGGCGAATCGATCCAGCTGCTCTTCGCAAACTGGCCGGTCCTCATGTTGGAATTCAGGGCAATCTCGATCCCGCGCTACTTTATGCGCCCCAAGATGTGCTTCGCGCCAAAACGATGGAAATATTGGGCCAGCTCGGCGGCGTTGGCCACATCCTCAATCTCGGTCACGGAATTTTGCCAACGACACCTGTCGAAAATGCACAACTCTTTATTCAAACCGGCCAGGAAACAACTTTCGCGGTAAGCGCCAGCGCCACCGTTGTGCGTTAGGATGGTTTTGTGAGTGTTACCGATCCAAGTCTTTCTCAAATGCGCGAAGAACTCCGCGTCAGCGAGGAGTTTCTCGCGCGTTACAATCGGCCCGGCCCGCGTTACACCAGTTATCCAACTGCGCCCGTCTGGAACGATTCTTTCGGCATCGACGACCTCGAAAAAATCCACGCGGAAGCAAACCGCGAGGAAACTCCAGTCTCCCTCTACATGCATCTTCCTTTCTGCGAAAGCTTGTGCCTGTTCTGCGCATGCAACGTCATCATCCAAAAAGACAAGAGTGTTGCTCCGCCATACATCGAAGTCCTGAAAAAAGAAATCGACCGCGTCAGCCTCGCTGTTTCCAGTTCCCGCCCTGTCGTCCAGTTTCACTGGGGCGGCGGCACGCCGACCTATCTTTCGCCCGAACAAATCGAAGACCTATTTAGCTTCACCCGAGAACGCTTTGTTTTTTCGCCCGACGCCGAACTTGGCATCGAAGTCGACCCTCGCGTCACCAACCGTGCTCATCTCGAAGTCTTGCGCAAGCTCGGTTTCAACCGCCTCAGCATGGGCGTTCAGGATTTCCATCCTGAAGTCCAGAAAACAATTCACCGCATTCAGCCTTATGAACTCACTAGGGACCTTGTCCTCGGGGCGCGCGATCTCGGCTTTGACAGCATCAACGTCGATTTGATTTATGGCTTGCCGCACCAGGATCCAGAGCGGTTCGCAGCTACCGTCGACCAGATCATCTCCATCAACCCGGATCGCATCGCGCTGTTCAGCTACGCGCACGTTCCCTGGCTAAAAAAGCAACAAGGCGCTTTCGTTCAGTTCTTGCCGGAAGGCATGAAGAAATTTGAAATCTTCCGCACTGGGCTCACGAAATTCGTGGAGGCCGGCTATTTGTACATCGGCATGGATCATTTTGCAAAGCCCGGCGATGAGCTCGCCGTCTCGCAGGAGAAGCGCACTCTCCACCGCAACTTTCAGGGTTACACAACCAAAGCGGGCGCCGACCTATACGGCATGGGCGTCACCGCGATCAGCGGCTTCCGCAATGCTTATGCCCAGAATCAGAGAGATCTTTCGGCATGGCAATGCGCCGTTCACGATCGTGGCCTTGCTACGATGCGTGGTTACCATCTTTCCGAGGACGATCACATTCGCCGCGCCGTCATCAGCCGTCTGCTCTGCCACACGGTAATTCCCAAAAAAGAAATCAACGCCGAGTTTGGAATCAATTTCGATTCTTATTTTGAACCGGAACTTCAACGCCTGGAAGTCCCGCAAGCGGACGGACTCATTTTGCTTTCAGAGGACGAGATTCGCACTACCTGGCTAGGGCGGATTTTCATTCGCAACCTGGCGATGACTTTCGATCCTTATCTCGAAAAACAAAAACTCGGCGCCAAACCGCTTTTCTCGAAGACTCTCTGACCGTGTGTTCGACTCATTCAGTCATTGTCATTGGCGCCGGAATCTCCGGCCTCGCTTGTGCCTACGCGCTTAAGAAACGTGGCGCCGATGTTTTGGTTCTCGAAGCAAGCGACTCTCCAGGCGGCGTGATTCATTCCGTTGAAGAAAAGGGTTACCTCTTCGAAACCGGCCCGCAAAGCTTCAGCACAACTGCCCAGCTTACCGCGCTAATCGGAGATCTTGGCCTCGCCGATGAATTTGTCGTTGCTCCGCCGAAAGCGCCTCGTTACATCCTCGTGAATAGCGAGTTGCGTTCCCTGCCCCTTGGCCCCGGTGCATTCCTTGCCTCGTCTCTGTTGGAGTGGTCCACAAAGTTTTCCATCCTTCGCGAACCGTTTTCCAGGTCTTCCCCACCAGCGGACGATGAATCCGTCGCCGCGTTTACGCGCCGCAAATTCAAGCCCGAACTTCTCGAACTTCTCGTCGGCCCATTTGTTTCCGGGATTTATGCCGGAGACCCCGAGAAAATCAGCATTCGCGCAGCCTTCCCAAGCATCTACGAAGCCGAAAGAGCCGCTGGCAGCATTGTTCGCGGTATGCGAACCCTTAGCAAAAAACGAAAAGGACCGCGCATCAAGCCTGCTCTCGCGAGTTTTCGGCGCGGCAATCAAACGATCATCCAATCGCTCGTCCAGAAACTCGGGGATTCGATTCGCCCCGGCGTTCGCGTCACGCAAATCTGTCGAGCGCCTTCAAATCATTTTCGGCTATATGTGGAAACTTCCGCAGGCTCAACCCAATTCGAGGCTCTGAATCTAGTGATTGCCGCGCCAGCATTCGTTGTAGCTTCTCTTCTGCAAACTCTTGCTCCCACTGCTTGCGAAGCGCTCTCTCAAATCGAATACGCCCCGGTCGCAGTCGCCTCCCTAGGTTATCGCCGCGCCGATGTAGCTCACTCCCTCAATGGTTTTGGCTTTCTTGTGCCTCGCTCGGCGGGCCTGAAGATTCTCGGAACGGTTTGGAACTCTTCGCTATTTCCGGATCGAGCACCAAGTGATTCCGTCCAACTCACAAGCTTCCTCGGCGGCGCAACCGATCCAGACACCGCGTCTCTCTCGGACTCCTCTCTTGTGGTTATCGCCCATCGCGAACTCACGCCCATCCTCGGCCTAAGAACACAACCCGTCGCCTCACGCATCACCAAATACGAACGCGCCATCCCCCAATACAACCTCGGCCACATGCAACACCTCGCAGCCATCGCCGCGGCCATCGCCAAAATATCCGGCCTTCATCTCACCGGCAACTACCTCCGTGGCCCCGCCATCGGCACCTGCGTCGAACACGCGCAATCGGTTGCCGAATCGATTCGAATCGGCTAAAACAGAAAGTCTCTCCGGCCTGCCGTCCGCCGGCTCATCCGCTTTGCTCGAAGTTCCGTACTAGAGACAGGAGACGAAGAAGCGCCTGTGTTCCTGGCATTCCTTGCAAGCTTAGGGATAGGCACCGATTCCCGCGAAGTGTCGCCGGACGCCGCGCTAATGAAAAACCTTCTTCGGCAGGACGTGAACTCCTTTGAGCAGCTCTATGACCGCCATTCTCACACCGTTTACGCCCTGGTCTTGCGCATCCTCCAGCAGGCAGCCACGGCCGAAGAAGTCGTTCAGGACGTTTTCCTGCAGCTTTGGCGGAATGCCGCTGCCTATGACGCCGAGCGCGGCCCATTTGTCCCCTGGCTCCTAACGCTCGCCCGCAATCGCGCGTTGGATCATCTCCGCCTGAAGAGCGAACGCCAGCGCCGTCGCGAGGATCAGACAGACGAATTGCCGCCGGTAGCCTCAGCGCCGGAGTACGAAAAAGAATTGGACGAGCGTCGCCGCGTTGAACGCGTGCGTGCTCTGATGGACGGACTTCTGCCGCAACAGAAGCGCGCGATTGAGCTTGCTTATTTTGAAGGGTTGAGTCATTCAGAAATTGCGGACAGGCTGAAGGAACCCCTCGGTACGGTAAAGAGTTGGATTCGCAACGGTCTTTTGCGTTTGAAGGAAGGATTGCAAACGGCGTCTTGAGTAACGGCATGACGAACGGAGACCAATTTCGCGAACTGATCGAGGCGTACGCCCTCGGTGCGCTCGATTCGCAGGAGCGTTCTTCGCTCGAAGCGCACCTTGCCGAGGGCTGCGCCGATTGCGCCAAAGCGCTCGACGAAGCGAGCTGGCTCGTCAGCCAGCTCGCCTACCTCGCGCCCGATGCTCAGCCTTCGGAGATGCTGCGCGGCCGTTTGCTCCACACCGTTCGTGCTGAAGCTCGCGCCGGAAAATCCGCAAAGTCCGTGTCCGCAATTCCCTTCTGGATGTGGGGTGCAATTGCTGCGCTGCTTCTCTTTACGACTTATCAGGTGTGGGAGACTTCAAGAATTCGCGTCACAATCGATTCCGTGAACAAGACGGCTGAAGAGGAGATCGCAAAGCGCCACGCATTGGAAGAGCAATTGGCAATTGCTCAGCGCGAGGCGATCATTCTGACCGACCCTCGTTCCGTGAAGATTCCCATGGGCACCGACAACAAGGAAATGCCGCAACTCGAAGCCATGTGGCACGCCAAGCTCGGCATTGTAGTCTCCGGCCAGACTGTGCCTATGCCCTCCGGCAACCGCACGCTTCAGTTATGGCTAATCCCGAAAGCAAAAGATGGAAAGCCAATCCCATCCATGACGCTGCGTCCGGGCGCTGACGGCAAATTCATGCTCCTTGTCACAAATCCACCAGACTCAATGTACGCCACCAAAGCTCTCGCTATCACCGAAGAACCGGCCGGCGGCAGCCCGCAACCCACCACCAAACCCATCTGGCTCGGCACAATTAGCTAGTTCCTCTTTGCGTGTTTGATTTTCAGTAAGATTTCCCAAATGGATTTACTGGGCACAAGCTTGTTACAACCCGTTGGGAAGCGAATACAATGCATGCATAAGACCAAGAGCAGGTATCCGCCTTGCGCAAACCAGCGTTACTCATGCTGTTTTTCTTCGTGGAAATACTAAGTGCCGGCTGCGGTCGTCACAGTGTGATATCGACTGGCAGTTCCCGTGAGCTTCCGGAGACGTTGAGCATCGCGCAAGCTATGACAACGTTCTATGGCAATTTTGACCCAACAAAACAAACTTCCACAGTATCGTTCTCGAAAGCAGATTCGGTATACACGGACGGAGAGCCGATGACGGTCCGGCCGCTTTTCCAAGCATTTGTCAACGATACCGGAAAGCAGAGCTTCTTTCTCTTGACTTATGCGGTCCCGACGCGAGACGAGAAATACTATTGCCATGCGTGTGCTCCAACAATTGGAGTGGCCGTGTTTACGAACGATCAGGCACATTGGGTTTTGAGTGCGTCAAACCGTACCGTTACCGATGGTGGCAGCTTCGGCAAACCGCCACAAAGCATAAAAGCTAGTTGAAATTGGGGCTAACCGTCACGCGATCAAGATCGAAGATGTGGGCGAAGGAAATGGAGAAACGACGAAGGTGCTCACCCTGTTGGTTCCGTGGAAAAAGTCGGTGAATCTCGCGGTTGAGCGGATTATTGCGGATGACGACGACGGAATGTGCGAAGAGGGAGATGAGGGACTGCCCTGCTATTCAAACCAACGCAAGATCTCATTTCTGCCTAGTCAACGCGAATACTTTGACCTCGAACTAACGCTCTCCGGCACCGACCTTAGGGCATCGGAGAATTCCCGCTCTTGGCGCCCTCGAAATGTGGCCGGTGTCGAAGTGCTCGTTTTTCACGAAGGCAAATATCTTCAGGTTTCAAGGACCGGCGAACTAACGGGCTTGGACCACGCCGTCGCAGCGCGGGAAAATCTTAAGTAATTCAGGCCCGGCCCGCGATCGAGAACATTCAGGCCAAAAGATCTGAATCTATTCTTCTCTCTTCCTCTTCTTAAACCGCATCGCTAGCCGGTACTTTCTCCGCTCTCCTGCCTCTTTCCAACGCCGTTTCTCTTCTGCGGTTTTCAGAATTAGGGGCGGCACAGTCTTTGGTGTCTTCGAAAACTCATCCAGCGCCACAAATGTCACATACGCCGTCGTCGTGTGCTTCCGCTCGCCGGTTAACGCATTCTCCGAATAAACCTTCACGCCCACTTCCATCGACGTGTTGAACACACGATTCACCTGCGACATCAAATGCACAATCTCGCCCAAATTCACGGCATTGCGAAAATCGATATAGTCGACCGAAGCTGTCACCACGTAGCTGTTCGAATGACGGCTCGCCGCCATTGCCGCTACCACGTCCACCAAGTGCATTACATGCCCTCCGAGCAGTTTCCCCAACAGATTTGTCACAGCCGGCAAAACCACTTCCGCCATCTCCGATCGAGACGCGCCCACCAGCTTGCCTTTCAGTGTTTCCCCTTGCGCACTGACGACTTTCTTTGCCGCATTCTTGGCCATCGACCCTCGCTTCGCCGCCGCAGTGAACCGGTTTGAATTTTAGGTTTCGTGGCACAAAGGGTCAAAATTCAAACCCAATCCACTGCGCAATCTACCAATTTGGGGCGCATTCCCGACCCCGCTATAATACGAACTCCTCCATGACCGAACAAAAGAAAACCCGCCGCCAATTGCTCGAAGAGTTCGTCGCCAAAGAACCCAACGACGCTTTCTCCCGCTACGGCCTTGCCCTCGAGTGTTCCAATACGGGAGACGCTCCGAGCGCCGACCTCCACTTCCGCGAGCTTCTCCAGCGCAACATCGAATACGTCCCCGGCTACCTCATGTACGCGCAGTTCCTCGTGAAGCAAGCGCGCGCCGACGAGGCCCGCGCCGTCCTGAACACCGGCATCACCGTCGCCGCCCGCAAAGGCGATGCCCACGCCCGTTCCGAAATGGAGGCCCTCTTTGCCGAACTCTCCTAGGTCGATGTAGGGGCCATCTTTCCGGGATGGCCCTCCGAATTCAGCTCGCCTTAAAATGTGCCATGCCAGGCAGAACGCTGCGGCCTCTTGTGGCATAGGCTTCAGCCCGTGCTGTTAAGATCTCGAACTACCCCTGGAACGTAATCGCCCTCGGCTCACCCACAAAAAACTGTCATCCCGAGAGGAGCGCCTGGTTTTTTTCAGGCGTGCGGTTTTTTGCACGCCGGGCCGCGCGGTCGAGGGACCTTGGCTCAATTTCATGCTCTATACAAACCGATGAGCCCCGCGTTCCCGTCTGCTATCATCAACTTGTACGTCATGCGGCCAGATCGCATTCCGCTGTTTCCTCTGAACGTCGTTCTTTTCCCCGGCGCTGACCTTCCTTTGCACATTTTCGAGCCGCGCTACCGCCAAATGGTGCGCGATTGCCTCGACAACAAAGCCGAATTCGGCATGCTGCTCGCCCTCGAAAATGGCATCGCAGGAACCGGCTGCACGGCGGAAATCCTGGAAGTGGCAAAGAAATATGACGACGGCCGCATGGACGTTCTTACTGTCGGCCGCGATCCATTTCGCGTCGTCGAGCTTTTCACGGACGACCCGCTCCTCGAGGGAACAGTGGACTATCTCGACGATCGCCAATCCGTCGCTTCGCCACAAACTCGCAAGTCCCTCGTCGAGCTTTACGAGGCTTGCCACACGCTGATCTTCGGCGATTACCCGCGCGACACAGCTCCCGCCGACGCCGAAGACCAGCTTTCCTACGCCGTTGCCTCCAAGTTGCCCATGGATTTGTTATGGAAGCAGCGCATTCTCGAACTGCGCACCGAAGCC
>Ga0126384_10002659_pt1 | contig 10844 bp, 11 predicted proteins | sample PanSoiMetPlot_36_FD_92543 | JGI IMG/M metagenome (GOLD analysis project Ga0126384, IMG submission 92543) | Tropical forest soil microbial communities from Panama - MetaG Plot_36 | ecosystem: Environmental > Terrestrial > Soil > Tropical forest > Bulk soil | place: Panama | collected 2016-02-17 | reverse complement strand
CAGCAGCGCCATGCGGATTTCCCGCAGCGACTCCTGAATGTTTTCCGGCGTCAGCGTGCCCTGTCCACGCAGGTTTTTGAATGCTCGTTGTAATTTTTCCTGAAGATTTTCAAACATGATGAAGCAGAGTGCCCGCTTGTTGGATGCTTTGAACTGCGGGATTATCTCATTGTACCAGCGAGAATCGCTTGCCAGCTTCTGGGTACCAGCTACTGACTTCTGACTCCTGTTTCCTTACTTCTGACACATCGGACAATAATGCGTTCCTCGCCCGCCGACGACAATCTTCTTGATCGGAGTTTTGCAGACCAGGCAACTTTCTCCCTCTCGTCCGTAAACTCGATGTCGAAATTGAAAAAAGCCTTCTTCCCCATCTGCATCCACATAATCGGAAATTGACGACCCTCCGGCAGCGATGGCCTCTTTCAGGACTTTTTGCAGTGCTGCATGAAGCTTCCGATACTCTGCACGGGTGACCGACGACGCGCGCCGGCGCGGGCGGATTCGTGCTCGGAAAAGACTCTCGTCAGCATAGATGTTTCCTACGCCGTGAAGCAGCTTCTGATTCAGCAGAGCGGCCTTGATTGGGGCCTGCCGCTTACGGAAAAGCTCGGTGAGTTCCTGAGCAGAGATTTGCAGGGGCTCTGTGCCAGGTCCGGCAAAGGTGCTGCGGCTCACCTCCAGGCGGCCAAAGCGTCGCGGATCAACAAATCGCAGCTCTCTTCCCGATGCCAATTTGGCAATCAGATGAGTATGGCTCGCCAGCTCTGATTCCGGTGCAGCCACCACCATCCGCCCGGTCATGCCCAGATGCACAATCCATTGCCGCTTGGCCTCTTCACTGTCCGCGCTCAGATCAAAGACAATGTGCTTGCCCACCCGCCTGACCTGGTCGATCCGGGTTCTTTCGAGAGTTCGAGCAATCAATTGCGCTGAAGATTTCAGCGGCTCCGGTTTGCTGCCGATCCAGACAGATTCGATCTGGTCTCCTGAGACACGCTGGTTCAGGCCTCGGGCAATGGTTTCGACTTCCGGCAGTTCAGGCATGTATTTCTTATTATCTCAAGGAGCAGACACTCACGGTTTTCTCTGCAGCACACAGCATTCAAAATCCAGCAGTTTCCAATCGAATCGGCGGCGCATCTTAAAAGCTAGAGGTGTACAACTCTCACAACTGAGGGCTGGTGAAAGGGGGAACTCAAATGCGTCTGCTCGATAATCTGCGCAGTGCCGAGCAGAAGGGCGCCAAGGTTGTGCGTCGCAGCATAGCCCGCGCGCGTGAGGAATGGGTAGATGTGGAACGCCGTATTCGTCAGCGGATGCGCATCTATCCTCAAAAAATGAAGAAGAATGTTCTGGTTTCGGTTCGTTCCGATGTTGAGCCGAGACCCGATATTCCAGCCCAGGAACCTCTGGCGAACACTGAAGTACGCAAGCCGATCATCTCCATTCATGGACGTGACATCAAGGATGAGGGCACGGATCGTCCTGCTGCTTAGTTCCTGCCGAAAGTAGCCGGTGTTATGCGACCACACCGGCTATTTTCTTTGTTGCGGTAAATAGTTGGGAGCGCAGCCGCCCTCGGCTGCGAAGCTACTTCTTTCTTTCACGAGTAACCGGAATAGGCGCTTTGCGGATGGGAATGATTGCTCCCTGGCTGGCGTCGGCGTGTGCGTGGGTCACGCGGCTGGCAACTTCCTGCTGCACAAACCTGACAAACTCCTGCATCTGATGCGTCATCTCTTCCATGCGTTCGCGCATCTGCAGGATGATGGCGATTCCGGCAATGTTCACTCCCAGATCGCGCGCGAGCGACAAAATAAATTCCAGCCGCTGCAAATCTTCTTCCGTGTAAAGACGCGTGTTGCCGTCTGTGCGGGAAGGCTTGAGCAGCCCTTCGCGTTCGTACAGCCGCAACGTCTGGGGATGGATACCATACATTTCCGCCACCGCGGAAATCATGTAAGCGCCACGAGATTTGCGTTTAGAAGTCATAGTTTGTCTTTCGCGTAAAGGCAGTGGTCAAAGCCTTTCCAGAACACAATCTTTTCGCAAGTCAATCCGTTCTTTTCCGCAACTCGCCGGGAACTGATATTTCCCGGCCTGATCATGGAGATCACGCGCTGCGCTCCAAGCTTGTTAAAAGCAAAGTCAATGCAGGCGCGGGCGGCCTCCGTGGCGTAACCGTTTCCCCATAAATTCCGCCGGACGTGATAAGCAATCTCAATGGCTTTCTTTCCTTCTACCTCCTGCACAACGCATCCGCAGTCGCCGAGGAATTCGCCTGAAGATTTCAGCACCATCGCCCACAATCCATGCCCCTCATGCTGATATCGATTCAGGTTCCTTTCGATCCAGGCAATCACACCGTCGTGATCAAAGGGCGCTGCGTACCAAGTCATGGCCGCCGGATCGCCGATCACTGCTTCCAGTGCGGGAACATCATCGAGCGTAAAGTTGCGCAGCAGTAGCCGCTCGGTCTCCAGCACTACACTTTCGCCCACAGCTCCGCTCTCGGGTCCTCAGGATTCAGTTTCTGCATTTCCTGCCAAAGTTCACGGGCCCTGAGATCACGTGTTTCAGCAACAACAATTTTGACCTCAACAATCTCGTCGCCGCGATCACCCTCGCGAGTAGCCGACGGAACTCCCTTTTCCCGCAGCCGCAGCTTTTGGCCGCTCTGCGTTCCCGGAGGAACGCGCAATTGCGAGCGCCCGTCAATCGTTGGCACCTCAATCTTGGCGCCCAGAGCGGCTTCCCATGCGGCCACAGGGACAGTTACATAGATGTCGTCGCCATCGCGGCGGAAAACCGGATGCTCGCCAGCGCGAATAATGATATACAGATCGCCCGGCGGGCCGCCGTGAGTTCCGGCGTTTCCCTTGCTTGCAAGACGGATGCGCTGCCCGTCACGAGTTCCGGGTTTGATCCGCACCTCCAGTGGCTCAGTGCGGGTAACTACGCCCGCTCCCTGGCATACCGGACAGCGTTCCTGTATTTTCCCCGTTCCTCCGCATTGTGGACAGGTCACGTTGAATTTCATCCCGCCCGAACTCTGAGTTACCTGCCCGCTGCCATTGCATCGCGGACAGGTTTGCGGCTTGCCGACCACTCCCGTGCCACTGCAGTTGGAACAGGTTTCCTGACGCGTTATGTTCAACCGCATGACAGAACCGCGAATGGCGTCCCAGAAACCAATGTTGACCTGATATTCAAGATCACTGCCCGGCTCAGGCTCCATTTCCATGGCTGTGCCACGACCGCCACCAAACATGCTGGAGAAAATATCTCGGAAGCCTCCGCCGCCTGTGCGTCTACCACCAAGATCGGAAAAATCGAAACCCTGGAAATCGAAGGGAATATCTTCCGAGCGCCCGCCGCGGGCGGAAGGGCCAGCCCCAAAACCACCGGCGCCAAAGCCCCCACCCCGGGCATAAGCTTCGGCGGCCGCAGGATCGATGTTGTCAGAATAGAAGCCGAGCTGATCGTAGATCTTGCGCTTCTTGGGATCGCTCAGAACGTCATTGGCCTCGGAAATTTCTTTGAACTTTTCCTCGGCCTTCTTGTCGCCGGGATTGACGTCAGGATGGTATTTTCTGGCCAGCTTGCGAAACGCCTTGCGTATGTCCTCTTGCGAAGCGTTCTTTTTCACACCCAGAACGCCGTAATAATCTTTCTGCTGTGTGGTCGCCATCTTGATTGTCGATTGTTCTTACTTCGCTTCACTGTTCTGCGGCACTCTGGTTGCCTGCCAGGCTACTACCTGCCATTTTCCGCTGCGTTTCAAAAACGTTCCCGTATTGCGGAAGTAATTTGTTTCCTGTTTTCCGTCCTGCTCATTGTGCTGAATCAGGCGGAAATTCACCACTGCCATCTCGCCATAAGGGTGTACCGTAAAATCGTCGGCCTCATAAGTGGCTTTCGGCTCATTCGCTGCGCGCACATTGATGTTCCGCAGAATATCTGCCTTGTTCACCGTGAGTCCTGCCGACCGCGTATAAATCACGTCATCAGCAAAGAAGTTGTCAAACACTTGCCGATCACCCTTGGGAACTGCGGACAGGAAATCGCGCACCATCTGCGTGAGCTGCTGTGAGGTCGCAGACTCAGCAGCATTCATCGTAACCATTGCCGGACCCGATTGTGCCGGAACATTTACCGGCATGAATGGAAGAAGGGCCGCTACTGCAAACAACCGCAAATTACGCCGCTTCATGAATTTCATGAAAGCCTCTCTCGTTTTATTTAAGCTGCTCCAACTTCCTGAATCACAAATTTCGAATCCGGGTCAGCCGCTGTGGCCTGACGTATGAATTGCTCCGCCGCCTCCAACGTATAGAGGCCGGGCATGGCAATCCAGTTCGCTACGTGATTCAGTCCCTCTGTCGCTTTCACAACTAAATACTGTTTCATCTTCTCCTCAACTGGACGCAGGGCGGCTGTTTGTCAGCCGCCCCACTGTTGCACCGAATTTGCTTGATCGAATCCGGTCACTTACTTCTTTTCGTCTACGTCTACGTACTCGGCGTCAATCACGCCTTCGTCCTTCTTCTGCTGGCTTCCGCCATCAGCCGAAGAACCAGCCTGCGGACCCGCGCCGGCAGCGCCGCCAGCCGGACCTTGTGATGTCTTGTACATCACTTCGGCCAGCTTATGTGACGCCTGGGTGAGCCGCTCGCGCGCCGAATTCATGGCCGCCGTATCACTGCCTTCCAGAGCTTTTTTGGCATCGGCCAGCGCCGATTCCACGTTGCCCTTTTCGTCGCCGGAGATCTTGTCTCCTTGCTCCTTCAGCATCTTCTCAACGCTGTAGACCATGCTGTCGAGCTGGTTGCGGGTTTCAATCTCCTCGCGCTTCGCCTTGTCTTCCGCAGCGTGCGACTCAGCTTCCTTGGCCATGCGCTCCACTTCTTCCTTGCTGAGACCAGAAGACGACGTAATAGTAATCTTCTGGTCTTTGCTCGTGGCCATGTCCTTCGCGGTCACGTTGAGGATGCCATTGGCATCGATGTCAAACGTCACCTCAATCTGTGGTACGCCGCGCGGAGCCGGTGGAATGCCAGTCAGGTGGAACTTGCCCAACGTCCGGTTGTCCCGGGCCAGTGGACGTTCACCCTGCAGCACGTGCACCTCTACTGAAGTCTGGCTGTCCGCCGCGGTGGAGAATTTCTCCGTCTTGCGCGTTGGGATCGTGGTGTTACGCGGAATCATCGAGGTTGCGACGCCGCCCAGCGTTTCGATGGAAAGCGTCAGCGGAGTCACGTCCAGCAGCAGCAGGTCTTTCACATCGCCTGCCAGGACTCCCGCCTGCACTGCCGCGCCCACCGCAACTACTTCGTCTGGATTCACGCCCTTGTGCGGCTCCTTACCGAACAGTTCTTTCACCAGCGCCTGAATGCGTGGCATGCGCGTCTGTCCGCCGACCAGCACCACCTCATCAATGTTCTTGGGCTCCACGTTGGCATCCTTCATCGCCTGCCTGCACGGAGCTACTGAGCGCTGGATGATGTCTTCCACCATCTGCTCCAGTTTGGAGCGGCTCAGCTTCTTGACCAGGTGTTTTGGACCGCTGGCATCCGCCGTAATGAACGGCAGATTGATCTCAGTTTCCATGGTGGTTGAAAGCTCGATCTTGGCCTTTTCAGCCGCATCACGCAGACGCTGCAACGCCATTTCATTGCCCTTGCTGCGCAGATCCAGTCCTTCATCCTTCTTGAACTCGTCAACCAGCCACTCGACAATGCGCTGGTCAATGTTGTCACCACCCAGGTGCGTGTCACCGTTGGTGGACTTCACTTCGATAACGCCCTCGCCCACTTCCAGAATGGAAATATCGAAAGTGCCGCCGCCAAAGTCATAGACGGCAATCGTTTCGTCCTTCTTCTTGTCCAAACCGTAAGCCAGCGCTGCCGCGGTTGGTTCGTTCACAATGCGCTTCACATCGAGGCCGGCAATCTTGCCTGCATCCTTGGTCGCCTGGCGCTGCGCATCGTTGAAGTACGCCGGAACCGTGATCACGGCTTCCGTCACGGTTTGTCCCAGATAGTTTTCAGCGGCCTTCTTGAGTTTCTGCAGAATCATCGCCGAAACCTGCGGCGGCGTGTAGTCCTTGCCTTGCGCCACAACCGCTACGTGGTCGCCCTGGCGAACGACCTTGTACGGAACCATCTTCATTTCGTCGTTGACCTCTTCATAGCGACGGCCCATAAATCTTTTGATCGAATAAATCGTGTTTTCGGGATTGGTGATGGCTTGGCGCTTCGCCACTTGTCCGACCAGCCGCTCACCTGATTTGGTAAATCCCACTACCGATGGCGTGGTTCTGCCACCTTCTTCATTCTCGATAACCTTGGGCTCTCCACCTTCCATCACTGCTACGACTGAGTTGGTGGTGCCCAAATCAATTCCTATAATCTTGCCCATTGCTGCTGCCCTCCTGCCTATAAGTGCTTAAAAACAAATGATGTACTCTCCTGATAACAACCTCATTATGAGAGTTGAGTGAGTTATTGTCAAGTCATTAGATGGGCCGGCAGGCGTTGAAGTCGCAGGAAACGGAGGGCTTGAAAACCAAGCTTTCCAGCCGCCAAATCAGGCTGAAACCCGTGAGCTGGAATGGGCCTCAACCAGCCGTGATTGCAGGCGCTGCTTTACCTCAGCCGGCAGAAATGCAGCCCGGATCGCAGCGATATTGCACTTGAAAAAGTCCGCCTCAACCCACGCGAACGCCCGCTCCAGCTCCCGGTATTCGCGGGCGAGGGTGGTTCCGGTCATAGTGCGCGAATCGGTATTAATGCTCAGCGGTACTCCGGCGCGATACAGTCGGTCAACCGGATGGCGCTTGAGAGTGTCGTACATACTCGTCTGCACATTACTGCTGGGGCAGACTTCCAGATGGATTTCACGTTCCTTCAGTTCAGCAATTAGCTGAGGGTCCTCCGCGCTACGGACGCCATGTCCAATTCGGCTGGGCCCCAACTCCCGCATAGTCCCCCACACGCTGCCAGAACCTGCCCCTTCGCCGGCATGGGCCGTCGCAAATATTCCCCGCTCCCGAGCGTAATCATAAGCAGGCTTGTGCGGTGCCAGAGGAAAAGCAGCTTCATCGCCGGCGATGTCCAGCGCAACTGCGCGGCTACCGCGGAAGCGTTCCACCAGCCGTACAGTCTCCATGCTCTGCTCGCGCGTGTAGTGCCTGAGAGTACAGAGAATCAGCCTGGCCTCAATTCCGGTCTTCTCGATGCCTCGCTCCACAGCTTTATCTACGGTCGCGACCACGGCCTCAGGAGAGAGGCCCTGTTCAAGATGAAGCAGCGGCGCAAAGCGAAGTTCGGCATAAATCAGGCGATCGGCGGCCAGCTGCTCAAAAACATCCTCGACTACGAGTCGAAGCGATTCTTCCGACTGCATCAACTTGACTGCCGGAGTTGCATGCGTCAAACATTGCGCCAGGTCTCGACATTTGCGTGGAGCGATAAAAACCCGGCGGTAGTCTTCCTCGCTGGTGCCCGGGCTTAAGCGGGAAACAACTTTGTAGCTCAACGAACAATCCAGGTGGTGGTGCAGCTCGACCTTGGGCAAAGATTCCATAGAGAGCAGCTTAGCACTTTGGATACGGAAGAAAACAGGTCAGACGCTTGGACAAAACTTACAGCGAGCGGGTCTGCTTATGGCGAAGAACAAAATCGTCTACGACAGTCGCTGAGAAGCTCGGTGTCGCGGACTCGCTCGGCTTGCGCCCACCGTTGGCAGCAGGCGTTCCCGGCGAATACTTCGGCAATACTTCGCGCAAAGCCCAGTCAATGCGGGCTACGGCTTCATTGATGAGCTGCAGTTGCGTGGCGTCGGAAGTGCTCTTGGTTCCTCCCGCATATCGGATGACCTGCAGCGCATTTCGGATGTGATGGTTCAAGTCGGCTATGGTGCGAATGCTTTGCTGTACGCTTTCCTGCTTATTGCGTTCATTTCGCAAAAACTGGTAGAACAGCCAGGCCGCCACCATGCCGGTAATCAAATCGCTCGCCAGCATCAACTCCTTGCGGGGAATGCCTTCCTGAAATAGCAACACATCCAAACCAAAGCCTAGAGCGGTGACGAGGGCAAATACGAGCAGCGAGAGCAGACCGGAATGGCGGGCCCAAAAAGAATAGATGGAAGAACGACTGCGCATACCAACCTAGTTAGCATAACCCAGAAAAATCACTGAAGACCCTTGATTGACAAATCTTAACCCGATATTTTTCTGCTGTTACTCTTCTTAACATTTCTGTGCGCGAAAATGCTCATTGTTGCTGAGACTGTGCTGAAATATCGAACACCGTAATCTCCGGACGCGAAAGAAAGCGGGCCCTTGGTGGAAAGCCCTCCAGCCCAATTCCGCGATTAACGTACAGCCAGGAGCCTCCGATAGCGTGCAGTCCACGCTCATACTTCTTATCAAATTTGGAAAATGTGACCAACGCTCCGTAAAAGGGCAAAGCAATCTGGCCTCCATGGGTGTGGCCAGCAAGGTACAGATCAATTTTCTTCTGCTGCACAACTTCCACTTCATCGGGAAAATGAAATAGAAGAACAGAAAACTGATCGGGCGGCGCGGTAGCCAGCAAAGCAGGTAGCAGACGTTCCTGACTGGTGGCAGCGCCCGCGATCCAGATCCGTATTCCGGCGGTTTCGACTGACTCTGCTTGTCCAGCCAGGTTATGGATTCCTGTTCCTTCAAAAAATGAAGGTTGCTCCAAGGGTTGCCGCCACTTCCTGACAAAACCCACATCCCAGTTGCCCAGCACTGCATACGTAGGCGCGATCTTCGGCAATTGCGCCAGCAACTCGCGAGCCACAGGCACTCCCTCGACTCCGTTCACTGTGTCGCCTGTGAACATGATGAGGTCCGGATGCTCGGCGCGAATTATCTCCGGCAGCCGTTTTTCCAGACGCACTTTGCCGTCGCAATGCAGATCAGAGATTTGGACGATTCGCAGCCTGCTTCCAGGGTTTAGCTTTGGGCTGCGCAAACTGACGTGCGTGACTTCCGGCCAGTAAGGCTCGATGGTATGGGCATAGATGATGCAGAGGGTGCCGATCGAGACCAGTAAATACAGCACGAACTCAAGGCGTGCCACCCATCTGCTGCCCGGCTTCCATTTTCGCAGTCTGCGGAACGCAAACCATCCCGCCATTAAATAGACGGTGAGAACTGCTATGGCAAAGATTGCAACTCGAAAATACTGCAGTCCAAAGGCAGGGATAACTGGCTACTCCACAGTCACGGACTTAGCCAGGTTTCTGGGTTGGTCCACATCGCAGCCGCGACGGACCGCAATGTGATAGGCGAGCAGTTGCAGAGGGACCACTTCCAGAATCGGCAGTAGCAGTTCTGGCGCCGGTGGCACGTAGAGCACATGATCGGCAGCTTCTTTGATCTCCTCATCGCCCTCAATCGCAAGAGCAATGACCTTGCCTTCACGCGCCTTGACCTCTTTCATATTGGAAAGGGTTTTGTCGTAGCGCAGGACAGACTCAGGATCGTTGGGATCTTTGGGCGCCAGAATTACCACCGGCAGGTCTTCATCAATCAATGCGTTCGGGCCATGTTTCATTTCGCCCGCAGGATAGCCCTCGGCATGGATGTAGGAGATTTCTTTGAGTTTCAGAGCGCCTTCCAGCGCGATTGGATAATGAATGCCGCGACCGAGGAATAGGAAATCCTGCGCGCGCGCATACTGCTTGGCCAAATCTTCACACTCTTCGTCGCGGCTAAGCAGCGCTTCCAACTTTCCCGGAATCTTTACCAATTCATTGATGAAGTACTTTGCATCCTCTTTGGGTGTCACGCCGCGCAATTCGCCCAGTTGAAGCGCCAGCAGAAAGAGCGCGGTGAGTTGTGCGGTAAAAGTTTTGGTCGAAGCTACACCAATCTCCGGGCCGGCGTGGGTATAAATGGTGCCTGCCGCCTCACGCGCAATCATGGCGCCCACAACATTACAGATCGCCAGGGTCTTGGAATCTTTGGCCTTGGCTTCGCGCTGGGCCGCGATGGTGTCTGCCGTCTCGCCTGACTGTGTAATCAGCAGCGTCAATTCTTTGTTGGATATGATCGGGTTGCGATAGCGCCATTCGCTCGCATAATCGACTTCGACTGGAATCCGCGCCAGCCGTTCAATCATGAATTTGCCGGCCAGGGCTGCGTGCCAACTTGTTCCGCACGCCGCAATATTGATTTTCTGGCAGTTCCGGAACTCTTCTTCCGTAACCTCCATCTCTTCCAGAAATACTTTGCCCGTATCCAGTGAAATCCGTCCCAACGCGGTTTCGCGCACGGCGCGCGGCTGCTCGTAAATCTCCTTGAGCATGAAGTGCTTGAAGCCGCCCTTTTCCGCCATGATCGGGTCCCAGGTAATATGCTGGACCTCGCGCACGATCGGCTTTCCGTCAAAATCCATCAACTGGACGCCGGCGGGAGTAATGACTGCCAGGTCACCATCGTGCAGGAAGAAGAGGTCGCGTGTATGCGAAAGGATAGCGGGAACGTCTGAAGCTACAAAATATTCGTCGTTGCCCAGACCGATGACTGCGGGTGGGCCATTGCGTGCAGAAACAATTTTGTTCGGCTCTTCTACCGAGATCACCGCCAGAGCAAATACCCCGGTAAGTTCCTTTACCGTCCTGCGCACTGATTCTTCAAGAGTCGGCCTGTGCCCGTTGGCTTTGTGATAGAAGTTCTTTTCGATGAGGTGCGCGATTACTTCCGTATCGGTTTCCGTGGAGAACTTGTGCCCTTCTTCGATCAGTTTTTTCTTGAGCGCAAGATAGTTCTCGATGATTCCGTTGTGTACCACCACGATCTT
>Ga0126384_10002658_pt1 | contig 10847 bp, 5 predicted proteins | sample PanSoiMetPlot_36_FD_92543 | JGI IMG/M metagenome (GOLD analysis project Ga0126384, IMG submission 92543) | Tropical forest soil microbial communities from Panama - MetaG Plot_36 | ecosystem: Environmental > Terrestrial > Soil > Tropical forest > Bulk soil | place: Panama | collected 2016-02-17 | reverse complement strand
TGCCCGGAGAATCCAACGCAGGCGATGTCTTTGCCGGTGAGATTCGCATCCGCAAGCGCTTTGCGAACTGCAACGCATGTGGCGCGCCACCAATCTTCGGGTTGCTGCTCCGCCCAGCCAATTTCCGGAGTTGCGAAAGGCTGATGATCTGCTGTGGCGGAAGAAACGAGCCGCCCGCTCTGATCGATGATTAGCGCACGTGTGCCGCCCGTGCCAACGTCAATCCCGAGTACGTGGATAAGGCCTCCTCGACCGCTGCAAAGTGGAGACATCATATACAGCCAGCCGAAGATGACAAGAGAGCGAAAGTGGGAACGCAAGATTTGCACCGCTTTCGCGGCAAGCTTCTTCCGGTCAACAGGTTAGCCGTAAAGCTGTACTCTAACTCTATGCCGAAAGTGGCTCACGGCTTGGTCCACTTGCATCAAAGCGGATCATCAGAGTTGTCGGCGCCGCAGGTCCAGAGCGAGTCAGCCCCCAATCAGCCCACCTGGTTGGTCATCAGGAACAAGGGCCGCATGTCGAAGCTCGCATACTGCGGACGCAGCCGCTCGGTGTTGTATTGCTCTTTGACGTTGACCAGTTTTTTGGTAGCGGTCACGGTTTCAAGCGAAATGTTGTCGTAGTGGCCGTTCTTGAGAACCACCAGACGCCCGCTGATGTTCTTGAGCAGTAAGTCCAAGGCGAGGTTGCCGTAGGCCATCGGCGCGATGGAGTCAATGGCGTCGGGATCGCCGCAACGCACGAGATAGCCGAGCTTCTGATTGATGACGTCGATTCTCTTGCCTTTATTGAATTTGGCGGAAAGTTCGCGCACTTTTTCGGCGACGATATCGCCGATGCCACCAAGCTTTTTGTGGCCGAAGGCGTCGGCCTCCGCGCCTTCGAACACCATCTCGCCTCCTTCGAACATCGCGCCTTCGGAGACCAGAACAATCGAGTACCTGCTGGGATTCTTGCGGCGATCGGCAACGAGCAGCTCCGTAAGGCGCTCGATGTTGAACTTAAATTCGGGAATCACGCAACGGTTGGCGGCGCCGGCCATCGTGGGAAGCATGGCGGTGAAGCCAGCGTAGCGGCCGAAAACCTCCAGCACCATGAATCGTTCGTGGGAACCGGCGGAAGTGCGCAGGGCGTTGACCATCTGAATCGTGCGCGTAACGCAAGTGCTGAACCCGATGCAGTAGTCGGTGCCAGGAACGTCATTGTCCATGGTCTTCGGAATTCCAATAACTTTGAAACCCTCTTTGTGCAAACGCACGCCGTAGCTCAACGTGTCGTCGCCGCCGATGGGAATGAGCGTGTCAATTCCCAGCCACGCGAGATTCTGGAGAACTTCAGGCGTTAAGTCATTCTTTTCTGACGTGAATTTGCTGCGCAAATGCTCGGGGACGCTCGCTTTGCCAACGCGTGCAGGATTCGTGCGCGAGGAATGAAGAAAGGTGCCGCCGGTGCGTCCCGCACGATCGACGGTTTCTTCGTCGAGCAGAAAGAAATTGTCGGAGTTGTCGTAGTCCTTCTCGCGGACCATATCCACCAAGCCGGCCCAGCCGTGACGAATGCCGATGATCTGATAGCCTTCGCGCAGAGCGCGCAGAGTAACGGCGCGGATGGCGGGGTTGAGGCCGGGAACGTCGCCGCCCCCCGTCAGAATGCCGATGACCCCTTTCTTGGTCTTGACGTTTGCCATGTGCAGATAGCTCGCTTTTTCGTGAGATGTGCAACAGAGGATTATCCGCTTTGCCAGGAATTTTAGGAAGTGCTTGAAGGCGATTCGTTTTTTCGAATCAACGCATTCAAAAAAGAAAGGGCGGAGTGCAGTCCGCCCTTTTTGGAATCAACATGATTAACTGCGTTTACGAGGCGGGCGTTGCAGCCACCGGTTCGGTTGAAGAATCTTGAATTGTCAACATGTCGGTGCGCACCTTCTCCCATTCGAGCAAAGTAAGCCCGTGCGAAGCAAAGAACTTCCGGATTTTTGCGGAGTCCCAATTCATGACTTTTTCCATCACCGGAACCAGCACGCTCATCGCGTTGTCGCTGAGCACAGTGCGCTTCGCGACGCGCGCAATGAATTTGGCTTCGCTCACGGCGATGGTTAGGCCGTCGTACTGGTTGACGTGCATCATGACCGGCAAGTCCGAGCTGCCATCGCCCATATAAATAATTTGGTCATAGCTGATGCCTAGGGCCGCCCGAAGTTCTTCGAGCACGGTGATCTTGCCCCAGCCCGCCGAGGCGCGAATGATCGAATCGATTTCGCCCGACTCTTTGTAGCGGAAGCGCGTACCGAAAATGTGATCGGGCGGAACGATGCCTTCAAGCGCCGATTGAATAATTTCCTGCGGCGCCGCAGAGATTACGTTGAAATGGAATCTGTAGCCTTCGCCGAAACTGTCGAGCGCGCGCGCGAAAAGAGCCACGTCGTGCTTCAAGCGGATGCGCTTGCCGGTCTCGATGAGATGCTCGCGCCGCACGCGGCGAAAATCCGGGTCATGCAGTATCAGGTAGCTTAGCTCTGCGCCCTGTTGGACGAGATTGATCTCCGCCAACCCTTTCACCTTGTCGTGAATCCCGTGAAAACCGATGAGCTCGCTCAGAACGACTCCAGAGTCGTTGAAGCTGAGTGTCTGGTCGAAATCGCTGGCCAGCAAGTAATGTTTCACCATGTACTGGTACTCCTTGTGTTCCTTTCCTTATCGAGCTGATGCTTCTGGGAGGCCCTCATCCTCGAACAACACCTTAACCGCGGCACTCCCAGAATCCCTCACGAATTATTTTGATGGGTGCGATGCAATAAAAGTGTCAACAATTCATTATACCTTTGTTAGATGCCGCCGAAGGGTAAAGGACACAAAAAAAAGGAGATGCGTGTAGAAAAAGGACACAAAAGGGTACAAATTCCATAGCGAAGCGCTAGGTAGCTGCGGCGAAGAAAGAGGGAAGATGACGCAACGAGTTGGTTAGGGAACCGATAGCCAGGCCTGAGCGCTCCGGGGCATAAACCAGGATTGTAGGCGGTCCAGCCAGGGCTCCGACCTGGTGGCGGCCTTCCCTGACCGGGGATTCGCAACCGGCTCGTCGGTAACCGTATAGAGTTGCCCGTTGCGAAGGTAAAGCGCCTGGGCTTCGGCGCGATTCAGGGGGCGAGCGCCGCGGCGACCGAAAACCGCAAGCTGGTTTCCGGATTCGTCTGCGGCGCGGTCGCGGTCAATGCCCTTCGATATGGCAAGGGCAGGCCCGCGCGTGCGAGCGCTGGCAATCAGCTTTGGCGTTGGCCGCGGGCTGAACCCGGAAAAGTGCGCAGGATCATCCCAGGGCGAAACGATTTGCAGCACGCGGAGCCCATTCTTTCCATCGGCGACAAACGCAAAAGCGCTAGCCGCGACCATGCCGATCTTCACGTCGTTCACGTCATTGAGCCGGCCTTCGGCGTTGAAAATCTGGTCCAGCTTAGGAGCATCCGGTCTTTCCACATCGACGACGGCCAAGCCTTGCTTGCCCGCCGAAACATAAGCGTAGGTGCGTGCGAGATAAACGTTGCGCGCGTCTTCAAGCTGAACCAATGTGTTCGCGACCGGTTTTGGCTGCGCGAGATCAGTAACATCCAAAACCTTCAGGCCGTCACGGTCTACGACGAAAGCATAACGGAACTGCACCGCAATGCCGCGCGGATCATTCAATGCGGGCGGGCCAAGTGTTGCCGTCACGCGCGGTGCGAGCGGGTTGTCGAGGTTCACCACGATCAGGGCTTTGTCCGTCAACACGTACGCAACAGTTCCCGCCATGGCCATGCGGCGCGCTCCCGTGAGGACGCCGCCAGGGTTGAACGCGAGAGCGCGCTTCAGGAAATTGTTTGTGGGATTGCCGTCGAGCAACGTTCCCACACCGGGGCTGTTCGATTTCAAATCCGGATTGCCAATGATGACCAGGCCCTCTTCTTTGTCTGCGACATAAAGAAAACCGTAGAACAGGTCAATTGGCTCCTCCTCATTCTCGGGCAATTGTTGGCGTAAGGGATCGACGGCAAGGGTCGTGGGCGAAGCAACCGACACTGCGTTCTTGGTCGGAACAAAAAATCGCTGGCCAACGGGCGAAACCGGTGCGGTCGCAATTTTTTCGGAGACGCCCTTGTTGTCAATATTCGCGATGTCGTAGACGCGCAGCCCGCCCGTCCCGCTTGCAGCATACGCATACTCACCGCGCGCCTGAATGTCGAGGACGTTGCCGGAATGCTCCGCAGCTACATGAAGTGTTCGGCCCTGTTCAACGAATTTCTTGAAATTGTCCGGATACGCGATACGCTGAAGGTCGCTGCCGTAAATCGCTTCCGGCTCGTCGTGTTCGGCCACCGCAATGGATTGCAAGCCCTTGTTGCCAGTGGCCACATAGACGTAACGCCCCATAAAGTTCATGAAATTGGTGCCCTGCAAAAGGAGTTGCGCCATCCACGCGTTGTTATCGTTCTCCGCGGAGACGTGGCAATCGCGGCATTGTTTCGTCTCCCTTGCGCGAACCGTATGCGGCACGAACGTGCTGAAGGCCTGGCCGGAAAATCCCGGCGCGGAAATCGTTTGCTGCGTGTAGTAGAGCCATTCCCTATTCGCGTTTTGCGAACTGACCAGCACCGCGCAGGATGAACGTGCCGGCGCAATGCGATGTCCTGTGACCGTCCCATCGACTCCCAGCATGTAAATGTCGTCGCGTAGAACCTGGAAGTTGTAGGTGGTGTAATTCTTGGTGAGCAATCCTTCATTGTGTAGCATGGGACGCCGCGCGTTCGCGGTCATCTGCAAATGGCAGCCGAAGCACGTGGGCGTCCAAGACGTATGGCAGGAGTAGCAGGTCATCTTGTCGTTGGCGTGCGCGAGCATCGTATCCTTGCCAGGTGTCTGCGCTGGAACAATTCCATCTTTGCTCATCAGTTTTGCCCGCAGCGATTTCGAGCTGAAATGCTCACTGCCGGGCGTGATCGTGTCCAGTGTTTGCACGATCTCCCATTCTTTGCTTTCTTCGGACATCGAGCGCTGAATCAATTTGTCACCGCGCCATACGAATCGCCGCAAGCCCCATGGCGTCCGCAAACCATCGAGATGACGCCCCCGCTCGCCTCCGGGAACGACAGGCTCCAGAGCGGCCGGCCCGGATGTCAGCAGCGTCGCTTTCCTGCGAATTGTGCCGTGGCAATCAATGCAGTCAATCTCCACCGCCGCGCGCGGCTCTCCGTAAATCTTGCTGTTTCCATGATTGTCCTGCTCGAAATGGCAATCGTTGCACTGCATTCCTTTTTCCAGGTGAATATCCGCGAGGTGTACCGCCTTGCCAAAGCGTTCCGGATCGTCAAACGCGATTGGCTTGCCCTCTTTGTCGAGCCAGTTTCCCTGGCGGTCGTGACTAAACACAGAACGAAAGACCCAGCCGTGCCCATGAAAATCGGCGAACTGCGTGGTCTTTAATTGTTTGTTGAAATCGGCGCTGCCCGTTTGCTCCAGGAATTTCTCATCACTCCAAAGTCCGCGCGCTGCCGCCGCCTCTGGATTGCGGAGATAGGATTGATAGCGTTCTTCCTCCGTAGGGTTGCGCTGCTCCTTCGGGTACATTTTGTCGCCGTCGCTTTCGTTGTCCCACCACGTCAAGCCGAAATACGTCGCGACCATGTTCGTTCCCGGATGAATGTGGCAGATGGTGCATTGGCTCGAGGGAATGGAGCGTGTGAAAACGTGTTTGATGGGATGGCCCGATTCGTTCTTCGGAATCGTTGGATCGGAAGAGGCGCTGAAGCCAGAGTGTCCAAACGACGCATAAGTGCCCGAGTGCGCGGGATCGCGATCGTTTGCGTAGATCACGTGGCACGCCGTGCAACCGCTCGCGCGGTAGTCGCCGGGATGATCATTCGTCCCCGGGAGCGACAAAATCGGATCGAGCAAACGCGTCTTCTGCAGCCCAAGAAAAACAGGATCCGTGCGCAGTCCCGTTCCGAAGCCGCGATCGCTGAGCTTGTCGTCCGGTTTCCCCGGAACTTCTTCGCGATTCGGATTGCCAATCTCCGATTTCTTGCGCCCGCCGCGCTCGAAAACGCGCAGCACATTTCCGGGCTGCGAAATTTCCCAACGATAAAGGGGGTCCAGTTCGGGAATCACGCCTCTAGCGCGAGTTTCCTCGGCGGTCGCTTTTGGAAAGGTCTTGATGGATTGCGGCAGGCCGTCGCGGTTGTAACTTTCTCCGAAGCGCGCATTCTTCGCTGGATAACCGCCGTTGTTGTAGAGCGCCGCGCCCCAAAGAAGCCCCGCGTGCGTCATCATGCTGGTGGATACCGCGCGCACTTCCGCCGCATGACAGCCAATCGTCCCGCAAGTTTCAGGCGCGACCCGCAAATCGCCCGGATTGACAAACTTGATGTATTCCGCGGATTCCTTCAGCCATAGGCCATAGGTGCGCTCGGGAAGAGTCGCGCGATTTTTGAAAGCCGCATTGCGCGGCTGCACGTGAGCTTTTTCCTTCGCAGCCTTGTATCCGGCCGAATTCGGCGCGATTCCGCCCGCAATGGCAATCGACGAATTCCCTCCGTGACAGTCCGTGCAGCCGAGATGCACCGTCTTCGTCGGATGCATCGTTGGTTCATCGGTCGAAGTGTGACACGACGCGCAGCCTGAAGATTTTGTGTCGGTTTCTTCCCGAGCCTGGCCGACGGCGGACGCAGCGGCGGGCCTGCCTGCGCAGGCAGGCCTTAGCCCGGCCCGGTTTGCCGACGCGGAATGCAGAGCAATAACAAAAGATAACGCAGAGACGCATAGCACGCAGAGACTTCGCAGAGACGGGGCGTTGGAGTTGTGGAGAGGGATCATCGTCTGCGCGCCTCAGAAAGTAAACTTCAACGAGCCGAAAAGCGAGAACTGTGTGCGGCCCGTGTAGATATCTTTGAAACCCTCCCCGGGGTGCAGCGCCAAAGCGCCTCCGGTGAGCACGATGTTTTCCGTAAGTGGCGGACGGTATTCCACGCCGATGCCCGCGTCCTCGCCAATGGCGTGGTGAATTGGCCATTGAAACAGCAAAAACTCCAGAGGCTCGGTGCGCTCGAAACGCAGGTAATTGAAATTCGCAAATCCGCGCAGCTTGGGCGTGACATCGAAATCCGCGCCTGCGTTCGCAAGAAAAATTCCCGGATTCACAAAATTGGCCTAACCTTCTTCTTTACTGGCTCGCAAAGACGGAATCAGGCTTCCGGGCGTCGTCAGCAGCACGCCAGAGCCCAGCAAGCGAATCCCTTCGCGATTCCAGAAACTGAAAAGCCCTCCTGCAAAATTCGGCAAGTCCACGATCGAATCAAAGCCGCGCGCGCGTCACGCGGATCAGAGTCGCCGGATGTGTAAAACACAGAAACGCGGTAACGCATCCAGTCTTTGTCGTAAGAAACTTCCGCCGCCGCCATCTGGGCGTTGATCGTTACGCGTCTCCCGGCGATGGGATTGAACGCGTCCTCGCCAATCGCCTGATAGAAAGCATGTGTGAGATTTAGCCGGCGAATGTGCCCGCTACCGAGCCAGCCGAAATAGCCGACGCGAATCCCATGCAGAATCGGTCCCGCTCCAGGATGTTGATTGATGACATTCCCAATCGGCGCCGGGCGCACCAAAAACCCGTTGTCGTCGTAGTGCAAACTCGGATCATCTTTATTCCATGCGGCCACGAATTCCGCCGTATATCCCGGAAAAAAGAAATCCTGCAAATACACATTGCCCAAAGCGACTTGTTGATGCCGCCGTTCGAACGTGTTCAACACGCTGTTCGTGTTTTTCTCGAGGAAATGAAAGTACGCGATGTTGTACTCGATCCGGTCGCTGTGCAGATCGCCGAAAACACGCAGTGCGGGTTGCTCGTCCACAAACAAAAATCCCCGAAAATCCGCGTTGAACTGCTGAATTCCCGCGCGGGCCGAAACGAAATCATAATTTGGTCCCAAATCATGAAGCTTCACCTCGGCGAACGCTTCCTGCAGTCCGAGATGATTGTCAAAGCGGTTCGTGCCGCTGCGCACGTCAGGCCCGACGATGCCGAGTTCGCGCACTTTCAAATCATTCAGGCTGAATTCCGGAGTGACGCGAATCCGCCAGTCCACCGGCTTAAACGATGCGTCCCCATGAAACAAATCAAAAGCGAAACGCAGCGTCTGATCGACAAATGCCTGCTCCCCCTTGCCGAAAAAATCGGAGCTCCCGGCGCGCGCGCTGCTGACGTTGCTTGGCGAGGGTACGCGACGGCCCTCGAAAAAAGTTTCCGTGGACGCGGTCAAGTTCAGAAAAACTTGCTGCCCCAGGCGCTCCAGCCAGATAGGTTCGTCGCCTTTCAATCGATTGCGATTAAACGGGTCATACCAGTGCGGTTTTGAATAGAGGTATTCCCCTTTTTGCGGATAGCGCCGGTAATCAGGCTGTTGCAAGGCCCAGCGATTCGGAACCACGTTATAAACATCCGCGACGGGAGGAAGCGCCTCCGCGGATATATTTTCGATGCAGTTCGGGTCAGCATCCAGCCGGTGTCGAAGCTCGCGATAGGCGCCCGTAGTCGCAGACGCCCCAGCAGGCAACGCGGGTCCAAGGTCAGAAAGCCGCGGCAAACGAGACGGCATGTCCGCCGCACCGCTTGAAACGAGAAAAATGTCCAGAGTCGTCACTTCGTTGGGTGAGAGCGCAAGGTCCGCAAGCATAAATGGCGCGTAGCTCGGTGCTTCCACTCGCAGTTCATATCTCCCCGGAGGTAAGGGAAATAGCCGGAAGATTCCTTCTGCGGAAGAAGTTGCAGCGAGAGTTTGCCCCGATTGCAGGTTGCGCAACGTCAAAATCGCGCCTGGAACGGGCAGTGTATTACCTGGAGAACTGGTATCGCGAACAAAACCATCGAGCGCAGCGGTGTTTTGTGCCTGCTGCCGTGGAATGCGTTGTGCTGGGCCTTGCTGGCGTGATTCCTTGGCCGAACTCTGAGCCGGCGCCTGTTCTTGGAGGACTTTCGCTTCCAGTACAAAGGAAAAGAAGGAGCACCAACAACAAGCCACACACACTGCACGCCACGATGCTCGCAGAGAAGAAAGAATCATTCGCTCAGCCCGAGTGGATCCGCAAAAACAGGAATCGCGTTCTAGCTAACAACAGCGAACACGATGGAGCAACACCTTTCCGGCCGGGCTGGAGCGATTCAAATAACAAGCCGCGGAAATCGTGCCATTCACCAATACGCAGCAAACGAGCCGCAAATCCGTTGAGCCGAAGCGAGCCCGTGCGTTACAAGGAGAGAATCCTCGATGGTCATCACGCACAAGTTGCGCAAGCCCGTCGAATCGCAGCAGACGCTTCGCTCGCGAAGAAAAGTGCTCGTCGTCGGCGTTTTTCTTGCTTTGACGCTCGCCGGAATGCTCGGGCTTCTCTTGTGGGGCTGCGGCGGCGGGACCACTACTCTCGTTTCTCCCCCACCGCCGCCAGTCGTTCAACCCCTGCAGGTTTCCGATGTGCAAAAGATCGTGCAAGCTGCTGTCGATTCCGTGAACGTGGACATGGTCGTCGCCGTGGTGGACCGAGCGGGGTTTGTTCTTGGCGTCTTTCGCACTCAGAACGCGCCGACCAGTGGTGTGGGAAATCTTGGGCAAACTCAGGACGCGAATGAACTGGCCGTGGCTCTCGCGCGCACTGGCGCGTTCTTCAGTAACGATCAGGCGCCGCTCTCATCACGCACGGTCCGCTTCATCAGCGGGATTCACTTTCCTCCGGGCGTCGCGAACCAGCCCCCCGCCGATTTGTACGGCATCGAAAACACCAATCGCGGCTGCACGCTGGTGAATGATCCGACCTTCACAAGCAAGATTCGTCCTTCCCAAACGCTTGGCGGAGGATTCGGCCTCGGCGTAATCACCGGGAAGGCGGACACCAACGATTCAAACGCGAGCGCCGTAAATCCCGGCGGCGTGCCAATTTTTTACAAAAACGTCGTGCTCGGCGGAATTGGCGTCGTCACTTCGGCAAGCGATCCGAACGTGGCAGAGTTTGCCGCATTTTCCGGTTCGACGGCCGCGAGAACAAGTCCAACCGACGCTTTCGGCCCGACTCCCGCTGCCCCCGGCGTTGTTTTCATCGGCGGCGTTGCGCTTCCTTTCGTCAATCAGACTTCGCTTCCCGCGGGTTTTTCGGCGGGCCCGGTCGGCGGCACCGGAACTTTTTTGGTCGCGCCCACTAACAGTCAGGGGCAGCCTCTCGAAGGCGACTTGATTCCACCAGTGGCAGGGCCAATCGGCGGATTAAGCCCAACCGAAGTGACGCAGATATTGAACAACGCGGAAGCAACCGCGAACACCACGCGTGCCGCGATTCGCTTGCCCATTGGTTCGCGCACCAGAATGGTGATTGCCGTCGCCGACCTGGACGGGACCGTCATCGGACTACGCCGCATGCCGGATTCCACGGTCTTCAGCATTGATGTTGCGGTGACCAAGGCGCGCAACATGGTGTACTTCAACAGTGCTTCGCGAACCGCCGCGGATCTGAATGGCGTGCCCGTGGGCACCGCGGTGACGAACCGCACCATCGGCTTTGGCGCCCAGCCGCTTTATCCTCCCGGAATTGATGGCTCCAATTCCGGCCCCTTCTTCAATCTCTACACCATGGACCTCGCGAATCCTTGCATACAAGGGTTTCAAGTCGGGGCCCCGAACTCAAACAAAAGCGGAATCGTGTTCTTTCCGGGCAGCGCCGGCTTGTATTGCAACGGAACCTTGGTCGGCGGTTTCGGTGTCAGCGGCGATGGCGTGGATGAAGACGACTATGTCACAAATGGCGGTGCGGCGGGATTCGAAGCGCCCACGA
>Ga0126384_10002656_pt1 | contig 10851 bp, 8 predicted proteins | sample PanSoiMetPlot_36_FD_92543 | JGI IMG/M metagenome (GOLD analysis project Ga0126384, IMG submission 92543) | Tropical forest soil microbial communities from Panama - MetaG Plot_36 | ecosystem: Environmental > Terrestrial > Soil > Tropical forest > Bulk soil | place: Panama | collected 2016-02-17 | reverse complement strand
TTTGATGACTGGCCTCGCACCTTTTTCTTTCGCAAGGCGCCGGGACAATGGAATGAAAATGCATTTGTAGAGCTCGATCGCACACTCGTTGAAGCAGCCCGCAACAATCTTCGCGTGCAACTCTGTCTGACGAACTGGTGGCGAGACACTGGCGGTGTGACTCAATACCTGCGCTGGGCTGGTATCAACGATGCTGCTGACGACGCGCGACCGTTCGGCATCAACAATGAGCGCGCCATGCTCTTTTACACAAACGAAACGACGCGACGTCTCTATCGAGAACATCTGGAAAGAATCGCCACGCGCCGCAACAGCGTCACCGGAAAACTTTACCGCGATGACCCGACGATTTTTGGTTACGAGTTAATGAATGAAGCGCAAGCCGTCACGATGCGTTGGGCCGAGCGTCGTGCTTGGATAACGGAGATGAGCGATTACCTCAGGTCGCTTGATCCGGATCATCTGATTTCGCCTGGTGACTGGGGCTATCGCTCCGCCGCAGAGCGACGCGAATGGGTGGCCGATCACTCGCTGCCGAACATTGATTATTGTGACGTGCACAACTATCCACGTGACGATCACGACAGCTTTGTGGAGTCGCCCACTGCCCTCCAGGATTTCATTCGCAGTCGAGTCGCCACGGCTTACTCCATTCGTAAGCCGCTCGTCTTCGGTGAGTTTGGCATGGGGGTCGATGGGTATCAGGGCTTTTCTCAGCTTGATTGGTTCCGGGCTTTTTTCGAACACAACGCTCGTGAAGGCTCGGCCGGCGCCATCTTTTGGATCATCACTCCGGATCCGCGACGTGGTTACGGAGTCACCTACACAACAAGCCGAGACCAACAAGTGCTCGCTGCAATTCGGAAAGCCTCCGATCTGTTCGCATCACTAGGTGATAATTTGCCACCGCGTCCACTGCGCGATGCCGGAAGCCATTTGATTCCCCGTCAATTCGCGTTCACCAGGGCAGCGAATGATTCCGGCACTCAACCTCAACTGATCGTTCGCGATGATCGAACGCTCCTTTATAAGTTCAAACCAGAGATGGCGACGGCCGAACGTTTCGAAAAGATTGGTGGGGGTCCCGGTTACGTCTGGGGCTCAGGCGCTGGCTATCTCGAATACTTAGTTCCCGGACGGCCAGAACGACGCCGAGTTGGCAGCCTCGTCGTGCGCGCGCACATTCAACCAGTGTTGCCCATCGATGCTCGGCCAGAAACGATCAACACAAGAGTGACTTTGTTCGTGAATGGCAAGAACTGCGGTTCGCGATTGATTCCTGTAGAGCCGAAACGTGAACCGATAATTCAGGAGTGGTTCATTGACAGTTGGGGTGTGCGACTGCGTGCTGCGCGCGGTTTGCCTTTCACTGTTCGCTTTGCGGTGACAGTCGACTCGGACTGGCTTTACGGTGTCAACATCTCTAACTGGCCTGAAGGGTATGACTCCCACGATGCCAGGCCCCTGGAAGTCGAGGTGCGGTGATTCACGGGCACAGCAATCGGCGTGAGATCATCTCACATCGGTGAACATCCACCCCGCGTAACCCATCTGATCGCGCACGATGTGTAACTAGGCCGACTGCGCGATCTCGCCGGGCTTCCGCATCATCTTCATAACCTCGCCGATGTGTTGCTCTTCTTCGAAGATCATGCGACGGGCGTAGTCTTCAAGAAATACCGAACGATCAGAGGTCAGCTCGAACAACCGGCGGTACAAGGACAAGCCGACCTTCTCAGCTTCAAGAGACTCCGCCAGGATGTCATTGATACCGTGTTTGTGCGTCTCCAGTAAGGGCCCGATCTTGAGTGATGGATGCTCGCCCAAGTGTGTGACGAGCTCACCCGCCTCAGTCGCATGGGCCAGGCAGGTGTTAGCCTCACCTCGCAGCCAGCTTACGATGGGAATGCGATTGTGTCCGAACACCATCAGAGAGTAGTGCGTGTACCGAACTACGCCGGCGAGTTCGGTCTCAAGGATTTCGTTAAGCAAGGCAACGACGGCTTTCAGGTCAATCTTCTGTTCAGACACGATTGTCTCCTCCATCGCACTTTTCGGCCGAAAGTTATGGGTTAGTGGACAGGATTATATCAGCAAAGGACAAAGGGCAAAGAGCAAAGGGCGAAGGGCTGAGAGCTGAGGGCAAAGAGCAAAGGGCGAAGGGCTGAGAGCTGAGGGCAAAGAGCAATAAGCTAATGGACAGTCAGCGCAGCGCTCAGCCCTCAGCCCTCAGCGCCCAGCCCTTTGCCCTTACCGCTTTGCCCTTTGCTTACTTCATCGCGGCAAGACTCGATTGATCGAGAATATAGACGTCAGCGGCCTGAACCGTACCAACAGGAACATTGAAAGCCGGCTTGCTTGAATGACGCAGAGCCATCAGGATCGCGTCGTTACTGAAGTAATGCCGGCCCCGAGCATCAACGAGGAAATCGCCTTCAGTCAGCCCGCTCACTGCGGTGTTATCAGACAGGTGAACGCATGACAAATCCGGTCGCTGATAACGAACCGCGTAATATGCGCAGACTGTAGGTGACTCGCTCGCAATCTTTGCTTGTGGCTTGGCGCGACGTCCAATCTGGCGAATTACCTCTCCGATCTCCGCGTCATAGAAATCGTCCTGCGGGAATTGCGTACCGGCTTTGGCAGATCCGCCACCAATCACATTTGTGAAAAAGCGGTAGTGCGGCACCGCGCTCGCCGAAGCGAGCCCAGCTAGAATTACCAGCACGGATGCCAGTCCGCCCTTCGCGTACACACGCAGAGCATCATTTGCTGCCAGCTCGCCCAGCTTGCGAGCTACCCAACGAACAACGTAGTAAGCGCCAATCGCAGCCGTGGTGTAGACGGCGGGCATCACGAAAAGTATGTAGCGAGTGAACTTGCTTCCGGAGATTGAGAACTGAAGCCAAAAAAACATCCAGAAGAGCAGGAAGTAGCGTCCGTCACCGAGCTTGCGCCGAAAGAGCAGCGGCAGACCAATCATGAAAGAAATCAACGTAAGCAGCGGAAGTTTGATTGCGAGGAAAACTCCATAAAAGTACCAGGGCACGCCCTGAAACCATGACTTCACCTCGTGAGAGTAAAGCTTTCCCAGAAACTCGTAGCTGTCGTGGCCCATCAACTTGTGATTGGCAAAATTCAACATCTGGTGCCACGTGCCGGGTAAGAAGATAGGTGGGTTAAAGATGGCGAAGGAGATTCCCATCACGATAAAGAACAGCAGAAATCGAGGCCGGCCCAGGCGCCAGCGAGTCTCTGGAATTGCCTGAAACATCCAGTAATAGCTGATGCTGATGGCCACATACTGCGGTAGATACTTCGAGGCCGTCATGGCGCCGAAGGCAACAGCCGAAGCCCAGTAATACGGCCTGGGATTACGAGTAGGCTCACTTTCCGCCACGCGTTGACCACGCAGCCAAAGGACATTAGCTACCAGAAAGAAAAAGAGCAGGAATGTATCTTCTTTCGCGATCCGATTGAAGCTGATTGCTATCGGGTCTACGGCCCAAAGTGCTGTAGCAAGGAGCGCTATTTCGCCGCCGAAGAGTTCGGCGATGACAAAATACAAAAGCAGTGTAATCAGCGAACCGACAATCACATTCGGCAGCCGCACTGCCGTCTCAACAGGTATGAAGAGTTCTGACTGTTGCCCGCCGACCACGTGGTTCCATTTCTCAGCAACGATTACGCTGGCAGTGATCGTCGCCTTCATCAGAAAAGGATGCTCGCCGTTAGCAGCGGTTAGCCCGTTGGCGCGATAGTCTGCCGCAGCTTCAAGCTTATTGAGCTCGTCATCTGCCAGTCCCTCGGCGCTCAACCCGCGGGCGCGAAAAGCAAACCCGGCAAGCATCAAAACTGCCAGCGCTGCTATGACGAGCGTACGACTAAGAGAGCGACTTCCACTTTCGACAAACAGGTCGGGCCGTAAACCGGCGGTTACGATTGCTTCAGCGCCTGCGGACAACTAAGGTACTCCCTGTCGGTAAGATGTGCCTTAAGAACATTTATTTACAAATTTTGCAGGTTACGGTAAGGCACCCTCGAAGTCAAAACGGCAAAGGGAAAAGGGGCAGAGAGCTGAGGGCTGAGCGCTGAGGGCAAGGCGCAAATGGGTAAGGGCAAAGGGATGAGATCTGAGGACTCAGGGCGAGGCCACCTCTTGGCCCTTTGCGCTTTGCTCTCAGCCCTCAGCGCTCCGCTCATTGTCGGAATCCGAGCCTTATTCGATCTTATTTACCTTTACGCGACGTGTTCTCGACGAATTGCTTGGGTTAGGGCCCGAACAATTGGCAGTTTCTCGGAATTGCAGCCGGGGTTTTGTTATTTTCAGCGCGCACCTGGGTGGGGTATACTTACGCGGTTCCCAAAATTCATAGAAAGAACGCTCCCAGTGCTTCAGAGCGTCTCGTTCCGCGCTATTGGATTTTTCCGCGCACGTTGCGTAATCCCAGTTTCCATCTCTCAATTTTGTCTCGCTAGCGAAACTGCTGAGGTCGAATTTTCCAATGCTCCAGGGGAATCCTTCCAATAACGGTCATGACAAACACTCAGTTCTGATCGTTAACGATCTGACGGATCAGCTGGAGCTCATGCACTCGGCTCTGCATAAGGCCGGCTATACCGTCTTCACCGCCGAGAACGGTCGCGAGGGGTTCATCACCGCCAAGCGAGAACGACCCGATCTGATCATCAGTGATGTAACGATGCCGGAGGTGGACGGCATCGAGTTCTGCCGTCTAATTCGCCAGGATGAGGCATTGGGCACCAAACCAATCCTGCTCGTTAGCGCGCTACGCACCGACACGTTGAGCGTGGTGGAAGGTCTTCAGGCCGGCGCCGACGAATATTTGGAATTCCCGTTCGACGCAGCCCGGCTTGTAGCCCAGGCAGCGCGCCTCATTGAACGATCCAAACTCGAATCTGCTATCAAAGCCTCTGAAGAACGCTATCGTCTGCTCTTTGAGTGCACACCACAGCCGATCTGGGTCTATGACGAAGAGACCCTCAAGTTCCTGGCCGTGAATGAAGCCGCGATTCGCACGTATGGCTATTCTCGTGAAGAGTTTCAGTCTTTGACAATTAAGGATGTACGTCCGATTGAAGATGTGCCGGCTCTTCTGATCAAGACCTCAGCCGGAGTTGAAGGGCCAGTCCTAACAAGTCCCTGGCGGCACAAGAAAAAAGATGGGAGTGTAATTTACGTTGAGATTACTTCGCATCCGCTGATGTTTGGTGATCGGAGAGCGCGTCTGGCAATCGCTACCGACGTGACAGATCGCAAATTACTCGACGAAGAGCAAAAGCGCATGCATGCCTCGATTCAACAGTCGGCGATTGAATGGCGGCAGACGTTCAATGCGATGGACTTCCCGGTTTTGATTGTAGACCTGGAAGGACGAATCAGGCGGCTTAACAAAGCTGCTCAGGAGATTGCCGAAGGTGACAAAGAAGAAATAATCGGACTGGACGTTGCGCAGTTGGGTTCCGGCCAGCCGTGGCAAAAGGCCGCCGAACTTCTCAAGCACATTCGTGAAGAGGGCGGCTCGCGTTCTGCGGAAGTGAGGGACCACCGCACGGGCAAGACCTGGGAGATTACCCTCTTTCTGATACGCGAGTTCGGCTCCGTGGGCGAGCGAGCAATCCTAATTGCGCAGGACATTACGAACCGCACGGAACTCGAAGCCTCGTTGCGGCGCAGTGAAATGATGTCGTTGTTGGGTTCGCTCGTCGCAGGCGTTGCGCATGAAGTCCGAAATCCGCTATTCGGCATCTCTTCGATACTCGATGCATTTGAAACCCGCTTTAGTGAACGCACTGAATACCTGCGCTACACCAACGTGTTGCGGGATGAGCTGGCGCGGTTAAATGTTCTGATGGAGGAATTGCTGGAATACGGAAAACCGTTTCAGGGCGAGTTATATCTGGCCCCGCTTGATGACGTGGTAACAAAATCGCTGCGTTCGTGTGTACCGGTCGCTGAGATTGCCCGCGTTAAACTTGTAAACAAAGTGACCGCCGTAATCCCAAGAGTCCTCGTGGACCGCCGCCGTTTATCTAAAGTATTTGTTAATCTAATCGAGAACGCGATACAGCATTCACCTCGCGATGGTACAGTTCTGGTCGAAGCCATCGAGACCACGGAGGGAAATCAGAACTGGCTTGATTGTGCCGTTAAGGACGCCGGGAAAGGAATCTCTGTCGAGGAGATTCCAAACATTTTCGAGCCTTTCTTCACGAAGCGCCGGGGTGGTACGGGATTAGGCCTCGCAATCGCAAAGAAAATTATGGAAGAGCATGGCGGGCAATTGATTGCCGGAAATAATGAAGACGGCGGCGCCTGCATGATCGCAAGATTTCCAGTGCCTGGTGGCGCTGAGTAACGAGTAAATGGCGCGCAACAAAATCCTCATTGTTGACGATGAATCCGGCCTTCGTTTCGGAGTGCGGGATTATCTCGAGCTTCAGGGTTATGAAATTGATGAAGCCGACAGCTGCGAGAGCGCTCAACACCTTTTCCGCAGTTCACGGCCGGACGTCGTCGTAGCCGATTACCTTCTTCCAGATGGCACCGCTCTCGATTTGTTGCCACGGCTTAAGGAGATTGATTCTGGGATCCCCTTACTCATTCTGACTGCGCACGGCTCAATCGACTTGGCTGTGCGCGCCATCAAGGAAGGAGCCGAACAGTTTCTCACCAAGCCGCTCGAGCTACCGGCATTGCTGGTCATCCTGCAAAGAATTCTGGAAAATCGTCGGAACCTCAATAAGCAACTAGCCAGTAAATCACGGGAAGTGCGCAAGGCTATCGATCCATTCGTGGGAACGAGTAGCGCGATATGCGCACTTGCTGAACAGGCACGCAAGATCCTCTCAACAGACAGTCCCGTTCTTATTCTCGGAGAGACGGGATCCGGTAAAGGAGTGTTGGCCCGTTGGATTCACGCTAACAGTGCGCGCTCGGAAGAAGCTTTTGTGGACCTGAACTGTGCGGGTTTATCGAGGGACCTGCTCGAGACCGAATTGTTCGGTCATGAGAAAGGCGCTTTCACCAGCGCCACCGCCTCCAAAGAGGGATTGTTCGAGGTTGCTCACCGGGGAACGATCTTTCTTGACGAGATCGGTGATGTGGACTTGCAGATTCAACCAAAACTTCTGAAGGTGCTCGAAGAGAAGAGATTTCGACGCGTCGGTGATGTCCGCGACAAACAGGTAGACGTACGATTGCTCGCTGCTACTCATCAGGATCTCAGTCATCTGGTGAGCGAGAAAAGATTTCGCGACGACCTCTACTTTCGTATCAGTACAATCCCGCTGACATTTCCTCCATTGAGGGATCGTACGGAAGATATTCCCTTGTTAGCCGAATCGCTGCTGGAGAAGTTTGCAGCCAATCTGGGTCGTGGTGAGCTGAAGCTCAGCGAGGAAGGACTGGATGTCTTGCAATCATACTCGTGGCCAGGAAACGTACGCGAGCTTCGCAATGTCATCGAGCGCGCGGTGCTATTGAGCGAACACAAAACGCTCGGGCTGAAGGATCTTCACTTTGATGGTCGCGGCGGAGCCAAGCCCACTTACGCGAACTCAAATCTGACCTTGATGGAAGTTGAACGCCAACACATAGAGCATGTTCTGGCCGAGGAAAACGGTAGTGTGGAGCGTGCGGCCAAACGCCTCGGGGTTCCGCGAAGCTCCCTGTATGAAAAGCTGAAGCGACACCGGCTCATGACGTCCAGATTCTAGAAACCGCGTCCAGATTCTGGATTCCTAGCTCATATCTCAGCCCGAATCCACAGAAAACTCTAGAAAAACAGAGACATTGCAATGACTTAGTGTCTGGCGCGCCGCTTGCCGTGGTAGCAGTCGTCTCGATCAATAGTGCTTAGGCTTCGGCCTAATTTGAGAGATGCGATTTTGGATTCCGAGAGCCTGCGATTGCCCCGCAAGGCTCTCTCCAGAATCCACAAATCGGTGTCTCTCAGTGTCGCTTTATTGGTCCAGGGGGCCCAGCGAGTTCTCAGTGCCCAGAGGGGAGCTCGCAGTTCCTTACAAATTGCAGTTTTAGGTTTCACAAAATCAAGGAGTCGAAACAGCAATGAGAAGGGTCATGAGGACTTTAATAACAATTGGGATTGTAACGGTGATGATCGGACTGGCAGTCTCGCAGGCGCGGGCGGACCGCGTCGGCTATACGATCGACCGTTGCTTTGGCGCAAGCTGTGTGGGAGGTTCCGTTAAGGTTGGAGAGCTGTCATTGGCTTTCACCGAATCAAGTCTCGGTGTCGTTGACAGTGCTGCTTCCGCGACTGTCCTCGGTGATTTCACACCTGAGCTCCGCGGCATCTCCGGTACCAGCTTCGCAGGTGCTGAGGTTAAGCAAAGCTCAGAAGCGAGTTCTACACGGCGCGCTAACGAAGAAAACCCTAACCCCACTTTAATACTCCTCCCCGGATTAGGCATATCCCTGGCCCGCAGTCGAATGGAACTGCCTGCTTTTGAAACTTCTATCGACCTCGCAGGCGCAGTTAGCCCCACCGGTAGTGGAAATTTCAGTGTGACCGGTGTATCCGTAAACTCGGTCAAGGGCGGCAGTCCTTTGCTGGCAAACGGCCTGGTCATTGGTGGAGCTCCAGGCGGTGACCCTAACACTGTGCCGACTGGAATGCCTGAACCTACCACGATGTTGTTATTTGGCACTGGCCTTGCAGGAGCGGCGGCTATTGTACGCAAGCGCTTGAAAGGCTCACGGCGCTAGTTGTAGGTCGTTGAAGCTGCCCTGAGTTTTAGGGTGGAGACAATGGCTTAAGATGAAATCCTGTTCACCGGCGAGGTGAGCAGGCACGGGGAATGTGCTCACAATGTACAGCAAACCAATGATTCTCCCGCTCGACCTGGAGGGAAAGATTTACTCCCTTCAGGATGAGCAGGGCAACACTATCGGAACGGGCACTCGTGAAGTATGTGAAGTGCTCATGTATATAATCACCAAGCCGATCGCGCGCACCAATAGTTCTGGCGGTTCGGCGAAGGTGGTGCGTAGGCCCAACGTGCGGGCTGCCATAGCGATATAGCAGCTGGGCCGGGCAGTGGCTCCAAAGATCTTGGTGAGGCGCATTTCTGGGTTGGTCTGCCTGGCTCGCTAACCGACAAAGTGATATTACGGCTGGGTTGGAAGCGAGATGGGTTCAAATCCGGGAACCGATTTCAGAAAGAAACGACGCTGCCCAACGTCAAAGGATCTAGACTCTTACCGTCGCGTACTTGTAGAAAGCCGGCAAGAATCGGATACCGCCAATCACTTGGCTACGTGCGATTTTTGCGCCTCTGAATTTCAGCTGCTCTCAAAGTTATCCCTCGCCGACAATCAATGTGAATGTATACCTGTGCCCAGTTTGCTGCGGGCATTGGCGGAAGCTTTGCTCGGAAACGAGCAGACGAGCAATCAGGGCTTTCAGCACTTGCTTTAGGTGGGTAGGCGCCCCTGATCGGTGGAAGTGATCAAACGGAACCCCGGAACGTTTTTTATCGATGGTTCCCTAATTGATTTTCCAAAGATGTCTGCGTGAGATTTTTGCTGATTAAGAGAGTTCGTGACTAATGACGGCTTTACCGGGCGTGCCGCGGAATGGCAAAGAAAACTCGATTTGCACGATTGAAGAAGGTCTCGGGACGCCTGCGCCGAATGTTAGTCGGAGGCGACGAGGGCGAGGGTAAAGAGCAAATGCCGCGAATGCTCATAGTAGACGATGAAGAGTCAATTTGCTTTTCGATGAGCGAATACTTCAGCCTTCATGGTTACGACGTTGATACGGCACGCGAACTGGAAGAAGCTGAGAAACTCATTGAGAATCATAAATACGCGGTCGCCATCCTTGATTTGCGCCTTGGTGTCGCCCATAACGTTGACGGGCTCGAGATCACAAAGCTTCTACATGAGCGCCAGCCGGACACTCGTATTGTGGTCCTGACAGCTTACGGATCAGCCGAGATGGAAGATGATGCTCGTCGCTGCGGCGCAGACGCCTTTCTTAGGAAGCCAAAACCTCTCTCGCAAGTGGCCCAGGTCATTCAGGGCCTGATCGAATCGCCCCCAAAACAAGCGGTCAAGTCTGCCTAAAGTCCGATAAGCTACAGCTTGTCGCTGACTCCAATACACTCACCTCAACCGCCATTAGTCAACGTGAAGTGAAGAACCTTGCCATGCTCCGCATGGAGATTCTGCAAGGCTTTCTCTGAAAGCGTTTCGGAAGCCGCACACCTGTTTTAGGGTTTGTCAGCCATCAAAAATCTCTTCAGCAGCGCCAGTGTTCCCAAATGATAGGCGTTGTGATCGGCAACCAGAAGCGCCTCGCGAAGGATAGTTTGTCCATCTCCGTGCGGAATGGGTGCAAACAGATCAACAGCTGGATCGTTGACCAGATCCTGCATAGCGCGCAGGTCCGAGCGGAATGATTCAATAGTTTGCTGCCAACGCTCGACAGTACCTTCGACATTCGCAGCCGGCCAGTACCCTTTTGGAAACTCCGGCGAAACGTGATTGGCATTCCGGCTGAATTCCAGAATATCCCACTGGGCGATGCGCATATGCTCGATGACTTCCCACGCCGTGTAGGGCACTCCGTCAACCTTTCGATTTATCAGATCGGTGGGAAAGTTTCGCATCAGATCATCAAAATGAATGTGGGCGCCACCCCCGCTTAGCAGGTAAGTCAAGTGCTCTCGAAGTTGTTGAATTGTGTCTTTCACGATCAACTAATGCCGGTGCGGTCTGGGCACATACCCTTGCGGCAAACCCTGGCGACGCTTTCTCGCTCCCTCCAGCAATGCCGCGGCTTGTTCATTACTGATTCGGGT
>Ga0126384_10002655_pt1 | contig 10851 bp, 7 predicted proteins | sample PanSoiMetPlot_36_FD_92543 | JGI IMG/M metagenome (GOLD analysis project Ga0126384, IMG submission 92543) | Tropical forest soil microbial communities from Panama - MetaG Plot_36 | ecosystem: Environmental > Terrestrial > Soil > Tropical forest > Bulk soil | place: Panama | collected 2016-02-17 | reverse complement strand
GCGTCTATTCAAGGAGCACGTCGAAAAGATTCGCGAACAAGGCGAGTTCGAAGTGCGGCTCGCTGGACGGCCGTTTCATATCAAGCGTGAGTTCCTCGACGACATAGCGCAGCAGCGCATAAATGATTGTCTCGCCAATCTCCGCAAAGCGCTGCTGGTGTTCCACTCAACCACCGATGGCATCGTCGGCATCGAGAATGCCTCACGCATTTTCACCGCTGCCAAGCATCCCAAGAGCTTTGTCTCGCTTGCTGGCGCCGACCATTTGCTGAGCAAGAAAGGCGATGCAGTCTACGTGGCCGATGTGATCGCCGCCTGGGCCGAACGCTATCTGGAACAGCCAATTGCACGCACTGATGACCAAATTGAAGTTGGTACCGTTCTTGTACGGGAAACAGGCAATGGCAAATTCCAGCAGGAAATCATGACTGGGCCGCACCGATTTCTTGCGGACGAGCCGATGAAAGTCGGTGGTCTCGATTCCGGGCCGGGCCCTTACGACCTGCTGCTCGCGGGCCTCGGGGCTTGTACGTCGATGACGCTGCGGCTTTACGCCGATAACAAGAAGCTGCCGCTCGAGCGCGTGTTGGTGCGGTTGAGCCATAACAAGATTCACGCCGAGGATTGTATCAATTGTGAGACCAAGGAAGGAATGATCGATCGTATTGACCGCAATATCACGCTGGAAGGTGCGCTCAACGCCGATGAACGCAAGCGGCTTTTGGATATCGCTGAAAAGTGTCCAGTTCACCGCACTCTAGAGTCGGAAATTGAAATCAGAACATTCGAAAAAACGTTTTAATTTAAAATTCTCATATTTCGTTCGCCAGACGTTTAAATGACAAATCGTCTATCGATAACCTATGCCGTAAATCTCAAAAAGCTGGCCGCTGCTGCTTCCACGACTGCGCAATCTACTATCCCATCGGCCACCAATGCGGAAGTGCCAACAGCCAGCGACCATCCTGTCCAGACGGTAGCCAATCCCGCAATGCGCCGCCGGCCACAACCAAACGGCCAGTAACGCGCACCGAAGTGCGCGATCGAGACCGTTTTGCAAAAGTGAATCCGAAATCCGCACTTTCGAACGACCTATTTGAATTTCTTTGCAGCGGGTATATCTACCCGCCATGCAAGGCGCCGCGGACGAACTGACACGGCAATTCCTCGCCTGGGTCGCGGAGACGCCGCGCAGCTATGCCGATGCAGAAGCCTGGCGGCGAAGCTGCCCGCATTTGTCAATCTGGGAAGACGCCATCGCTAATGGACTGATCCACTTCGAAAATAAAAGCAGTATGAAAGAGTCGCGGATCTTGCTGACGTCGCGCGGGCGTAGACACCTCGATGGAAATTGATCGCTTCCGAGTCGCCATTTTCGAAATTAAGTCTCCGGTGAAGGTTGTGGCACCTGATTTATTGCAGGAATCGTCGTGAATAAACCCGCAGACCCTCGGCTCGTCGGATACCCATAGTTTTGGCGGCGGCTGGGCTAATCCTCTACGTCGCCCATATCTAGACTTGGGGTTCCTTCGTCCCCCTTACACCCATTCCCTTGCGGCTTGACGTCCTTCGAATGGTTGATCACACTTAGAACAAATCATGAACATGCATTAAGGGCTTGGCTGAATAACTTAGTGCCTTCAAAGGCTTACAGATGATTACAGAGCTGCGCCAACGCCTTCTGGCCCTGCAACAGACATCCGGGATCGAAGGTCCCGGCACCCTATCTCTCGGCGTTCCTGCCCTCGATACGGTGCTTGGCGGCGGCCTCGTGCACGGCGCGCTCCACGAAATCGCGGCACGGGGCGAGGCCCATGTGCCCGCGGCGGTCGGGTTTGCGTTGGGGGTGATTGCTTCGTCATGCCCGGCCTTGTGCCGGGCATTCAAGGAAGACGTGGACGGCCGGGACAAGCCTGACCATGTCAGACGCACCGTCCTCTGGGTTGCCGAAGACATGGCGCTAGCCGAAAGCGGCGCGCCGCATGGCGCCGGCATTGATGACTTTGGTCTCGCATCCGAGCGGTTGGTGATGGTTACCACCGCACATCGCCGCGACCTGCTGTGGGCGATGGAAGAGGCTTTGCACTGTCGCGCGGTCAGCGTGGTGATCGGCGAAATGCGAGCCGGCGGGATCGATGGGGTGGCAGTGCGGCGGCTTTCACTCGCGGCAGCAGATAGCGGCGCGCTGGCACTGCTGCTGCGTGCAACTCCATCAAGCGATGCCTCCACCGCCGCCACCCGCTGGATCGTCGGAGCCGCGCCTTCGATGACCAGACATAGTCCCAGCGCACCGCGTTTTGCGGTGCACCTTGGCCGCAATCGCTACGGCCCCGTCGGGTCATGGATTCTTGAATGGAGTGACAGTGATGAACGATTCATCCTCGCAACGCATGCTCAACCTATGGCTGCGCCGGCTCTCTACCGATCGCATCGCCAGGTCGCGTAAACTATCCGCACCATTGGTCGTCACGGGCAAGTGTGGCAATGCCGAAGTTCTTACAGCCGTCGATGATGCGTCTGAGCGGCTGGGCCTCGCGCCAGGTCTCGCATTGGCGCAGGCGCGCGCCATGCATCCCGGCATTGATACAGTCCCTGAAGATGCCGAGGCCGATGCTACCCTGCTCGAATCCATTGCTGACTGGTGCCTGCGTTACACGCCGTTGGTAGCTTGCGATGCACCCGACGGCTTGGTGCTCGATATCAGCGGGTGCGCACATCTTTACGGCGGCGAACGTGAACTGGTTGTCGACCTCGGTGGCAGGCTGGAAAACGCCGGCTTCGCCTATTCGCTCGCTATTGCCGGTACCATTGGCGCCGCTTGGGCTGCTGCGCATTATGGCGAACCGGCAAGCTATGCCTGCGGCGAGGAGCTTACGATGCTGGCGCCATTGCCATTGTCCGCCTTACGGCTTCCGCCGGTGACGGTCGTAGGCCTCGCTCGGGTTGGCTTGAAGCGCATCGGCGACATCGCGGATCAGCCACGCGCCCCACTTACCGCACGTTTTGGGGCCGAGGTGCTGCGCCAGCTTGATCGTGCACTCGGCCACGAACACGAGCCGTTGACGCCACGGCTGCCGGTTGCCCCTTATGTCGCCGAGCAACGCTTTGCCGAACCGATTGCGCGCGAGGAGGACGTCCTGACGATCACCGCACGCCTGGCGCGGCAGCTGCAATTCGCACTGGAACGGCGCGGCGATGGCGCCCGCCGCATCGAACTGACCTTGTTCCGCACCGACGGCGTGGTACGCCGCATCGCCGCCGGCACCTCGCGGCCGCTGCGTGATCCGGACGACATCCGCGCGCTGTTCGTAGAGCGGCTCGCCGTATTCGCCGATGCGCTCGATCCCGGTTTCGGCTTTGACATGGCACGGCTGTCGGTCATTGTCGCCGAGCCCTTCCCGCCTGAACAAATCGGCATAGGCGGCGGAGAGAATGCGGCTGAGCTTTGCCGTCTGGTCGACCGCCTGAGCGCGCGGCTGGGCTCACGTCGCGTGCGCCGGCTGGTTGCGCAAGACAGCCATATTCCTGAACTGGCCGAAACTGTTCTCCCTGCGCAAGTCGTCAATGGCGATGCCGGCTGGAATGCATTCCGCCAATATCGCAAGGAAGCAAAGCTTCCGCCTCGCCCCCTGCGGCTGCTGGCGCGGCCGGAGCCAATCAGGGCGGTGGCGGAAGTACCGGATGGCCCACCGCTGCGTTTTCGATGGCGGCGCGCGTTGCACGAAGTGATCGCGGCCGAAGGCCCTGAGCGCATCGAAGGGGCCTGGTGGAGCGAGCACGGCGGCCCCGCGCGAGATTACTTCCGTGTGGAGGACAAGAGCGGCCTACGATTCTGGCTGTTTCGTGCCGGGCTTTACCGCGACCTCGCACAAGGAGCAGCGACGCCAAGCTGGTTCCTGCACGGGACCTTTGCGTGACTTGTACTAAGTCATTCAAAAAAAATCAGTACAATGCGTTATCTCGAATTTGCTGTTGCCTCGAATTTCTCCTTCCTGCGTGGAGCTTCGCATCCGGAAGAGCTGATGGTGCAAGCCGCCCATATCGGGTTGGCCGGCTTAGGACTGTGCGATCGCAATTCAGTCGCCGGCGTGGTGCGCGCCCATCTGGCCAAGCGCGAGCAAAATTTGTCGCTGCACTATCACCCGGGCGCACGGCTGACCTTCGCAGATGGTACGCCTGATATTCTCGCCTACCCGCGCGACCGCGCCGGCTGGGGCAGGCTTGCCCGCCTGCTCACCGTAGGAAATCTCCGCGCCGAAAAGGGCGACTGTATTTTGCATCTGGATGATTTGCTGGCTCATGCCTTCGGGCTGGAATTGATCGTCATGGGCGGCTATGTACGGCTACTGGCGCGCCTGCGCGAATCGGCCCCACATCGCGTGCGGCTAGCCGCTTCCATGCTCTATCGCGGGCGTGACCGCGCGCGGCTCACACACATGAAAGAACTCGCGCGCGCCGCCGGCGTGCCACTGATCGCGGTCAACGATGTGCTCTATCATCATCCCAACCGGCGGCCGCTTGCCGACGTGCTTGCCTGCATCCGTGAGAAGACAACAATTGAACGTGCTGGCCGCAAGCTTGCTGCCAATGCCGAGCGATATCTGAAACCGCCACAAGAAATGATGCGGCTGTTCCATGACGCTCCGGAAGCGATCGAGGAAACGTCGCAGTTGAGCGACGTGCTTTCCTTCTCCCTCGACGAATTACGTTATGAGTATCCCGACGAACAGGTGGATGGCTTCGACAATGCTCAGGATGCGCTGACGTATCTCACCTATGAAAACGCAGCTCACCGCTATCCGCAAGGCATCCCCGACAAGGTGCGTGCTAATCTCGAGCATGAACTCAAGTTGATCGCGCAATTGCAATATGCGCCTTATTTCCTCACCGTCCACGACATCGTGCGCTTCGCGCGCTCGCAGGGAATCCTCTGCCAGGGCCGTGGCTCGGCCGCCAATTCGGCCGTCTGTTACTGTCTTGGCGTGACCGAGATCGATCCCGATCGCGCCGACCTCCTGTTCGAGCGCTTCATTTCCCCCGAGCGGCGAGAGCCTCCTGACATCGACGTCGATTTCGAGCACGAGCGGCGCGAAGAGGTCATTCAATATATCTACCGCAAATATGGGCGCGAACACGCCGGCATCGCCGCGACCGTGATCTCATATCGCGGCCGCTCGGCGATTCGCGAGGTCGGCAAAGCTTTTGGCTTAAGCGAGGATACCATTGGCGCCCTGTCGTCTTCGATCTGGGGCGGCGGTGGCGGTGCAGTCTCTAAGGACGCCGTGACCCGAACCGGCCTCGATCCGCAAAGCCGGCGTATGCGCCAGATCATTGCGCTCACGCAAGAGGTCACCGGTTTCCCGCGCCATCTTTCCCAACATGTCGGTGGATTCGTCATTACCCGCAGTAGACTCGACGAAGTCGTGCCGATTGGTAATGCGGCGATGGACGACCGCACTTTCGTCGAATGGGACAAGGACGATCTCGATGCGCTTGGTATCTTGAAAATCGACGTGCTCGGCCTCGGCATGCTGTCTTGCCTGCGCAAGGCGCTTGATCTGGTCGACAAGCATTACGGCGAGCGGCACACGCTTGCTACCATTCCGGCCGAAGACCCCGCCGTTTACCGCATGCTGTGCCGCGCGGATTCGCTTGGCGTATTTCAGGTAGAAAGCCGCGCGCAGATGACAATGCTGCCGCGTTTGAAGCCAGAACACTTCTACGATCTGGTGATCGAGGTGGCGATCGTGCGGCCGGGTCCGATCCAGGGCGACATGGTGCATCCTTATTTACGCCGCCGGCGCGGCCAGGAACCAATCTCATATCCCTCAGAGGCACTTGAAGCGGTGCTATCGAAGACTCTGGGCGTACCATTGTTCCAGGAGCAGGCGATGAAAATCGCTATCGTCGCAGCCGGCTTCACACCTTCCGAAGCCGATCGGCTGCGCCGCGCCATGGCGACCTTCAAGCGCGTCGGCACCATCGGCACCTTTCAGCGCAAGATGATCGACGGCATGCTCGCTAATAATTACGCGCGCGAGTTTGCCGAGCGTTGTTTCCAGCAGATTGAGGGCTTCGGCGAATACGGGTTTCCGGAAAGCCATGCCGCGAGCTTCGCGCTTCTGGTCTATGCTTCGGCCTGGCTGAAATGCCGCTATCCGGACGCTTTCGCGGCCGCGCTTTTGAATGCACAGCCGATGGGCTTTTATGCGCCGGCGCAGATCGTGCGCGACGCGCGCGAGCACGGCGTCGAAGTGCGGCCGCCCGATATCAACCATTCGCTCTGGGGTTCGACTCTCGAGCCAGGCCCGCGTGCGGCCGAGCGCCTTCACGAATTGCATCGCGAGATGCTGGATGATGTCTGGACAACGAACGCAGTGCGTCTCGGCCTGCGCGAGATCAAGGGACTCCAGGAGGAGGATGCGCGGCTGATCGTGGAAAAACGCGGTGTAGCTTACGATTCCATGCGCGATGTCTGGCTGCGCACAGGACTTTCCCCGCGCGTGCTAGAGCGGCTGGCCGATGCTGACGCCTTCGGCTCGCTCAGCCTCAGCCGTCGCGAAGCGCTGTGGGCGGCGAAAGCGCTTGGCCGGGTCGGCGACCACGACGATGATCTGCCTTTATTTGCCATTGATAGTGACGCCGCGGTAGCGCCCGTCGTTTCGCGAGAACCAGACGTGCATCTCCCGCCGATGCTGATTGGCGAGGAAGTCATCAATGATTACCGTTTCCTGCATTTGTCGCTGCGTGCGCATCCGGCGCAATTCCTGCGTCCTGACCTTTATGCCCGTGACATCAAGCAAAACGATGCATTGCGCCGCATCCGTTCCGGGACGCGCGTGCGTATCTCAGGACTGGTCACCTGCCGGCAGCGGCCGGGTTCGGCCAATGGCGTCGTATTCATGACGATCGAAGACGAAACAGCGGTTGCCAATGTCATCGTATGGCCGCAAGTATTCGAGCGTTTGCGGCCGATAGTCTTGAGCGCGCGCTACGTGGCGGTCACCGGTTGTGTGCAGGAGGAATCAGGCGTCATCCACGTGGTCGCCGAGCAGCTGGAAGATCTTACGCACTTCCTCGCGCGGTTGGCTGAACATGGTGCCCAAATCGACGGCTTGGCTCGCTGCGACGAAGTGCGCCGGCCGATCGAGGATCAGCGCGAAGCGCACCTCGCTGGCGGGCGCCATAGCCGCCTTGTCAGGCTCATGAGCGAAATTCCGGAGCTCGCTTCCGATCTTGATGTCCCGGCGCGCGGCTCGGCGCATGCGCCGACGAGGCGGGCTATTGCGGCACCACTTTGCCGCGCCCGACATTGACGCGATTGGTCTCCAACGCGCCGTCCGCTTTCTTGAGGGCACGCACGATCGCGATACGCGCACCTGGTTTCAATTCATTTTTATCGCCCGCTACATAAGCGAGGACGACAGCGTCAGGCGGTACTACAATTTTCTTTTCGCCGTCCTTGTATTTGACTGTCAAAACGTGCCCTTCTACGCCGGCGACCGTCTGATCGACGGTGCCGTTGGTCATCGTGCTGTTCGGCCGCGCGTCCCACGGACGATGGCCTTCGCTCAGCCCGCGCTGAGATTCGGCCAATATCGTCACCTGGAGCGCGCGCTGACTCCCATCCGGCTGTGGCATAGCGCCAACGCCGATATAAGCGCCAGGCTTGATGTCGGCGAGTTTTGCCTCGGCCACGCCGAACACTGTTGCGTCAGCGGTTAGACCAACCTTCACTTCACCGAGCTTTTCAGACTTGATTGTCAACACTTGACCGTCGAAGCTGTCGACGATGCCAGTGACGCGCAACGTTTGTTGCTGCGCCCCCGCGCCGCCAGCCGCGAGCAACAGGAGTACAAAGGCGGAAGTGACCCGTACGAACATCGAATCACATCGCCGGCGCCACGTTGCGGCCGACATACATCGTCTTCGCCAATACCGATCCGTCTGGCTGCTTATCCCAGCCGAAGATAATGACCTGCGCCCCAGCCTTGAGTTCGTCCTTGTTGCCAGGCGCCACCGTGGCGATAACCGTTGACTGCGTGACAATGATCTTCTTCTCGCCCTCCTTGTATTTCACCGTCACGGCCTGACCGTCCTTTTCGGCCACGCTGCTTTCGACATAAGCGTTGGTCATTGTGCTACCGGGCTTCGCATCCCACGGGAAGTGCCGATCAGGCACCACACCACGCTGAGCCGGCAAAAAGATATGAACCGAAAATGCCTCGATACTGCCGTCCGGCCGCGGCATGCCGGCGACGCCGATGAACGAATCGTTTTTGATGTCATCGAGCGAAGCTTTGACCAGACCTGAGATGCGCGCGTCATCGGCCAGTTTCACATCAAGCATGGTGCCGTCGCGCTGCTTCAACGAGAACACGCCGGCATCGGCCTTTTCGATCTGGCCGCGGATGCGACCCTGCTGCTGTGCGAGAACCCCCGTAGAGAAAATCAGGGCGACAGCCGCCGTGCCAATCACGTGCCGCATCATATTTGACTTGAACATTAACATTATGATGTCCTCCCAATCCGGTTTCGGCGTTCGACCGGCCTCAATCAGGCGGATAACCCCAATCAGACCCGCTTATTCCTCACATTTTCTTGAGCAAATCCGTTTCGACTAGTGTCCGCAACTCGGGCGTCACTGCCGGGCGAATACCGAACCAAAGCTGGAAGCCCCGTACAGCCTGGTGCAGCAACATGCCGAGGCCGTCGGCTGTACGGAGACCCCGCTCCCGCGCTAATGCCAGCAACCCGGTCACCAACGGAGCATAAACAAGGTCAGCGACCACCATCGAGGCAGGACAGCGAAGATTCAGGTCAAGCGGAGGTTGCCCAATCATGCCGAGCGTAGTCGCATTGACGAGGAGCCCTGTGCCGCCAAGTAGGCCCGTGGTCTCCTCCCAACGGGCGACCCGAATGCGGGCACCAAACTTTTTTACTAGGGCCTTTGCGCGCGCCTCAGAACGATTGATCACATAGATGCGCTCTACCTCGCGCGTCAGTAGCGCGAATATCACCGCCCGAGCGCCGCCGCCTGCGCCGAGCACGACGGCCGTCGACAACCCACGGTCCCAGCCGGGAGTCATTGCATCAAGGTTGGTAAGAAACCCTTCGACGTCGGTATTGGTTGAGCGGAGCTTGTCGTCGTCATACCAGAGCGCATTGGCTGCGCCGACCGCGCGTGCTCGGTCGTCCGGCTCTGACAGCTTGAGCGCAGCCACCTTGTGCGGCACCGTGATGTTGGCGCCGATATAGCCATTGCCGCGCAAGTTTTTCACAAACTCCGCGAATTTTTCCGGCGGAACTGCCTCACGCCGGTATTCCGCATTGAGCTTGTACTGCTTGATCCAGTAGTTGTGGATTAACGGCGAGCGCGAATGGCCGGCAGGCCAGGCGATGACACAGACGGCTTTCTGTTCCTTGGCCATTACTCGACTGCTTAATTGGGATAGCGCCGGTGTGTAGTCCGCGCCATGCGGTCCGTCAACGCTTGCGGCTTGCCCCCTTCTGCGGCATTGCTCTCATTACCGCGTTTCCCTTTCTGGGATGTGTGTGCCGTCCGGAACGATGCTCATGAAATCCGTTTTTATCGATTGCAACGATCAATTGGCGCCGGTGTGGGAAAGAGTATTCAAGCCTAACGACCCGCCTATCGACGTCAACCGCAAGGCCTTCGCGCGCGATGAATTGCCCCGCATCATCAGGGGGTACGACATTGCGATTGACGATCACTCATACATGCCGACGCCGCTCGTGGCGCAGTGCCCGCAGCTCAAACACATAGTTTTTCTCGGCACGGGGCCTGCAAGCTATATGAATGTCGGCGAACTCAATGACCATGGCATCAAGGTGCATATCATCAAAGGTTACGGCGACACGGCAGTGGCCGAGCATAGCATCGCGCTGCTGTGGGCATGCGCGCGCGACCTCGCGCGCATGGATCGAGAGGTGCGCGGCGGCGTTTGGACGCCGCATGAAGGCGTACAACTCCTGGGTAAGACGCTAGGCGTGATCGGACTTGGCGGCATCGGCCGCGAGGTGGCACGCATCGGCAAGGGCATGGGCATGAACGTGATCGGCTGGAACCGCACTAGACACGAGGAGATCGACGTACCGCTCGTCGATATCGACGCGCTTCTCGCTCGCGCCGACGTCGTATCAATGAATTTGACCCTTGGCGACGAGACGCTTGGTTTTCTGTCAGCCGAGCGGATCGCGCGCATGAAGAAAGGTGTCATATACATTAATACTGCACGAGGCGCGCTGGCCGACGAGACCGCGTTGATAGCGGCGCTTAAAAGCGGTCACATCCGGCATGCGGGGCTCGACGTCTTCCATCACGAGCCGCTCCCGGTAGATCATCCGCTTGCGCAGCTCGAGAACGTGACGTTGTCAGCCCACGCGGCATTCCGAACGCCGGAAGCTTCCGAAACTCTGCTGCGTCGCGCGATAGATATCGTGAAGCGGATCATCGCTTTATAATATCCCGGCGTGCCGCCACCATCGACCGCGATGGCGGTGCCATGGATGTGGCGTGCCTGTGCGCCGCAGAGTAAGACTGTTAAGGCAGCGATATCTTGTGGCTGGCCGATGCGGCGCAGGCCGCTTTTTGACAGCGACTCGGCCCGCACCTGATCGACCGTCTTGTTTTGCGCCTTTGCGAATTGCTGGAACAGTTGCTCGACCCGGCCGGTCTGCGTCTGGCCGGAGTGGATGACATTGATATTAATGTCATCACGGTTGCCGAGTGCAGTGAGGCCTTTGGCGAAATTTGCCATCGCCGCGTTGACCGCACCGCCGATGAGGAAATCCGGCCCTGGCGTGTGCGCGGCACCACCGACGATATTG
>Ga0126384_10002654_pt1 | contig 10851 bp, 5 predicted proteins | sample PanSoiMetPlot_36_FD_92543 | JGI IMG/M metagenome (GOLD analysis project Ga0126384, IMG submission 92543) | Tropical forest soil microbial communities from Panama - MetaG Plot_36 | ecosystem: Environmental > Terrestrial > Soil > Tropical forest > Bulk soil | place: Panama | collected 2016-02-17 | reverse complement strand
GCTCGCCCCAGTAGCCTCGTGGATCGAGGAGGATCGAGCGAAGCCCGGCGGCGCGCGATCCGAGGACGTCGATGGAGTAGAGATCGCCGATGTAGACGGCTTCGTGCGGAGCGACTCCGGCCCGCTCGAGGCCCAAGTGGAAAATGCGCGGATCCGGCTTCTCCACGCCGACGAGGGCGGAGTCGATGACGAAGTCGAGCTCCCCAACGAGCCCTGCCACTTCGAGGAGGGCGCGAACCGATCCGTTCGAGTTCGAGATGACGCCGGCCGCGAGACCGGCCGCCTTGGCGCGCCGGATGGCCGCCTGAGCTCCGGGGATGGCGGAGTCGAAGAGGCCCGCGGGCGGATTGTAGTCGCGCTTGAAGGTGGTGGCCGCCTCCACCTCCTCGGGGGCATGCAGGCCGAGAGCAGCGAGCAGGTAGGCGATGTAGCGGTCTTGCGCGGGACGTCCTTCGGTAGAGACCCCGGAGGCGAGGTGAGCGTCGAGCCGCACACGCGCGCGCTGCTCGGCTTCCTCCACCGCCTCGATGGACACTGTGTGCCCTCGGCCGGCCAGGTGGCGCGCGATCGCCGGATAGTTCATGCGAAGGAGAGTGTTGCCGGCGTCGAAGAAGATGGCGCGCGGGCGGGAGCGGGCGGGAGCCTGCATGCGCTCATTATAATGATGCAACAATCGCCCGATGACGAGGGCTCGCGAAACGATTGATCTTTCTTACTTCACGTGTCTGCCGGCGGTCAATCGGTAGATGCCCCTGCACTTGGGGAAAGTCACGCCGCGACTTTCCGGACTTCAATCCACGCCTCTTCTGCTAGACTTCCCGCGATTCGGGCGAGGGGGGAGCATGGCCAATGGCCAATCCTGCCGGAACGAGTCCGCTCGACCGCTCATGTCGTTTAGGATGCTGTCGATTCCTGGCAGCGATCGCCGGCAGCCTCCTCGCTGCCACTCACCGCCGACGCGCAGCAGCCCGCGGGGAAGACTCCGCTCGTGGGGTTGCTCGACCTAAATACGCCTAACCCTTCTCGTCCCGTGGAAGGCTCTGCGACATGGCCTCCGTGAACTAGGCGTCGAGGATCGTGGGTGAACGTGGTCATCCCTCTCCCGGACGCGGTGCTCCTCGGTAGATGATCGACGAGGAGGGCGTCGGCACGAGGGTCCGGCCCAGCTCCTCAGCGAGGACGCAGGGCCCGGTGGTCGAGGAGGCCTTCCGGGTTGACGTCACGCCGTGGAGGCAGCCAAGGCAGAAGACGCTGATCTTACTGCCTCTCCTCGTCTTTGTTTTGACTCTTTCAACTTTTCTTCCGGCGCTGCGCTGCGATTTCATCCGCACCGGTGACTACGACAATTTGCTGCGAAACCCCTTCTACCGAGGGTTCAGCTGGAATAACCTTCACTGGATGTTTACCACTTTTTACGGGGGCAACAACTATCGCCCTCTCACCTGGATCTCTTATGGCTTTGACCATGCTCTGTGGAGGATGAATCCGCTCGGCTACCATCTAACGAATTCCGTGCTGCACAGCCTCAACGCGCTTCTTGCCTATGTCATTGCCGCTCATTTGCTGCGCCTGATCCATCCCGGCATCGCTGAGGCGATGGCCACGGACAGTCTGGCCCTAAGGGGTGGCGCAAGTGTCGCGGCGGTACTCTTCTCAATTCATCCGCTTCGGAGCGAAGCGGTAGCCTGGATATCGGCCAGAGGGCACCTCCTCGCGGCTCTGTTTTTTCTTTTGACAATCATTTCTTATCTACGGGCCGCAGACAGCGCAAAGGCCAGCTCGGCACATCGGGTCTGGTTCGGTGCGGCGCTGATTTTCTATTCCTTGTCCATCCTCTCTCAGCCTAGTGGGATAGCCCTGCCTCTGCTTCTGTTAACCCTAGACTTTTACCCCTTGCGGCGGTGGAGCGGCAGTCCGATGCAATGGTTTGGTCAGCACACTCGCTGGGTCTTCTTGGAGAAGGTTCCTTTTGTAGTCCTCGCCGTCGTGGCAGGGGTGGCTGGGACAATGGCCAAACAGGACGGACTCGCCGCCGCTGCTGATCTCGATCCACTTCGCAGAGTGGCTCTCATCTTCTATGGACTAGCCTTTTACGCTTGGAAGACAGTGCTTCCGATCGGTCTGTACCCAAGCTATGAGATACGATTTCATTTTGATCCTTGGGAGTGGCACTTTCTCTTGTGCGAGTTGGTGGTCGTCGTCGTCTCGGTTGTTCTGTTTGCGCGCCGACGCCGCTGGCCGGCGGCAGTGGCGAGCATGGTCTGCTATGCCTCGATCGTGATCCCTTACGCGGGATTCGTGTTACCGGTCATTGGCTCCGTTGAGGGCGGGCGTGAGGTCACCGCCGATCGTTACTCCTATCTGGCCGTGCTTCCCTGGAGCATCCTTGCCGGAGCCTGCCTCCAGTCACTGTGGCAAGCCGTACGGCTCGAGCGCCGGAGAGTCCGACCTCTTATCGTCACTTCCCTGCCTTTTGTCGCGATCGTGCTCGTCATGATCGGCTTGACGTGGAGACAGACGCAATTCTGGCAGGACTCCTATACGCTATGGCAACACGCGGTCGAAGTGAGTGACCGCTCGTATTCGAAATCATCGATTGCGCACAACCATTTCGGAGTGGCGCTGGCAGAGCAAGGGACACTCGATCAGGCCATCGCCCAGTTCCGCGAAGCCATCCGGATCAGCCCCTTCTACGCGCAACCACTCAACAATCTCGGCGCTGCACTGGGGAAAGAACGAAAGTTCGATGAGGCGATTGCCGTTCTTTCCGAGGCAGTTCGAATCGCCCCGAACTATCCGCAGGCACATAACAACCTTGGACTAGCGCTGGCTAGCGAAGGAAAGCTCGATGAGGCCATCGCGCACTATTCTGAGGCACTGCAAATCGATCCCAACTATGCAGAGGCACAAGATAACCTCAGGGCGACGCTGGCCGTGCGAGCTCTACGCGGCTCGAGATAGCCGTCCGCAAAGCTGTTCGTTCCCATGGCCGCGTAGAATGACGACATTGTCCGAGGCCTTCGGCCGCTCTCGCCCTTGCGCTAGACTCCTCCGTGCGTCCGGTCCCGACGGAGCTCAGTTCCTTTTCCTGGCCGTCTGAGACGAGGGGCAGATGGATCAAGTCATCGAGTGAGGCGACGTCGGGTCGGCCGTTCCAAAATCGAGAGACATCGAATCAGCCCGACCTTTCCCTCACCGCTGCACCTCGACGTCGGGTAAGCATCCCTGAGCCGGAGGAAACCGCCAAGCGAACAGCGCCACTGGAACTCTATCCGCGCCAGCACTAATCCGCATAAGACGTAACGCGAGGGGGTTGCCAGCCCTAGCGTGAACCAAGCGGGTCATCTCCCTTGACGTCTCTCGTCAGCGTCGCCAACACCAAATCCCTTTAAAGGGCTGATTCGATTGGGCGCAATCGGTGGCCCCACTCTTGCTGCCTCATCACCATCGAGGAGGAACCCCGCCCATGGCGCGAGCCCTGGCTCTGATCCTCGGCACGGTGCTGCTGAGTGGCTGTGCAGACCCCATCAATTCCTACAGCAAGCCTGGAAGCAACCTAGCGGACTTCAAACAGGACAGCTACGCCTGTGTGCAGGATTCTCGGCTGTCGTCGGATGCGGCAAGCGAACTGATGAGTACAAGAGCGCAAGTGAGTCTCTACAAGAGGTGCATGGAGGCGAGAGGGTGGACAGCCGAGTAAAGCAGCTCATTGACCATCCGCGCGGCTCCTGGCCAATCCTCGGCCAATCGCCCAGAACTTGCCGACTCCCGCCTGAGCTATGAGGTGCAGGAGGCCGTTTCCTGCCTCACCCTGGCCCACCACGTCGCGCTTCGGCTACCATAGCCCCGCCATGGAGTCGGCTGATCTCGCTCCCGGCATCCGCCACCCGCTCCCACGCAGGGCCTTCGTCACGCTCGTTATTGGCGGGCTCTGCCCCGGCCATTCACGCTGCTCTGACCGCCACCACGACGATTCCCATCGTGATGATCACCGGCGATGATCCGGTCCGCTCCGGTTTCGTGGCGAGCCTCGGTCGACCAGGCGGCAACATCACCGGGGTGACGATCATGGCGCGAGACCTGGCAGTGAAGCGACTCAAGTTCCTCAAGATGGCCGTGCCGGGAGCCAGTCGAATCGCCGTGCTAGGCAACTTCGCCAGTCAGACCTCGGCGGAGCAGCTGGGCGAGGTCAAGACAGCGGCCGGGTCGCTTCGTGTGCAACTCTTGGTCGTGGAAGCTCGCGGAGCCAGCCAGCTCGATGGCGCTTTCACGGCGATCGCGAAGGAGCGGCCGGAGGCGCTTCTCGTTTTCACGGACCCCGTCTTCTACCGCTATCGACAGCGCATCGGGGACTTCGCCCGGGAGCGTCACCTGCCGATGATATCCGACTGGAAGGAAACGGCGGAGGCGGGGCGCTCATAGCCCACGGGCCGAGCTTCCCGAGCCTGGCGGAACAAGTCGCGACCTTCATCGACCGGATCCTCTAGGGCACGAGACCCGCCGACCTGCCGGTCGAGCAGCCAACCCAATTCCCGCTGGTCGTCAACATGAAGGTCGCGAAGTCCCTGGGGCTGGTCATCCCTCAGTCGCTGCTGACGCGGGCGGATCAGGTGATCGAGTAGCCGGACACTCCCTCGTCGGGGAGAAATTGGCAAAGCTCACTGCGTGATCTCAGAACCGCATCACATCCCGCCTTCGCGTTTGAGTTTCGCCTCGGCAGCGGCATGCCGGGGGCCCCCCACGGCGACCGTTCGTGTGCGTAGGCTCCGCACCATGAAAACACCGAGCAGCTGCGCGGCGTCGCGCATGACCGCTCGGTCCAAGATCAACATGCACCCGACGTACACCATTGCACCGGCCGCGACCAGTTCCACGAGGCGCAAAACGTCTGAGCCTTGCCCATGCATGAGAAAGTTGTTCGCCGTCACGACCGCGCACCACATGAGAAGTCCGGCGCCGGCCGGACCTCGGATCGAGCCTAGGATGTCCCCGACCCGTACGCCCACGAGGCGCCCGACGTGAGCGACCGAGAGCAGGAAGACCCAGGGGTAGAGGAGCAGCCAGGCCACGCTGAGGCCGACGGGGCCCCACCGGGCTCCGACGAAGAACCCTAGAGGCATGATCGACCCGCCGATCAAGAACGTCGAGATACTCCCACCCGGCAAGCCGATGCCCCAGAGAAAAGGCTGGAATATGTTCATCAGCATTCGAAGGGGCATGACGATGCTCAGAATCTGCAAGGGCACCGCAACTGCTTGCCACTTGGCGCCCAAGAGCAATGTGATGAGCGCGGGAGACACGCTCGACAGGCCGAGAAAGAACGGAAAGACGAACAGGCTCATGAGGCGGCATGCCGTCAGGAGCGACACGCGGGTAGACTGGATTTGCGACGCCGTTCGAGAGAACGCGGGAAGAGCGATGGAGTTGATCAGGCCAGTCAGTTTGTGGATGGGTAGCGATGCGAGATCATTCGCTACTGCGTAGTAGCCGAGCAGCGTGTCGCCAAAGATCCTTCCACCAATCAGTCGATCGGTATCGGCGAACGTGAAGCGGACAATGCGATCCACGGTCGCGGCTCGTCCGAACGTCAGATCCTCCCGCATTCCCTGCAACGAGAAGACCGGCCAACACAGGGACGGTTGCACGACGTTCAACCCGAGCATGCGAACGGCGGTGGTGGCCAGCGATCCCCAGACCAACGCCCACACTCCAAAGCCCGCGTATGCGAGCGTTAGAGTGGTGAGGCTTCCTGCCACGAGCGTCACCACTTCCACGATGGACCGGGGACCGAAATTGAGGTCACGCTCGAGCTGGGCCTGTGGAAGAGTCTCGAAGATGAGAAAGACGAACTGAACGGCGAGGGCCCTGATAATCGACGTCAACTTCGGTTCGTGATAGAAGGCGGCGATCCAGGGGGCGGCGGCGAGGAAGCCGAGAAAGAAGAGGAGATTCAACGTGATGACCACCCCGAACGCCTGTGCCCGGTGCCGTGGGAACAACTCCCGCCTTTGCACCAGCACCGCGTCTAGGCCTACCGTATTGACCAAATAGAAGAAGGCGATGGGAACCCCTGCCATTGCCATCGCGCCGTAGTCGTCGGGGGACAAAAGACGGATCACATAGAGAGTGACCGCCCACGACACGACTTGACCAGCGAGTTTCGACAGGAACGCCCAGCGAAGCGCGGCAACCACTCGAGTGCGCAGGTGTCCGTCCGGCGCCGCACCCCGCGCGACGTGCACTCTCGCTCTTGATCGGGTCATATCTCCGTCTTGGCAAGAATCAAACTGCTGCCGCTTCGCATTTCTGTCCACATCATCTTGTTCTGCTGAGTCGGCACACGCATGAGTGAGCCTCCTATAGCATGATGCGCACGAGCCACTGGACCTTCGGCAGCGAAATCGAAGTTGGAAGGGCGCCTTCCCCGCCCCGACGCGCCTCCGACCATCCTGTCGGTCGTCTTGCCAACAGGCGGGAAATTTTGCGCGCTCGCGAGTGGAGACACGACAAGCACTTACGATTCGGTGCTACGGTGGCATCGGCTCCTGGAGGGTTCCTGGAGGGGCGGTGTCTGAGAAGGCAGATTACGTCACCGGGATCGAGGCCAGGGGCCGGGCGACCGCCGGATGGCGTTGATGTCGACTATCCTCTCGGACGCGGGCGCGCGACCCTCGTGTCGCTGCGGCACGATCAGGCACGGACACGAAACTGCTTAGTCAGGAGGCGGCGCGTCTGCCCACCAACTTGGCACGCGGCTCTCGTATCGGCTCCGGGCGCGGCCGTGTTCGAGTCTGGCGGGTTACCCCGGAGGCCGCTTCCGCATCGGCCGCGGCCTTTCCTCTCGACTGAGCTCCGGACCGTGAAGGTCGAGGTCCAGCTCTTTACGCCTCGGCTGCGACCGAGTAGACGCGCACAGGCTGTACACGGCTCTTGAACTGCACCAATCCGTGGTCCTCCACGCGCACCGCGCCGCTCAGGCCGGCCCGCGTCTCCTCCTCGATCAGCAATCGCCGGTCGAGCTCCTTGGTGTGCGCTTCGAGGTGCGCGGCGAGGTTCACGGTGTCTCCCACGCAGGTGTACGAGACGCGTCGGTCGGTGCCCGTGTAGCCCGCAATCACCTGCCCCGACGCGATGCCGATGCCGATCTTGATCTCGGGCTTCCCTTGCCGCGCCTGCTCCCGATCGAAGTCCGCCACCAGCTCGAGCATCTCGAGCGCGGCCCGCACGGCACGTTCCCGGTGGTCCGCGCGGGGCAAGGGCGCGCCGAACATGGCCATGAGACCGTCTCCGAGCATCTGGTTGACGATGCCGCCCTGGTTCCCGATGGCGTCGAACATGAGGGTGTAATAGCTGTTGAGCAGCTCGATCGTCTCGGCCGGCGACTGGGATTCCGCGATGTGCGTGAACGAGCGGATGTCCGAGAACATGACGGTGGCCGTGAGCTGCTTGCCTCCGAGCGCGAAGCCCGTGGCCATGAGCTCCTCGGCTACCTCGGCGGTCGCGAACTTCCTGAACAGCTCGCGCTGCAGGTCGCGCAAGCGCTTTTTCTCCAGGCTCGCCGCCACCCGCGCCCGGAGCAGCACCGGGTTGACCGGCTTGAACAGGTAGTCCTCGGCGCCCATCTCGATGCACCGGGCGACGCTGTCGGTCTCCTCCACCGACGACATCATCACCACCGGGATGTCCCTGAGCTTGGGGTCCGCGGCGAGCGCCTCGAGGGTCTCGTAGCCGTTCATCTCGGGCATCTCGATGTCGAGAAGCACGAGGTCGACCGGGTTGACCCGCAGCATCTCGAGCGCCTGCCGGCCATGCTCGGCGAAGCAGACTCCGTGCCCGAGCTGGGTCAGGGTCCGCGCCAATAGGAGCCGGTTGACGCGGTTGTCGTCGACCACCAGCAGCTCCGTTCGCTCACGTGTCACGGCCGAGCTCCTTCAGCGCCCCCGCGGCGAGTCGATACTCGGCGACGAGTCGCTCGAGCCCGGAAGGGGCGCCTTCCAGGCTCGACGATCTCGCCCGCATTTCCAGGTCTCGCGCGAGCGCGGCGACCCTCACGGCGCCGAAGCTCGCGGCGTTCGACTTCAACGAGTGGGCGGCGCGTCGGAACGCATCGATGTCTCCCCCGATGAGCGCGTGCCGCATCGTCCCGATGAGCTCCTCGGTGTCTTCGAGGAAGGTTGCTACCAGCTCGCCCAACGCATCGGAATCCATCGCCGCCCGCAGTTGGTCCACGGCCGCCCGGTCGATGGCCGGCGGGCTCGGGGCCGACGCGGGCTCCCCGCCCCCGGCCGGCGCTGGACCTCCACAGGAAACCCTCCCGGACTCTCGCCCGGGACTCAGTAGGAGCGCGGCGATGAGCTCCTCCACGCGGATCGGCTTGCTCATGTAGTCGTCCATGCCGGCGGCGAGACAGAGCTCGCGATCGCCCTGCATGGCGTTGGCCGTCATGGCGACGATGCGCGGGCGGGCAACGTCCGACCAGCGCCGAGTGATCTCGCGGGACGCCTCGAAGCCGTCCATCTCCGGCATCTGCACGTCCATCAGGACGACGTCGTACCGCTGCCGCTCGATGGCCTCGATGGCCTCCAACCCGTTGGCCGCCACGTCGGCCACGTATCCCATCTGCTGTAGCAGCCGGAGGGCGAGCTTCTGGTTCACGACGTTGTCTTCGGCGAGGAGGATCCGCAACGGATGCCGGCGGGCCATCGCGGGATCGAGGTCCACCCGGACCCGCGCGCGTGGCTCCACGTGGAGGGGGTGGTCCCCGACGATCGCGGCCAGCGCGTCGAAGAGTTGTGACGGCTTGATGGGCTTGGTCAGGTGGGCCGCGAAGTCGATGCCCTCGGTCCCGATCTCGCGACGGCCGAGCGACGTGAACAACACGAGGGGCAGCGCCGCCCGCGTCCGGTGCTCTCGGATCGCTCGCCCGAGGGTCACGCCGTCCATTTCCGGCATGTGCATGTCCAGGATCCCCACGTCGAAGGGCGCGCCGTCGCGCACCCATCCGAGGGCGTCGCGCGGGGAGCCGGTGGCCTGAACGGTCATGCCCCATGCGGTGAGGTGGGCGGCGAGGATCTTGCGGTTGGTCTCGTTGTCGTCCACCACCATGGCCCGCTTGCCCACGAGGGTGGGCTGGGTCCCCCTGAGCTCGCGCCGTGCCGGGATCACGCCCTCCGCGGACGACGCTCGGATGGTGAAACGGAACTCCGACCCGACGCCCTCCTGGCTCTCGACGCCGATCCGGCCGCCCATCATTTCCGTCAGACGCTTGCTGATGGCGAGCCCGAGGCCGGTACCCCCGTACTTGCGCGTGGTCGACGCGTCGACCTGGCTGAAGGACTCGAACAGGCGGGCGATCCGATGCGCCGGAATGCCGATGCCGGTGTCCCGGACGGTGAACGTCAGCTCGTGGTCCAGGTCCGAGGCATTCACACGCTGGGTCGCCACCGACAGCAGCACCTCGCCCCGTTCGGTGAACTTCACCGCGTTGCTCAGGAGGTTCAGCAGGATCTGCCGCAGACGGGTCACGTCGCCCACGATCGCCGACGGCACGTCGTCGCTGATCTGGTAGGCGAGATCGATCCCCTTCTCGGCCGCGCGCGTCGCCACCAGATCGAGCGCCGCCTCCACCCCATCCCGGAGGTCGAAGGGCTGAGACTCGAGCTCCATGCGGCCGGCCTCGATCTTGCTGAAGTCGAGGATGTCGTTGATCACGGTGAGCAGGGCGTCACCGCTTCCGCGGATTATCTCCGCGTACTCTTGCTGCTCGGAGGTGAGCTCCGTGTTGAGCAAGAGCCCGCTCATCCCGATCACCGCGTTCATCGGCGTCCGGATCTCGTGACTCATGGTCGCCAGGAAAGCGCTCTTGGTCTCGTTCGCGCTCTCGGCCTCGCGCTGCGCCGCCACGAGATCCCGGAAGAGGCGGGCGTTCTGGATGGCCAGTGCCGATTGGCTGGCGAACGTCTTGAGGAGGTCGACGACCTCCGGGGGAAACTCGCCCGGGTTCCTCCGATTGACCGTCAGCGCACCGATCAGCTGCCCCTCACGCAGCAGCGGAATGCCCAGGAGGGCCCGGGTGCCCGTCCGCAGGAGAATGTCGCGAAGGGGACCCTGATACGCGCCCTCCGCGGCGATGTCGGGAGTCTGGACCGGTTCGTGAGTCACCGCCATGCGGCCGGCTACGCCCTCGCCTCGCCGAATGGGCGTGCGCCGAGCCACCGCGATCACCTCCTCGGCGAGATTGTGGGTGGCTCGGAGTAAGAGTTCGCCGGTCTGCTCGTCGTACTCGTACATGGTGCACGCCTCCGTCCCCGCGAGCTGGTTCGCGCGCGAGACGATCGTGTCGAGCACGGTGTCCAGGTCGAGCGTCGAAGCCAGGGCCTGCCCGACCTCGCCCAAGGCCTTGAGCTCGTCGACCGAGCGCGTGAGCTGAGCGGTGCGGGCCTGCAGCTCGGTGAGCAGCCGCGCATTCTCGATGGCGATGGCGGCCTGATCGGCGAAGGTCTCCATCAGGACGACCTGGCCCTCGGTGAACGGCCGGACCTCGTGCCGGTAGATCGTGATGACTCCCAGCAGCTCGTCCTTGCGCAGCAACGGGATCCCTAGCACGGTCCGGATGGGATCGACCTGTGTCACCCCGTAGGTGAACTCCGGATCGGTCCGGACGTCGTGAATGTGGATGGTGCGCCGCTCGAGGGCGACGCGTGCCGCGCAGTTCTGGCGGCCCGGCCCGAACGGATGCTGCTCGATGAACGCCGTGAAGCCCGGGGACGCGTTGTAGGCGACCACCAACCGCAGGAGCTGCTTGTCGAAGCCGTAGACGAACCCGCGCTCGGCCTCGCACAGCCTGACCGC